>Ga0335085_10006427_pt1 | contig 18550 bp, 15 predicted proteins | sample Lox_Sample_45_FD_206712 | JGI IMG/M metagenome (GOLD analysis project Ga0335085, IMG submission 206712) | Soil microbial communities from Loxahatchee National Wildlife Refuge, Florida, United States - Lox_Sample_4.5 | ecosystem: Environmental > Terrestrial > Soil > Wetlands | place: USA...
GTCAGGGTCGACACGGTCAAGACCAGGGACGTCGACGAGACGATGGCGGTGCTCGCCGAGCATGACAAGAAGTACGGCTACACCGTCGCCTGGGCCGACGACCTGGCCACTGGCGGCAGCCTCGGCCGGTCGGTCATCACCAGCGGCGACTTCGCCACGCTGGCCGACCTTGACGACAGGCAGCGCAGCGACCCGTTCCCCTTCGACCCGCGGGCGCGAATCGGCGCACCGAAATTCTTCCCGCCTGGCCTGATGAACCGCCACTCGATCCGGCTGGCCAACGCGGCCTGGTACGCCAAGGCGCCGCGGCACAGGGAGCACGAGCTGCAGACGATCAGCCAGTTCTTCCACCCGCTCGACGGGATCAGGAACTGGAACCGGGTCTACGGCCCCGGCGGCTTCCGCCAGTACCAGTACGTGCTGCCGTTCGGCGCCGAGGAAGCGGTCCGCCGCAGCTTCGAGATGGTCAGCGCGCACCGCGCGCCGAGCTTCGTCACCGTGCTGAAGCGGTTCGGCCAGGCCGACCCGGGCCCGCTGTCCTTCCCGGCGCCCGGCTGGACGCTCGCGCTCGACTTCCCCGCCCGCACGCCGGGCCTCGGCCCGCTCCTCGACCAGCTCGACGAACTCGTCGTCGCGAACGGCGGCCGCGTCTACCTGGCCAAGGATTCCCGGGTGAGCGCCACGACGCTTGAGGAGATGTACCCGCGGCTGCCCGAGTTCCGCAAGCTCCGCGCCGAACTCGACCCGAAGGGCACCCTGGCCTCCGACCTGTCCCGCCGCCTCGGCCTCTAAAGGCCAGTCCGCGCCCGCTGCCCTGGCGCCGGTCAAGACAGGGGACGTTTGGGCACATTCCGGTGTGCCCAAACGTCCCCCGTGAACCGGCGACGCGCCCGCGGCGTCAAGACAGTGGATAGTTCTGCACACCGGGGTGTGGAGAAATATCCACCATCATTGCGAACTAGTGCTGGCCGCCCTTGCCCGGGCCGCCGCCCGAGTGGCCGTTGCCGTTGCCGACCTTGCGGCCGAACACGAACTTCTCCGTCGGCACGCTCGGCAGCGTGGTGGTGCCGTCGTGCGCGGTGCCCGCCTCGTTGCTCACCGCGGGGATGGCGAAGTACTGGAAGGTGATCGTCGTGTCGCCGCGCCCGTGCCCCGGGTCCACGTCGAAGATCGAGTACCCGTAGGCGTCGGTCGGGTTGATCGCCGCGGACCAGGGCGCGTCCTCGACCGAGTCGGCGCCGTCCTTCACGAACCCGGTCGCCTCCGCGCCGACGACCGCGTTCCGCTGGGTGATGACCTTGGCCTTCGGCAGGTCGTCGGCGGTGTCGGTGCCGTAGGTGTTGGTCGGGCCGTTGGTGCCGCCACCGCCGAGCACCAGGTAAACGGTGCCCTCGCCGGTGTTCCACGCCGGAATGCCATCGTGCGAGTACGGCTCGGTCGCGGCGACCGAGGGGCGCCGGGTGTCCACGGCGGTGCCGGCGGTCTGCCCGGGGTTGGGCGTGACGACGGTGCCGTGCGCGCCGGCGTCGTAGCCGCGGACCGGGTAGCTCCGCTCGTAGTCGTGCTCGTGCCCGGACAGCACCAGGTCGACCTCGTACTTGTCGAACAGCGGTAGCCAGGCCTGGCGGATGCCGAGGTCGGAGCCGTTGCCCGACGCCGAGGTGGACATCGCGCACTGGTGCATGAACACGACGATCATGTCCACCGACGGGTCGCGGCGCGCCTGGGCGAGCGTGCCCTCGAGCCACAGCGTCTGCAGGTTGGGCTTGCCCGAGGCGATGTCGGGGACAAGCGCGTTGTCCTTCGCGTCGAGCGTCAGGTTGCCGGTGTACTCGCGGTTGTACGCGGTGGTGCCGTTGGGGATCTGCGCGCCGGTGGCGGCGATGGTCTCCGGCGCCTGGTTCGCCGCGTTGATCACGTAGTTGGCGCCGCCGTCCTGGTAGATGACGTCGTCCGCGTCGAGCGAGATGAACTTCACGGTGCCGACCTGGAACGCGTAGAAGTTCCCGCGCAGCCGGTTGCCGTCCCAGTTGATCAGGCCGTTGTCGGGAAGCAGGAACCGGCTCAGGTAGTGCCCGTACCCGTACGGGCCGTTCCAGTAGTTGCCCGCCGCGCCCTGCGCCGCGACGCCGCCAGGCGCGTTACCAGGGTGGCCGGAGAAGTTGTCCACGCCGAACTCGACCTCGTGGTTGCCGAGCGCTGGCATCCACGGCCGGTTGGCGGCGCTGCGGCCGATGTTGTTGCCGAAGTCCCGCCACACGCCAGGCGCGTTGTTCACGTCCAGGTTGGCGTAGCACAGGTCGCCGTTGAGCAGGTGGAACAGCGGCGCGCCCAGCCCGTCGCCGGGCGACTCGATCGCGGTGACCGCGTACCAGGAGTTGTCGCAGGACTCGTGCCAGATGTTCCCCGAGGTGTTGAGGTCCCAGGACGGGGTGGCCAGGTCGCCGTAGCTGGAAAAGCGGAACTTGGCCCGCCCGGCCGGCGCGGTCTCGAACGAGGCGCCCGCGGTGGACGGGGTGGCCGCGCCGTCGCTGACCTGGTAGTAGTACCGCGTTCCCGGCTCGAGGCCGGTGAGCTGCACGTGGTAGAAGTACGTGGTCTGCCCGTTGAGCCCGTCGGTGAAGCTGACCGAGGCGGCCTCGCCGTAGCGCTTGGTCACGTTGAGCGGCGCGGGGTCCGGCAGCTTGACCAGGTGGCCGGGGTTGTGCCCGGAGATCGGGCGGGTCGAGAAGGCGAGCACGGGCGCCGGCTGCGCCACCGTGCCCGGCGCGGACCAGGACACCGTGACGTCCCGGGCCGGGTCGTTCCCCCAGGTCAGCAGGAGCTGCTCGGGCGCGGTCGTGGTGGGAAGCGGCAGAGTGGCGGTGGGCGGCCCGCTCGGCGCGGTGCCGGCGAGTGCGCGCGGCGCGCGCACGGCAGTGCCGCCCAGCGCGGCGACGGCGGTGACGCCAACGCTCCCGATGATGAACCTGCGCCGGGTGAAGCCGGGCTTCCCGGAGCCTGAAGCCTGAAACGATTCGCTCATGGCCGCGACGCTAGGGAACGCAAATGAACACAGCGTGGCCCATAACGATCCGCCAGTCAGCAGTTCCCCAGCGGCCCGGGGAACACCAGATGACGGACAGGCGGAGCCACGCACCCGTTCGGGATGATCCTGGAATTTGATTCCCTGCCGTCCCTGAGGGGCGACGCGATCGCACCGGGGACGGCAGGGGGCCGGCTGGCCTTAGAGGTGATGAAGGTGATGAGTGAGGTAGATCGCGCCCATGATGCTCATGACCACGCTGAACAGGGCGAGGCTGATGAGGGCGACGATGAGCACCTGGACCACGATGCGCCAGTAGATGACGCAGATCCCGGCGAAGATGACGACCAGGACCGCGATGGCGGCCAGGGTGTCGTTCGGGTTGCTGGAAGGGACGGGCATGCCAACCTCCGGCGGGGTCGCCATGGATGGTGCACGCCGAGATCGCCGTTATCCCTGGACGAGACTGACTGCCAGGTTGTCCCAATGACCCAGCCCGGTCAGATAGGCGGGACCAAGGGGTAGGCAGGGAGTGGATCGCCAGGTAGCGTAGCTATCTGTGACTGGATTAGCTTCACGGCGTCCGGCTTTGGGAGAGGCGATGTTGGCGCATCGCCTCTCTCTTCGTTTTGTGCACGGGGCGGCGCGAGCGACGGCGGGCCGCGCGCGCGGGGAGCCGCCGGCCGGGCGACGGAAGGCCCGGCATCCAGGGCGGACAGGCCGATGGCAAGCGTGACGGAGACTGGCTGATCCTTCCGCCAGATCCCCATGTCAGCTCCTCAACGTTCGGGAAGCCATTGTCCGCTACGACTAGTCTGACTGAGGAGTAAAAATTTTAGTAGTGCTCACGACGTGACGCCCAGAAAAATATCTAGCGAATATCCTCGTCGACGGTACACTCAAGTGGCACACTGTCACCGTGTGCAGCCTCAGTAACGTGCGAGGGTGAGATGGCCCCGTCAGGCAGCCCCACTGTCAGGCGCAGGCGCCTAGCGGCGGAGCTAAAGCGGCTGCGAGGCAACCGGACCGGAGGCGAGGTCGCACGAGCCCTCGGCTGGTCGGCAACTAAGATCAGCCGCGCGGAGTCAGGGCACGAGAGTCTCCCGCCGACGGAGATCGAGCGGCTTGTTAATTACTACGCAGTCGAGGAGCCACTACGCGGACGACTGCTCGAATTGGCCGAGGACGCCGCAAGGCGCGGCTGGTGGGAGGATTACGCGGATGCCAATCCGCCGCAACTTCTAGAGTTTATAGGCCTGGAAGCCGAGGCCGAATCAAGCCTTCAATGGCAAGCAGACTCTGTCCCGGGCCTGATGCAAACGGAGGCGTACGCAAGGAGCCTGCAGGCGACTTTCCAGACAATGGTGCGCACCATACCGCCCGGAATTATCGACCGGTTCCTGGAGACCCGGATGCGCCGACAGGACCGGCTAACGCGTGATCCCGTGCTCAAACTTAGCACTGTCATCGATGAGGCCGTGCTGCTGAGGCGAGTCGGTGACGACAGGCTCATGCGTGAGCAGTTGCAGCGGTTGGCGGACCTGAGCGAGCTGCCCAACGTCGACCTGCGTGTGCTGCCGCTGGACCGGGAGCTTGCGCTGCTTGCGAGCTCATACACCATCATGAGCTTCGGTTCCCGGACGGCGGCGGGGGCGGTAGGCCTCGGCGACATCGTCAGCACCGAGAATCTGAACACCGAACTGTATATCGAGGGAGAGACCGACATACAGCTGTACAGATTGTTCTTCGAAGCCGCAGCCCAGGCCTCGCTGTCGCCTGCTGACACGCGAGGTTTGATCATGGCCACGATTAGGCGTGCGTGGTCGTGATCATTCCGCTAAGTTATGATCCAGCCAACACAGGAACAACGAAGGTGGCTTGATGCGACTTCCAGCTGTGTGGAAAACCCGGCGCTCGGGTGACGATTCCACGAATGGATGGATAAAAAGTTCTTTGAGTGCATATCAAGGTAATTGTGTCGAGGTCGCAGGCCTGGCCAGCGAGACCATCCGCGTTCGCGACAGCAAGCACCCTCGTCGCGCCGTCTTGAATTTTACGCAGGCAGAATGGGATGCATTCGTCGGCGGCGTCCGCAACGGGGAATTCGACCGCGAATCCCGGAATTGACTCCAGCCGGTACTTGAAATTGCGATCACTTGGGGGAAGAGGATCTTCCCCCAAGTGATTACTGCCGCGAAATGCCGGACGCTCCGCCGCGCAGCACGAACTTCTGGATCTTGCCCGTCGCGGTCTTCGGCAGTTCGGCGACGAACGTGACGCCGCGCGGCGCCTTGAAGTGCGCGAGCCGGCCGCGGACGAACTCGATCAGCTCCTCCTCGGTCGCCGTCTGGCCCGAAAGCAGCACGACGAACGCGTGCGGTGTCTCACCCCAGCGCTCGCTTGGCAGCCCGACAACGGCGGCCTCGCCCACGGCCGGATGCCGCAGCAGCGTGCCCTCGACCTCGACGGATGAGATGTTCTCGCCGCCGCTGATGATCACGTCCTTGATCCGGTCGCGGATCTCCACGTAGCCGTCGGGATGGACAACCGCCGCGTCGCCGCTGTGGAACCAGCCGTCGCCCATCGCCTTCTTGGTGGCTTCGGGGTCGTTGTAGTACCCCTCCATGACGACGTTGCCCCGGACGGTGATCTCGCCGAGGGTCTCGCCGTCCCACGGCACCTCGTCGCCGGAGTCGCCGACAACGACAAGCTCGCCCGAGGTGATCAGCTCGACGCCCTGCCTGGCCTTGACCACCGCGAGGTCCGCCAGTGGCAGCTCCGAGTGCTCGGGCAGCGGGTCGCACACGGTGATGAACGGCGCGGTCTCGGTGAGCCCGTACACGTGGGTGATCTCCCAGCCGAACTCCCCTTCGAGCCGCTCGATCGTCGCGGCGGCCGGCGGAGCGCCAGCGGTGGCGACGTGCACGCCGCGCGGAACGTCGCCGCGCACCGAAGCCGGAGCGTTGGCCAGCGAGATGAGCACCGTCGGCGCGGCGCACAGCCAGTTCACGCCCTCGCCCCTGATCAGCGCGAAGACCAGCGCCGGGTCGACCTTGCGCAGGCAGACGTGCGTGCCGGCGACGGCGGTGACCGTCCAGGTGAAGGTCCATCCGTTGGCGTGGAACATCGGCAGCGTCCACAGGTAGCGGTCGCCGACGCCCATCCGCAGGTGCAGCAGGGTGCCGATGGTGTTGATCGCGGCGTTCCTGTGCGTGATCATGACGCCCTTGGGCCGCGACGTGGTGCCGCTGGTGTAGTTGATCGTGAGCAGGTCACGCTCGCCGATCTCCGGCCTGGCGAACACCGGCCCGGTGACCTCGATCAGCCGCTCGTACTCAAGCCAGCCGTCGCGCCCCTCGCCGCCCTCGAACGCGATGAAATGCCGCACGGTAGGCATCTGGTCGCGGACCCCGTCGATCGCGTCCAGGTAATCGCTGTGCACGCAGAGCATGGTGGAACCCGAGTGGTTGACCATGTAGACGAAATCGTCGGGGGTCAGCCGGTAGTTCATCGGCACCAGCACGGCCCCGAGCTGCGGCACGGCGTAGAACGACTCGAGCTGTGCGTGCGTGTTCGGCGCGATCGTGGCGACCCGGTCGCCCTGCCCGATGCCGAGCACCTGCATGGCGGCCGACCAGCGGTCGCACCGGTCGAAGAACTGCTCATAGGTCAGCCGCAGGCCGTCGTCGACGACGGCCTCGCGGTCACCGTGCAGGCGGCGGGTACGGCGGGCGAACTCAAGCGGAGACAGCGGTGTTTCCATACCTTGGATCCTGCCAGCCTGCCGCGCTTCGCGACACCCCCGGCCCAGGCGAGCCGCGCGGCGTCGTGACGTGACTCCAGTCAGGCGCGGGACAGATTGGCGTGGCAGGCGACCAGGGCCGCGCGCAGCGCCGCGATGTCGGGCTCGGACAGGCCGGCCAGCATGGTCCGCTCCAGGGCGGCGACCTCGGGGCGGCACGCCTCGAGCAGCGCCCGCCCCTCGGCGGTGAGCGAGACGACGAGCCGCCGCCTGTCGGCCCGGTCGCGGTGCCGCTCGATAAGCGCCCGGCCCTCGAGGGCGGTGATCATGTCGGCCATCGACTGCGCCGTGACGAACGAGCGCCTGGCGAGCTGGGCAGAGGACATGTCGTCGTGCCGCTCGAGCACGGTGAGCGCCGTGTACTGCAGCGCGGTGAGCCCGGCCGGACGGACGATCTCGTCGAGCCGGGCCCTTGAGGCGAGCTCGACCTGCTTGATCAGGTAGAGCATCAGCGGCGGCGCGGACTCGGGACCTGGCATGAGCCGAGAGTACCGAGCCCGCGCACCGCCGGCCAGCGGGCCGCTTACCGCGACCAGACCTCGCCCGTCAGCTCGCCCGGGTTGTAGTCGGCGAAGCGGGCCGCGCCGAGGTTCAGCGCGGTGGCCGCCTGCTGGAGACTTGCCGTGGTCGCGACGTTGTCCCAGTGGCCGGTGGTCACCCGGTGCATGACCGCCTGGACGCCCGCGACAAGCTCAGCCGAGCTGAAGTTGCAGTGACCGAAGCTGGCGGTGTACGCCTGCCGCAGCAGGGAGCCGCTGCCCGCCCGGTCGACCAGGTGCCGGTAGTTGTTCTCGTTCTGCACCGGGACCAGGTTGTCGCCGATCGTGTGCAGGTCGAGCTCGGGCACCGCGAGCCGCCCGGTCGGGACCGAGGTCGCATACAGCGAGCGCAGCGCCGCCGGGTCCGCGCTTGTCGAGGTGTGCGCGGTCAGCGTCGCGAGGTCCGCGCCGAGGTTCAGCCCCGCCGCCTCGTACAGCGCCTCGACCTGGTGCTCGTACGGCGAATTCCGCAGCACCTGGGCGAAGTCGGTGCCGGTATCCCAGGTCGCCTGGCCGCCGTCCGCCTGCTCGATGGAGATCCGGCCGAGCTCGATGAAGTCCATGATGTTGAATTCGCCGCCGAACATCACGTCGTACTCGGCGGCCTCCTGCGCCGCCGGGTCGCTGTCCGGCACCGGGGTGGCGGAGGTCGGCTCCCACGGTGTCACGTTGAGGAACGCCATCGCGAGCGCCAGCCGCGCCTGGCCGGCCGCCGTCTGCTGGGCGGAGGCGGCGTCTGCGGCGAGCGCGCCCGCGGTGCCGAGCGCGGTGGGCACGTCGCCGAACCCGACGAGCTGCGTGGCCGGATCGCCGAGCAGCTGCGCGATCGCGTACTCGCCGTCGATCTGGTACTCGTTCAGGTTGACGCCGCCGCCGACGATGCCGCAGGTGGTCAGCGCGCCGTCGATCACGCCGCGCCCGTCCTGCGCCTCGAGGGCGCTGATCAGGCCGCCCATCGACGTTCCGACGGCGACCACGTGCGACGGCCGGTGCGGCAGCACCGTCGACTCGACGGCCGCCAGGGTGCCGAACTGGTCGCTGACGGCGGTGTCGAGCGCCCATTCCGAGTTGTTCGGGTCATACGAGGAGCCGGCCAGCGCGTAGCCCTCGGCGAGCAGCGCGGCCTGCGTGTTCGCGTCCGGGGCGTCGGCGGCGGTGAGCGGGCCGAAGCCGTGGCTGTACAGCAGTACGGTGCCGTTCCAGTTGGCCGGGTACTCCGCGATCCACACCGTTCCGTTCGCCAGCGTGCCGGTCACCTGAGTTCCCGGCGTCGCGGCCGAGGCGGTGCCGGCGAGCGCGGACCCGGGTGCCGCGAGCGCGGCCCCCGCGGCGGCGAGAGTGACCGCGGCCGTGGCGGTCAGCGACTTCCTGGGGTTGAACCTCATCCGCATCGGATGCCTCCTTGCATCGCAGATCTGAACGCAGCCCCCCTCGACTGTGAATCGTGTCACGCTGCCAGAAGGATGTACAGGTTTCCTGATGATTACGTTTCGATGCCGGGCGTCACCCGCCGCACGCCTCATCAGCCAGACGACCACCCGGGATATGGGATCATTGCGGCATGGACTTTCTCGCCGACCTCGAGGCCAGGGGCCTCATCCAGGACAGCACCGACCGCGAGGCGCTGCGCGCCCGGATTGAGGCTGGCCCGGTCGGCGTCTACTACGGCTGCGACCCGAGCGCCGACTCGCTTCAGGTCGGCAACCTGATCGGGCTGCTCGTGCTGCGCCGGTTCGCCGACGCCGGGCACAACGCGATCGCGCTGGCCGGCGGGGCGACCGGGATGATCGGCGACCCCGGCGGCAAGTCCAAGGAGCGCAACCTGCTGGACAGCGCGACCCTGACGGCCAACACCAGGCGCATCGCCGACCAGCTTGACCGCATCTCCGGGGTCTCCCTGGTCAACAACCTGGACTGGACCGAGTCGCTGACGCTGCTCGACTTCCTGCGCGACGTCGGCAAGCATGCGAGCGTCAACCAGATGAGCGCCCGGGAGTCGGTCAAGGCCCGGCTGGAGAGCGAGAACGGGATCTCGTACACCGAGTTCAGCTACCAGCTCCTCCAGGCCAACGACTACCTGCACCTGAGCAGGAAGCACGACGTCGAGATCCAGATCGGCGGCTCCGACCAGTGGGGCAACCTGCTGGCAGGCGTGGACCTGATCCGGCGGGCCGACGGCAGGCACGTGCACGCGTTCACCTGGCCGCTGCTGCTCCGCTCCGACGGCAAGAAGTTCGGCAAGTCCGAGGAGGGCGCGGTCTGGCTGGCCGCCGACCGCACCTCCCCGTACCAGTTCTTCCAGTACTGGATGAACGTCGCGGACGCCGACATCGAGCGCTTCCTGCTCCAGCTCACGCTGCTGCCGGCGGACGAGTGCAGGGAAATCGCGGCCGCGCACGCGCAGGCGCCGCGCCGGCGCGACGGCCAGCACCGCCTGGCCAGGGAGATCACCACGATCGTGCACGGCGCCGAGGCGACCGACGCCGCGGTGGAGGCGAGCGCGATCCTGTTCGGCGGCTCCCCGGCCGGCGCGTCCGCGCAGGCACTTGAGTTCCTCGCGACCGAGGTCCCGACCTCCCCGTTCACCGCCGGGGTGACGCTCGCCGCCGCCCTCGCCGCCACCCCGCTCGCCAGTTCGCTGTCCGACGCTCGCCGCACGATCGCCCAGGGCGCCGCCTCGGTCAACGGCGACACGGTGCCTGAGGACCGCCCCCTCACCGAGGCCGACCTGCTCTACAACCGCTGGGCCCTGCTCCGCAAGGGCAAGCGCAACTACCACCTGCTGGACGCCGTGACCAGCTGACCGTCCGCCCCGCTACCGCACCCGGATCATCCCGAACGGTTGCGTGTTCCAACTCGTCCCCCGCTGCTGACCTCCGCGCGCGTTACATCGGGCGCGGCCGGCGCGTCATGGGTGTATCGGAAGACGACAGCGCGGTCAGCCCGCCATTCCCGCGCCTGCCGGGCAGGCCGGTCCCGGGTCAGGTTGCCCGGCGGCGGTGTTAACGGGCCGCGGCGAGCAGGTCCCGGCGATGCCGTTCGCACCAGCGGCGGGCCCGCCATGCCTCTGGTCCCACCGAGCGCCAGTGGTCGGCGAATCCGGCATGCCCGGCGGCGGCCGCCTCGGTCACGATCGCGTACGTCCAGTCGTGGTTGGCGACGAGGGCCCCGGCGACCGACAGCCGCCCGGCCCTGGTGAGCCCGGACGCGGCGAGGAAGATCCGGAACCTCGCGAGTGCACGGCCGCGTCTGCTGTCGGTCACGTCTGCCTCGTCAAGCAGCGGCACGAAGGACCGCGCCGCGGCGGCGAAATCCCAGGTCACGCTCCCCGGGCCGGCCAGGTCGAAGTCGATGAGCGCCACCGCCTGCCCGTCGCGGAACACCACGTTGGCCGGATGGACGTCGTTGTGGCTGACCAGGCCCGTGCGGTAGCGGGCGGGGACCGGGCGCGGCCAGGCGTAGCCGGCCGGGTCGAAGGATGCCACCGCCCGGTGGTAGCGGCGCAGCAGGACGGCGACGCTGACCAGGGCCTCGTCGGTGAGCATGTCGGCGGCGAGCGGCGGCACCGCCGCGTGGCCCGCGATGTAGGTGAGCGTCTCGGTCACCGGGCCCGCGGCGAGGATCCGCGGCGCTCCGTCGAAACCGGCCGCGGCCAGGTGACCGAGCAGCGCGTGGGTGGCAGGGCGGCAGGGCGCCACGGGACGGACCACGGTGTCGCCGATCCGCAGCACCCGGCCCCGGTTGGCGGTCCCGCCGGACAGCGGAAGCCCGGCCGGGGCCGCCTGGCCCGGGTCGCGCGGCTTAGGCACTCCCGTTCGCAAGCCCGAGCAGGCCTCGGGCGAGGCTGGTGTGCGTGACAAGGCCATGGACGAGCCCTCCCTTGATGGCGGACCAGACCGCGGGGCACTTGGCGGCGTCGAACGCGGCGGCGAGGACGAACGGGATCTTCGCGAGCTGCGGGGCGGGCGTGACGATCATCCTGCTGTCAAGCGGCGTCGCGAGCGGGCGTCCGTCGGCGCCGATGAACACCCCGGCAAGCTCGGCATGGACGCCGAGCGCGGAGAGTTCCTTGCGTTCGGCGTCCGTGATGGCGTCGTAGATCGTGGAAAGACCCGGCCTCCATGCCCCGATGGAGACCACCGCGATGGTGACGCTCGCGATAAGCGCGAACGCCTCGGCGATGTCGCCCTGGCGGCGGATGGCCGCGGCCGTCTGCGGGTCATCGACCAGCATCGGCGCGTAGAACACATGCGCGGGGCCGCCGCTGACCCTGGCCACGCCGCGCACCAGCTCGAGCAGGTCCCGGCCGGCCGGCGGCGGCACCGCGCCGGTGAGCTGCACGATCGGGCACGGAGGGAGCTGGGTGAGCGTCGCGGTGAGTCCGCTCAGCGTGCGCGACCAGGTGAGGCCGAGCACGTCGCCCGGCTTGAGCAGGTCCATGAGCACCTGGCCCGCGGCCTCGCCGAGCCGCTGGCGCAGCGCCGGGGGCTCGTCTTCGGGAAAGTTGAACACGAACGCCTGGCGCAGGCCGAAGACGGAGCAGAGCTCCGCGGAAAGGCCGGCGTCGAGCAGCCCGCCGGGCAGGCCGATCTCGATCCTGACCAGCCCGCTTTCCCTGGCCGAATCGAGCAGCCGCGCGACACGGAACCGGCTGATTCCCAGCTGATCGGCGATGTCCACCTTGGAGACGCCTTCCAGGTAGAACTGCCGCGCCACCCGAGCGGCAAGAACGACTTCTGACGGGCTGTCCGCCGACAAGCTGGCCATTTACGCCTCCGGCATGCGCTCATTTGAGCGCACATATCTCATATTTGCAGCTTTTCTTGACAATGCCTAGCGCGAAGTTCACTGTGATGACAAGCACACATTTGAGCGTTAAGCGCTCAAATGAGCATACAGCAACGCGAGTTCGCGGGTTAGCGGCGCCGAGGCACCCCCGAGGCAGCGCCTAGCGCCGGAACGTCCTCACCGCTGTGGAGGTTCATTCATGAGTTCGTCAAGGTTCAGTAGGCCTCCGTCCAGGAGGCACAGGCTCGTGGCCGCCGCATGCGCGGTCGCCGCGGTCACGGCGGTCGCCGCCTGCTCGAGCGGCGGCGGTTCTGCCAGCAACGGCAGCTCGGGCAGCAACAGCAACACCGGCACGGTGACGGTCGCGGTGGTGTCCAACCCGCTGATGACCGGCCAGATGATCCCGCTCACCCAGTCGGTGTTCGAGAAGCAGAACCCCGGCATCAAGGTCAAGTTCGTCACCTACACCGAGGGCGACCTGCGCGCGGCGATCGAGAAGGACGTCAGCACGCACAGCAACTCGTTCAACGTCGTCATGATCGGCCCGTACGACGCGCCGCTGTTCGCCAAGAACGGCTGGCTGGTCGACCTGACCAAGCAGTACGCCTCAAGCGACACGTCGTACGACGTGTCCGACCTGCTGCCCCCGATCGCCAAGTCGCTGTCCTACAACGGCGACCTGTACGCCTCGCCGTTCTACGGCGAGTCGTCGATGCTCTTCTACAACAAGGCCCTGCTGAGCGCGGCCGGGGTCACCATGCCGCTGCACCCGACGTGGATGCAGGTGCAGGCTGCGGCGGCGAAGGTGAACCAGCCGGGCAAGGTCTCGGGCATCTGCCTGCGCGGCCTTGCGGGCTGGGGCGACAACATGGCCGCCCTCGACACGGTGATCAACACGTTCGGCGGCCAGTGGTACGACATGAACTGGAAGGCGCAGCTCGACTCGCCCGCGGTCAGCCAGGCCGTCAACTTCTACGTGAACCTGGTCAAGCAGTACGGCGAGCCCGGCGCCTCCAACGACAGCTTCAACCAGCTGCTGACGCTGTACGGCCAGGGCAAGTGCGCGATGTGGTACGACGCCACGGTGGCGGCGACCTCGATCGCGTCCAACTACCCGTCGGTCTTCGCCCAGACCGGCTACGCCTTCGCGCCGGTCGAGAAGACCTCCTCCTCCGGCTGGCTGTGGTCCTGGGCGCTCGGCATCCCGCAGGGCGTCAGCGACCAGGGCGCGGCGTGGAAGTGGATCTCCTGGGCCACCTCGAAGCAGTACGACACGCTGGTCGCGCAGAAGTACGGCTGGTCGGCGGTGCCGCCTGGGACCAGGACCTCGCTGTACAGCAACCCGAGCTACCAGAAGGCGGCCGCCGCGTTCGCGGACATCACGCTGAAGTCGATTGACGGCACCGATCCCCAGCACCCCACGGTGAACCCGGTACCGTACGTCGGCATCCAGTTCGTGGACATCCCGCAGTTCGAGACTCTCGGCCTGACGGTCGGCCAGCAGATAGCCGGCGCGATCGCCGGCACGGAGTCGGTGAGCCAGGCACTGCAAGCGGCACAATCCGCGGCCTCCGCCTTCACGCCGCAAGAACTATCCGGCAGTAACTAGCGAGGACCGCCGGGAACATGGCCGTTCTTGAGGACGTCACCTCGCCCCCCGCGACCGGGATCCGGCCGCGGGGGGTGAGCGGGCGCGAGCGGTGGCAGCGGCGGCTGCCGCTGCTGCCCGCGCTCGTCTACACCATCGTCGTCACCCAGGTCCCGTTCCTGGTTACGCTCTGGTACAGCTTCCAGAGCTACTTCTGGAACGAGCCGGGCGGCGCGCACTGGACCGGGGTATCCAACTACAAGGAAGTCTTCACCGACCCGAACTTCCGCAGCGCCCTGTTCCGCTCGGTCACCATGACGGCGATCGCGGTGATCGTCGCGATGCTGCTCGGGATCGCGCTCGCGATCCTGCTCGACAAGAAGTTCCTCGGCCGGAGCATCGTCAGGACGCTGATCATCACGCCGTTCCTCATCATGCCGGCGGCCGCGTCGCTGATCTGGTCGGGTCCGATGCTCGACCCGAACTTCGGGCTGCTCAACTGGCTGCTCGAGCCGTTCGGCGTGCATCACGTGGCCTGGCTGACCACGCACGCCTACGGCTCGGTGATCGTGGTGATGATCTGGCAGTGGACGCCGTTCATGACCCTGATCGTGCTGGCGGGGCTCCAGGGCCAGCCACAGGACATCCTTGAGGCGGCCAAGGTCGACGGCGCGAACGCGTGGGCCACGTTCCGCGAGCTGACCCTGCCGCACCTGCGCCCGTACATCGAGCTTGGCATACTGCTCGGCTCGATCTACCTGGTGACCGCGTTCGACCAGGTGCGGCTGATGACCAATGGCGGGCCTGGTACCTCGACCACGACGCTGCCCTTCTACCTGTACCAGAAGGTGGATTACGCCTTCGACATCGGCGGCGCGGCCGCGGCGGGCGTGGTGACCGTGGTGCTGACGATCATCGTCGCCAGCTTCGCGCTGCGCATGTTCGCCCGGGTCTTCCAGTTCGAGGAGGCGAAATGACCGCGGTAACGGCAACCGAAGCACCGCCGGCCCCGGACGAAAGGCGCGCGAGAAGACGCGCCAGGGAGATCACCGGACAGGCCGGCTGGGCGGTGCTCGGCTGGGTGGCCGGCATCGCCTTCTTCCTCCCGGTGCTGTGGATGGTGATCACGGCGTTCAAGCCGGAGTCCGCCGCGGAGACCTGGCCGCCGCAGTTCACCTTCAGCCCCACGCTCAGCGAGTTCCGGCTGGTGTTCAGCGGCATGGGCCCGTTCATCGAGCACAGCGCGATCGCCACGATCGGCTCAACCATCCTGGTGCTCGTGCTGGCGCTGCCCGCCGCGTACGCGCTGTCGATCCACCCGGTCGGCAAGTGGCGCGACTCGCTGTTCTTCTTCATCTCCACCAAGATGCTGCCGGTCGTCGCGGCGATCGGCCCGCTGTACGTGATCGCGCTCAAGGCGCACCTGCTCGACAGCATCTGGCTGCTGATCATCCTGTACGCGGCGATGAACCTGCCGCTCGCGATCTGGATGATCCGCTCGTTCATGCTCGAGGTGCCTGGCGAGATGCTCGAGGCCGCCAGGCTGGACGGCGCCGGCCGGATCAGGGAGATCATCGAGGTGATCATGCCCGTGGTCACTCCCGGCCTGGTGTCCACCGCGCTGATCTGCGTCATCTTCGCCTGGAACGAGCTGTTCCTGGCGCTCAACCTGACCGTCACGAACGCGGCGACGATGCCGATGTTCCTGATCAGCTCCGTCCCGCAGGAAGGCCTGTACATCGCGCACCTGTCGGCGGCGGCGACGGTGGCCTCCGTCCCGGTGATCATCGTCGGCTGGATCGCGCAGCGCTCCCTGGTCCGCGGCCTCTCGATGGGAGCCATCAAGTGAGCAGTTATCTCCCGGGGGGACGACCCCCCGTACCCCCGTGTGCCGGGCGCCCGACGGCAGAAGGCGCCATCGTACCGGGCGCCCGGCACACGAGACATCTCCCGGGGGGACGACCCCCCGTACCCCCCGGTGCGCGCCCGATGGCAAAAATCGCCATCGTATCGGCCGCGCGGAGATCAAGCATCTATCCCGAACGGGTTCGTGTTGCACGCGGAGGTCCACGTCATGGCCGGAGTTAAGTACGTAGGCGCGTCCCGCGTCTACGCCAAGGGCGCCACGCCCGCGGTCGACGCGCTCGACCTGGACATCAAGGACGGCGAGTTCATGGTGCTCGTCGGGCCGTCGGGCTCGGGCAAGACCACGGCGCTGCGGATGCTGGCGGGTCTCGAGCCGCTGGACGGCGGCAGGATCGAGATCGCCGGCCGGGACATCAGCGAGGTGCAGCCGAAGGACCGCGACATCGCCATGGTGTTCCAGAACTACGCGCTCTACCCGAGCAAGACCGTCGCGGAGAACATGGGATTCGCGCTGAAGATGCAGCATGTGCCGAGGCCGGAACGGGACCGCCGTGTTCGCGAGGCCGCGCGCATCCTCGACCTGGACGACGCGCTGCTCGACCGCAAGCCGAAGCAGCTGTCCGGCGGCCAGCGGCAGCGCGTCGCGATGGGCCGGGCCATCGTGCGGGAGCCGAAGGTGTTCCTGATGGACGAGCCGCTGTCCAACCTGGATGCCAAGCTGCGGGTGCAGACCCGCAGCCAGATCGCCGAGCTGCAGCGCCGTCTCGGCATCACCACCGTCTACGTCACGCACGACCAGGTCGAGGCGATGACCATGGGGCACCGGGTGGCCGTGCTCAGCGGCGGCCAGCTGCAGCAGTGCGCTTCGCCGCGCGAGCTTTACGACAATCCCGTCAACCAGTTCGTGGCGGGCTTCATCGGCTCGCCGGCGATGAACCTGCTGAAGGCCTCGCTGACGGAGGGCGGCGCGACCCTGGCGGGCGCGGTCATCCCGCTGTCGCCGGGGGTCAGGGCCGCGGCCGCGCGGGACAAGCTGTCCGAGCTTGTGATCGGCGTCAGGCCAGAGCACCTGCACCTGGTAGCGGCCGCCGCCGCGCTGTCCTCTGGGGTGGGCACGGCGCAGGCGGCGGCCGCGGCGGGCGCGCTGCTGTCCGGCGGGCTGCTGTCCGGCGAGGTCCTGCTCGTCGAGGAGCTCGGCGCCGACGCCCTGCTGCACGTCAGGCTCGCCGAGGACGGCGGTTCCGTGGTGGCGAGGACAGAGGGGCGCAAGTCACCGGCCCCTGGCCTGCCTGTCGCCTTCCGCGTCCAGCCGGACGACGTGTTCGCTTTCCACCCGGATACCGGCGCCCGGCTTGCTGGGCGGCCGATGGCACAAACCGCCATCTTATCGGCCGCCCAGCAAGCCCCCTCCCGGGGGACGACCCCCCGTACCCCCCGATGCGCCGGTGCCCGGCGCGGACACCCTGTGTCCCCTGAACAAGCAGACTCATGGAGGTCACATGCGGGCCATCGTGCTCGACAAGCCCGGCAGCTTCCGGGTGGCGCAGCTGCCGGATCCCGTGCCTGGACCAGGCCAGATCGTCGTCAGGGTGGATGCCTGCGGTATCTGCGGCACGGACCTGCACATCATGGACGGCGAGTTTCCGCCGACCCCGTACCCGATAACGCCGGGACACGAGTTCGCCGGCACGGTCGCGGCCGTGGCGGGCGATGTGGCGATCGACTTGCCCGTGGGCGCCCGGGTGGCGGTCGACCCGTCGCTGTATTGCGGCTACTGCCGCCGGTGCCGGTCCGGCAGGGACAACCTGTGCGAGAACTGGGCGGCCATCGGCGACACGGTCGACGGCGCGTTCGCCGAGTACGTCGCCGTCCCCGCGGCCAACGCGCACCGGCTGCCTGACGGCTTCGACGGCCAGCTCGGCGCGATGATCGAGCCGCTCGCCTGCGCCGTGCACGGGCTGCGCCGGCTCGGGCCGCTCTTCGGCGACTCGGTGGTGCTGACCGGCGCGGGCACGATGGGCCTGCTGCTGCTCCAGCTGCTCGTGCACGCCGGGGCCGGGCCGGTGACGGTCGTGGACCGGGTGGACAGCAGGCTCGCGGTGGCCCGCAAGCTTGGCGCCGCACGGACCGCGGCCGGCCTGGCCGACCTCGACGGCGAGCGGTTCGAGATCGCGGTCGACGCGACGGGCGTCCCCGTGGTGGTGGACGGCGTGGCCGCGCTGCTCGACCGGGGCGGCAGGCTGCTCGTCTTCGGCGTGACCCCGGCCGAGGCGACGATGAGCCTCTCGCCGTTTCGCGTCTACAACGATGAGATCACCGTCACCGGCTCGATGGCGATCCTGCGCAGCTTCGCCCCGGCTGTCGAGCTGATCGGCAGCGGCGTGATCGACCCGCGTCCGCTGCTTTCAGAACCGCTGCCGCTGGAAGAGTTCGGGGAGGCACTACACCGGGTACGCACCGGCCAGGGCATTAAGTGGCATATCAGACCCTGAAGGCGGGCGGCACGCGGCGGTGACGATGATCGCGGTGGCGGGCGAGGTACTGATCGACCTGGTGACGGGGCCGGATGGCCGGTTCGACGCCCGCCCGGGCGGCGGGCCGTACAACGCCGCGCGGTCGCTGGCCAGGCTGGGCGTCCCCGCCACCTTCATCGGCCGCACCGGCGACGACGCGTTCGGCCGCGTGCTCCGCGACCGGCTCGCGGCGGAGGGCGTGACACCTGGCGTTCCCGAGCCGTCCGAGCGGCCGACCACCCTGGCCGTGGTCACTCTCGATGAGACGAGCAGCGCCGAGTACGCCTTCTACCTCGAGTCGGCGGCGGCCGACGTCGACGAGCACGCCATGCGCAAGGCGCTGCCGCCGGACCTGACCGCCTTGCACGTCGGCGCGCTCGGCCTGGTCATGGAGCCGATGGGCGCGGCCATCGAGAGCCTCGTGCTGTC
>Ga0335085_10006428_pt1 | contig 18549 bp, 12 predicted proteins | sample Lox_Sample_45_FD_206712 | JGI IMG/M metagenome (GOLD analysis project Ga0335085, IMG submission 206712) | Soil microbial communities from Loxahatchee National Wildlife Refuge, Florida, United States - Lox_Sample_4.5 | ecosystem: Environmental > Terrestrial > Soil > Wetlands | place: USA...
CGCCACGGTCTCTTCGTCGTTCATCGCCATGCGGGCAAAGGTTTCACGGATATCGCGCGCGGCGGCGACGGGATCTGGGTTGCCGTTCGGGCCTTCGGGATTCACGTAGATCAGTCCCATTTGTACAGCGGCGAGCGGGTTTGCGAGTTCGCGATCACCGCTGTAGCGCTTGTCGCCAAGCCAGGTGGTCTCCGGCCCCCAGTCAATGTCTTCGGGTTCCCACGTATCGGCGCGGCCGCCGCCGAAGCCGAAGGTCTTGAAGCCCATCGACTCGAGCGCCACGTTGCCGGCCAGGATCATGAGGTCGGCCCAGGAGATCTTTTGGCCGTACTTCTGCTTGATGGGCCACAGCAGACGCCGAGCCTTGTCGAGGCTGACGTTGTCGGGCCAGCTGTTGAGCGGCGCGAAGCGTTGTGCGCCCCTGCCGCCGCCACCGCGTCCATCATGGATACGATACGTGCCGGCGGAGTGCCATGCCATGCGAATAAAGAGGCCGCCGTAGTGGCCGAAGTCAGCCGGCCACCAATCCTGCGAATTCGTCATCAGAGCGTGCAGGTCTTTGACCACGGCGTTCAGGTCGAGGGTCTTGAATTCCTTAGCGTAGTTAAATTCCTCGCCCAAAGGGTTGGATAGAGGTGAATTCTGATGCAGGATCTCGAGATTCAACTGTTCGGGCCACCAGTCGCGTACGCCCTTGGCTCCCGCCTGGGTGTGTGAGAGAACGGCGCCTGAATACGGACACTTCGATTCGTTGGACATATATGTCTCCGGTAGTCTGCCTGAGGCAACTAGCTGGTCCAGTATAGAAGTCTGGCATCGATTCAAACGAGTGATCTTATCAATGGCATCGATAGTTTCCAGCAATCGAGAGAGGCCTCGTCATGAGCCGCTCCACGTCTCTGACACACGTTTGGGTGGCTCTCGCCAAGGTCGAGATCCATAGATTCCGCATCTTCATTCTCAGAAGCGCTTCTCGACGCCGGTGAGACGAGGGGGACGTTCGCTGGAGATATATTAGGTCCTGTGGCGGGAGTAGTTCAGTGGTAGAGCACGGCTTTTCAAAGTCATTTTCTCCATTAGAATCAATAGCTTATAGGAATAAATCGGGAGCAGAGAAGATGTCCTGGAGTCTTTCGGCATCCTTCCGGCGGCGCCGAATGCAGTCTTTTCCCAATATCCGTGCGGGTTTTAGCGCAACACCATTTTTCACACCACGGAACGGAAAGCGGTTCAGAGGGAGAGAGCATCAGAAGCTCTCCGCGTCCATCGCCCACATCTCGCAGCACGGTCCGACTCTCCGAAGAATATCTTCAATCTTCTGAATTTGGCTCAAAGCGAGCTCGACGACAGCTCTTCTCCCTCAACGCAACCATTGCCTTCTGGATCTCGACGGTCCGCCGAATGCAAACCGCTTTCTGATACTGATCCTCCTATCGGCGAGCGCACCAATCGCTGTAGGCTCTTTGGGCGATTGTCTAGAGTTGCTGAAGGACTCAGCTCGTCGATAATGTTCATGAGACGCCATTTTCTGCAAACTAGCAGAGCTTGCAGGCCTCCTTCATTCGCTTCCCATGCGAGTTGCACATCGGCACCTCTCCAAACGCTGCCGGAAGTGAAGCGGCAGTCCGGGCTCGAGCTTTATCCATGTTTTCGCATTTTGCCGAGGGTTGTGCGTAACAATGCGCGCGTGGAAATTGCATACGCAGCGAGACAATCAAACCTCAGATCAATCGATGGCCTTCAATGCCCGTCCGCGATTTGCATGGCAGCAACCAGCGCATCTGCCGCGGAGCTTTGGGTGCTTGCGTCGGCCTCTCCATAGGGCGCCGCCCAAATCAGCCCAAGGTGATAGTCGGGCGGTCGCGCGCCATTCCAGATGCTATCTGCATTGATGACAATAAAGTTCTTATACTGTGGGCTCCCAGCGATTGAATGCAGTTCCTCTAGATTGCGGACGAAGATCCCCTTGAATTGTGTTCCGTCTGCACCGCATTTTGGCTCGCAGGGTTCATGGAGGACTCCATCCTTGTCGACTAAGGCGGAGTCCGATAACGCTGCCGACGCGATGGCATTTGCCTCGGCAAGCAGAGCCCGGTTTCCGTCAAGAAAGTAGAGTTCTGCGAGACCCCCGAGTACAACGCCCTGGTTGTAGGTCCATGTGGTCCCACCGTTATTGATGCAGTGGGCATTGAGTCCGTCGTTCACCAGATGCTGTCGATTAATCATGCCGGACCGCTTGAACCACTGCCACTCACGGTTTGCCCAGGCAAGGTAGTCCGATCTCTGCCGCGCAGAAGCAGCGCGGGCTGCCAGATGTGCTGCCACCGAGAGAAACAACTCGTTGGCGACAGCGTTCTTATAATGCTGCTTTTTGCTCCACCAGATCCCACCGTCGCAGGTATCATTCCAGCCGCCAGTCATGTCTGAAAAGATCGACTGGGCCATTTTCAGGAACTGTTCATGATGGGTCTGATCGTAGGCGGCGATCCAAGCCAGCGCCCACCAGCCCTCATCGTCGTAATAGTCATTGATGAAGCCGAGATGCGTCTTTTGAGCGGCTTTAAATGTGTTCGTGAAGACGGAATTGAATGCGCGTGTGTGGGCGGACTTTGAATAATCGGCCAGCGTGGTTATGGCGTTTGCCGAGTTCCACCAACCCGTTGTGCGATAGAGACCCGTACGTTGGTCATACCAGGACTCCAGTCCATCGATCGCAACCGCGGCTCTATGTTGAATTGATCGCTCCGTAGTTTCTTGCGGTTGAGCCACACCAGCATGTCTTGGTATGAGCCCAAAGCAGAGGAGCAGAATGTAGCCACAAATTGACGGACGAGGAACATGGTGACGCAACGCTACAACGTGTCTCACGAGTCTCCTTCGGGAGGAATCATTTGACAGGGAGACGCGCCTCGCGGGCACTCGCCTTCCAAACGTTATTCTTCGGGAAGCATCTGGAAACGATTGAGATGCCCATCTCTTCCGTTAGAGCCATTTGCAGGGTTAGCGGCAGGCCGCCCTGACTGAAGACGAAGATCGCGCCGGCCTCAATGCCGGAACACTTTTCCCGTCGATAAAGATGCGTGGCCTTCCCTCCTGATTCACAACTAAAGCAAGCGTGATGCAAGGGAGTGTTTTGGTGCGACTTTGAGATATCATGCTCCCTGTTTTCCTCGCCCCGGCATGGACGTTGGTTCCTAAGCCTCTTCTTCGGGTCGTAGGCGAGATGGAGGCGGTATGCAAATGCTTGTTCAGAGAGTGCGCTCGAATGCATCAGGCTCAGTTCAGAGTGCAAACCGCCATCCTTAGAGTGTTTCCCGGGTGCGCCGGTTCAACGCACGACCAAGGCGCTCCCAGTAGATCGATGCTTTCGTGCGCATCGCCGTCAGAATCAGAGCACCCGTATGTTGCCGAAGATGGATCTCTGCACGAATCTGTGTTCCGCTGCCTGGCGCGCTAGAAACGGAAAAATCGCCTCTGAGTGTACGAACGCGCTCTCTCATGCCGGCTAGCCCGAAACCATGACTCTGTGCCGTCTTCGTATCAAAACCCAGACCATTGTCAACCACGGATAAGCAAACGCTCGACGGAGCGTATTCCAGGTTCACGTCGAGAGTGGTCGGATGGCCATGGCGAAGGGCGTTTGCGATCGATTCCTGGGCGATTCGGTAAAGAGTATCCGTCGTCACCAAAGGAAGGTAAATGGCCGCACCACGAATTGTGAACCGCGCGTCAAGTTGACAACCTGCCGTGCTCTGTTCAAGAGCCATCTGTATTGCCAAAGGCAGATCTGCGCCGTCGGAAAGGTGCTGGGGGCGGAGCATCATAATGCTGCGATGCGCCTCTGCGTGGCTATGACGGACCATGTCCAATGCGACGTCGAGATGCTTGGCCAACAGTCCATCCGCTGGCTGTGCTGTTTTTCTCGCGGCCTGGATCTGGTAAGAGATGCCGGCGAAACTTTGCGCTAAAGTGTCATGCAGCTCATGACCCAGTTTTGCGCGTTCTGCCACAATCGCGCGAAATCGCGCCTTCAAGATCTGCACCAGACTGAGATGACCTGCGATCAGAAGCAGGGCTACAAGGAGGCCAATCTCGGTGAGGTGGCCGAGACTCCACCAGGGTGGACCGGCAATCACGGTCACATCCTCAGCGGAACGCAAAAGGATTGCGAACCCCCCTTGGTATAGAGTGTCCTGCGGCTCCAGCGAACAAACTCCCCGCACGCGCAACGTGGAACCGCTCTCCATCGTCGGGAGTATTGAGCTTCCTTGTTCTCTCTTGAGGTGAACGAGAAATACCTGGTGACCGCTTTCAAGGCGAAGCCAGGTCGCGCCATTTCGCTTCTCCGTTTCGACGAGGCGCCCGGTAACCTCAATAAGGAGTGCCGCAAATTTACCGAGTGCAGATTCATCCGCGGTGACCGAAAGGGGTGGAACCGGCGAACCATGCCAAAGCAGTTCTGCTCTGCTGGCGTGGATTATCAATCCGGTTTCGCTGAACTCCGGGTGTCCGGTGATCAGCAACTGATCGCCGATTCTGAGATTTTCGAGAGCTGGACCATCAATTTCGGCGCCGCCAGTCATGTCCTGAACGTAGGCCGGGTTGCCAGTGAGGGTAAGAGTAGCCCGTAGTGTGACTGCGGACGCCAGAGCGCGCGGTTGTGTACGGATGGCGGCTATGGAGATATAGGGGGCCGCGCTCTCGGCGGCCAATTGCGCGACTGCAATGAGCAACAATCCAACGAGGCTTGTGAACCGGACTGCCATTTTGAATCGTCCTCAGCGACCGACCCGTGGAAGCGCCGTCACCAGGACATCCTTCCACTGGCCACCTGAATCATAGGAACGGAGACCGATCTTTCCCTGAGCCGGGCATTGTGGAATGGAGACGTCAAGCCTCACTGGGGCGCCTCCCCCGTTCTGACTGGCAGTGAGGTTGACATGGCAACCCCGCACCTCCATTCGAAGGTGATACCAGACGTTCGAAAGAATCGGAGAAGGCATAGGCTTGGTTGAAATCTCATTCCAATCGTGGTCCGCCACGCCTATGACCAGAGATTCGTCGCGATCACGTAACCCTCCGTAGATGCCACTGTATGAGTCGACGCCCGGTTCCGCGTCCGAGACGCGAGCAAGGATTCCAGCTTCGCCAGTGCTGTTAAGGGCAATATCGGCGTCGAGAACGTAGTCAGTCCAATAGGGTGAGCCTGTGACCAGTTTTGCGCCGCGTTCGTTCGATTCATTCACCATCACTCCGGAGTGAGCAGTCCAGTTGCCGTCATATGCGATCCACTCGGAATTGCTTCCGTTGGCGAAGTCGTCTCGATAAGGAAGCCCACGAAAAGGAGAGCGAAGGAAATGCACAGTTCCCATTACGACGACTCCCCCGACCATCGCCGCGACAACAAAAAGTCCGAAATCTCGAATCAACGGTGGCATAAACTCAGCATCGGAAAGATTGATTCTCATTATGACTGGTGCTTGGCGGACGTCAACAAGCATAGCTGCCTCACGGAGCGTTCGCTCGCTCCAAACCCTCTCGGGTAAGCAGAAAGGCGTTGACTTTTTGCGGTGGCGGTAGCGGGCGTCCCTCGGCACCTGCCACGGCGGCCAGCATTGCCAATTGACCTATTCGATTTGGGTCAGCTGTGATTAGGGAATCCAGTTTGCCAGAGCGAAGATTTTCCTCAAGAAACCAGTCGCGGTCAGAACCCACCAGTGCAATCGAATGCCGAGGGTCCAGGTCCTGCAAGGCCAGCATAGCGCCCTGTGTTGCATCAGCACTCACTGCGAAGATGGCGCGAAGGCGAGGGAAGGAGTTCAGGATTTCCCTAGTACTCTGTTCAGCTTCAAGGGTTTGAGCAGAACCTGGCAACTGGGCCACGACCTCAATCTTCGGATCGGCCGAAATCGCGCGTATGAAACTCCGTGCGCGAATCAGAGTCTCTGGAGTTCCAGGATCCAGCCCAATAATTGCCACCTGTCCTGTGCCATCAATTACATGATCGATTCGTTCAGCAGCAAGACGTCCGAACTCATCCTGGTTGGGCGTAACCGATGTTAAATATGGGCCGGTTGGGACTGGCGCTTCTGTCTGGACAACGACAACGGGGACCTTTCTTTCAATCAGGTTGTCAATCATGGTCGTGACGCCACCCGGATTGGTTGGTCCAAGTATGATCGCTCTTGCTCCCCTCCGGACTGCAGTCTCGGCAATCTGGATCTGGCGATCGAGATCGTCCTCCCTCGTTGGTGCGTTCCAATAGATCCGGTAGCCAAGGCTCTGTCCTTCCGCCAGGGCGCCGCGACGCATGTCCTCGTCATAATTTGCTCCCGTGGTCCGGGGGACAAACGCAATAAAGGGCGAGGATGGCGCCGGCTGATAGATGCGCCAGAAAGCTAGAGCACATCCAAATGCTCCACCCAAGAGCACGGCGGCTGCAGACCGTAAAAGCGAAAAGAGATCAAACTTCAATGTGCCAGTCCGCTTGAACGTTTGTACCGTATCGGCATTCATCGTGGCACGCGTCTAACCTTCGCTCAACTTCACGAGTCCGCGACGGATGGCGATGGTCGCTGCTTCCGTGCGGTCCTTTGCATCCAGCTTCGAGAGCAGGCTGATCACATGATTTCTTGCGGTGATATCACTGATGTTGAGCTTCCGGGCAATCTCTTTGTTCGTTAATCCCTGAACGACCAACTCAAGGACCTCCAATTCGCGCGAGGTAAGCGATGAGCGCCCGACGCGTTCCGCTAGCCGCATAGCAAGGGCATTGGGGATATGCCGCTTTCCCTGGCTGACCGAGCGGATGGCATCGACCATCTCGGTCTGGCTGCAGGTTTTAAGAAGATACCCAAGCGCACCGGCTTCGAGAGCGTTGAAGATGTCCTCGTCTAGCTGGTAGTTCGTCAAAACGAGAATCTTGCTGTCTGGCCGTGACAACCGAAGAAGGGTGATGACTTCAACTCCGCCGAGATCGGGCATGCGAAGGTCCAGGAGAACCACGTCGGGGTTGAGTTTCTCGGCGAAAGCAATGCCTTCCTTTCCTGAGGATGCCATGCCGACGATATTGATACCCGAATCGCCGTGCAACATACTGTGCAGACCTCTGCGAACAACGGGATGATCGTCAACCACCAACACTCGAATCGAGTTCACTTCCGTCATCGCGGCGTTTGCACTTTCCGTTTGTTCCCAAGTGATCTGCACGACTGGTAACCAACCCTAGTGAATCGAGAGTGCTCAGACGGTCTGGTTCAAAGCAAGCCCCAAAGAGTTCAGCTGAATGAACAAATTCTAGTACCGCACGGCAGCGACGAAATGGTGCATTTGCACCATCGCGCAGTCGCGCATGGAAACCATCAACGTTGTATTTCCTGTCGCTCTCAATGTCAACATCGCTTAGAATCTCGCATGTCGCGCAAGCTCAAATGCGCCGGTGAGGAACTGTCTTGGACAATTTGCACCGGCTGGTCGTTCGGGGGTGAAGATGAGAGTAAAACTCCTGCACACGTCTCTCGTGATTTTAGTGTCCGTGTTTCTCCTCCGCGACACCGCAATTGCACAGCCGGCGCCCGCCGGAGAGGATGCGATTGAGCGGCTAGGCAAACTGGCTGAGATGGACCTTCGCGACCGAAAGCTGAATCTCGCGGAGGTGGAGTATCGAAAGATAATCGCACTCGCCCCGGAAAACACCAGCGCTCATTCCAATCTCGGGCTGACGTATTACCTCGAGGGGAAGTTTGATCCTGCCGCGGAGCAATTCAATATCGCACTGCACGCCAAACCTGACCTTTGGAACATTGCAGCGTTGTGTGGCCTCTCCGAGGTGCAAATCCATCAAACCACAAATGCTGAAATGCATCTGGAACAAGCTTTCGAACATGTTGCAGATTCCTCTTTGCGGCTGACGGTTGGCAAGGAACTGCTTGGCCTCTTATCTGAATCAGGGGATTTGAATCGCGCTTCGGATATTGTCGATAAGTTACTGAAGCTTTATCCGAACAATACCGACTTGCTTTACGCCGCGCATCGAGTGTATTTGCTTTTGGCGAATCGGGCGTTCCTGAACCTTGCTTATGTAGCCCCAGACTCCGCGCGGATGTACCAGGTGTGGGGCGATCGCATGAAGCTGATGGGAGATACGCGAGGAGCAGCGGTGGCCTACCGCAAAGCGATTGAGCGCGATCCGAAACTCTCAGGCGCACATCTTGCTCTAGGCGACGTACTCAGTGTGTCTCGTTCCGCGACGGACCGAGCGGCTGCTGAAATCGAATACCAGAGGGCCCTTCAGGTGGATCCATCGGATGCCCGTGCCGAATCGAAGCTCGGAGATCTCGCACTGCAGCGCTCCGATCTGCGGGGGGCTGAAGAGCACTATCGACGCGCTCTGCAGTTTCAGCCGGACGATCCCGACGCAAATGAAGGCTTGGGCGACGTATTGATGGAATCACAGTCATATAACGAGGCGCGACACTATCTAAACAGGGCGATCCAACTCGACCCGACGAATGGTGTTGCGCATTATCACTTGAGTCAAACGAGCAAAAAGTTGGGAGACAATGACGCAGCAAAGCGCGAAATGGCCGAGTTCCTGAAGCTGAAAGCAGAAGACGAAAGGATGAGAAGCAGCTTTAGCAGTATGTCGCTGGGGTCGGCAGGGAAGTTGCCATTAACCGGAGATGCGATTCCCAAACTCGCCTCGGACCCAGGGGAAGACACTTCGCTGAGTCGGCCCCGCCAGTAGCCCAGAGAAGGAAAGAGCTGAAACTGGCGGCTTCGAACAAAGGCGGAATCTTGCTTCCACCAGATTGCCTAAAACTCACTGCAGCGGAACGCTTCATCGGAGACGATCGTCTCTTGCGCGCATTTGAGGAACCGAAGGAGTAACCACATCGGTGATGTGGACGCCCATTTTGTGGTTCTGATTCGGATGATTCCATAGGCGTTAACCAGCATGGTGCTTATGCACCAGCAAAATTTGGTTCATCGCCATCATGACGACCCTATGGTCCAAAGCCTAATGTTCTTTCGATTTCCGTAACGCATCGTTTTGCGTCAGGAATTCGGGCTGTTTGCTGAATCCAGCAAACAGCGGCTCTTGGGCGCGCGCATGACCGGATCAGTTGAGACGAGATCGCCCGGAGAATATAACGGCGCAATGTGCAGAGATTCATGGGGAGGCGAAAGATGGAATTCCGTGGTATTTGCAGGAATGGAGAGAGAGCTGAAAACAAATGCGGAGGACGTTCGCATTTAACTTACCTCGTGCTGTTGGTTTCAGTGCTCGCGTTGGGACTCTCTTGTCGATCGCTTCTTGCACAGATCGACATTTCAGCATCGCTCGTCGGAACGGTGACCGATCAGAATGGAGCGGTGGTTCCAGGAGCCGCGCTTGTAGCGCGGAACGTGCAAACTGGCGTGATCTCGAGGACTGCCAGCAACGAAACTGGCCTCTACCAGTTTGCTTCGCTCGCTGCCGGAAATTACACAATCACCTGCACAATGCATGGCTTTAAGAGCTTTACTGCTAATGACGTTATCCTCCACGCCGGCGCAACATCCACATTGCCGGTAGCGCTTCAGGTCGGGGCGACAGTTGAAACGGTAACCGTTTCCGGTTCTTCGGCGATGGTGGATACCGAGACGGCGAACAATCTAACCACAATTGAGCCCGATCTCATTCAGGGGATCCCTGTGGAAGGGCGCGATCCGCGGGAATCAATGGAAGTCTTGATGCCGGGTGCAACGGCGGCGGGAACTGGCGCCAGCTTCTTTATTCCGGTTACCAGCTTCAACGGCGTCTCGCAGTTGACAAACAACTACGAAATCGATGGGGCCGCCATGAATGACTACATGCATGGCTCGGCGTCTGCGAACTTCCCGCAGTCGGAGAATACGTCGGAGTTCAGCGTGGCCTCTGCTCTGCCTGACGCCTCAGTCGCACGCGGCGCCGGTGGACAGATCGAAGCCACCCTGAAGAACGGCACCAATGATTTTCACGGGCAGTTTTGGACGTACTTGCAAAATGGTGCGTGGAATGCGAATTCCTGGTCGAACAACTTCCAAGGCGTCTCCCGCCAACCCTTTCACCAGGCTTGGTACGGCGGAAATGTGGGAGGCCCCATTTGGATTCCGAAACTCTATAACGGAAGGAACAAAACGTTCTTTTTCGTCTCCTACGAGCGCACGAGTACGTCAAAGAAGTCGACAACCTCAGGCCAGACTATTACCGATGCTGAACGCAGCGGCGATTTTACCAATTCTCCGGATGGTGTTCCGGTTGTGAACGGAATGCCGATGCCAAACATTCCTGCATCCGACTTTGGTCCAATCGGGCAAGCCCTCAATGCTACGGGTGGAACAACGATCATGCCGGCACCGACGAGCGGAACCGACACGTTTACCTGGAATCCCAGCTTCAATACACTCATACAGACCTGGGTGGTTCGGATCGACGAGAACATCGGCAGCAAGAACCGTGTCTTCGGTAGCCTCTGGTGGTACAACGACTCGCCGACTTTTCAGGATATGTACGACGAGTTCAGCGAAGCGTCCTGGGCCACACAGTATCCCAACCCCCAGGCCACGTGGGGCGAGCCCGTCCAGACGAAGGTCTGGGCGGTAAATGATACATACACCATCACCCCAAATATGCTGAATAACTTCGTACTAGGGATTACCCAGTCTGAGATTTCTGTTACGAATACGTGCGCCCCATGTACAGGGGTAGTAAATCCATCCAACACGGGAATTGCCTCGGTTGGCGATAGTCTGGCCCCAGACGTCCAGCAGATTTCGACGCCCCGAGGCATGGGTATGGGTATTTACAACGGGTACGTCAACCCGATGACGCAACATACCTGGGACATCACGGACAACTTTACCTGGACCAGGGGACGCCACACGATTAAAGCCGGTCTGGAACTGCGCAACTACCATGAAGTCTTTAATCAGACCTGGGGCGCGGGAGGTAACGCCTCGTTTCAGGATTCCAACAGTGTCTACGGCGGTACCGGCAATGGCATTGCCGACATGATGCTGAATGGGGGCCCTTTGGGCCAGTTTGGAGCCAGCTTCTCTCAAAACAGCACGCAGAATCTCATCGTGAATTATCCTGCGCGCGAGGCCTACATTCAGGACACTGTGAAGTTGAAGCCGCGACTTACGGTCATAGTTGGTGCGCGCTTGCAGCCATATTATGGAATTAGGGAGCAGAAGAATCGTTTTGTGACTTTCCGCCCGGGGCAATCGTCAGAAGTTTTTCCCACAGCTCCCGTCGGGTTAGTCACGGTTGGCGACCGCGGGATTCCGCCGAACCTGTCAAACAACGTCTACAACGTGGGACCAAGGGCATCTTTCGCCTGGGACCTTTTAGGAAATCACAAAGCCGCTCTTAAAGGGGGGTATGGACTCTACACCGACTATGAGTACCTGTTGAACTTCAATGGGTATACGACGGCCGCCCCGTACGGTGTCAACTATTACCCTGTTCAGGGATCGGGACTGGATCTCTCCTCACCATACGCACAGTACGGCAGCACTCCTTTTCCGTTTACTGCGCCTACGGCTGGGTCAACTGCGGCAGCGACCTTGGTCTTTCCCAATCCACTCAGCGAGCAGGCGGTGGCGAAGAATTTCAGCAATGGCTTGTATGACAAGTTCAATCTGGAATTTGAAATTGAACCAATCAATACCTATGTCTTCTCTGCCGCCTGGGTCGCAACCCACGGAACTCATCTATTCGAGACGCACAATCAGAACTGGCCTCAATTCGTTCCGGGAGGCAGTAGCAATGATGGCGCGAACATACTTTCGCGCGAACCGTACTATCCAGCGGGCTTCAATGGAATCACAACCTTTTACTCCGATTACAACTCTTGGTACAACTCCCTCCAGGTAGAGGTGAACAAGAGGTACTCACACGGTCTGACGCTGTTGGGTACCTACACCTACAGCATCGCCTCGGCTCAGCAAGGCTGCCGATATTTGGCCGACTGCGCCCTCGATTACTACAGCCCGGGCACCGTCCATCAGATGACGGCAGCGTTCCGCTATAAGTTTCCAGCTTTCCTTCATCCACACTCGTTGGCCGACAAGATCTTCGACGGGTGGGCGATCGGCGGGACTGGAACAGCGAGTACAGGTGGATACGGAAGCGTTGGGGATTATAACTGCAACGAATTCAACTTCAATTCAGCAGGCTGCTATGCGAACTATACCGGTGGCGGTGCGCTTCTAAGCAGCCGGAAACAGGTCGTTATGGCCGGCGGATCCGAAATTGGCGTAAGTTGGCTTGATCCCAGTAAGTTCGTACGAGCGGATCAGACAAATGCGAGCGGCACACCGACTACGCTCCCAGGCGTCGGGCAGCGGCTCTTCCTTGGGAACGCGGCGGTGGGAGTCTACAAAGGACCTGCTTCGGGCATCCAAGACTTCAATGCAAGCCTGGACAAGGATTTCGGAATATGGGAATCCGTCAAGCTCAATTTTCATGCAGAAGCATTTAACGTATTGAACCACACAGTTCTCAATGGACCGGACTACAACAATTCTGTGGGGCCCAATACGCAAGGCTTCGGAATTATCAGCACAGCCAATGCCCCGAGGAACATTCAACTCTCCTTCCACGCGATCTTTTGAATCAAGGATTGTGGTAGATACTCCGTGAGACCGCAAAGCAGTGCGGGCTCACGGAGGCTGACGATGCAGTGTCTTGCGTCTTAACTTGAAGACTCATTCCATGACCTCAAATCCGGCATTGCCGTTTGAGTAAATTCGAAATCATCGAGGCAGAAATGTGGACAAGAAGGGAATTAATGCTGGCTTTCGGATGGATGAGTGTCGAGTCCTGCTTGACCAGCGCGTTGGGGGCAACAAACACAGGGAAGGGTGCAGCCTGGGTGAAATATAAAGGGGACCCCGTTCTTGGCGGTCAATATGGAACCTGCTTCGATATCTGCGTGCTGCACGAGTCTGGCAAATTCAAAATGTGGGTTTCCTGGCGCCCGAAGCAGAGTGTTGCGATTACGGAAAGTCTCGATGGAATTCATTGGAGCCCGCCATCCATTGTCCTTGGACCTGAGCTCGAGACAGGCTGGGAGGACGACATCAATCGCCCCGTCGTTGTTCATCGCGAGGACGGATATCACATGTGGTACACGGGGCAAGCGAAAGGGAGGTCTTCCATAGGCTATGCGACCAGCCCTGATGGCGTGACCTGGGAGCGGAAGTCAGCGCGACCTGTGCTGGTCGCTCAAGCTCCTTGGGAAGGCGTTGCGGTCATGTGTCCGCACGTGATTTGGGATTCACATCGCCATCTTTGGAGGATGTGGTACTCGGCTGGCGAACAGTACGAACCGAATGCAATCGGCTATGCAACCAGCAGGGACGGTCTGCAGTGGGAGAAATATGCCGCAAATCCTGTTCTTGTGCCCGACGCTCGTTTCGATTGGGAGAAGAACCGCGTTACCGCAGCGCAGATTCTTTTCTGGAAGGGATGGTATTACGCCTTCTATATCGGATTCCGCGACGTCGACCACGCCCAGATCGGCATCGCACGTTCGAAGGATGGCATCACAGGCTGGGTTCGTCACGCAGGCAATCCAATTGTCCGACCGACTCCCGGCGGTTGGGATGCAGACGCATGCTACAAGCCTTTCGCGGTATTCGCCGATGGGGAATGGAAGCTCTGGTACAACGGCAGAAATCAGCACCTGGAACAGATCGGACTCGTGACGCGGTCCGGCGAAAGTCTTGGATTCGTGGCGGCGCGGTGATGAAACGTCGATTCTCAATGGCCTTTTTGGGTTGCATTTGCGCCTTGGTCCTTTTGCTGCCAACCACCGGGATCGCCGGAGAGGTAAAGCAGGATCGAAACAGCGCCATGCTTCACGCATCGGATTATCGCCACTATTTTTCTGACTTTGCTCTAGACGAACGAGAAATGTTGGGCAGTGCCCCGCCATTACCGTGGGACTGGTTTGTGGCGAATATTCCCTTGCTCGATATTCCGGATAAAGAGATGGAGCGGATCTACTATTTCCGCTGGTACTCCTTTCAAAAGCACATTGTGCGAGGGCCGAACGGATACTTGATCAGTGAGTTTCTCGACGATGTTCCGTGGTCAGGGAAGCTGAACATGATTGATACGGCCGCGGGACATCATATACGGGAGGCTCGTTGGCTGCGAGATTCAGAGTATGTCGACGACTACACCAGATTCTGGTTCGGTCCCGAGGGAGAGCCTCGAAGGTACAGCTTTTGGGCGGCGGATTCGGTTTACCAGCTATTCCTTGCCACGGGAGATCGTGAACTGGCCATTAGTTTGCTTCCGGCCCTGGTGAAAAACTACGAAGCATGGGAATCGACGCACCAGGATCCGAGCGGTCTTTTCTGGCAAATCGACGATCGAGACGGCATGGAGGACAGTATTAGCGGAAACGGCTACCGACCGACCATTAACAGCTATATGTATGGAGATGCTGTTGCGATCTCTCGGATCGCTGCAATGGCTGGTCAAAAGCAGGTGGAAGAGGAGTATCAGTCAAAGGCCGAGCGTCTTCGCAGGCTCATCGATGAACGGCTATGGAACCCAAAGAATGACTTCTACGAGACCGTCGCGCGCGGCGACCATGATGGGTGGAGCGATGATCGGGAGTTGATTGGTTTCATTCCGTGGTACTTCAATTTGCCCTCGCCGAAACATGATTCTGCGTGGAAGTTTCTCATGGCCCCGGACCGGTTCTGGGGAAAATATGGACCCACAACAGCAGACAGACGCAATCCCAGATTTGATTACAAAGTCCGGCACGAATGCCTGTGGAATGGACCTTCATGGCCGTTCGCAACTACACAGACATTAGTTGCTCTCGCGAACCTGTTGAATGGACCCAAACAAAATGTAATCACAGACGATGATTATTTCCATCTCCTGCAGGCTTATGCATACTCACAACACATTCGTTTGCCGAACGGGAAGGTTATTCCGTGGATCGACGAAGATTTGAACGCTGATACAGGGAACTGGATTGCACGAAGCATCCTGATTGCGCTGCATCAACTACCGCCAAACCGCGGTCGTTACTACAATCATTCCGGATACGCCGATCTGATCATTACGGGACTGATTGGAGTGCGTCCTGCGGCCGGTAACTCATTCGATCTGCATCCTCTTGTGCCATCAGGCGAATGGAAATACTTTGCGCTGGACGGCCTCCCCTATCACGGTCACCTTCTCACAATTCTTTATGACGAGGATGGAACTCGTTATCACCGCGGCATCGGACTGCAGGTGCTTTGTGACGGGCGGCCTGTTGCGCACGCCGATACGCTGCGCGAGATTCGGGTCGAATTACCCAATGACAATTCGCAAGCCACGGGGCCCGAGAGTACGTCGGAACACGGAAGCACAATTCCATGAGTGAGAATCGCATATGCCGACCGTGAAGGACGTCGCCAGGATGGCGAACGTGTCCACTGCGACGGTATCTCGAGTGACCCGCGGCGTTGGATATGTCGCAACGGAGACTAGGCTGAGGGTCCTGGATGCAATCGCTCGATTGCAGTACAGCCCAAGTCTCGCTGCAATAGAACTGGGCCGGAAAAGCGGCGACGCCAAGACAAGGCAAGACAGGACGTCGAACAACGCGTCTCATTCATTCAGGCATCGAGTGCGTCATCGCCAATTGGTACGATCCCTGCGTACGGAGATCAACTCGCTGAAGCGAGAGCTCGCAGAGTTTCGAGCGGACGTACAAAAATGGTACCGCCAATGAAGTGATCCGCTCTAGCTGCCGCTCTTCGGTCTGATCGTCATGGCTCGTTCAGGGCCGGCGGACAATTTATTTTGAGGGCCCTCAGTGCGAACAGCGAAAGTGATATCTGCGCCGCTTTAGTCCTGTTCAGTTATCTACATTCCAGTTTGGAAAGGGGGCGACATTGGAAAGACCAGACACAGCACTCGCCCGCCGCAGTCACTCTGCCTAAGGCTCCAAAGACATTGAACGGCACTGATATCAGACGCACGCGGATGCGACATCGGGCTCGTCTCAGCAGACTCGCGCCATCGTCCGGCAGGTCGAAGAATCGCGATGGGCGGTTCAGGTGCTTTGGACGAATCATTCGCGTTCGTCTTTCGTGGACTTTGCCCGGCAAGGGATGAGAAGACTGGATTCCGCAGTTGGCCTCAAGAGGCGCGGACGAGGAGCTAAGCGACATGTGCGCGTTGCGACACACACTGACCGAATAGAGAGACACTTACCTGGATGTCTATTGCTGGGCACAGGTCAATTCAGTTATCCAGAGTTGGTTACACGCCATTCTCGATATCGGTACCGAAAGACAGGCCTCTGTCCTGAGGTTCATCAGTCAGTGCATTATCGTCAAAGGGGGGACATATATATATAGCTGGGTATTCGCAATGCAAGGACGTCAGCGAAAAGAGCTTGCGCACGATAGAAACTAAGTCCTTGATTCTAAAGGGAGGAAATAGGCCAGTGGTAGGTAGACTGTCAGCTTCACCCTTGATTCCCGCGGCCCTCCTTCAGTTAACCCTCTTCCAGTCGAATTAAATTCATAAAAATCATCGATCTACGTGCGGTCGTGAGACCCCTATCAGTTGTGCGCAGATGTGGTAATTTTTGCACCATTTTGGTGATCTTGAGCATGTGGATAGTAAAAATGGATAGTTAGAAACCGAGCCAGTTTTGACCAAGGGTGGTGACGCTTTCGACGATCTGACCACTGAATATGCGAACAGCTATGCGCCGACGAATGCGTCGTTTGCCGCACCGCGCAAATCTACGAAAATCTTGTAGTATTGTGTTATGGCCCAGTCGCACCGAGAAGCGTCGCGACGGCTGTTCGAAGTCGCTGAGCAGCAGCAAGGCTTCTTCACCACGAAGCAGGCCAAGTCTGCCGGTTTTGCCGAGAACACTCATCCGTATCACGTGCAGACCGGGAACTGGATTCGCGACCATCGCGGAATCTACCGCCTTGCGCTATTTCCGTCTTCGGATCGGCCCGATCTTGTTCTCTGGTCGCTCTGGTCACGGAATCGGAAGGAAGAGATCGAAGGTGTCTACAGCCATCAAACGGCGCTAAGCCTGCATGAGCTTTCGGACCTGAATCCAGCAAAGCTTCACATGACTGTTCCGACACACTTCCGGCGCAATAGCGAGATGCCGGAAATTGTTGTGCTTCATAACGCAGACCTCCCCAAGACTGATGTAGAGGTTGGGTCGGGCTACAAGTACACCAGGCCTCTCCGCACGATTCTTGATCTGATCGAGGCCGGCACCGTTGAGCGGACGTTCATTCGCCAGGCTCTTCGGCAGGCCGTTGACCGCGGTCTGATTCCGCGACAACAACTTCGCAATACGAAGATGAGTGAAGCCGCACGGAAGATTGCCGCGGATGTACTTCGAAGGGCTGCATAGTGACACCATCCAGATCTTACGCAATTGCTGGAGCCTTTCGGAGAGCCCTGGAAGAGCGGCTCAAAGGCATCTCCCAGGCGGAACAGGTCGATCTCAATCGCCTCAGGCGGCAAGTATCCTTTGACCGGCTATTGGCAAGGCTGTTCCGGGACGATGCAGCACCCTGGGTATTGAAGGGTGGTTATGCGTTGGAGCTTCGCTTCAAGTCGGCTCGATCCACGATCGATATTGACCTGACGATCAACGGCATCACGGGAACAACGGAAGGAGGCGAATCGGCCGCCCGAGTGCGTGAAATGCTGCAGGAGCGAGCAAGCATATCGCTCGACGATTGGTTCGAGTTCCTGATCGGACCTCCGATGATGGATCTTACCGCCGCGCCGTATGGCGGCGCGCGCTATTCGATCGAGACTCGACTCTGACGTCACTGGGGTCCTTGAGAATGTCCTTTCAGACAACATTGAACGCTGAGGCCACCCGGGTCAGCAGATAGCCGCCCTGCCTGCTGAGTATTTCAATCGATCTGAGTGTCCCCTGTCCCACCCTCACCCTTGTTGGCCCAGCACGCGGTAGTAACCAGTGATCGATACGCCGTGCACTTGTGCACTGTACGGAGCATGCACCGTGACATGGGGAGTCGAACCCCAGATTCTGGCTCTTCGGAATCGCCAGGATGCCGGCTTTGCCCCCGGCTGGGCTTGTGCTCGCAGCAAACAAAGGTTACCAACGACTCAGATCAAGTCAGTTTTCCAGTTTAGTTCCTGCAGACGCGTATCTAGTTCGCGATACCGCTTTGCAAGCTGATCCACCTCGGACTGCAGTTTGCCAACAGGCACAGTTGCGACAAATCGCACCTCCGACTTTGAGTACCGATCCTGCCGAGTGCTTCCTGCATCTGCGATTCCAGCCAGAAAATCGCGGCGCTTGCCGACTACATCCCGCTCGGCAATTGCATCTGAAATCGACCGCTTATTGTCGAACTCGATCTTCGAGTTGGTGCGGTTGATCGCGCTGACGAGTTCAGGCAGACGCGCGAAGACGCGCTCGGTTTCCGCCAGCAACTCGGTCGTGTCTTCAGCAGGCGCCTCACCTTCCTGCACGCGTGCTGAAC
>Ga0335085_10006429_pt1 | contig 18548 bp, 16 predicted proteins | sample Lox_Sample_45_FD_206712 | JGI IMG/M metagenome (GOLD analysis project Ga0335085, IMG submission 206712) | Soil microbial communities from Loxahatchee National Wildlife Refuge, Florida, United States - Lox_Sample_4.5 | ecosystem: Environmental > Terrestrial > Soil > Wetlands | place: USA...
CGCCGGCGATGCTGGGCGCAATAGGCGTCCTGGGCGTCCTGGCGCTATTTCTTGGCCTGCTGAATGCGAGAGGCAGAGCCAAGGCACTCGAGGCAGGCACGGTCGAGCTTCGGATTCTTGCGAATCGGCTGGAGGCAACGCTTGCCACCGTTCAGGCGATGAACGCGCGATTGCACGAAAGCGAAGCGCGCTACAAGGGTCTCGTGGACTCCCAAGGCGATGCCATTATTCGACGCAGTCCGGACAGCCGACTGACATACGGCAACGATGCCTTCTTCAAGCTGTTCTGCGTTTCGCCGCGCGACGCAATTGGTCATCCCTTCGCGCCGGAGCTGCACCCCGACAGTCGGGCGCCGTATTTCGGAAGTTTTGCCGGTCTGGAAACCGGCCGCGCGCGGGTCAAATACGACCAGCACGTCCGAACGGTCTACGGCTGGCGCTGGATCGCCTGGGAGGATTATGCGATCCGCGATGCGGATGGCGTCCTGGTCGAAGTGCAGAGCGTCGGGCGCGACATCACCGAGCGCAAGGCGCTCGAGGACGCGCTGACCGACGCGCGCGACAAGGCGGAAGCCGCCAATCGGGCCAAGAGCGGATTTCTGGCGACGATGAGTCACGAAATTCGTACACCCATGAACGGCGTGTTGGGCATGGCACGACTGCTTCTGGAGACGCCGCTCGGCCCTGAACAAAAGACCTATGCCGAAGCCATACGCCAATCCGGGGAATCGCTGCTGTCGCTGATCGGCGACATTCTCGACTTTTCGAAGATCGAGTCCGGAGCGACGTTGCTCGATGAAACGGAGATGGACCCGCGCTTGCTCGTGGAGGGCGTCGTCGAGCTGCTGGCGCCGCGCGCGCACGAAAAAGGCATCGAGCTTCTTGCCGTTGTCGCCGCCGACGTACCGCGGCGGATCCGAGCGGACGAGGAACGATTGCGCCAAATCCTCACCAATCTCATCGGCAATGCGCTGAAGTTCACGGAAAAAGGCGGCGTCCGCATCGATGTGGGCGTCGAGATGCGCACGAAACGCTTTCTGCGTTTCGATGTCCGCGATACCGGGGTCGGTGTGCCTTTCGAAATGCGCCGGGAAATCTTCAATGAGTTCGTGCAGGCGGATTCGAGCTATGCGCGTCGTTTCGGGGGCACCGGGCTGGGCCTTGCAATCTGCAAACGCCTCGTGAGCGCGATGGCGGGAGAGATCGGCCTGGATGCCGCGCCGGGAGGCGGGAGCGTATTCTGGTTCGCCGTTCCCGCCGTAATTGCGCGCGACGCCGAACCGGCCGAAACGCGCCGGCTGGAGGGCCTGACGCTGGCCATCGCGACGCGCAACGCCGTACTGCGCGAAGGGCTCATCGGACAAATTCGCGCCGCGGGGGGTGAAGTTGCGCCCATGTGGGCTCCCGGCTCGAGCACAAATGCCACGGCGCTCGACGCCCTGATCGTGGACGCTGGAACCGGCCCCGAGCCGGAATTGCCGACCTGGCCCGACGTTTCGGTGCGTTCGATCGTGCTGATTGCGCCTTCCGCGCGCGGTCAGATCGACCGGCTGAAGCGGCTGGGATTCGCCGGCTATCTTGTGAAGCCCGTGCGCCAGCTTTCGTTGTCCGACTGCATACGCGCGCAATTCGACGTGTCAGCCGATCAGGCCGGCGACGAGCCGTCGGTTACGAGATCCTCCGGATCGGGTTCAGTGAACGGCCTGCGCATTCTTCTCGCCGAAGACAATCCCATCAATGCGCTTCTCGCACGCGAGCTTTTGCGCAAGCGCGGACATCACGTCACCGAAGTCGGTTCGGGCGAGGCGGCCTTGGATGCGTTTAGCGAACAGACGTTCGATCTGATCATCACCGACATCCACATGCCGGGCCTCGACGGAATCGAAACTGCCCGCCGCATCCGTGAGCAGGAAGCCGAGCAATTCCGCCCGCGCACGCCGATCATCGCGCTGACGGCCGATGTGCTCGAAACGGGCCAGCGTGCCTGCATTCAGGCAGGCATGGACGGCTTTGTCACCAAGCCGATCGAACCGGCCGAGATCGACGCCCTGCTGCAGCGGCTCTTTGCCGAGATCTGCGACGCGGCTGCCTGAGCCGTTAAGGCTCAGCGCGCTCTGTCCTCTGTAGTGATTGCCTCTGATATCACGAGTTTTGAATCGTGCCAAAGCAGGACGACAGTCTTGCAGTCATGATGGCTCTGCGTGCGATTCCTTGGGTTCAGCCGCCGACTGCTTCCTCGCGGTCTGTCGTGCACTGCTTGCCAGCCATGCGCTGCAAACAGTTCAAGCTGCGGTCCAAACGTCGTAGCGTCATTGCCTTCCCGGAATTGCGAGACGGCGATGCGACTTAGACTTTGGCAGATAGACGCTTTTGCCGAAAAGGCCTTGGAAGGCAATCCGGCGGCCGTGATGCCGCTTGCCGAGTGGCTCGACGCGGCACTCATGCAGCGTATCGCGGCGGAGAATAACCTTGCGGAGACGGCATTCTTCGTTCGCCGCGAACCCGGCCAATACGGATTGCGATGGTTTACGCCTGAGACCGAGGTCGATTTGTGCGGGCACGCGACGCTCGCGAGCGCCTGGCTGATATTCGGGGAGCTCGAGCCGGCGATCGGCCGCGTCTCCTTCGCGACGAAGTCCGGGACGCTCGTTGTCGAGCGAGGTTCCGACGGGCGCCATCTCATGTCGCTGCCATCGGATCTCGTAGTGCCCCTGGAGAATGTGGACCAGCTCGCGCAGGACATTGCCGCCGAGCTTGAGACGGAGCGGCCGAGTGCGCTCTGCCGAGGACGCAACCTGATGGCCGTCTTCGATAGCGCGGAGTCGGTGCGAAAAATTCGTCATCCTGGTAACGTGGGCCGGCTCTTCGACAAGAAATTCGGTCTAATTGCGACCGCCCAAGGAGATGCGGGATACGACTTCATCTCGCGGTACTTTGCGCCGCATCACGGAGTCCCCGAAGATCCCGTTACGGGATCGGCTCATTGCGCGCTGACGCCATTCTGGTCCAAACGGCTCGGCAAGAAGACTCTCAAGGCGCGGCAAGTCAGTGCACGCGGCGGCGATCTCGTGTGCACCGATGAAGGCGAGCGTACGCTCATCTCCGGCGCGTGTGCGCTCTACTTGCGCGGCGAAGTCCTTCTCTAGCCCGTGTCGTTCGGGGGCGTGGCGGCGCCGGCCCCGAGAGGGCGTACCATGAGCACGGTGTCGACCCATCGGCCGTGCTTCCAGCCAATGGCGGGCAACAAACCGGCACGTTCGAAGCCCAGCATTGCGTGCAGGCCGATCGAAGCGGCATTCCCGCTATCTCCGATCACGGCCACCATCAGCCTCAGGCCCATTGCTTCGCACCGTGCGATGACTGCCGACAACAAAGCGCGACCTACGCCCCGCCGCGCCGCATCGGGCGCGACATAGATCGAGTCTTCGCACGCGAAGCGATAGCCCGGTCGCGCGCGGTAGGGTCCCGCGTACGCATAGCCCAGCACCGCGCCGGCGTCCTCGGCCACAAGATAGGGAAAGCCGTTCGACACGAGCTTTGAGCGGCGCTCCGCCATCTCCGACCCGTCCGGGGGTTCATACTCGAACGTACCCAGCCCGTGCCGCACCCAATGGGCATAGATGCGGGTGACAACGGCGACGTCGTCGTCACGGCCGTCGCGTACCACCAGCGCCTGACCGACGGACCGGCTCACGCTTCGCTTCCCTTTTCACTCGCTGCCTGACGACGATCCCGAAATCATCTCTGATAGGAGACGATATGTCAACGATATTGGACGGCCCTGCTATGCCGCAGGATTGCCGAGCGGCGGCCACTCACGCGGCCGCGAAAGCGCTAACCGTTGCTGTCGGCGAGCCGCAATTGCAGGTGTCGTGCTCCCGAAGGCGGGCTCGAGAGTCGTGTCACGAAGCTCACGGCCTGCCCCGGTTTCAGCGTGGCGACATTGGCCGAGAAGCTCCAATTGTAGAGCACGCGCCTGTCGCTGTCGGTCAGCGTGACCCGGATGGCGGGGACGGTCAGCTCGTGCGATGTGATGTTGACAAGCTTGCCTGTCACGGACAGCACGGCCTGGCCGTCCTGGGTTTCGTCGCGATAGCCCACATCCTCGAACTTGAGCCCGCGCGTATTCACATCCTGGCCGAGGGCCTTGTAGAGCGTGGCGGACTGCGGCCACAGCATTGCGATTTCCTGCCGGAAATGCATGAAGGAATAGCCGATCAGCATGACCAGCAGGGCCAAGCCGGTCCATCCCGCGATCAAGGGTAGCCGCTCGGCCAGGGGATGGGTCGATTGCTCCGGCCTTGCCAGCCCGGCCGCTGCGCCCGGCGCGCCGGCATAGGGCGCGAAGATCGCCCGGTCCGAAAAGGGACTGGCGGCGACCGGGGCCGCCTGACTGGCGGGCGGCAGTTCAGGCTCGGGCTGCGGGGCGACTGCGGCTTGATGCCAGACATGGCCGCATTTGGCGCAACGGACCTTGCGGCCCGCATCGCCCAAGAGGGCCAGATCGGCCTGGTAGCGCGTCGCGCAATTCGGGCAGGTGAGAATCATGGCCGCAGGTACGTGCGTTTCGACGAAATTATGCTTAAGCACGTCTTCCGGACAACGCAAAGAATGATTTCACTTAAGGTTTCTGCGTATGCTTCGTTTCGAGAATGTCGGACTGCGCTACGGCTCGGGGCCGGAGGTTCTGAGAGATGTCAGCTTCACGCTCGAACCTGCGTCGTTCACCTTCCTGACGGGCGCTTCCGGCGCTGGCAAGACCACGCTCCTGCGTCTGATGATCCTCGCCAATCCGCCTACGCGCGGCCTCATCACGCTGTTCGGGCATGATCTTGCCACCAGCCCGCGGTCGGCCTTTCCCGCGATCCGGCGCAGGATCGGCGTGGTGTTCCAGGACTTCCGGTTGCTCGATCACCTGTCGGCCTTCGACAATGTTGCTCTCCCGCTCCGGCTGGCGGGCCATAAGGCGTCCGCTTATGCCCACGACGTCGAAGAATTGCTTGGCTGGGTCGGTCTTGGCGACCGTCTCGACGCGAGGCCGGCGACGCTGTCGGGCGGCGAGCAGCAGCGCGTGGCCATCGCGCGCGCCGTTGTAGGCCGGCCCGATCTGCTCGTCGCCGACGAGCCCACGGGCAATGTCGATGCGGAAATCGGGCAGCGCCTCATTCGGCTTTTTGGGGAGTTGAACCGCCTGGGCACCACCGTTCTGATCGCGACCCACGACCGGTCGCTGATCGAGCGCGGAAGAGCCCGCGAAATGCGGCTCGTGGACGGAAGGTTGGTGGAGATGAGGACGCCGAAATCATGAAGCGCTCTCCACCCGCCTCGATCCTGCCCCGCGAGGCCGGCGCCGCCCCCCTCGACGTCGTCATCGGTGTCATGGCGCTGCTGGCGGCTCTGGCCTTGGGCGCATCGCTCATCGCGGACCGGGCTGCCCAGAGCTGGCGGGCAGGCCTTGCCGGGCGAATGACGGTCCAGGTTCTACCTCCCGAGCACGGCGCCGCCGAGCCGAGCTTGACCGACGAGACCAACTCTGCGCTCGCGATCCTGCGGGCCACGCCGGGAATCATTCGCGCAGCACCGCTTAGCGATGCACAGGCGGCGAAGCTCGTCGAACCGTGGCTCGGTTCGGGCGCCGTGGTCGCGGCGCTCCCGTTGCCGCGACTCATCGACGTGACCCTGCTGCCGGGAACGCAAGTCGATATCGCCGCGCTGTCGGCCAAGCTGGCTCGTGCGGCCCCCGATTCCGTGCTAGACGATCACAGCCGCTGGATCGCGCGGCTTGGCGCACTCGCCGATGCAGTGGAATTGTGCGCCTACGGAATTCTTACGCTGATCGCGATAGCGACCGCCTCAACCGTCGCTTTTGCGACGCGTGCGGGCCTCGAGGCCCATCACGATATCGTAGCGCTCCTTCACCAGATGGGTGCCCGCTCCGGCACCATTGCCCGAGCATTCGAACGGCACTATCTGATTTCTGCGTTGGCTGCAGCGGCTACCGGAGCCGGATTCGCGGCGGCTCTGTTTATCGCGGCCGGCGGGCTGGAATTTGCCGGCGTCGAGCCCGTTCCTTTTTTGCCGCCTCTGGTGCTGAAGCCATGGGAGCTCGCCTGGCTGCTCGCCGTTCCCCTCGGGGCCGGCGCAATTGCCTGGGCGACCGCCCGGATTTCGGTACTGGCAGCGTTGCGCCGAATATACTGAATTTGTGGCAGGCCGGTGGGATAAATTCGCCGGCCGCTACGATTCTCGTGAAGAGCCGATATTGGACCGATCGCTCAAGTCGACAACCGCCGGAAGGCCCGTGACAGCATGCGTTCTGTTGGCGCTGCTGGCGGCGTATCTTGCCGGCTTTCTGTATTATGTTTCGAGAGTTCCTGTCCGCACCCCCCGCGCGGCGCGTGCCGACGGGATCGTGGCCCTCACCGGCGGCGGAGACCGTCTCAGTGCCGCGACGGTGCTTCTTGAAAGGGGGCTGGGTCGGCGGCTGCTCATTACAGGCGTTCACGCCACGACCACCAAGGACGCACTGAAGCGGATTTCACACGGCGGGCACCGCTTCGATTGCTGCGTGGATTTGGGGTTTCAGGCGGAAAACACCCAGGGCAACGCCAGGGAAACCGCGACGTGGGCTCGCGAGCACAATTACAAGAGTCTCGTACTGGTTACGGCGAGCTATCACATGCCGCGCAGCCTGGCCGAGTTCGGAGCCCAGATGCCCGGCATCAGGCTGGTTCCCTATCCGGTGGCGCCGCCACACTTCAATCTGCGCGGCTGGTGGCACGATCCGCTAGCGTTTTCCGTGCTGCAGTGGGAATACCTGAAATACGTCGGCAGCCTGGCGCGACTGGCGATTTTCAAGCCGCACGTGATTGCCGATCCGCCGACGCGCGACAGCCAGCGCCGTGCGGTTTGAGGCGGATGTGCACATCTCAGATTGGTTATCCCGGTCAGCCAAGAGCACGCTCGCGTTCGGCCGGGAATGACACGTTGAAGATGAATTTTGCAGCGGCAAGCGCATGATCCCTGTCCGCTCGAGCATCTATTTTCTCTGGTTCGTGCTCATCACGGTTGCCATCTGCATCGTGCTTTTGCCGGCGCTGCTTCTGCCGCAGGGCGCGGTCAAATTTGGGACGCGGCTGTGGTGCAAGGGTCAGCTCTGGGGCCTGCGCGTGTTCGCCGGCCAGCGCTACGAAGTGCGCGGCGTGGTGCCGCCGCCCGGCGCGCTCGTCGCCGCCAAGCACATGAGCATGTGGGATACGCTGGTGCTTTATCTGCTGCTGCGCGACGTGACGATCGTGCTGAAGCGCGAACTTCTCTTCGTCCCCTTCTACGGGTGGTATGCGCTCAAGGTCGGATTTATTTTCGTCGACCGGCAAGCGGGCGCCTCGGCATTGCGCAAGATGATCGCACGCGCGGCGGCAGCACTGAAACGCGGGCAAAGCCTGCTGATTTTTCCGGAAGGCACGCGAAAGCGCCCCGGTGCCCCGCCGAGCTACAAGCCCGGCATTGCCGCACTTTACGATCGCCTCGGCGTGGCGTGCGTGCCGGTGGCGCTGAACTCGGGATTGTTCTGGAAAGGTCCATCGGGGTTTTTGAAGCGGCCCGGCACGATCGTCGTGGAATTCCTTCCGGCGATTCCGCCCGGCCTCAAGCGCAAGCAATTCATGCAGCGGCTTCAGGACTCCGTCGAGTGCACCACCGCGGATCTGCTCGCTAAAGCAAAATGACTTTTCTTCGAATCGTCATTTCGCTCCGAGTTATTTTTTTTCGCGGTTCCGGACGCAAAAGTGCGCGCACTTTTGCTGAAACCGCTCTAGCGCACGCAAGGATGCGGCATGAACTCTGCGCCTGCGAGCGCGCGGCGACGATTCACGGGCATCTTGCCCGCATAAACGAGGGTTCCACGCAACCTATGCCGGCTGGAAACCAGTAGCCCGGTATATGAGAACGAATAAAGAACATACAGTTGACATCGTCCGGCGCCGTTGTTACTTCTGCAACCCGCTCGCGCCATGCTTTCGGGCGGATGGCTAGGCCCTGATGAGCGATATTTCCCGCCAGATCTGGGACATGAAATACCGGCTGAAGCGTGCAGACGGGACGCCCGTCGACCGCGAGCTTGCCGATACGTGGGCGCGCGTCGCGCTGGCTGCCGCGAAGGCCGAGACTGCCGACAAGCAGCGCGAATGGGCGCTGGCATTTTCCGAAGCCTTGGCAGGGCACAGGTTTCTTCCGGCCGGGCGTATTCTTGCCGGCGCGGGCACGGAGCGGAATGTCACGCTCTTCAACTGCTTCGTGATGGGAGCCATCCCTGACGACATGGGCGGAATCTTTGCCCATCTGCGCGAAGCGGCGCTCACCATGCAGCAGGGCGGCGGCATCGGTTACGACTTCTCGACGCTGAGGCCGAAAGGCGCGCCTGTGAAAGGCGTCGGCGCCGATGCGTCGGGACCCGTTTCATTCATGCAAGTCTGGGATGCGATGTGCCGCACGATCATGTCGGCGGGATCGCGCCGCGGCGCGATGATGGCCACGCTGTCTTGCGATCATCCCGACATCGAGGAATTCATCGCGGCCAAGCAGACGCCCGGCCGGCTTTCGATGTTCAATCTCTCCGTGCTGGCGAACGACGCTTTCATGGACGCGGTGAAGAACGACGCGCCGTGGGACCTGAAATTCGGCGGCAGGACGTTCAAGACGGTATCGGCGCGCGAGCTGTGGGACCGCATCATGCGGGCGACCTACGACTATGCCGAGCCGGGCGTGATTTTCATCGACCGCGTCAATCGCCAGAACAATCTCGGCTATTGCGAAACAATTCGCGCGACCAACCCCTGTGGCGAGCAACCGCTTCCGCCCTATGGCGCCTGCCTCCTCGGCTCGATCAATCTCGCCAAGCTGGTGAGAAATCCGTTTGCGGTCGACGCATCTCTCGATGAGGACGAGCTCGAAAGGCTCACGCGCAGTGCGGTACGTCTGCTGGACAACGTTATCGACGTTTCGCGCTTCCCCCTGCCCGAGCAGCGCCATGAAGCCTTTGCCAAGCGGCGCATCGGGCTCGGCGTCACGGGGCTGGCCGATGCGTTGATCTTCTGCCGTGTGCGCTACGGCTCGCCCGATAGTCTGGCGTTGATCGATCGTTGGCTCGCGAAGCTTTCGCACGCTGCGTATGCCGCTTCTGCCGATCTTGCGCGCGAAAAAGGCGCCTTTCCGCTGTTCGACCGCGAGGCCTATCTAGCCCGCCCCAATATCGTGCGACTGCCGCAAGCCACGCGAGATGCCATCGCGCAGCATGGCATCCGCAACGCGCTCGTCACCTCCATCGCGCCCACGGGGACGATCTCGCTGCTCGCGGAGAACGTCTCGAGCGGTATCGAACCGGTGTTCGCTTACAGCTTTTCCCGCAAGGTTCTGATGGAGGACGGCACGCAGCGCGAAGAGCGGGTAACGGATTACGCCTATCGGGCATATCGCCAAGCGTTCGGCGACGAGGCGGCACTGCCCGATTATTTCGTGCAAAGCGGCGATCTCTCACCGCATGATCATCTGGCCGTGCAGGCTACCGCACAGCACCATATCGACAGCTCCATCTCGAAGACCATAAACCTGCCGGTCGAAATCTCATTCGAGGACTTCAAGGACGTTTATCTCCATGCCTACCAGATGGGCTGCAAGGGATGTACGACCTATCGGCCCAATGCCGTCACCGGTGCGGTGCTCGAGACGCGGCCGAGCGAACCGGCTCAGCCGTTGCAGCGCGCCGAAGACCATGCGGAGCAACCGGCCGCGTCGGTAGTTCCTGCGGCACGGCATCGAGAATCCGCGGGCGGTGTCGTCTATATGACCAAGCCGCTTGATCGCCCCGAGTCGCTTCTGGGGCATACCTACAAGATCAAATGGCCGGATTCCGACCACGCCTTCTATATCACGATCAACGATATCGAGAGTGACGGACGGCGGCGGCCGTTCGAGATCTTCATCAATTCGAAGAACATGGAAGCCTATGCGTGGACGTTGGCGCTGACGCGGATGATCAGTGCCGTCTTCCGGCGCGGCGGTGATGTCTCTTTTGTCGTCGATGAGCTGAAGGCCGTATTCGATCCGCGCGGCGGCCAATGGATGGCCGGGCAATATGTCCCGTCGCTGCTGGCTGCCATAGGCGACACCATCGAGCGTCACCTCGTCGCCATCGGATTCATGCCGCGCCGCGAAAGGCTGCCGGTTCCGGAATCCGGGCATGCGATGGCGGTAGCCGTCGGCGAAGCGCCGGCCCGCTTTTGCCCTCGTTGCGCCAGTCCCAGTCTGATCCGGCAGGAGGACTGTGACAGTTGTCTTTCGTGCGGGTATTCAAAGTGCGGATAACGTCTTAGTGGAACGTGATTGGCATTTTCTTCCCTCCTCTTACCTGAAATTTGATGCGCTATTCCCATCGGTTCTTTCTCTACGCGCCTCTCGGCCTGCTGCTGCTGCTGGCGACGATCGTCATGGCGTACTGGAAATATTCCGCCGATACGTTCGATGTCCGGCTAACGAAAGCGAACGGGCATGAGATCATGCCCGGTGTACGCTTGGGCTACGCATCCCAATCGGTGGAGGGTTTTCCGTTCCGGCTCGATTCGCTGATCGACGCGCTATCGATTCAGATCGAGACGGATGCCGGGCCTCTCGCTTGGCACGCGCAGCACTTTGCGATGCACATGCTCGACTACGACCAAAGCCGGCAGATTTTCGAAGCCGACGGGACGCAGAGCATTTCGTGGACGGATGCTTTCGGATCGCCGCACGTGGTGTTCTTCGTGCCGGGCACGTTAAGGGCCAGTGCGATCACTTCCAGCGGCAGCCTCGCGCGCTTCGATATAGATATCGTGAGCTTGCATGCGCCGAACATCTCGGGCGATCGTCTTCAGCTTCACATCCGCCGCGATCCCGTGCGTAATGCGCTTGATTTCGTCATGCAGGGCGATCAGCTCAGGCTCAGCTGCCCAAAAGGCACCGCCGGTTCGAGAGATTTGACCGTCGAGGGACAACTCGCGCCGGCCGATCCGTTCCGGGGGCTGCTCGCGGGCCGTGGCGACTGGCGCAGCGCATACACTGGTTGGCTGCGCAGCCGTGGCCGGCTCGTGGTCAAACGCATCGATGCGCAGCAACCTTCGCCAAGTCGGCAGACCCTCGTTTCCTGTACGTCGGATTTCCTGCAGCACGCGCTCGCATTTCTCGGCAGGCCCTAGCGGCGTCTTACCGCCGCGCAGCCCGAGATCGGCCGTAAGCGTCCTCCGGGCTCGTGCACAGGCTTGGCGAGTCGTTTTCTCCGGACGGCTCAAGCCAACGACAACCCTTGTCGCCCGAGTTTCATGGGATAAACCGGGGACGAATTCCCTCTATGATGATCGCTATCACGACATGCCGCGCCCGGCCCCGATCGGGAGCCGGGTTTTTTCATGCCATCTTGGGACCGCGGAACTCCAGTTCCGCCTGCGCAAGTGCAGCGGCAGGTTCTGCAGAGTTTCCCCGGGGGGCGACGCGGTTAGGGAAGGCGCGCGGTCCCGGTGCGCTCGTCGGCGCGAAATTCGCTGATAATTCCCTGCTCTGGGGCGGTGGAAGCATCGAAAATGCCTTGAAACAACAGGATTCCAGCAATCGGCGCGCCCAAATTTCCTGCAGAATTCCCTGTTACCAGCGAATTGGGCTCCGACGGATTTTTTCAGGTTATGGCGTATTTCGAGGGCGCCTGCCGAAATTGGGTTCGGCTACGTCCTGACCGGCGTCGATGATCGAACGGCGGATGGCGCGTGTGCGGGTGAAGAACTCGAACAGCATCTCGCCGTCGCCCCAGCGGATGGCGCGTTGGAGCGCGCTCAGGTCTTCGTTGAAACGGCCGAGCATTTCCAGGACGGCTTCGCGATTGTTGAGGAAGACATCGCGCCACATGGTGGGGTCGGAAGCTGCTATGCGGGTGAAATCGCGAAAGCCGCCTGCGGAGAACTTGATGACTTCGCTTTCGGTGACCGTCTCGAGATCCGCCGCGGTGCCGACGATGTTGTAGGCAATCAGATGCGGCACATGACTGGTAATCGCCAGCACCAGGTCGTGGTGTCTCGCGTCCATCACCTCGACATTGCTGCCTAGGCGCTGCCAGAACGATTTCAGCGTTTCAACCGCCTGGAGATCGGCGCCGGCCGGCGGCGTGAGAATGCACCAGCGCCCGTCGAACAACTCCGCAAAACCGGATTCCGGCCCGGATTGCTCGGTGCCTGCAACCGGATGCGCCGGAATGAAATGGACGCCGTCCGGAACGAAGGGGCCGACATCGCGGATGACAGCGGCTTTGACCGATCCGACGTCCGAAAGAATTGCCCCTTTGCGCAAGCCGTTTGCCATCTCGCGCGTCAATTCCGCGAAGGTGCCGACCGGCGTGGCCAGTACGACCAGGTCGGCGTCGCGCACGCAGTCGGCGACGCTGGCGTGCACGCTGTCGGCAAACCCCGCTGTGCGGGCCTTCTCGCGTGTCGTCTCCCGATGGCTGTAGCCTGCTATATGCGCCGCAAGACCGGCGCGCCGCATGGCGTGCGCCATCGAGGAACCGATGAGGCCGACGCCGATCAGCGCGACTTTCGAAAACATCGGTCTTGAATCCATCGTCATCGCGCTGCGCCCATGAAATCGGCGAGTGCCGCGACAACCCGACGATTGGCCTCTTCGCTGCCGATGGTCAGGCGCAGGCAATCGGGCAGGCCGTAATTGGCGACATTGCGCAGAATGAGGCCGCGTGCGCTCAGGAAACCGTCGGCAGCTTTGGCATTGAGCGCCCCGGAAGCAGGAAAGTGAATCAGGATGAAATTGCACACGCTGTCGTCCACCTCAAAACCCAATGCGCGAATGTGTTCGGTCAGCCAACCCTTCCATGTCTCGTTGTGTGCGACGGACGTTTCGACATGCGCGCGGTCGCGCAGCGCGGCGACGCCTGCTTTTTGGGCGGGCAGGGAGACGTTGAATGGACCGCGCACGCGGTTGAGAACATCGACGACCGGCGCGGGACAGAACGCCCAACCGATCCTCAGTCCGGCGAGTCCGTGAATTTTCGAGAAGGTGCGCGTCATCACGACATTGTCGAACTGCGAAACCAGCTCGATGCCGGCTTCATAATCATTGCGGCGCACATATTCGCAGTAGGCGGCGTCGATCACGAGAAGCGCCGTCTTCGGCAATCCGGCGTGGATCGTCCGGATCTCGGCCGGCGTCAGGTAACTCCCGGTAGGGTTGTTGGGGTTCGCGAGATAGACGAGCCGCGTGCGCGCAGTGATGGCGGCCAACATGGCTTTGACGTCGACGCGCAAGTCCGGCTCGGGCACCTCGACGGGCGTAGCGCTGTTGGCCAGGGCGGCGATGCGGTAGACCAGAAAGGCATGTCGGCTGAATACGACTTCGTCGCCCGGGCGCAAGTAGGCGTTGGCAATCAGGGTGAGCAGTTCGTCCGAGCCATTGCCGCAAACGATGCGATCGGGATTGAGCCCATAGGTTTCGCCGATGGCCTCACGAAGAATCTTTGCGCTGCCTTCCGGATAGAGCGACAGCGCGTTGCTGGCCGCCAGATAGGCGGCGACTGCGTCGGGACTCGGCCCCAGCGCCGATTCATTGGAAGAGAGCTTGATCGGCTTGTCGACGCCGGCAATTTGCGCCCGCCCGCCGACATAGGGCTCTATGTCGAGGATTCCCGGTTTGGGCAACATGGTTTCGGCGTCGCTCATCTTCGTCGGTCCGTAAAGCTGGGGCCGGCTTCCGGCCGGGCGTACTGATAGAGGCTGGGAAGCCGAAATTAAAGTTCGGATTAGGCCGGGCGCAGATCAGCGCCTCCGGGCGTGTTGACTTGGCCGGCATGCAAGCTTTAGCAACGCCCTCCGGCAATGCCGCCGGGTTCGGAACGGAGCTCATGGCTGACAGAGCGAGCCCGCGCTTTCTGCGGCCCATTTCCGCCCCGGGTGCAGAAATCGGTCACGCGATCACGTTCGAGAGCCCACTGGTCCTGGACGCCGGGTGTGCGCTCGCGCCGGTTACGGTCGCCTACATGACGTATGGGCGTCTTAATGCCCAACGGTCGAATGTCGTGCTTGTCTGTCACGCTCTGTCGCTCGACCAGTTCGCCGCCAGCCGCCACCCTGTCACCGGCAAGCCCGGCTGGTGGGACGTGATGATCGGACCAGGTAAGCCGATCGATACCGATCGCTATTTCGTCGTCTGCGCCAACGTGATCGGGGGCTGCATGGGGTCCACCGGGCCGGCGGAAGTAAACCCAGCCACCGGCGAACCGTACGGGCTTGCATTTCCGCTGGTGACCGTGCGCGACATGGTCAGGGCACAGGCCATGCTCCTCGATGCGCTTGGCATCGAGAGAATTCTCTGCGTCATCGGCGGCTCGATGGGCGGAATGCAGGTGCTGCAATGGGCCGCAAGCTATCCCGAGCGCGTCATCTCGGCGGTGCCGATCGCGACCGCGGCACGCCATTCGGCCCAGAACATTGCGTTTCACGAAGTGGGGCGGCAGGCGATCATGGCCGATCCCGATTGGCATGGCGGCGCCTATCACCGTTTTGCGACGAATCCGGCGAAGGGCCTCGCGGTCGCCCGCATGGCCGCGCACATCACCTATCTGTCCGAAGCGGCCCTGCAGCGCAAATTCGGCCGCAACCTGCAGAACCGCGATTCGGTCTCTTTTGCGTTCAGGCCCGATTTCCAGATCGAAAGCTATTTGCATCATCAGGGCATGACGTTCGTCGATCGATTCGACGCGAACTCCTATCTCTACATCACGCGCGCGATGGACTATTTCGACATTGGGGCCGATTACGGCGGCGTGCTTGCGGATGCGTTTCGCGGCACCAGGTCGCGCTTCTGCATCATCTCGTTTACGAGCGATTGGCTGTTTCCTACGGCCGAGAACAAGCAGATCGCCCACGCGCTCAATGCGGCGGCGGCCAATGTCAGTTTCGTCGAGATCGCTACGGATCGTGGTCACGATTCGTTTTTGCTTGACGAGCCGGAGATGTTTGCAACAGTGCGCGGATTTCTGAATTCCGTCGCTGCCTCCCGGGGCGTTCCATGAAATCACCGGCGCGGACCTTGAGGTCCGATCTCTCGGTCATCGCGGAAATGATTCCGGAGGGCGCCCGCGTTCTGGATGTCGGATGCGGAGAAGGCGAACTCCTGGAGCATCTTGCGATTACGAAACGCGTGGACGCACGCGGCATCGAACTGTCACAGCAGAATGTCAACGCATGCGTGGCGCGCGGGCTTTCCGTCGTCCAGGGCGACGCGGATACCGACCTCATCGAATACCCTTCACAGGTGTTCGACGTTGTCATCCTCAGTCAGACCATTCAGGCCACGCGCGCGCCGCGCGCGGTTCTGCAGGAATTGCTGCGTATCGGTCGGCGGACCATCGTGTCATTCCCCAATTTCGGTCATTGGCGGGTGCGGCTGTCGCTGCTTGTGAACGGCCGCATGCCACGGACCCTGTCCCTCAATTACAGCTGGTACGACACGCCGAATATTCATCTTTGCACGATCACGGACTTCACCGACCTCGTGCGCGAGGTGGGCGGTGTCATAGAGCGAGCGATCGCCTTCGGCGATGGAGCGAGCGCCCGGCCTATGCGGCCGGACGCTTGGGGACCCAATCTTTTCGCCGAAGGCGCCATCTTCATGCTGCACGCGGAAGTCCCTCTGCGACCTTGAGGAGCTTCAGAGAAGAAAGCTTAGCTTTTCTGGGCCCCGAGAAGCTTCAGTGCCTGCGCGTAGTGGTCGACGCCGTTCTGATAAAGACCATTGGCACAGAATTCACGACCATAACCCTGTTGCTTGTGCGCCTCGGTAAAGTTTGGCGATTGGGGATTGCTGGCAAGGGCAGATTTCACCTGATCCGCCATGTCGATGCAGCCCGACAAACTGGCCGACTGGGTAGCGCTTGCATTCAACGGGCCAAATCCTACAGCGGCCACAACACCTGCGGCCAAGATTGCGTAACGCATGATCTCCCTCCTGTTGGGCCGGACTTCTTTCCGGCACAGTGCAGATAGGAAGCCGCTGCGGTATTGAAAGTGCTCCCGCAGCAGGCACACGTGCATGGCGGCTATGCAGTGCACAAACAGGATTCAAACTATTGTGATTTCACAATAGTGTGAGGGAGCAGCCGATCCCCGCGGCGGAGAATCATTGCGTGCTTTTAATGTCCGGCGGGTGCAAGCCGTACTTTGGGAATGTATGATTTTTCCGGCGTCGCCAGCGCATAAAGCGACTTCGAAGCTTCGAGGATATGTACGCCCGCGAGCCTCGGCCAGAGCTTACGACCAGCCCGCTCCCACGCGGCGCCGCCGCGGATCAGTTGGCGGGCTCTGAATGGTGGAAAGAACAGCGCGCTGTCCCATCGTTCCGGAAGAAACATGCAGTCACGCATAAGCCTGTCGAGCTGACCGCGGCTGTAGGGCCGCCCATGCGCAAAAGGCGACAATTCGACCTGCGCCCACAGGCTGGTGCGGTTAGGCACGACAAGCAGTAATCGGCCGTTGCTTGTTAGAACCCGCCAGATCTGGCGCAGCAACGGCCGCACCGATTCCGCGGCCTCAAGGCCGTGGACGATGATGATTCGGTCGAATACGGCATCGGGAAAAGGTAGCGCCTGCTCCTCCCCAACAAGGATGCACAAATTGTCTCCGGACCAGGAGGCGACGCCCTCCTGTGCCGGCACGAAAGCCGAAGTTCGCTCGGCTTCTGCTTGGAAGGCGCGCAAATACGGCATGGCATAGCCGTAGCCCATCAGGCGCTGTCCGCGCACATCCGGCCAAGCCGTCCGGATTCGCCGGGCGATCAGGCGGCGGGTGATCTGCCCCAGGGGCTCATCGTAAAATGCCCCGAGGTGCTGCGCATCGAGCAACATGGAACTTGCCTAGACCCTAGGCCAAGCCGGTTCAACCATCGGGGTAGACTTGCTAGCGTCGGGCAAGGAGGACCTCATGACCAAGCTTCACATCGAGCTGATACCCTGCCTGACGGACAATTACGCCTATCTTATTCACGATCCTGGTGACGGACTATGCGCGGTCGTCGACCCTTCCGAGTCGCAGCCGGTTCAGGCTGCCCTCGCGCGTCGCGGGCTGCGCCTCACACACATTCTCAACACCCACCATCACTTCGACCACACCGGAGGTAACTTGCCGCTCAAGGATGAATTCGGCGCGGTGGTCGTGGGACCCGAGAAGGATCGCGATCGGATTCCCGGCATCGATGTCGGCGTCAGCGAAGACGTTCCTTGGCGGCTGGGCACGCATACGGCCCGAATATTGGAGATTCCGGCTCATACGCGCGCCCACATCGCGTTCGCATTCGAAGACGACGGCATCGTGTTCACCGGCGATACGATGTTCGCGATGGGCTGTGGCCGCCTGTTCGAAGGAACGCCACAGATGATGTGGGATAGTCTTTCCAAGTTGATGCAGCTCGCGGGCGGCACGGCAGTGTATTGCGGCCATGAATACACGCTCAACAATGGCCGGTTCGCGCTCACGCTCGAGCCGGGGAATGAGGCGCTCAAGTCTCGCGTTGCGGAAGTGCAACGATTGCGAGAAAAAAATCTGCCGACCATCCCCTCCACGATCGAACTCGAAAGAGCGACGAATCCATTCCTCAGACCCGATGCGACGGAAATTCGCGCCACACTGGGGATGACGAATGCGTCGGACGTCGAGGTCTTTGCGGAGATGCGCCGCCGGAAGGACGATTTTTGAGCCGCTTCATGCGGCCTGACAAATCCGCATATACTCGGGCCAACAGAGAGCCGGTCTCCGGGGGTGACCGATCGGGCCGGAGCCCGGCTGTCGAAAAAAGAAGGGGAGATGATGCCCACGCGATCCTTGAAGCGGGCACTCTGGGCAATGGCGTGCGTGTTCGTCGGCAATGCGCACGCTGCCGACAGCAATGACCCGACCGTCACATCGGCATCTCCGTTCGCGCCGAATGGCGCAATCGAAACCGTGATCGTGACCGCGCGCCGGCGCGCCGAGGATCTGGAAAAAATTCCCGTTGCAGTGACGGTGCTCTCCGCTGCCGAATTGCGCTATGGCGATGTCGGGTCCGCCTTGAACCTGCAAAGCTTGTCGCCTGCATTGACGGTGGCGGGCAGTCTCGGTTCGCGCGAGACGAACGTCTTCAGCATACGCGGCCAGAACCAGCCCTTCGGCGGCGCGGACCCCGGCGTTCAGAGCTATTTCTCCGAGATTCCTTTCAATGCCAGTGGCGCGGGCGGCGAATACGACCTCGACAGCATTCAGGTGCTCAGCGGCCCTCAGGGCACATTGTTCGGGCGCAGCACCACAGGTGGGGCAGTGCTGTTCGAGCCCAAGAAGCCAACGGACACGTTCGGGGGATATTTCGATGCCGAACTGGGCGACTACGATCTCGGACAGCTTCAGGGAGCGGTCAACGTTCCCGTCGTGGGAGACAGCTTCATGGTCCGCGCGGCCGGAGACATCGAGAGCCGCGCCGGTTTCACGAGGGACGTG
>Ga0335085_10006430_pt1 | contig 18546 bp, 15 predicted proteins | sample Lox_Sample_45_FD_206712 | JGI IMG/M metagenome (GOLD analysis project Ga0335085, IMG submission 206712) | Soil microbial communities from Loxahatchee National Wildlife Refuge, Florida, United States - Lox_Sample_4.5 | ecosystem: Environmental > Terrestrial > Soil > Wetlands | place: USA...
TGTTACCCTGAATTTGCCAGGGGATGCAGGGGAATGGGACCAAGTTGTCAGTGACTACGATGACGCGGTCGGCATAGATGGAATCTGCCAAAGCAAAGCCGAGCGAACCACACGCCGACTTGCCGTGCGATCCGTTGCAGTTCCCGAATGGGTCAGCGGTCGGCGCGGCGATCACGGCGATATCAATATGTACTTCTCCATCCTGAATGGCCTGCCATCGCCCGCCATGCGAACGCAGCACACCCATGCCACGCATTTTGCCCTGTGCGCAGTAGTCGCCGAGCGGTCCGTTCATGCTGCCCTCAATGCGCTCCAGAGCGCCAGCCCGCATCAATTCGATAGCGCCTTTCTGGGACGGGAAAGACGCGCTTGGAAACCAGACGAGATCTTTTGCGCCGATGCGTGCTGCGGCTTCGAGCACCATCAAAGCAACATGATCTCCGTCGCGCAGATGGTGGTGCGACGAGATGACCATGCCGTCGCGCAGGCCGCACTTGCGCAGTGCCGTCTCAAGATCGGCCACGCGCTTGTCGCCATTATGCGGATAGTCACTCGCGCTGCGGATCGGCGGTGCTGCTTTGACGCCCGGAGGTTTGTATTGGTCCACGCCTGGATAAGGAATCTGCGTTTTACCGTTGGCCGATGTCGGCACCACGCGGCCCGCGGCGTTAACGACGAGTTTGGTTTCTTCCAGAATGGCCATTAGAGTTCGTAGTGTTATCCCCGAGATTCTTGTTTCAGCAATCCCATCGCTTCTGCCCGCGCGACAAGTTTCAAGGCTCGCTGAACTACTGGTGCATCGATCATCTTCGAGCCCAGGCTCACCACGCCCAAGCCCTTCGATTGCGCCTCGCGGTAAGCGGCGACAATTCGCGACGCGTTTTCGATCTCTATCGATGTCGGCGCGAAGGCCTCATGGATGACCGGAATTTGAAGCGGGTGCACGCATCCCATACCTTCAAATCCAAGCGCACGCGATCGCAGCGCCCAAGTCTTCAATCCTTCCGTGTCGCTAACATCGCCGAAGACGGAATCGATTGCCTGGACGCGGGCGGCGCGGGCGGCGTTGATTACGCGTTGTCGTGCAAACAAGGATTCAAGGCCGGCCTCGGTTTTTGTGACGCCAAGGTCCGCGGTGTAATCTTCCAGGCCAATCGTAAGGGCAGCAATTTCGTCGCTGGCCGAGGCAATTTCATACGCCTTCTCGATACCCAGCGCCGACTCCATGATCGGCATCAGCCAGATCGGACGCGTCAATCCGAACGCATCTTTTACTTCGGCGATCTTGCGGCCAACGTCCAACACTTGCTGCGGCGTTTCGACCTTGGGTATCAGGATCATGTCCGGGGACTCAGGCACGATTTCTTCCAAATCATCGAGCCCCAGCGGCAGCTGGTTGATACGCACTACACGTTCGCACGCTAGAAAATCAACAGCGCGCAACGCGTTCCGCACGAGTAGCCGGGCGGCGTCTTTTTCCTGAGCGTGAACCGAGTCTTCCAGATCGAGAATGACGGTGTCCGCCCCATGCAACGCGGCATTGATGAAATATTTGGGCTGGTCGCCGGGAATATAAAGCCGCGAACGCCTTAGACGGTCACGGGTGGATGGCGGCGGGAGAGTAATCTTGCCCGGAAGCAGCCGTACGCCGTGGCCCAGCCCGGTGCGCCGCGCGGCCGCCTCGAAGCGCGCTCCGATCGTGAAGGGCAGCGCCCCTTCATCGTGGATGGTGACGCGTGCATGCCGGATTCCGATGGCTTCCGCAAGTTGTTCGATCTGCAGCCGGATGGAATCTCCGTAATAGGGCTTGACCCGCGATTCGAGTACGATCTCGATGCCGCCGGAATGATCGATGTCGATGCCGACCTGCACATCTGAACGAACGTCCGTCCCCGCATACCCCGCTACGCCCACGCCGCATCCTGAGGATTCCTTTTGTAGAGTCGCGGTTTCAATGAAGGGAGTCAGTTCAGAGTCTGTTTGTGAAGATTGCAAGTTGCCGCCCTTACTGACCGGAGAAGTTGATAGAGCGTTTTTGAAACGATTGCAATTGTACTGCGTTCAGGGTTACGGGTGGCACGCGGGCCAGAGGATTTTCTTTGGAATGGCCTGGCAAAGATTGCCCACAGTAAGGAAAGTGTTATAAAGCAAGGAATCGGAGCGCACTTATGCAGAAGTAGGCAAGAATCACCAGCAAGGGACAGGTTACGGTGCCTCACGAAAATCGACGGATACGGGGCTTCGAAGCGGGGACAAACTTTTATTCGAAAGCGACGGCAAGGGCATACGGGTCCTGCCGGTTCGGAGCAAGAGCGCGTTTTCGAAGTATCGTGGCATTGGCAATACCCAGCGGCCGTGTAACTTGCTTCGGCAGTAGTGTAGTCGACGCCGGGCCCAGGCGGAGTGCGCGAAATTCTCTGCTGCAGCACGTCAGGAGTTTGTCGCCGCTGCACCCCTACCTCATGGAGCCGTGAGAGCCTTGAAATCGCTGCCCACCAGCGCTAACCAGCTCGAACTAATGCGCTCTGCGGTGACTTAAGTAGAATTCTCTCCCTACGTACCGGAGCGGCCGACAAAAGTATTCGCGAGGGCACGATCACCCGAGCTTTTGTCGGATGCTCGTTAGGATTGCGTCCGAGAATCGCGGGGCCTGCACGACGCGATCATCCCCGTCTCCGATGTCGACCGTGCAAAGGAGTTCTGCACAAGGCTCGGGTGCACACACAGGAATTATTCTGCGGAAAAAATACAGGTTGCGATTGCGTGGCTTCCTCACCGTTTACACTGTTATTGATGAAACCGGCCTCCATTCTCCTTTGTCTTCTGTTGTTGATCGTAAGCTGGTGCGCGCCCGGCTCGACTCAGGCCGGCACTTTTAAGTCCGAGGCTTTCGCGCATTCCACACAGATGATCGTGGTTACTACTTCGGACTGGAATGCGGTTGAAGGACGGTTGCAGCCATATGAGCGCGCCACTGTGCATGAAAAATGGCATCCCGTGGGCGACCCGATCTCGATCGTCGTCGGCAAGAATGGCTTAGGGTGGGGTATCGGCGTCATTGCGACCGATGATTCCAATGTCCGTGCAGCATCCGATCCAGTCAAGAGAGAGGGAGACGGCAAGTCTCCCGCTGGCGTCTTTGCGCTAGGCACCGCATTCGGCTACGCTTCTCAGCCACTGCCGGGATTAAAGATGCCCTACCTGAACCTGACCCCATCGATCGAGTGCGTCGACGATACTGGCTCGAAGTACTATAACCGCATCGTGGACCGCTCCGTCGTCGCTGCCGACTGGAACAGCTCAGAGCATATGCGAAACGTCGGCGGTTACCTTTGGGGGATCGTCGTAGATCACAATGGCATCGTGACGGAGGAAAACATTAATCCGCCTGAGCCCGGAGGCGGGTCGTGTGTCTTTCTCCACATTTGGCATAGCCACAATCAGGGCACGGTTGGATGCACAGCCATGTCACAAAACGATCTGGAAACCTTGCTTACCTGGCTCGATTGGGCGCGCAAGCCACTGCTGGTGCAACTGCCCGAGCCTACATATGAGCGGCTATCAAATCGTTGGACGTTACCGGAATTGATTAAAACTCCTCCGAGTTAAGCCGTGGCAGCATTTTTATCCGTGCAAGATCTTTATTGTCGGAGATCTTCGAACTTCACATTCAGGATTGGGTACTGTTGCCAATCTTTATAGTCGAAGTGCCACCACTCTCTGGGATTAACCTTGAAATCCTGCTGTTCCATAGCTTGCCGCAGAAGGGCACGGCGGGCGCGCTCGTCGGCCGTGCCGCCAGCATAGTCGGAAAAGGCGCGATCGGTCATTTCATCGTAGCCACTGGGCATCTTCACTTCCTTACCCGTTTTCAAATCATATAACGACAGGTCCACAGCGCATCCACGGTTATGCTTGGAGCCCTCCGCCGGATCAGCCACAAAAATCTTTTTGTCGTCGGGCGTGGCATCCCAAAAGATTTTCGTGACGTACCACGGGCGGTAGCCATCGTGGATGATCAACCCGTATCCCTGAGCCTTGAGTTCGCGATGGGCGCGAAGCAATGCTTCCGCCGCCGGCCGCTGCAGAAACGCCCGTGCCTGGGTGTATACGGGCGTACCCAGAAAATCATTCGTGCTCGCGTAGCGGATATCGAGCTTGATCGTGCGATCGAGCTTGACCAACTCCACCAGATCGGGTTTGAGGAAAGTCCCCTGCTCATGTGGTGGTTGTTCCTTGAGCGCTTCTGTGCGCAACTCCTCCACCGGACGCAGAGGCGTGATATGGAAGCTGACCTCTTGCGCGAGGCCGAGTTGCAGCAGAACAAGAAGGAGAATACACAGACGAAGCTGGAGCTTTTTCAAGGAATTCATATTCATATCGACTATAACCGTCGAGACTCGAACGCTAGGAGATTTCCAATGACGGTCCGCTGAATATATGGACGTTTCTCAACATTTGGCGTAGACCTCTTGCAGCGCAACTATCGAATCCGCGTCCCGGCTTTTTCATCCCAGTGAAGAGGCCGCGCGAAACTCTTCATGGGCGCTTCCGGCAGTTCACCTACGCTCACACCGTATTTCCAGTCGGGCGGACAGATTGCGATGTAACGTGCGTATCCACCGGTGCCGCCTTGCAGCTTTGGGAATCCAATCGCTACCAGTGCGCCCTTCTCCGGGACCTTATCTAGGTTGGCTACACCTTCCCCTTGGGTATAGCCGTTCTTCAGGAGCCATGCTTCGCCTTCAAGTGTTGGCGTTGTATCGGTATCTAGCGCTTCGTGTCCGTGGAAAAGAATCTTCCTTTCGAGGTGAAGGAATTTCAGCGCATCGAGCTTGACGCCAGGAAATTGCGTTCTTGTCGCGAGTTCTGGATTCGGCCACTGTTTGGACCAATCCGAGCGGATGAAGACGACCGAGCCTTCCGGAATTTTGCCGTTGCGTTTTTCCCAATTCCGAATGTCGTCCACGCTCATCTGGTAACCGGGATCTTCGGCCACTTTGTCCTGGATGGGTATCACCACCAAGGGCCGGATTGTGTAGGTAGGCGGCAGTTCGTCGATTGCCGGATAGTACGGGTTCCAATGAGCGGGCGGGTCGAGTTGCGTTCCAAGCTGATCGGTAGAGAGATCGTAATGCGTGGCCTCGAAACCATCTTTCTCGTAGGTGTAGGGCCGATTCGTGGCTGGATCCACGGTCGGAAGGAACTTCGATGGTCCAAAACCATGCCAAACCGGAATTGAGGGGTTGATAGTATGAGTCAAATCCACGTATTTTGCATGCTTTAACGACTGATCATAGACGTCCCACAGCGAAGTGCTTTTCGGCTCCCGATCCGTCAAGAACAAGGTGCCAGCGAGCACAACAAGGATTGCGCAGAAGGCTTTCCAACGATTCATCGGTATTCCTGCGCCTCAATCGGAGACGCGTTTAGCCTGCATTGGTCTGTAACTGTCGCCGCAAATTCCTGTCGGAGGTCACGCATATTGGTTTGGGGGAATTCGTTGGCATCGGCTGGGCTGTGGAGACTCAATCAAACATAAACAGAAGCACCACCAAGACGATTCCGCCTAACGGAACAATTACGATCGCTAAAAGTCGCTCCATTTTCAGGACTGGCGGCACCCAAACTCAAGCTATGGTTTGTCAGGGCTTTCTTTCTCCAGAATAGCTTGCTCAGTTCCCATTCGGGAGAAGAAATTGAGCGATCATAAGATTCACGAAGCGCACTCTCATGTGCATGGCGCAACCTGTGGACATACATCGGTGAAGCACGACGGTCATCAGGACTATCTTCATGACGGGCACCTGCCCCACTTGCACGGTGATCATGTCGACGAGCACCAAATAGGTGTGAGTGGGAAAAACCCTGCATCATGTACGCCGGATCACAGTTGCGGCGGGCACGAGAAAACCCATAAACACGGCCCCGCGTGCGGACACGAAGCAGTTCCACACGGCGATCACACGGATTACCTGGTAAACGGTCATCTGCATCATGCGCACGGCAGCCATTGTGACGATCACGGGTTAGCGGAAGCCCGACTGGCAGCGAAAGCCAGCTAAGGTCGATCTTCACCGATCACTTCTTACACCTTTGCTAACACCGGTCTAGGAGATGAAACCTCGGCCGGTGTTTAGTCATTCGGTACAATCTACGCTGCTGGCCGAGCGGACAAGTGTTCACCAGTGTTGCACCAAGCTTCATCAAACTCGCTCCGCTAATGAGTCGGCACTGATAATGCTCCCTCCAACTTCACCGAACCGCTCACCGTCTTCGGGTCAACTGTGATCTCTTTCAGTTTCGCCGCGACATCATTCGGGATATTGGTCTGGTAACGGCCGTCCAGAAATTTCGCGAAGAACTCTTCCATCGCCGTCACCATCGCCAAGTTGTTAATGGGTCTTTGGAATCCATGGCCTTCGTCGGGTGCAACCAAGTACCGAACAGGCTTTCCGTTGTCGCGAACCGCCGCAACGATCTGGTTGCTCTCGCGTATGTTGACGCGGGGGTCGTTCTTGCCCTGCACCACCATCAACGGCGTCACAATCGCTTTTGCTTGAGTGAGAGGAGACTCCGCGACCAAAAGCGCCTTGCCATCCGGTGTAGTTGGGTCTGCCATGCGGGTGTACATCTGCTTGCGTCCCGCTTCCCAATACGGGGGAATCGCGTCGAGCAAGGTAATCAGGTTTGAGGGAGCAACGATGGCCACCGCCGCGGCATAGACTTTCGGCGTGAAGGCCACACCCGCCAGGGTGGCGTAGCCTCCATACGATCCTCCCGCAATGCCAACACGCTTTGCATCAGCGGTTCCGTCCGCAATGAGCGCCTTCACTCCCCAGGTGAGGTCGTCCTGCATCTTGCGGCCCCACTCGCCATTTCCGGCATTCAGGAATTTCTTTCCATAACCGGTTGACCCACGGAAGTTCGGCTGCAGCACCGCGTAGCCGCGATTGGAAAGGAATTGAGCGAAAGTATCGTAACCCCATGAATCGCGCGCCCAAGGTCCCCCGTGAGGAAACACAATGAGCGGCAGGTTCTTGGCCGGAAGGCCCTTCGGCAAAGTAAGGTACGCGGGAATCTCCAGTCCATCCGAAGATTTGTAGTGAATGGACACCATGGGCGACAACGCTTCACGGGGCAGCTCTTCCCGGATGCGATATTGCAGCGTCAGCGTTTGTCCCTTGCGGTTCCACACATAGGTCTCACCAGGCTCCATGTCGCTGTGAGCGCTTACGATCCAGATATTTTCATCTTTTGAGCGCGCGCCGAAAGTGATTTCTTTGCCGGGCAGCTTTGACTGCAGCCAACGATATTCCTTCTCAAACTCCTCATCGCGGAAGTAGAGGCGTGAGCGGTCATCCTCATATCTGGTAAACAAGATGTGGTAGTCGACTTCGGAACTTTCGAAGCTATCCAGATCGACTTTGTTTTCCGGATCACTCTCGATCTTAGTGATCGCGGCATTGGTCAGGTTCAGTTCATCCAGCTCGGTGAGGTTCAGCGAGCCTTTGTTGGTGATCAGGTAAGCCTGTTCGTTTTTCGCGTCAAAGCCCTCGACGCCGCAGTTTTCGAGTACTGAGCAGCTATAGACGAGTTTGAAGCCATCGGGATCGACTCGCAGAATTTCCGTATCGCCTGCCTGATTCGTCCGCTCAGCGAGGCGCAAACTCGCTTCATGGTCGAAATCCCAGCCCGCGATGTTCTCCGTATTCTTACGAAGCAGTTGCTTGTTGCCCGTTGAGATATGCAGTTCGTAGAGATCGTGCCAGCGCGGATCGCGATCGTTGAGTCCGATGAAGAGGATGTCGGGTTTTGACTTTGGGGCAGCGAAAATCTCTGTCCGCACGCCTTTCAGGTTCGTGAGCGCACGCGTCGCTGGCACGCCGGTCTTGGGATCGGCAGGCAAAACAGGGTCAATGGCATAGACATTGAAGTTTTCATCACCACCGGCATCCTGGGAATAAAGGATGTATTTCGAGTCCCAACTCCAGAAGTAATTGCGGATAGGACGCTGCGCCTCGGCACTCACAGGACGCGCAGCGCTGAATGGTTCGGTCGCTTTCTTAACCCAGATGTTGCGCGTTCCTTTGTACGGTTTGAGGAAAGAAATGTATTGTCCATCTGGTGAAACCTGCGCGCCGGCGATCTGGATCTCCCCGAAAAACAGGCTGCGATCAACCAGCGGAGGTTGTTGTGCTGCAGCCGAGGTTCCTGCCACAAAATTGAGAACAAGTGTGAGAATCCAAAATAGCTTCTTCATGAAATCGCCTCCATTGTTCACTGGCGTCTGCGGTTGACCTGATGAAACTAACAACGATTGTAAGACTTCGCCGCGAGAGTGCTGGGGAAATGGCGAAGTATGTGCCATCCGAGTCGAACCCGAATCCCGTTAAAGAAAGACTGATGGTCTGGAAGGCGGTGAACAGCGCAATCCCGGCCTCGAATCCGGCCCATAAGATGGTAAGAATCTCCAGATTGCGGCCACGTCGGACGATTCCGACGCGGTCTAGTTCAGAAAGCGTTAGAGTCCCCATTCAGCTACCTTATTTTCCTAGCGCGTGCGCGTTCGCTAATCGGCTTTGTTCCGGAGGAAAAATATCCAGCACGAGGGTATTCCCGCGACAAGGACGGTTTCTCACAAACTGGGAGCGTGCTGGGGAAAAAGTTGAGCCAACGGAGGGGGGCGGATGGAAAGGATTCGGAACGCAACAAAACCACGGAGTTCCGACTCGTGTTCCCGCGTAAACATCAGCAATTGCAGGGAGATGCAGAGCGCCACGGTTGCGACGACTGCCACCAAAGTCGAATGGAGCATACAAAGATTGCAGTGTGGGTCATCCAGCGCCCGCCCATCGGGGTGAAGATGGGTGGCTGCCACTGTCCCCGCTGAGAATACGCAAAGCAGGACCAGAACACTCAGGAATGCGTAAGGCCATCCGCGTTCGAGTGTCCTGGGCTGCATCGAGCTAAGTTATCCCTCAATTCCTTTGACGTCAAATCAGAGAGAAGTTGCCTTAATCTTCTTGACCGAATTGAAGCGGCGGGTAAAACGCGTCCGGATCGCGTTCGAATGAAGATATCTTCGCTGCGAGCGGGCGAAGTTGCCTCGCAAGCCTGCATTGTTGATAGCATACTATCATTAGCCTCAAGCACAAAACGAAAGACGTCGAGGAGCGGATAGATATCAATGAACTGACGCGCGACTCAGAATTGCCGGGAGGCCAATCATGATGGCCCCGATCACGAGACTGTACACAGCAGTAATCCCACTCAGCGTCCGTTGGAAACTCGGGCGGGTTGCAGTCTTCGCGATCATTTGCGTCATCAGCACACAAAGCAGAGTATTGATGAGTGCCATGCCCAAGATGAAGAGGAGCAGAGCCAGAAATCCCATTGCAATGCCGCCGATGCTTGCCGCCATCAGAAAAAGCAAGAGCTGGGTCGGCGTTTCCGCGCCGAAACCGTGAACGATCCCGATTACAAAACTCGAGCGGTCGCCGAGGGCATTCCAACTTTCGCCAGGGGATGGGGCGTCTCGGTCGATCAACCGGTGCAGGCGGAACAGGAGCCAGCGGATAGCGTCGATAAAGAGAACGACTCGGCTGCGAGCATGAAAGTGATGATGTTGTGGTCGAACTCTCAAAAGTGTAAAACCGATATACATGGAGAATGCGATCAACGTCGCGCCCGCCATCCGGCCCATCCAAATATCTATCGCCGGGGGCAAAGTAAGCTGCAAAGAGATGGCCGCTGCCCCGAGGACGGCAATCACAAGCGAGTGGCCCGCAACATAGGAAAGTCCGAGACGAAGCGAGCGGCGCATTCCTTTTTCGAGATTGACAAGATCGCTAATCGCCGCAATGTGGTCGCAGTCGAGTCCATGACGGGCTCCCAAAAGGGCGGCGGCCGATAGCGATGCGATAAGACTGGGAGATATAAGGCGCATCATCGGCGCGCCGCCGCTGGTGATTCGCTCGTCTCCAGAACCGTCAGTGTTCCGTCCTCACAGCCTACGCACAATCGCGTGCCATCCCCGGACCATGCGAGTTGCGCGATCGCCGATGGCATTGCTGCGGTAAACAGCGGTTGCCTGTTCTTACCCTCCCATATGGCAATGCGACCGCCGATGCATCCAGACGCAAGCAGCGGCCCGTTGCGCTGGTAGACCAGTTGGCTCAGCAGATCCTCATGGTATTTCAATACGATTGGCTTGGTGTTAGCCGGCCCTCTTCCGGAACAATCCCAAACAGTGATCTGCGACCCCCCACCTGTTGCCAGATATCGTGATCGCCGGTCCCACGCAAGCTCCCGAACCTTAGTGGGGTATCCCCACATCTGCAATTCCTTGGCGCTGCGCACGATCCAGAAATGTACGGTCGCGTCCTGATTGCCATGGCAGAGATACTGGCCATCGGGACTCCATGCGAGCGCAAGCATGGATCCCTTCCATTGCAGTGCCTTTTCTGGTTGGTCGCTGTCAGGGCGCCAAATCTGGATCTGCCCATAGCAGGCACTAGCGAGTTCACTCGCGTTTGGTCTCCACGCGATCGCCGCTATGGTATTGGGGTGCTGGGGATATTCGCGAGCCAAGCTGCCATTGGGGTTCCAGAGGCGAAGCTTGCCCCCGGCCGCACTGGCTAGATGCGTACCGGACGACGACCACGCCAAATGCTCCACCCAAGCGGAGCCGCCATCGAGTTCATGCAGGAGTTCGCCGCTATGAGGGTTCCACAGCCGAATCCTGCCGTCTTGACCAGCGGTGGCAATCTCCTCGCTAGCCGGTCGCCATTTAACGGACGTGGCCCCGAAGTCATGTGCCTGGAAAGATCTTTCGAGGCTGCCCGATTCAACATTAACGATACAAACTGAGCCACTGGCGGAAGCGGCCGATAGGTGCTCGCCATCAGGAGACCATGCAATGGAAACCACACAGTCATCCATCACCGCGCTCCAGCGCTCTGGAAGGTTGTGCGCCGCAGGGATCGCTTGTTGAGCTACGCCAGGCATGAGTGGAATCCCTCCTTCAGACGCGCGCGATCGAGATTACGTCCGATGAAGATCAGTTGATTGTGGCGCTCTTCTTCCCTCCATGGCCTATCGGGCCGGCCGTCAAAAAGCATATGCACGCCCTGGAAGACGAAGCGGTTATCTTCGCCTTTCAAGCTCAGTACTCCCTTCATGCGGAAGATGTCCGTACCCTGGTTCCGCAGAAGTTCACTCATCCACTTATTGAACTTCTTCTTGTCGAGGTCACCCGGTGTCGTGATGCCCACCGAAGACACCTCGTCGTCATGCTCATGATCGGGCTTGAAGTCTTTTTCCTCCACCGGACAAGCCATGGAACTGTCGCTGAAGAGCGCCGCCTGGAATTCTTCCGGCTTATGCTGGGTATAAAGCGCATACGCACCCGGTGCATCAACCGCGAAAGTGAAGTTCTGCGAATCCTCGGTAAGGGCTAGCCGGTGGAGTTGCCGTCCAGGTCGGATAGTTTCATTCGGACTTACAGCAATGGCATCTTCCGAAAATAACAGCACTGCATCCATCACCGACGCTTGGGCATTGTGCGTGCGAACATTACCTACCGGTAGCAGAGCGATATTCATCGCCGGATCAGGACCACGCTTCAGGCAGTACGTGTATCTCCCGCTCGGCAAGGTATACACTCCCCTCCATTCGAAAGGATATTCGGGTTCCATGAATTTCGGATCGACCTCCATGGCACGTCCGAGATTGAAACCGCCCACGTTCAGGACATTTGCAATTTCTACTTCGGCATTGAGCGAGCGGCAGATCTTCGCCGCGCGATTCATCGCTCGCACTCTGGACTCTAGCTTTTCCAGTTCATCGTTGGTTACCAAGTCTGTCTTGTTCAGTACCAGCACGTCGGCGAAAGCAATCTGCTCCTTCACTTCGTTCGAAGTGTCAAGGTGCAGCCACACGTGCTTGGCGTCCACAAGCGTAACGATTCCATCCAGCCGCAGCTTCGTTTGCATTTCGTCGTCCACGAAAAACGTCTGCGCCACCGGGCCTGGATCGGCCATGCCGGTCGTCTCGATCAAGATGTAGTCGAACTTGTCGCGGCGTTTCATGAGATTGCCGAGAATACGAATCAAATCTCCGCGCACGGTGCAGCAGATGCACCCATTATTCATCTCGAAAATCTCTTCCTCCGCCCCGATCACAAGCTCCTGGTCGACGCCGACCTCGCCGAATTCATTTTCAATGACGGCGATGCGCTTACCGTGCTGCTCGCTGAGAATGCGGTTTAAGAGAGTTGTCTTGCCCGAGCCCAAAAAGCCAGTCAGGATTGTTACCGGTACGCGTGGATCATCATTCTCAACAAGAGCTTCCATTGTCATTCTCCGAAAGTGGATTGATTTTCTGTGCGCACAGCTTCTGGATATCGCTGGTGGTGATCTCGGACATAGGACGGTGCACGCGAAGTTGAAGTTTGGGCATTTTCGGATGGAAGACGGCAATGACCGTTTCGATCGGCGGGCACCCCTCTTCCATGCAGGCCAGTTCCGTTACCAGCACGGTCGCGTCTTCATCGAGGGCAAGCTCGGCCGCGACCTGCGCCTTGATAGCGGACGCACAACCCGAAGAATCGCAGGAACTGCGCGACGAAAATATATCCATCCTTCACTTCCTTAGATTAGTGATAATGGTATATCATTAGCGATTATGTCAAGTCCAGCTGTCGGCCTGCGAAATCCTTGCGCGCTTACCACCAAACGGCCAATGCTGGGGCAGATGAGTATCTGTAACGGCTGTTGCTGTGGCGCGGTCGACAAGGGGCACCCGGCCGTGCCGGTGGAATGGCTCAAAAGGGAATGGAAGCACCGGGGATTACTGAAGCGGGTGCATCTCACGATCAGCGGATGTCTGGGACCGTGTGACGTCCCCAATGTAGTCCTGATCACTAGTGCCTCGGGAGCCCAGTGGCTCGGGAGCATAAGCCAAATAAGCCAGTATGCGCGGCTAGCCGACTGGGCCGAGCAGTCGAAGACCGCTGACCGACTTCTGCCCCTGCCTCAAGATCTCGACCCGTATCGTTTGGCTGCCTATCGGGAAACGGCGTGCGACATTGAATAGCGCCAGTTTATAGGGGGATCCTCAGGGTAAATCGAATGGATGTGCCACGCACGGCAGACGAGGGAATTTAGGACGTTGCATAAGACGTAAATACGGACACCGGTACCGTAGCATCTTTGTGAACATGAGTCGTACCACCAACCAAAAGCACAAGTTAATTCTCCGGGCCAGACGTATTCAGGGGCAGGTAGAAGCTCTCGTGCGAGTCCTGGAAGAAGGCCGCGATTGCTCCGACATTCTCCACCTCATAAGCGCCACGCGCGGAGCGATGAACAGCCTGATGACCGAACTTCTGGAGGACCATGTCTGGCATCACGTCCTAAACGGCAAACACAAACGGACTTCACAACAAATTGCGGCCGCCAACGAAGTAATCGAAATGGTCAAGTCTTACCTGAAATAAGCCCAGTTCCGGCGCAAGTCAGAAGTACACGTGCGCGGCGGCTTTCAGTGTCAACCCTGACTTCAAAGAAGAACCGCTTCGTGAAGTAAGGAGACCATCGCGACTTAGATCACGTCGACGATGAGCGTATTCTGCAGTCATCAGATTTTTCTGGATATGATCCAAAGCCAATTCCGTCTGTCGGAGCGAGGCCCAGTAGATACCTTAACCGGCCCTCAACGTTTGAGGAGCTCGACAATGCCGAGCCAAAAGTGGCATGGAAGACTGATGCGTTCAGAACGGTCTCGGCGGTGTCCATCCGTCTCATGCCGCGAGGTCGTGCGCGAGACGTGACCAGTTCTCTGCAAGTTCCAAATCAAATCGATCAGGAGAGACTTGTCGCTGAGATGAAACGATTTCTGATTTACTTGGTCACGGCGGTGATACTGACCCGCGGCGATGCACACGCCCAGCAACCACTCGACATTCGGACGGTGCTCGATGGGAGAATGCTGCCGCAAGAGGAAGTCGCGGCGTTTGAAAGGAGCGAGAGGCTCTATCCGGTTAGGGTGGTGAGCCGGGGTGCCGTCATCGGCACGCTTCCGATCGCGGACCGGCGTCTTGAGAACGTTAAGTTTCAGATCGGAGACAAGCGATATGACCTATTCGATTACCTTGCATTGAACCGAGTGGCAGGTCTGCTGATTCTCAAAGACGGAAAGATAGCACTCGAAGACTATGAATTGGGCGCCGGAACCGATACACGCTGGGCCTCCTTCTCAATGGCGAAGTCGGTGACTTCTAGGCTGATTGGCGCAGCACTCGAAGACCGTTTCATCGCCAGCCTGGACGATCCCGTCACGCATTACGTTCCGGCGCTTCGTGGCGGTGTTTACGACGGTGTCAGTATCCGCAACGTGTTGCAGATGGCCTCCGGCGTGCGGTGGAACGAGACGTATACCGACCCCAACTCGGACTGTCGAAAACTTACCGACGCGCAGTTGGGTCATAGGCCCGGCGCATCTATCGCTTATATGAAAAACCTTTCCCGGGCGGCTCCGGCAGGTTCAGCGTGGAACTATAACTCGGGCGAGACGAACATCGCCGGCGCGGTCGTGGAAGGGGCAACCCACATGGGCCTCGCCACCTATCTTTCAAAGAAGGTCTGGTCTCGGAGCGGAATGGAGCAAGATGCATTCTGGTGGACCGAGTCGCAAGGCGGGATGGGAATCGGTGGCGCTGGTCTCAGCGCGACCCTAAGAGATTATGGGCGTTTCGGTCTTTTCGTACTTTCCGATGGCGTGATTGACGGCCGCCGTACCGTCCCCAAAGGATGGTTCGAGGAGGCTGGCACAGCCCATCGAATCGGCGCCAAGTCGGTGGACTATGGCTATCTCTGGTGGCCTCTGCCTGTGGGAGACTCGATTCACGAAGGCGCCTTTGAAGCCCGCGGAATCTTTGGACAACACCTCTATATCAACCCTTCCGAGAGGCTTGTCATTGTTGTGTTGAGTGCAAGGCCCAAGCCAACGGGTTCGACTGTGCTCGATGATGCGGCGTTCTTCGCCGCGGTGGCGAGAACTCTCCACCGACAGCAATGAGAATGATGACTGGAGGCTCGAACTGACCTTACTCGTCAGGCATGCGAGCGCGGGTTTCCTGGAATGCATTCCGCACAAGTGCCATACAAGAAGAATTCATGACCGGCAGCACGGAATCCCTTGGGAAGTCTAGGCTTGGATGGGACAGCGCAGTCCTCCAATTCAAACAACCGGTCGCAACTGTTGCAATAGAAATGATGGTGATGTTTCTTGCCGGCAACTTCATAGCGCGCCGTGTCGCCAGGGATTTCCACTCGTTGAAGCCATCCCTCCTCAACCAGGGACTGGATATTTCGATAAACCGTCGCAATCCCAAGCTTGCGTTGGTGGCGGTGGGCCTCCTTCAAGGCTTCGTCAGGAGAGAGTGGCCGATCCGCTTCAAGAAAGGTTTTGCGGATAGCTGTCTTCTGCTTAGTGTTACGCCTGTCCATTCGTTATTAAGAATAACTTCTCGATTGCTCTTTGCCAAGCCATCTTCGACCTAAGATCCTGGGACGTCGCCGCGTTTCAAAGTGGCCTGCCATCGTCTGGATCATTGACTGTTCCATGATTGTTATCTGTTCCGGGACTCTCTGCGGTTGTTCGCCGCAACGCGGGCACAGCCTGGCGCGGTACGCATAGAGCAGCTACGTTTGTTGGCCGATAAGGATGTTCAGCTCAATTGACGGTACGGTTATTCCGACCGGGGGGCCCCAGGCAAAGCTCCGGTGATGAAGAACCAATGTTCTACGCCCATCCGAAAACTCAACACAAAACCGCGCCTCTCGAACAGGTGGGTTTGGTCAGGCATCTACTGTCAACCCACGTCCAACACCTTCGACAGTTGATGGATGGCGTAAGAGTTCTCTCGCAATAAGAGTGCGAACGGATGTTCGAAGTGATAGCAGTGAAGCCTAGCTGTATCCCGAGATCACTGCGAGAGCAGGAAGTCGCTTTCTTCTTCGACTTCGGCGATATTGATGGGCGGCAGATCCGCCTGACGCAGTTGTCGATTGAGGTCCGGCAGGTGCGCCTGCTTGAATGTATTCCACTGGGCAACCCGTGCTTTGATTTGCGCGCTCGCCTCGTTGTAAACGGCAACCGCCTGAGAAGGCGCGGGACGGTCCCCCCCTTCCACAACTCGCAGAGCAGATGCTAAATCCTTGTATGCATCTTGAAGACCTCTGCCCGGCGTTTGCGGAGTCTCGTTCCCGGTGAGAATCTTGCCGAGGCTGGACTGAGCCGTGTCTAGGGCATTCTTGATGTCTGCTGGTTGTGCCACTGGTTTCTGCTGAGCTTCGGCTAATTGCTTCTGAACCGAAGTGATCTCGGCGATCACGTGACGCGTGTCGATGGCTTCGTCGAATATCTGCTTTCCCAATTGGAACTGCTGGGCCAGGATCGTAGCCGTGGCCGCCGATCGAGGATCCATGACCACGCTAAGCGTTTGGGTCTGCGATTGACCATCTACCGTAAGGCGAACCTGATAGTGACCGGGAATCGCTTTTGGCCCGGTGGGATTGCGAATGTCGCTGTCTTCATCCGCCGGCGGGCCTCCCGAACTCCCCCACGTGAGATTCCAAACGAAACGATGCATCCCTGGAGATTTCTCGATCAGTTCGGGTTTGGGAAACCAACGCTCCGCCACGGGAATCGCCGGGTGCTTCGTCGATCTCTTCTCTTCTGAGGAGAACCTGCGTATCAAATTCTGATGTGCATCGAAAAACTCAACTGTCACGGTATCGGCTGGAGACTTCAGCACGTAGTCGATCACTGCTCCAGAAGGCGGATTTTCAGCTGTGGGTTCCTCAGGCGGAAGTGGTGTGCCAACGAACGTATCGGTGTCCACGCGGATCGCCGTCGCCGGATGGAACAGCCACGCACGGCTCGCCTTCTCAGCCTCTCTCGTTTGTCGAAGTGGGGTGATGTCGTCGAGAATCCAGAACGATCGGCCGTGTGTCGCGATGACCAGATCGTCTCCATGGATCGTGAGATCGCGCACCGACGTAACCGGTAGGTTCAGTTGCAAGGATTGCCAGTGATCCCCGTCGTCAAAAGACACGTACACGCCCGATTCGGTGCCGGCGAACAGGAGGCCCTTCGTCTGAGGATCCTCGCGAACTGCACGTAGAAACGCCGATGGAGCGACGCTATCCGTGACCAGTTGCCAGGTGGCACCGTAGTCGCGAGTTCGATAGATATAAGGTGTTTGATCATCGAGGCGACTGCGATCGACTGCCGCATAGGCTTCCGCTGGATCGAAGTGGGAAGCCTCGATCAGCGAGATCGCGCTCCAATCACTCAGTCTTGGAGGCGTGACATTCTTCCAGGTCTTTCCGCCATCCCGGGTAAGGTGAATCAACCCGGTGTTGCTGCCTGCCCAAATCAGGGCAGCGTTACGCGATGACGGCGCGATGGTGGACAGGTTCCCATAGCCTCGTTGCTTTGCGTTCTCGACGGTCGGCGGACCCTGGCCGTTTTCTTCAGAGTGCGTCGCTCCGGTGAGATCGCCGCTGATCTTACTCCAGTGTAAACCGCCATCGGATGTTTTTAGAACGTACTGCGTGCCGAGATACAGAATGTTTGGGTCAACAACGGAGGAGACCAGAACCGGACTCCAGGGCGCACGATATTTGCGGTGATTGATCTCGGAATCGAACATCGATGCGGGCCATGGCGTGATGTCTTGGCTTAGACTGGTGCGGCGGTCGAAGCGGGCCACCGTGCCGTAAGTTCCACTCAGATAAATGATGTTGGGATCCCGCGGATCAAGCGCCATATATCCGCTCTCACTAGGGCCGGCTGGAAACCAATCGCGCGGGGTAATCTGTCCGTGGTAGGTACGACTCAGGACTGCTGCGCTTCCGGTGTCCTGTTGTGCACCGTACACCGTGTACGGAAATTGATTATCGGTGATCACATGGTACAGCTGAGCCGTAGGCTGGTTGTACCAACTACTCCAGGTACGCCCGCGGTCGACGCTGATCGTAGCTCCCTGATCTGTGCCGAGGACCATCCTCGCGGAATTAGGATCGATCCATATCTGATGGTAATCGTCTCCGCCGGGCGCACCTCGGACGATCGAAATGGTCTTGCCTGCGTCTTCCGACCGGTACAGCGCGACGTTCGGAATGTAAATCACGTCTGCATTCTTCGGATCGATGGTGATGTTCCCGAAGTACCACGCACGGCTGGTTAGCCGAGGGTCGGCATTTGCGAGAGTCCAGGTATTTCCGCCGTCATCCGAACGGTACAGGCCAGCTTTCTTTGCCTGAACTAGGGCATACACTCGTTGTCCGTTCGCGGACACATCGATGCCGACGCGTCCCCAGTCCCCTTCCGGCAGTCCATTTCCGCTTAGTCGAGACCAGGTCTTCCCCGCGTCCTGAGAACGAAACAATCCGCCGCCCGGACGATCCACAGGAGCATACGTGCTCCAGGGAGGACGCCACGTGTGCCACGTAGTAGCGAACAGAACTTGAGAGT
>Ga0335085_10006431_pt1 | contig 18545 bp, 11 predicted proteins | sample Lox_Sample_45_FD_206712 | JGI IMG/M metagenome (GOLD analysis project Ga0335085, IMG submission 206712) | Soil microbial communities from Loxahatchee National Wildlife Refuge, Florida, United States - Lox_Sample_4.5 | ecosystem: Environmental > Terrestrial > Soil > Wetlands | place: USA...
AGACTGTGTTTGCGGTTGTCCCTACCGCATGCGCCAAATCCTCTTGGCTGACGCCCCGGCCACCGACGGAACCCCTGAAGTCACGAATCCGTTTGCCAATCTCCTCGTAAATATCCGCCGCACCTGGCGTCACATTCATCCTTTTGTAGGATATCACTATCCTTTTTGCGTTGACAACCGTATTTCGGCGCGCGTATACTTCCCGTATCAGGATTATCTGATCCTGTAGAAGGATGGCCCTAGGTGCAGCCTTTGGAGGTAATGTCTTGACGCTATGCGCGGAGCATCATTGCAGCAGAATCATCTTTGCCGTTGAGCCAGTCGAGTCCCAGGGCGCTCCACCATTTGATCAGCTGCGAAGAGTGCGGGAGCCGGTGAGCCGATCAAAAGCCGGCGTTCAAGGGAAAGTCGCCGACGTGGTTTCCGGCAGATCACGCCACGCCGAATCCCAGAATGAACTTAAAGCGTTCCAGATTGTCGTGGCGACCGCCCGCGCTGATTACTGGCAGGAGCAGCCTTTTACTCTGGAGTACCGGCACGACGGCGCGAAACACCGTTACACGCCAGACGCGCTGCTGGTCTGGGGCGAAAAGCGAACAGTCGTTGAGATCAAGGAAGATAAAGAGGCCGAATCAGCGGAAGCCCAGGCGAAGTTCGCCGCCATCGAGGATCGGCTCGCCGAACATGGCTATCAGTTCCGTCTCTGGAAAAGCTCGGAGATTCGTGCCGAGCCGCGGCTTTCGAACGCCAATCTGATTCTTCGATACCGCTCTGTCACAGTTTCCCCAGAACAGCGGGAACGCGTGCGACGCGCGTTTGCTTCAACCCCCGAGATCGAACTTCGCTCGCTGTGCGATGTCACCAAAGTCCCTGTCCAAAGTTTGTTGCGCCTCGTGATCGACGGCGCAGTGTATATCGACTGGTGGAGGCCACTTTGCCCATCTGCTGCGGTTAGCAACATGCCGATCGGGCGTCAGGAATGGCCTGTACTCCAACGGCCGAACGGCCCTTAGCCCAGGAGTTCAGATGTCCTTGAATGCGTTGCGAAAGGGAGCTGTCGTGCTCATCGGGCCGGCACGATTCGCAATCCAGAAAAAGCTTGACCGCGAACGGTGGCAACTGGAAAACGTCGTCAACGGCGAGTGGTGTGTCTTCACCGACCATGACCTCCTCAACTTGTTCGCCCAGAATGAACTGGTGTTCGTTAACGGCGATATGAAGCAGGGGAATGGCTCTGAGGCCCGATCCCTCACCGCCTACTCGCCTGATCTTGTTGCCGCTGCCCAAACCCGCGTACAGTACCTGAAAGAGATCGACAGGCGCCAACCCACGGCGCTGACGGGCACGGCCCTGGAAGCGCTGACCAGCGCTATCGCCCAGCGGATTGGCGATGTGCGGCCACCCAGTTCGCGTACACTCTCCCGTGATTACCGCAAATGGCTGGCCGCCGGCCGCGACATTCGCGCCATCATTCCCCGCCATGCCGACCGTGGCGGCCGTGGCTCGCAGATGCTACCCGAAGTCAGGGCCGTCACCGATTCAGTCGTCCAAGAATTGTACATGACCCTGGAGCGAAAGCGCGTCCCGGAAGTTCATCTTGAGATCGTTCGGCGACTTGCCGATGCTAACAGGCTCCGCGCGCCAACCGATCCGCTATCAATCCCGTCTCGAAGAACGATCTACCGGGAGATAGCTTGTCTGCCTGTATTCGAGGTGATGGCGGCTCGCTACGGCAAACGGCAAGCCGAAATGAAATTCAGAACGTCTGGTGCGGCGCCCGAGGCGGTGCGTGCTCTTCAACGTGTTTCAATGGACCACACGCCCAGCGACCTCGTTGTCGTGGACGACAACAGCATGCTGCCTCTGGGGCGGCCGACCCTTACGTCCGCGCTCGACGAATACACGCGCTGCCCAATGGGGTTTTATGCCGGTTTCGAGCCTCCCAGTTGTTTGTCGGTGATGCGATGCCTCAAACACGCTATCCTGCCGAAGACTTACGTTCAACGGGAGTTCCCATCCATCAAAAATCACTGGGAGTGTTACGGAGTTCCCGAACTGGTCATCGTCGACAATCCGCCCGAATTCCACTCTTCGCATTTCGAAAGAGCATGTTTGCAAATCGGCGCCGACATCCAGTACACCAAAGTGCTCGTGCCGTGGTACAAGGGCAAGCTCGAGCGATTTCAGGGCACGATGAATCACGACCTGATGCACGGCAATCCGGGCACCACGTTCAGCAATATTCTGGACCGCGACGAGTACGACCCGACGCGTCATGCCGTCGTCATGCTGAGCACGTTTCGCGAGATGCTGCACAAATGGATTATCGATCTGTATTTGCAGACTCCCCATCGCGGCATCAAAGACACCCCGGCGCATCGGTGGAATAGTGAGATGAGCGCCTTACCGCCTCCTCTGCCGCCGAGTGCGCGCGAACTGGATATCGTACTCGGAATGACGACTCAGCGAGTCGTGTTCCACTACGGAATTGAGCTGGAGGGTCTGAAATACAACGGCCCGGAACTCGGCGCGCTGCGTCGCCGGCAGGGCCCCCGTATTAAGGTTGAGTTGACTTTCGACCCTGGCGACCTGGGCCATATCAACGTGCTCAATTCGGAGACGGGAGAATACTTTCAGGTCCCCGCGGTCGATCAGGCCTACGCCAAGGGGCTCTCTCTGTGGCAGCACCGGGTGATACGTCGCTTCGCCCAGCGCCAGTTGAATGCACGGATTGATATTGTGGCGCTGGCGCAGGCCAAAGCCGAGATCCGAGCCTTGGTGGAGCGCGACTTTAATCGAAAGTCGATGCACGGCCGCAAGCGGCATGCGCGGTTCCTGGAAGAGCACACCAACAAACCGGTCTCGCAAACCACGATTGAGGCGACGACAGAGGAGGGCCTGTTTTGTCCTGATTCCAACTCGGTCCTGCAGACAGCACCGGTTTCGGTTGTCACATCTTCAGATGATGAGGTGCTGCCGGTCTTTGAGGCGAATCTTGATCTGCCAACGGCGCCGGCCCAATTCCGCGAACGCGTGGAGACGTGTAACCCATGACGCAATCGATTGATCGCTGCGAGCGAATATTGGTCAAATATCCGCTCTTCAAAACTGCTATTGCTCGAATCCAGGCCTGCTTCGATAGCCATGAAGGCGCCGCTGAGCCGGACTGCTGCCCCCTCGTGGGGGAGAGCGGCAGCGGAAAAACCACGATCATCTCCTACTTCGCGAGTCTTCATCCCCGCGTTGACCACAAGGGGGGCGTTGAGGTTCCCGTGCTGGTCGCGAAAGTACCGGCGCGACCCACGGTCAAAAGCTTTGCGGAAACGCTGCTCTATCAGCTTGGCGATCCGTTGTGGTGTCGCGGCAACACCGTAGGCAAGAGCATTCGTCTGCGGCAACTGATCAAGCGCTGTCGAGTGCGCCTCCTTGCCCTCGACGAATTCCAGCACTTCGTGGACGTGCGCCGGGCCAGCATCGTGACGGATGTCGCGGATTGGCTGAAAGAGCAAGTCGAGGAAGCGCGGCTCGCCATCGTGGTCTCAGGGCTGCAACGCAGTCTGGAGGTGCTGCGGCAAAATGAACAACTGCGGCGCCGCTTTGGTTCGACACTCCGGGTTAGCGCCTTTCGGTGGGAGACCAAAGAAGATCGGACGACGTACAGGGCCTTCCTGCGAGCGGTTCAGGAGCAGCTTCCCGAGTACGAAATGCCTACCTTGGCTGATCTCGACTTGGCGTTTCGAATGCACTACGCCTCCTACGGTCTCATCGGCTATACGATGAAGATTATCCGGGGCGCGGTTAGGCTTGCCTCCACTCATCCGCGCCGGCAAGTCACTCTCCGAACGTTGTCGCAATCGTACGCGGAGTACGTGTGGTCAGACCGCCTCAGCGATCCAAATCCCTTCGCCGAAAACTTCGATTGTGAAAAGGCGCCGCCCATAGCGCTGCCAAGTGCAACGGCCTGCCTCCCGTCGGCCAGCCCCACATCGCGTGCCGTCCGCCTGGAACTGCGCGCATGAATGGCCGACTCCTTTTCCGCGTAGATCCGGTTGCCGGCGAGAGTCCCCGTGGCTATTTGTGCCGCACAGCTCATGAACACGGCTATAACGGTCCCAATGCGATCGCAGAGATCGCCGGATTGTGGGTATCGGGCAGGGTAGCCGGCCTGGACCAAAATGCCGCGATCTCCCCGATCGCACACGCATTGCGCTTGGAGCCGGCAGAGTGGAGATCGATGTGTTATCGCGCCGTAAAAGGACGAAACCGATTCAAGCAACGGTCATTCTATGGCGAAGCAATCAGCGCTTATGATCTAAACTACCGCTGGCCGCGCCTATGCCCGGGCTGCCTCCGGGAGCGGCCGATCTGGTGGGCTGTCTGGGATCTCGGGCTCGTAGCCGCATGCCCGAGACATGGCTGCGTGTTGCTCAACCAATGCCCCGCCTGTCAGCGGAAAACCGGCTGGGAGAGGCCTGCCGTGTACAAGTGCAGGTGCGGTTTCGATTTTCGAGAGGTCAGTCCGGAGCCTGCCGATCCCGACATGCTTGCCGTCACCGCGATAGTTTACCGCGCGGCCGGTTCTACTCTTGCCGAGGCCACCGGGACCAATATCAATGTTTTTCGCTTTCCGCCGGCGCTGCTCCAATTGAACCTCGGTGCACTGTTGAGGTTCATCGTCTTCATCGGCTCCGTTAATGACGGGAGCATTCTCCGGCGCCGACAGCGGCCCTTCCGCGCCACGGATCTCGCAGGCGCCATCACAATCTGCCGTGGTGCAGCTTCGTTGCTGCGAGACTGGCCCCGGCCGTTGCGCGACACCCTGCGGCAGATGGTCCCGCAATCAGCCACTCCGGCGGCCCTCAACTTCAGCAATGTCTTTGCGAACTTCTATCGGCATCTGTTTCGCGTGCTCCCGCGGCAGGAGTTCGGATTCCTTCACGATGCATTCGAGAAATTCGTAATCGAAGACTGGAAGGGCTTCATCCGCGGCCAACACCGATATTTTTCCGCCGCCGTACGAAGGAACTCCCACTGGGTGACAGCTAACGAGGCCGAGAGGATCGCACGCGTTACCGGCGCGCGGATCGTGGAACTCGCTCGCAATGGTCAACTCGATGCCGTGTTCCTGAAGGTTCGGCGAGGCGGGAGCCGGACAGAATGCTGGATTAAACGAGAGTCGCTGGACCAATGGGTGGCAGTTCGCGATGCAGAACTCGCTCCGTACATGTCGCGACCGGAGGCGATGGCCGCGTTGGGCTTGACGCATCGCACGATTGTTAGCGTCGCAGCCAGTGGCGCTATCCGGTACGTTAAGGGCCCCGAGCGGAATTTTCCGGCGCGCTGCTTCTTCTTCCTCCGCGAGGACGTGATCAATATAAAGGCCGCATTTGAGCACCATCGCGTGCCGGCGCTGGCCTACTCGAAACCCGGGAAATTCATAGCACTACGTCATGCAATGAAGAATTACCTGGGCCATAGTTCCGCTCTAGCCGCAGTCATCTGCGCGGTTCTCGATGGCAGACTTGTTCCCGTCGGATGCGCCAAGCGGTTTCGGGGAATCACAGGATATATCTTCGCGGCTCACGATCTGCGGCGGTATCGCCCCATGGCAGGTGTCGATGCGACAACGGACGATCTTATCAATTACCGTGAAGCGGCGACCCTTCTGGGCGTAGAGCTCCGTGAGATACGCGGGCTCGTTGCAGGTGGCATTCTCCACGATGCGGTTGAATATCAGTTCGGCCTCTCGAAGCTGTTAACGGCCGCCGACGTACAACGTTTTGCCGAAAACTACGTAGCAATATCAGCGCTCGCCAAGCGACGTCGTCTCAACACAATTGCGTTTTTCCGCTACTTGCGTGAGGGTGGCACCCCGCTTCTGTCGGTCCCGCTACCAGAAAAAGGAACGCGTCATGCATCTTTCCTCCGCAGAGATGTTGCATCCCACATTCAGATCCCTAGCCCCAAGGCGCTAAAGGAAGCAGCAGACGTTCGCATCGTCGCTGAACGGAAGAAGCGCTGGGCACAATTCCGATTGGCAAAGGAAGCCGCGCTGGATAAACCGATGCGACGAGTTCGGCGGATCGGCGCTCACTGCGCGGAATGAAAGATCGCAGTCGTGCGCGGCGGCCGGAACTCAAGCGGCAGAGGAGTCTTAGGAGCGGTCACAGTGTGCGACCGACATTTCCTTGTGGCTGTCGGGTTCATCGATGAAAAAGGGTTGATTCCCGTATGCGTTGCAGGCCAGTTCTCATTCTCCGTCGATGCGCAAATTGCCGCCTCAGCTTTGTGCCGCGGCTGCCCTCTTGCTCTTTCGCCGGAATCGCCGGAACAGGGAGCCGGCCCCCTGCTTGCCGAACGCGATCTTGCCGGGGATGCTCAGTTGGATCTCGGTCCCTGCGCCGAGCACCGTCGACACGTCCAGCTTTCCTCCTATGCGCTCGGCGCGCTCGCGCATTCCCGGGATGCCGTAATGAGAGGAGCGTCCCTCGTTCAAGATGGCCCGGGCAATACCTTTGCCGTCATCACGGATGCGCACGCTCAAACTGTCCCCGTACACGATCTCGGCTTCGATGGCCTTCGCTTCGGCATGCTTGAAGGCATTGCGCAGAGCCTCCACCGCGATCCGATAGACGTCGTCGCGCAGAATCGGGTGGAGATCCCGCGACGACCCTTGCACCCTGACATCGAATGTTGCGGCGCCTGCCGCGGCCATCTGGTCTCCCGCCTCCCGCAGGGCTCGCGCGAGATCGTTTTTCGTAATCGTGGACGAGCGCATGCCCTGGATCGCCGCCCGGCCTTCGTCGATCGCGATCGAGGAGTTGGCAATCGCTTGTTGGAGGGTTTCGAGGGCCTTTTCGGGGCGCCGGGAAAACATGTTGTAGGCGGCTTGCATCTGGATCAGCGCGGCCTGAGTTGTTTGCAGCAGTGTATCGTGCAACTCGCGGGCAACGCGCATGCGCTCATCCACCCGGCCGTCCAGCTTCGCGTTGAACTCGCGCGCGATCTGGTACAGCCGAAGCCGGTAAACGCCCCAGGTGGCGGCCAGAAACATGGCACATACGAGTGCGCGGAACCAATTCGTCTGGTAGTAGTGCGGCTGGAGCGTGAAATGAATGGCGGCTCCCTCCCGATTCCACACTCCGAAGCTGTTCGCCGCAATCACGCGGAAGGAATACGGACCGGGTGCCATGTTCGTATAGTGAGCGGTACGGCGCGTACCCGCATCCACCCAGTCCTTCTCGTAAGGTTCGAGCCGGTACTGGAAGCGCTGCTTTTCCGGGGCGGAGAGACTCAGTGCGGTAAACCGGAAATCCAGCGTGTCGTGTCCCGGCGGGATCGAAGCCCGGCCGTTACGTCCAATGCTAAGTTGATTTGCCGACGCCTCCTCCAACACAACCGGCGGAGGAACAGGATTGCCGGCGGCGGGGTCGATCGCCACGATGCCCCGGCTATTGGGAAACCACAACTCGCCGTCGTGCGTCAGGCACACTCCAAACCCGGCCAGTGTAGTGCTCTTCATACCTTCCGGCCTTCCGTAGGACACCAGGAAAATGGACGTAATTCTCCCGTCGCCAAAATCGTTGAGGTCCCTGATGCCGACGCGGTAGATACCCCGCTCGTTCATGAGCCAGAGGTTGCCCTTGCCATCAGCCCGGCTGACCTGGTGCCCGGTTAGTTCCCTGGATCGAATCGGCTGGAACTTTCCATCACGGAACCGGCACAGTGGTCCGCCGCTGGTGGAAACCCAGAGGGTTCCGCTCGAATCCTGTGACATCCCCGTCACAATGTGAGCAGGCAGGCCTTGGCGTTCATCGTAGACAATCCCGTTGGCACCACGAACGTACTGCAGCCCAAGCCGTAGCTGGTTCGCCAGCCATAAGCCGCCGTTCCGGTCTTCAAGGACGTTGAGCACGTCCGGGTCCGCCAACTCCAGGCGTGCTTCACGGAAACGGTACAGCCGGCGTGTCCGCTGCTCGGTTTCCTGAATGATCCAAAGTTCGCCCTCCCGATCCTGGTGAATCTGGGTCACCATTCTCGCTTGAATCGGAAAGCGGGTCAGCACGCCCGATCGGAAGCGCCACAGGCCGCCCGTCCCGCCGAACCACAAGTCGCCGTCTTTTGTCTGCTCTATCGCCCAAATCTCGGGCAAGCCCGGAAAAACCCGAAACCGTTTCCCGTCGAACCAGGAGAGCGGATTTCCGGCCACCCAGATCCGTCCGTCCCGATCTTGGTAAACAGCGTGAACGCTGGAGGAGTTTGGCAGGCCGTCCTCCTCGCCATAGACTTTCAAGGGGGCTCGCCGGAAGCGAAATAGCCCGCTGCCGCGCGTTCCCACCCAACGATTACCTTCGCGATCCACCAGGAGACTCAACACCCTGGGCAGATCGCCGGCGCCAGCGGGCGGCGTTAGAGATTCCACCGGACCCGGCGTTCCGTCCACAACCCGTACGAGGCCGTCCGGGGTGAGCAGCAGCAACTCGCCGTCCGTGTCGATCGTCATGCTGAGAACGCCGCTCTTGGGATCATCGATTCGATCCAGACTCTGTACGGGTCTTGCGCCCGTCCATTGGCGTTCTCTCGCACGTGGCAGCGCAACCTGCGTGAACCGTCCCTGGTAATAGCGCGTCAGGCGATCCTCATCCGGAACGGCAAGCCAGATGCTTCCGTCACGAGTTTCCTGCACGAGAAAGGCGCCTGAGAGAGACGCAGTCGACCCGTCGGCCCCGAACCGAACCACGCCCGGTCCAGATCGGAACCACATGCTTCGGTCCCGAGCCTGAAGCAGGAACTCGCGGACCGGTCTTCCCCGATAGCTCGTGCAAGGCGCGAGCTTGCCTGCGGAAATGCGCCCAATTCCGTTCAGCGTGTTAATCCAAAGCGAGCCGTCGGCATCCTCACGGATCGAACGGATATTTCTGGCCGGCAGGCCATCCCGCTCCGTGTACGCAGTCGAAACGCCGTTGTTCAGGCCTACCAGTCCGCTATTGCCGGTGCCAAGCCACAACACTCCGGAACGGCTCGAGTAAAGAGACAGGATCTGGCCGCTTGCAAGGCCCACAATGTCATCCGCGGAAAAGAGTTTGAACTCCATGCCATCGAATCGGACGAGACCTTCGTTCGTCCCCAGCCAGAGATAGCCCTGGTGGTCCTGCGCCATGTTATAAATCCAGTTCGACGGAAGGCCCTGCTCGATCTGCCAAATGGTGGCGACATACCGCGCCTGAGCAGATACTGCTTGCACGCTAACCAGATTGGCCAGCAGAACTGCGCCAATCACGGCAAGCTCTCGCGTGCCGAGCCGGGGGTGTGTGGCTCGCCGAAACCGCAGTTCTCTCATGTTCTTTGAAACGCGCCTGGCCACAGGTTCGGCGGTTCTCGGCTCCATTGTAGCGACTATGACCGACGCCGGTCTGTCATCGAGCTGCGGCGCCGGCTCCATACAGCATGCGGGAGCTATCGCTGTTTTGGATCGGCGGTGCGGGGCGAGATGCGCGTCGAAAGCGACAAAGACCTGCGGGCGTTGGAACAAGCAAGAGGCCAGGTCGCAGGTGCGGACGGCGCGGCGGCGCTGCTCGGGCTCAAGCGCGCGACGCTGCTATCCCGCATGCGCAAATACAACATCTCACGGCAGTTCTGTTGAGTCGAGGCGTTGCTGCGCCGGCCGTCAGTTGTTTCTGATCATCAGATCCATCGATGAGGATTGCTGTCGGCCGTCGCCAGTGGATCGTGACGCTCGTTGGCTTCAAAACATCAGCTTCAACGCCAGTTGCGCCGAGCGCGGGCCGCCGATTTGATAGAGCGGATTGAGGCCGCCGTTCTGGCCGCCCGCGCCGAGCGAGGCCCCGAGCATCTGGGTGGCCTGGCCGAAGAGGGGCGACGTCATGTAGTTGACTGGCGGCCCGAAATTGGGGTGGTTGAAGAGGTTGAAGAAGTCAGCGCGGACCTGGAGAGAGAGGCCCTCGTACAGTCTGAACTGGCGGCGGATGGTGACGTCGATCTGGGTGGCGCCGAATCCGTTGAGTGCATTGCGGCCGAGACTGCCCTGAACGGTGCCGGTGGGCACCGTGAATGCGGCTTTGTTGATTTGTTTTCCGCCAGCGGCGTTCGCATTTGAGATCCACAGCGGCACGCCGGGAACCAGGTTAGGACGCTGTACGCTGTTTGCGCTCGACAGAGCCGCACCAAACGTGTTCTGCCCCGTGACTACGTTAACGGGCGGCGCAGTTCGTGTGTAGATGATCGAATCCATCGACCACTTTCCGAGGAGCGAATGCCAAATTCGGCCGCGCGGCGCGGGTATGTTATAAGAAATCGCGGCCGAGAACGTGTGCCGAATGTCATAGGCCGATGACCCACGATCCGAAGTTGCCCCGGGTGGCACGTTGGCGTAATTGCCGTCCGAGGAGACATTGTCGATGGCATGCGCCCACGTGTATCCGAGAAGTGCCTGAAGGTTGTACGCGAATCGATGGCGATACTCGCACTGGAGGGCTTGGTAGCTGGAACTCGCGCCATTCCTCATGATGTCGAACTCACCCGTGAAGTTCGGATTCGGGGCGAGGTATATGTCATATCTCATGAGTTTCCGTCCAGCCGCTCCGAGGTAGGTAAGGGTAAGCACGTCGGCCTTGCCGAAGGTCCTCTCTATCGCCGCACTCCATTGATATGTTCTAGGTAATAGATGCTTCGGGTCCATTGCTACGGCATAGGAGGATGTCGGGAGAGTCGTGCTAAAGGGCAGTGGTGCGCTCTCGGAACCGCTCAGTGGGAAAGAGGTGTTGAATACCGATTTGCCTTGCACGTATGGGAAGGCATTGGCCGCGTTCGCAATATTCGAATACCCCAGATCGTAGAAGAGCCCCGCGCCTGCCCTGATAATGAAACCCGGCAGCGCCTCCCACGCCACGCCAAGACGCGGCGCAAAGTCATGTCTTTCCGGGTGCCACAACGGCGTGCCCTGTGGCGCCGCCGTCATGGTCGCCAGGTTGTCCACTTGGGTTACGGCGAACGGGGGTGTGCCGTTCGGCGATGAAGGTGCGGTATTGTACTCCCATCGAAAACCGTATGTGATCGTTAACGCGCGCGCCGCCTTCCATGTATCCTGGGCGAAGAGGCTCCAGTTCGAGAACACGAGTTGGACATCAGAGGCTCTCGAAGCTATGAACGCCTGCGTCAGCTTGTTGGCTATTACGTTAGCCAGCGATCCGAAAATGTATTGGGCCTGGTAGGGCGCCAGTCCCGCCTCGGGATTGATGCGGCGGTAGTCGACCCCGACCTTAACCTGATGCGCGCCGATCATGTAGGAAACGTCGTCCTTCAGATTGATCTGCTGCTGCAGGTTGTTTCCAAATTCGCCATCGAGCAACCGAAGCCCGTTCGGATTCAGATCGCCGAGGAAGTAGAAGCTCGCATTTTCAGCGGACGCAAATGAAGGATACAGCACGGAATTCGGGGGCACAACGGCGCCGCCAAAACTGTCGAGCCTCGTAGAGGCATGAGCCCGGCTGCGGCTGTAATTGAAGCGGAAATCGTTAGTCAGGCGCGCCGTCAGGGATTGACTGCTGCCCAACGTCAATGTCTGCGTGCGGTAGCGGATATTCAAAAGTGAGCTATAGTTCGTTTGCCGGAATCCTCCGCCACGTTGTTCGAGGTCTGACGGAGCGCCACTGTAACGTGCAAAGATCGTGGCATTTGAGAAGGGCAGGTAGTCGGCCCGGATACCGTACGAATCGAGGGAGGATGGGTCGGAATAGGTCGCGAAAAAAGCTGCATTTCCGTTGCCGAGATCCGGCCCATTCGGCAACGGGAACGCGTTCAGTAGCGGCTGGACGGCTGGCGGCGCGTTCTGGCGGGAGGGCAAAGACGGCACGTAGGTGTTAGCAACCTGCGGCTGCCGCACCCGCAACGCTTCGTACGAGCCGAAGAAAAAGAGCTTATCTTTCCTGATCGGCCCTCCGAGCACGCCGCCGAAGTCGTTCTGCCGCAGTTCGGGTCTCGCCAGGGCATTGCGGTTGGCGAACCAGTCGTTGGAATCCAATTTGTCGTTTCGGAAATACTCGAAGGCAGTTCCGTGGAAGGTATTCGTTCCGGACTTCGTGAGCACCGAAACTTGGGCGCCGGGGGTGCGCCCGTATTCCGGCGCAAAGGTAGAGGTCTGGATGCGAAATTCTTCCAGCGCGTCGAGCGATACGAGATTGCTCATTCCCCCAAACGCGCTGGTAGCCGGAAGCTGCCCGGACCCGCTTTGCAACAGAGTGGAGCCGCCACCGGCGCTGCCCAGATTCGCGCTGACTCCGTCCACCATGAAGTAATTGGCATCCGGGCGCTGGCCGTTGACGCTGAACTGGCCCTGCTCGTAAAGGGTGGCAGGCGTAAGAACGACACCCGGCGCGAGATCTATCAATGAACTGAAACTTCGTCCGTTCAAGGGGAGGTTCTCGATAAATCGGTTGCTGATAACCGTGCTTACGGATGAGTCGGAGGCGTTGAGCAACGGCGCGCTTCCTTCTACCGTGATCGCTTCCGAAGCGCTGCCGAGGGTCAGGCCGAAATCGAGCCGGGCTCGCTGATCCACTTCGAGTATGACGCCCTTTTGTTGCAGGGTCTTGAAGCCCTTCGCTTCGACGGTGAGGTCATAGGAGCCCGGTACAAGCGCAGGCACGCTGTACTCACCGGACTGGTTGGAGGACACGGCGCGCCGAGCGCCCGTCTGCCCGCTTTGCACCACCACTCGTGCGGCGGGCACCGCCAGGCCCGAGGGGTCGCTGATAAAACCTGAGATCTCAGCGTTTTGCGCCGTGACGGCCGCCGGGGCGAGTAACCCAAACACGAGCGCTTTCACTGCGATTGCAAGGCCGCTTCGGCCTGTGGAGGACGCGGCGTGATCGCCTGACACAAATACACCTCTCCCCAGGGCACCAATCCTGCGCATACAAGATTGTATGCCGGAGACCGCAGTTTGTATACCGCTTTCGAGGGATTGCCCAGCATGAAGATCGCGTCAAGAGCGGGCATGACGAACCGGGACGTTGATTGCGCCCGTATTTCGCCATTTCGGCTTCCCCGATATTAGGGTTTCGCATTCAGGCGAATCCAGCGATCCTGGAACAGTGATTTGAAATTTTGTAAACGGCGATTCTTGTTATGGAAAACAGCATCTACAAATCTGACATCAAGATCAATCCGCAAGCAGTAGCCTCCGTTCATGAGGATGGTGTAGTAATTCTCGATAACGGCAAAGGGCGCCTGTACAGCTCTGGACCCGCGGGCGCGTACATTTGGCGATGCATCGAGCGGCACCTCTCGCTCGAAGCCATTGCCGAGGGGCTCCATACCGATTTTCAGGTCGGACTGACGACGGCCCGGGAACATGCGGTGCGATTTATGGAGCAACTCCAGGGAAACGGTTTGATCGAGCGGAGGGCAGCGTGAAGCGGCGGGTGCACTATACGTGGCTGGTTTTCCGAGCTCTCTACGAGCTTGCTCGTTACGAAGTGATGATTGCGCTGCGCGGCTTCGGCTTTATTCAGGGGCATTTGAAACGGCAGTCTATCGCGGCGAAAGCGGCTGGTCCGGGGCTTCAGGAGATCATTTGCAACGCTGTCCTGCTGGCTACCTGTCTGTACTGGAAGCCGGTGCTTTGCCTGCAACGATCGGTGTGTGCTGTCCGACTGCTTCGGAGGTATGGCATTTCGGCGAAACTCGTAATCGGTTACCGTCCGGCCCCATTCTTTTCGCACGCGTGGGTGGAAGTGGATGGCCGCGTAGTCAACAGCTCGGCTGCATATCAGAGCCGAATGCGCGTACTTTGCGTGGTGTAGGTGGATAGAGATGGCCAAGACACGAATTCAACCGATCTGCTTGGAGCGCCTCTCTAATGAGGGTGAGAGAGCTGAGACTCTCCACTGGGATGGCCGGCTGGATAATCGCGACGATCTCCGCCTGAGATGGCGGGAGTCGTTGAAGGGGAAGAGCGGCGACGCGGCGCTGGCGCTGGCCGCCTATGAACGGTGGGGGACGAATGGTTTGGCTCACCTGATCGGGGATTGGAGCGTGGTGATTCACGACCGGGCGGACGGCAGCATCGTTCTGGCGAGCGATTTCGCCGGGGTGCGTCCGCTTTACTACCACGTGCGAGGCGTGCAGGTAGTCTGGTCGAGCCGTCTACAGTCCCTTCTGGAGGAGACAGGTATCTCCGACCTCGACGAAAATTACATCGCGGGATTCCTGACCTTTGGCGGATGCCCGAACCGCACCCCGTACAAAGGCATCCTTTCGGTTCCTGCTGGCCACGCGGTGTGCGTCTCAACCCGCGGGACGACCATTCGGCGGTTCTGGACGCTGCCGACAGGCGATGTCATCCGGTACCAGAGCCAGCACCGCTACGAAGAGCAATTCCGAGCGCTGTTTCGCGAAGCCATCGCGGTTCGCCTGAGGACAGACTCGCCTGTCCTTGCCGAACTCAGTGGCGGACTCGATTCTTCCTCCGTCGTCTCGATGGCCAACCACCTCATCCGGACCGGTGCCGCAGAAGCGCCAGGACTGGTCCCCGTGAGCTATCTCTGGCGAGACTCGCTCGACGAGGCCTTCATTCGCGACGTCGAGTCCTTCTGCGGACTCGAAGGGCGCCACCTCTCCACGCACGATCATCCGCTAATCAACGAAACGGAACTGGGTGACACAACACCGCAGCAATTTGCGCCGCTGTTGAGATCGGTTGCGGCCATTGCGGGCCACCTGGGCGCGAAGGTGATTCTGACGGGCCAGAACGGAGATCTGATTACGGGCAACTGGTTCGACGATAGCCTCCAGATTGCCGCATCCTTGCGGAGTTTACGCCTCGGGCAAGCCTGCAAAGACGCGCTGGCCTGGAGCAAAATTCTGCGGCTCCCGGTGCCTTGGATCCTTTGGAGAGCGATCCGGGCTGCGCTACCGCTAGCATTGGCGCCAGCGAATGCCTACACGATCAAAGATGGGTCGTACGCGCCGAGTAGCAGCGAGACTTCCTTGCTTCCGACTTTTCGCGAGCAGTCGGGAGTGCTCGAAGCGGCTCGCTTCTTCTCGGACGGATGGAGGCATGCCTCGCCCGAGCGACGAAAGTATTTCCAGGCCCTCTCCATGATGCAGGAGTTACGCACCCTCCAGGCGCCCGAGCCGTTACAGCACCTCGAGTACACACATCCTTTCGCTCATCGGCCTCTGGTCGAGTTCCTCATGACAATCCCGGTGGATGTTCTTTGCGGCCCCGGCGAGCCGCGCAGATTGATGCGCCGTACCCTGTCGGATCTGTGGCCGGAAAGGCTGCGGAAACGGAGATCGAAGGGCTCCTTCAATGCCCCATGGCTGGAAGCGTTGCGGCCATTGGCTCACCGTCTTCTCATGGCACGGGAGTTCCAGGTCGTTGAGCGGGGATTTGTCGATCGTCGCAGCTTCCTCTCCCGACTGAAGCGACTTTCGGCCGGCCTCGACTGTAACGAGCCTCAATTGCGGCAGATCGTTCTGCTCGAACTGTGGCTCCGCAAGTGGTCGACGAGCAGCACATGTGAGGGCAGGCTCCATGCTGCATGACGAACACGCGCAGGCGTAATTGACCGCGCGCTCATGAAATCGCGTAGCTGCGAATGAAACCAAACGAAAGGAGGTGAATTGAATGCAGAAGGCATATGAAATACCCGAGCTGACGCTCATCGGTCCAGCGGACGAAGTGGTGCTGGGCATGACTACGGTGGGCGGCGACGGCATGGGGATCTTTGCACCGGACTTCGAGTTTGAGGAGGACTAATCCGCCCAACCATACTGTGGGATGACTCGAGGCCGCGCCGAAAGCCCGAGTTGCTTCGAGCCGTCCCATCTGGCGAACTCTGCGTGATAATTATGTAGTGGCTTCCAAAAGGCGAACCAGGAATGTGGCCTTCAGTGCTTTCCTACTGTGCCGCTGTGCCTTAGCCTTGAATCCCTCTCTCGACATCAGTCAATACGCACACACGGCGTGGAATATCCGGGATGGCGCCTTCAGGGGAATTATCTTTGCGATTGCCCAGACGCCTGACGGTTATCTGTGGCTTGGCACGGAATTCGGTTTGATTCGGTTCGATGGCGTTCGCTTCACCCCTTGGCAGCCGCCTACTGGCCAGCAGCTTCCGAGCAGCGTTGTTCGTTCGCTCGCCGTTTCGCGCGACGGGCGCCTCTGGATTGGTACTGATAGAGGGCTTGCAAGTTGGAAAAATGGCGAACTCAGCAACCACCCGGAGGTCGCCGGACTGTGGGTTGGCCCGATGCTCGTCGATCGTGAAGGAACAGTATGGGCCGGCGCAATGGACGGCACCAATCGTGGGCGACTCTGCTCTATCCGGAGCGACCGTCTGCGCTGCGATCCGGAGGGCAACAACCTTGGCCTTGGAGTGATTTCCCTGTATGAGGATACCCGGAGCAGTCTCTGGGCGGCAGGGGTAGACGGCCTGTGGCAATGGAGGCCTGCTCCTCCGAAGTTCCATCGGATGCAAGACTCGGTGACGGGTCTGATGGAGAGCGGCGATGGCGCATTATTGATTGCAACATCCCGTGGTATCTCTCAGCTCGTGGGTGGCAAGCTCGAGCCGTATCAGCTGCCGGGAGTCAGACGCCCATTCGCTTTAAGGGGACTGTTCCGGGATCGTAATGGCGGCCTGTGGATCGGAACTCACGATCGGGGCCTTTTGCATCTTCACGGCGGCAAGATGGATGCGTTTTCGCGATCTGATGGTCTTTCAGGCAATCTGATCATGGCCTTCTTCGAGGATCGCGAAGGTAATATTTGGGTCGCTACCCACGATGGCCTGGACCGCTTTCGCGATTTTGCCGTCACTACGATTACTCTGAAACAAGGCCTGTCTGCGGATACCGTCTGGTCCGTCCTCGCAGCAAGAGACGGTGCGGTATGGCTCGGCACTTCGAACGGATTAGACCAATGGAAAGACCGGCAAGTCAGTTATTACGGCAAGCCAAACGGATCGCCTAATAATTCTGTCGGGTCGATTTTCGAAGGTCAAGATGGGCGAATTTGGGCATCTACTTACCACGGGATCGTCTGCCTGGAGAATGGTCGATTACTTTCGGTAAGTACAGAGTTAGCTGGACACATTGCGTGGTCACTGGCCGGAGATGGCACGGGGAGCCTCTGGATCAGCCAGAATGATTCCCTCATTTGTCTGCGCGGAACGAGCGTCTTACAACGGATCCCTTGGGCCAAGCTGGGACACAAGGATTGGGCTTTGAGTCTGACCCCCGATTCGGCACGTATCGGGCTCTGGCTAGGATTCAAGGATGGTGGCGTCGTGCACTTCCAAGACGGGAATGTGGACGCATCGTATACAGGCGCAGAGGGTTTGGGCGCCGGATTTGTAGAAGCTCTCCGAATGGATCGGAATGGCGCGATCTGGGCTGCGACCCAGGGCGGACTCAGCCGCATAATAGATGGCCGTGTCTCCACGCTATCCAGCAAGAACGGCTTGCCCTGCGACACCGTTCACTGGTCGATCGAAGATGATGACCATTCGCTCTGGTTGTACACGGCGTGCGGACTCATGCGCGTGGCTCGGGGCGAGCTGGACGCTTGGGTGGCAGATCAGAGGAGCAAAATCCAGGTAACGGTCTTGGGAGAACAGGACGGAGTCAGGAGCCGTGCAGTGACGAACTGGTACAGCCCGCTCGCAGCCAAGGCGCCAGATGGAAGGATTTGGTTCGTATCGCTCGACGGGGTCAGCATTATCGATCCGCGACATCTGCCGGCCAATAACATCCCGCCACCGGTGCACATCGAGCGGATTCTTATTGACGACAAAGAATCCCCCCTCAAGCCCGGGATGCGCCTGCAAGCCAACATCCGCAACCTCCGAATCGATTACACCGCTCTTAGCCTGGTCGCGCCGGAGAGGGTCCGTTTTAAATATATGTTAGAGGGGCAGGAACGCGACTGGCATGAAGCCGTAAGCGACCGCAGCGTGCAGTACACGAACCTGCGTCCGAAGTACTACCGCTTCCGCGTTATCGCCTGTAACAACAGCGGCGTCTGGAACGAAACCGGCGACACGCTAGAGTTCTCAATCGCTCCGGCCTGGAATCAGACATCTTGGTTCTACGCGTCATGCGTGGCCACGTTTCTAGCACTGCTTTGGGGGCTGTACCGGCTGCGGCTGTATCAGATCGCGAGGGAGTTCAACGCGCAGTTGGACGGGCGCGTGGATGAACGGTTGCGCGTCGCGCGGGAGTTGCACGATACGATGCTGCAAACGTTCCAGGCTGCGCTGATCCAGATGCAGGCCGCATACAACATCTTTGTCCGCCGCCCTGAAAAAACCGGGGAAAGCCTGGAGAAGGCCATCAACACAGCCGCCGGGGCGATCGCCGAGGGGCGCAGCGCAATCCAGGACCTGCGCCTCCATGCGGCCGGCGGGGGCGATCTCGTTCAACTCATCACGACGGCCGGGCAGGAACTGGCGCGCTCCGAGGAGGCGTCGGGGAATCCGCCGGTGCTCGGCGTGACGGTGGAAGGAGCGCGGCGGGAT
>Ga0335085_10006432_pt1 | contig 18544 bp, 14 predicted proteins | sample Lox_Sample_45_FD_206712 | JGI IMG/M metagenome (GOLD analysis project Ga0335085, IMG submission 206712) | Soil microbial communities from Loxahatchee National Wildlife Refuge, Florida, United States - Lox_Sample_4.5 | ecosystem: Environmental > Terrestrial > Soil > Wetlands | place: USA...
TTCGCGACTCTCGCGCTCCTTCTCGGAGTCGTCGGACTCTACGGGGTCATCGCCTACTCGGTTAGCCAGCGCACTCGCGAGATCGGGGTCCGCATGGCCCTCGGGGCCCAGCGCAGCTCTGTCTACCGACTCATCCTGAAAGAAGCCGGATTTCTCACCATCCTCGGAGTCGCGGCTGGCCTCGCCTGCTCCATCGCTGCTGCGACCTTCATGGGCAAACTGCTCTTCGGTGTCCGCTCGTGGGATCTGCCGATACTTTGCTGCGTTGCGTTGCTGCTGGGGATAGCAGCGCTCGTGGCGAGCTTCATTCCGGCGCATCGTGCTGCCTCGGTGAATCCGGTCGACGCGCTCCGGGCTGAGTGAGCCGCCAAATCGACTGAAACGAATCGGCGCCATCCGCCACTACTCGACATACCGAAGCGCGCTCCCCCCTGATCGCGTCCGGCAGGAGGCACGATGGCGACTCATCGGCGAAAGCTCTGCATGGTATCCGCGCTAGCAACAGCGCTTCTTCCCGGACTGGGGTGCCAGGCCGGCCACCTATACCCGGCTGTTCATGCAGCCTCAAAGAGTGCTCCGGCGAGCGTCACGGTTCATGACCACACGCTTGTTTCATCTCGCTATTGGAACTCGACGCCGGGTGCACGCGTCTTCCGAGGGTCAGCGTCGGCGGTGTCAGAACCAAGCGACCTCACCGCTCAATAACAGGGACTTTCAAAGCACCATTTCGAAATAGATCAGGGGATTGCCCCTGTACGACACGCGTCCAGTCTCCCGAAACCCGCACTTCCTGTAGAACTCGCCGCCGCCGGCGTCGGCATCATAGGCGTCCAGACGGATAGAGTCAGCCGGCCATTGCCTGGTGATTTCGGGCACTTGCTCGATACATTGTCTGCCGATGCCCTTATGCTGCCTGCCGGGAGTCACCGCCATCCCAGTGAGGTACAAGGGGCGCTTGCAGGGCGTGAAATAGCTCGGATCGATGGCCCACGGCTTTTGCTTCGAGAGCGCAAGTGAGGCGACGAGACGTCCGCGGTATCTCGCTACATAAACAGTCGCGCGGGTCATCTGAAAGATCACGCCCCGCTCGGATGTATTTATAGACCAATGGCCTTTACCGAAGCGAGTGGTCAGATCTTCCGCGACGGCATTGCGAAGCCACACCAGATCCCGCACGTCGTCGGGCGTGGCAATCTGAAGCTTAATTTTCATTGAGCCGATAGCCGAGAGAGTGGGGGGAGTCCGGGGCCGACTAGCGCTTGAAGACCTGCAGCATCATTTCGGCCTGCACCTGGTCGAGCTGCCTCAACGTCGATTCAAGCGTAGGACGATCCTCGAGCGGGGCGCCCATCATCAGTTCCTTCAGCCGGTAAGCCGTGTGCCGCATCATGATCTCGGCAGTCTTCAGCTTTTTGGCATCGTCTGCGACGCCCATGTGAATCTTTTCCGCGTACAACTGCACCGCCTTAAGGGAGGCTGCTGCCTTCGCCGTGTCGCCTGCCGAAAGCTGCTGGCTAGCAAGCTCGGCCATCGAGTGCGCCAGCTCAGCGTATAGAAAGCATTGTTCCTTGGGAGCGGCCTGCGCAGCCCTGGCCTCGAGCGCAGAAATCTGCTGCTGGTCGACAACTTTGTCCGATGCCGCGAGTGCCGCGGGGGATACGGCAAGCGTAGCGAGTGCAACTGCAAGAACGAACCGCATGGATGCACCTCCTCAGGGCGCCACGGGGAACGTCAACCGCTACTTATTCTTTTCGAGGACTGTCAGCCTTTGCTTTGCCTGCCACTCCTCGTCTGGGAATTTCCCCAGAGCCGATTTGAGGAACAGTTGATAATACTCCACCGACTGATTGTACTGATGAAGATTATCGTACGCAGTTGCCCATAGAAAGTAAGTAACGGGTGTATCCGAAACGAGTTTTGATCGCATCGTAAGCGCGTCGACGGTCAACTGGTACTGTCCCGTCTTCGACGCCGCAAAGGCGATCCCGGCCCAGGCATCGGAATCATCCTGCCTTACTTTCACCGCGCGCTGGAACATTTCCAGCGCTTCTGTGTACTTCTGTTCCCGAATCAGAACCTGTCCGCGGGCCGATGCCACTTCGGCATCATTGGGGGCTCCTGCCAGCAGATTTGCATAGACAGCGTCGGCTTTGTTGTAGTCCTCGTCCTGGCTGTAGGCGTCGGCCAGCATCATGGCGATCTCGCGGTCCTTCGGCTTGAGCTGGTGCAGCTTCTCCAGCACTCCCAACGCCTCGTCTGTCTTGCCTTCGGCTCCGAGCAGGGCGGCCAGCTGTGCGTTCAGAGCTGGATCGTCCGGGTCCCGCGCCAGCGCCGACTTCAGCAGGGGCTCCGCCTCGCTGTATTTCTTCTCCTTCAGCAGCAAATGCGTCAGCCCAGCCATAGCCGCCGATGATTCCGGCTGGATCTTCAGCACCCGGCGGTACGCCTCTTCGGCGACAACCGGATCTCCCTCGGCCTCGGCAATTTCAGCCGTAAGCATCGTATCGTCAATAGATTCCGGCGATAATCTCAACGCTTCGATGAGATATTGTTTCGCCTTGTCCGGGTCGGATTGCCGCAGAAGACGCGCCAAAGTCCGATATGCCTGAGCCTTCGCTGCCGGGTTCGACGGATTCGGCTCCAACGTCACCGCAGTCTCTAATTCCGTCTTTGCGTCAGCCGACCCTGCCTGTGCCAGCAAAAGTCCCAACGCCAGCCGCGCCTCAAACTGCTTTGGATCCGCCGCGATTGCCTTCCGGTAGTAGGCCTCCGCCGCCTCTGCATGACCCTCGGCGTCATCGCAATACCCGCGGTCAAAGAGCGCCCGGGCGTCAGCCGGATGAGCCGACAGATACGTGTCCAGCATGCCCCGAGCCTTACCGTAATTCTTCCCGTCGATCGCTGCTTCGGCCTGCGCCAGTCCAGAATTCTCCGCAACCGGTGCCTGCTGGTCCTCCACCCGCGTACCCGGAGGCAACGGCGCTTGGGCCCAGACAGCGGCCGTACCACTCAGGGCCAGAACCAGCCCTGTCATCCAACTCAACCGCATTACGCCACCACTTCAATCGCGGCCTCACGCCGCGCCGTCAGCACTTTGTTCAGCCAATATCCCGTGTGCGAAAACTCGTTCTGGGCAATATGCTCCGGAGTCCCCGCCGCGACAATCTGCCCGCCTGCCGAGCCGCCCTCCGGGCCCAGGTCGATCACCCAGTCCGCTGACTTGATGACGTCCAGGTTGTGCTCGATCACTACCAGCGATCCGCCACCGTCGATCAGCTTTCGAAACGCCGTCAGCAGCTTACTTACATCATCAAAGTGCAGCCCCGTCGTCGGCTCGTCGAGGATATACATGACCCGGCTCTGCCTGCCTGCTCCGTTCGCCCTTACCGATGCCAGGTGCGCCGCCAGTTTCACCCTCTGCGCCTCGCCGCCCGACAGCGTCGTCGCCGACTGCCCCAGCCGTACATATCCGAGACCGACTTCATCCAGCACCGCCAGCTTCTCGACGATCTTGTTCTGCCCAGCGAAGAATCGCAGTGCTTCTTTGACGGTCATCTGCAGCACTTCGTGAATGTTCTTGTTCTTGTATCGGACCTCCAGCACGCTGGCCTTGTACCGCGTGCCGCTGCATTCTTCGCACGGTAGCTCGACGTCGGCCAGGAACTGCATTTCCACCGTCACCGTGCCGTCGCCGTCGCACACGTCGCAGCGCCCGCCCGGCACGTTGAACGAGAAGTGCCCCGCACTATAGCCGCGCCGCTGTGCCTCAGGCTGCGCCGCAAAGAGGTCCCGAATCGCGTCGAATGCCTTGATGTACGTCACCGGATTCGACCGCGGAGTCCTCCCGATCGGGGCCTGGTCGACCAGCACGATGTCATTCAGCCGCTCCGCGCCTTTGATCTCCCGATAGACGTTCGCCGGGTCGCCACCCTCCGTCTTGCCCAGGTGGTGCGAAATCACCCGGTACAGCACATCGTGCACCAGCGTTGACTTACCTGACCCGGAAACTCCTGTGATGCACACCAGCAGCCCAAGAGGCAGCTCGACATCCAGCCCGCGCAGATTGTTCGCCCGCGCTCCCTTCAGCCGCACCCAGTCCTTCGGGCCTCCCGGCTCACGCCGCCGCGTCGGAATCGGAATCGTCAACTGGCCAGAGAGATACTTGCCCGTCAGCGAGTCCGGATTGCGCTCGACCTCGTCGACCGTGCCCGCGGCCAGCACTCGTCCGCCAAACTCGCCCGCGCCCGGCCCCAGATCGAGCAGATAGTCCGCTGACCGGATCACATCTGGATCGTGCTCGACCACCAGGATCGTGTTGCCAAGGTCGCGCAGGTCCTCCAGAATCCGGATCAGCTTTGCCGTATCGCGCGTATGCAGGCCGATTGACGGTTCGTCCAGCACATAAAGCGCGCCCACAAGCTGCGACCCCAGCGAAGTGGCCAGCTGAATCCGCTGTGACTCGCCACCCGACAACGTCGACGCCAGCCGGTCCAGCGTCAGGTAGTCCAGCCCAACCGCATCGAGAAAATGCAGCCGCTGCTGAATCTCGTGCAGGATGCTGCCCGCAATCTCCTGCTGCATCGGTGTGAGTTCGACGCCTTCAAAGAACTCCTTCGCCGTCCGGATCGTCAGCGCGGCCGCCTCGCAGATGTTTTTCGTGCACTTGCCGTCGCCGATCCTCACCGCACGCGCCTCTGCCCGCAGCCGCTGCCCCTTGCACTCCGGACACAACGCATACCCGCGATACTTTGAGAGCATCACCCGCACGTGCAGCTTGTATTTCTTGCGCTCGAGAAACTCGAAGAATCCATGCACCCCGATGAATCCGTCGCGCCCATCGAGCACAAACTCCTGCTGATCGGGCGTGAGGTCGTACCACGGCACGTCCATAGGAATGCCGCCTTGTTTCGCTGCCTTCTTCAGTTCGGTGAAATAAGACCGGTATTTAGGCCGGTTCCACGGATCGATCGCGCCCTGGTCCAGCGTCTTTGATTTGTCGGGAATGATCAGGTCGAGATCGAAGTCGATCGTGTTGCCGAATCCCTGGCACCGCGGACAGGCGCCAAACGGATTGTTGAACGAGAATAGCCGTGGCTCCGGCTCGCGATATAACCGATGACAGTTCTTGCACTCAAAGGCCGCCGAAAACCGTAGCCGCTCGCGTTCGATTTCTTCCGGCTCACGGGGAACAATCTCAAACAGAATCTCGCCCACCTCGCGATAGCCAATCTCTGCCGCGTCGACGATGCGCGCGCGGTTCTCCGGCGAGACCACGATGCGATCGACCAGCACGAAAACCGGCAGGGCAAAATTGATCTCCAGCAGCGACTCTGGCGTCGAAAATTCAAAGATCCGGCCACCCTGGTAGAGCCGGTTGAACCCGCGCTTGCGCAGGTCAGTGAGGCGTTCCTTCAACGCATCGGTCAGCGGAGATTCATCCTTCTTCTCACCAGGCTTCTTCGCCGGCTTTCTGCCCCGCCTGGCCGGCTTCTCTGCCTCTTCCGGAGCAGTCTCCGCAGCCGGAGCCGGTCTTGAGCTTGGAGTCACCGGGAAGATCGCGTGCAGCCGTGTGCCTTCGCCCAGAGCGAGCACTGCCTCGGCAATCTCATCCACCGTGTCGCGTTTCACTACGCCATCGCAGACCACGCAGTGAACCACGCCGCACCGTGCCCACAAGAGCCGCATGTAGTCGTAGATTTCCGTCGCAGTTGCCACCGTCGACCGCGGATTCCGCGTCGAATTCTTCTGCTTGATGGCAATCGCCGGAGCCAGCCCATCGATCAGGTCCACATCCGGCTTTTCAATCCTCTCCAGAAACTGCCGCGCGTACGCAGATAACGACTCCACGTATCGCCGCTGACCCTCGGCGTAAACCGTATCGAACGCAAGCGACGATTTCCCCGAACCCGAAACGCCGGAAACCACGGCCAGCGTGCCGTGAGGAATCGCGCAATCGATGTTCTTCAGGTTGTGGGTCCGCGCTCCGCGGATGATGATCTGGTCCGTCAAAAAATCTTCTCTCTGAGACAAAACAACGGGTCGCACACCGGACAAAAATCCGGGTGGGAAACCGAAAAATCCCAGTTTTAATTATAGGTGCTTACTGGGGCGCGGCAACTCGCGCCACATTGCTCCCGGATCACTTCAGGACAGTCCCTGACCGTACCGGCGACTCCAGTCGATTGAGCACAAAAGGATAGAATGCTTCGGTATTGGCCTTAAGGCACACCTGTGCATTCGAACTGCCCGGCCCGGGCCGCGTGAATCCCTTGCCGTCCACGGTGATATGCAGCGGCGTCGTCGGACAAAGACCCGGATTCGCCGCATATCCCACCGCCATCGGATCGAACAGGGTCGGAGTCTGTTGCCCCCACTCGCGATACAACTCCTGGATCTGCTTCGTTAGCGGCGAGCCGTAGTCAAACAGCTTCTTCAGATCCGAAGCATCCACCTTCAGGATCGTCGAGTCGAGGGGCATCACATACAGTGGCACGCCCGACGTGAACACCTTCTGTGCCGCCGGAATGTCGCACAGAATATTCCACTCCGGATCGGGTGCGCCGCCGTTGTATCCCTTGTAGACCGACCCGCCCATCATCACGATCCGCTTCAGCTTGCGAAATGTCGCTGCATCCTTGTCGATTGCGGCCCCCAGGTTGGTCTGCGGCCCGATGGCAATCAGCGTGATCTCGCCCGGATGCTTCCTGATCTGCTCGAGGATGAAGTCGGGCGCCGACCCGGGCTGCACCTGCTTCGCCTCTCCGCCTTCGGCGTATTGGGCCTGCGTGAACTTCGTCTTCGGAGCCGTCTCAACACCGGACACTACGGGAATATCGCTTCGCCCGATCGCATCCAGATATCGCACCGCAAGCCGCGCCCGCAGCTTCGTATCTCCAAAGGCCGTCGTAACTCCCAGAATTCTGAATTCGGGACTCTGAACCGCCACCCCAAGAGCGAAAGCATCATCGATGTCATCGCCGATGTCTGTGTCGACAATCACCATTTGTCTCGCTTCAGATCCCTGCGCATGCGCTGCCTGCGCCGGAGCGTCGTTCAGCAAACAGCCTGTGAACAGCAAAAGGGCGGGTAGAATTCGGAGTCTCATGCGGCTGTTCATCAGGTTATCGCTTCCCGCGAGGCGTCGCCTTCTTAGCCCTCGTCTTTTCGTTCGCTTTGCGCCGCAGGTCCCACGCCGTATGCAGTGCGCCGCGCAGAAGGTCCTCATTCGCCTTGGCCAGAACGACGTGGGTCGCGCCATTCCTGCCCCATCCGCCCTTGACCGGCACAAAGACTTCGGGCATTTCCGCCACGAAGCCGGCCTGCTGCTCAGGAGTCAGCATCAGGTTGCCGTAACCCTGATCCTGCGCAGCGAGAGTCGCGAAAATCCTGCCGCCAACACGAAAATCCGGCGAGCCCATATGCGCGCCTTCTTCCGCACCCTCAAGGCTCAGCGCAATCCGTCTGAAATCCGCAATCTCCATTGGCCTGTCACGCGCTCGTCGTGTGCTCCGATGTTCCCGGCTCTTGCCTCTCCTGCTTCACCGGCGACGTGGACCTCAGCGAATCGAGCAGCAGCAGGATCCCGCCGATCACGATCGCCGAATCCGCCACGTTGAAGTCCGGCCAGTGGTAGTGCACGATGTGGACCTCGAGAAAATCCACCACCGTTCCATAGCGAAGCCGGTCCCACACATTGCCAATCGCCCCGCCGAGCACCAGCGCCATCGAGAGCGCGGTCAGTGAAAACCTGCGCCCGACGCGTACCAGCACGATCAGCACCGCAACGGCCGCGAGCAGCGAAAACCCGATCAGCAGCCACCGGGTCAGCTCGGGCCGCGGAGAATCGATAAACAGGCTGAACGCCGCGCCGGGATTCTCCACATGCGTGATGCGAAACACGCGGGGAATCACCGTGATGGCATCGCCGTCCTGCACATGACGGCTCACCCACTCTTTGGTGGCGCGGTCGAGGGCAATAATCAGGGCGGAGACACCAAGTAGCCACAAACGCCAGTCACGAATCCGGCTCATGCTACAGCGTCTCCGTAGCCCATGAGATCGAGTTGTTCGCGGCATCGCCCGCAGACCACCGGCCACGGCCCATACTGGTCGGTGTCCAAACGGTAGTTCCAGCAGCGCTCGCATTTCACGCCGTCGGCGGGCAGCACCTTGAGATCCACTACATGGATCACCGGCTCCTCGCCATATTTATGAGAAATAACGTTGAGAATGTCCGGGTTCTCAAGCGGAAAGATCTTTGCATTAGGATCAAGGGACGAAACTTCAACCTGTGAGACATTGAAAAGCTCTTTAAGCGCGGGCTGATACCTCAACAGCAGGTGCTCGCTTGTTGGTTCGGCCCCAAGTAAAACTTTAGCTTCCAGCGATTTACCGATCTTTTTATCCTTACGCATTTGTTCAAGCTTGAGTAATACCTGCCCTCGCAGGGAGAAAAGTTCTCGCCAGTCTTGTAGCAGTGAGGCATCTTCCTCCGTGATCTCCTCCGGCTTCAAAAACTCCGCCAGATGCACGCTTGCCTCGCGTCCATCGACGTGCGGTAGATAACCCCACACCTCTTCCGCCGTAAAGCTCAGTATCGGAGCCACCAGCCGCACCAGCGTCTCCGTGATCTTCCACATCACCGTCTGCGCCGACCGCCGCTCCACGCTCACCGGCGCGAACGTGTACATCCTGTCCTTCAGCACATCGAGATACAGCGCCGACAGATCAACAATCGTGAACTCGTTGATGGCATGAAAGACCCGATGAAACTCGAACTCCTCGTACCACCGGAGCACCTTCTCTGAGAGTTCACGCGTCCGCGCCAGCATGTAGCGGTCGAGCGGCAGCAACTCCTCGTCCTTGACCGCATCCCGCGCTGGATCGAACCCATGCAGATTCCCCAGCAGATACTTGAAAGTATTCCGCAGCTTGCGATAGTTGTCCGCTGCGCGCTGCATCAGGTTCTCGCTGGCTGCCACGTCCTCGCGGAAATCCACGCTCGCTGTCCACACGCGCACGATCTCCGCACCCAGACGGTCGGCAATATCGACAGGATCGACGCCGTTCCCCAGCGACTTTGAAAATGCGCGCCCCTGCTCGTCGAGCGTCCAGCCTACCGTCGCGACGTTCTTGTAGGGAGCGGTGTCTTTGACAGCAACCGAGCACAGCAGGGAAGAGTGGAACCATCCCCGATGCTGGTCCGCGCCTTCGATATAAAGGTCCGCCGGAAACGCCAGCTCGGCATTGCCTACCAGCACCGCATTCCAGCTCATTCCCGAGTCGAACCACACATCGAGAATGTCCATCTCTTTACGGAACTCTGCCAGCCCGCCGTCATCGTGCACATTTCCGCACTTCGCGCACTTCGTTCCGCCCGGCAGCAGATCGTCGACCGAGTACTTGTGCCACGCCTCCGCGCCTTCTTTCTCGAATAGCGCGACGATATGTTTGTTCACCAGATCATTGCGCAGCGGCTCATGGCACCGGTTGCACAGGAACACTGCAATCGGCACACCCCAGATCCTCTGCCGCGAGATGCACCAGTCAGGCCGCGTGGCGATCATGTTCCAGATACGCTCTTCTCCCCACGCCGGATCCCACTTCACCCGCTTGATCTCGTCCAGAGCTCGCTGCCGAAACGTGGTTTCTGAGCCATCTGCGTTCTTCAGCGGAGTCTCCATGCCGATAAACCACTGCTCCGTCGCCCGGAAGATCACCGGATTGTGGCAACGCCAGCAATGGGGATACGAATGGTAAATATCGCTTCGCCCCATCAACGCGCCGCTGGTCTTCAGCACCTCGATGATCGGCTCGTTCGCCTCGAAGACAGTGAAACCTTCCCACTCCGGGCGCCCATTGCGCAGCCGCCCTTCGTTGTCGACGTTGCATGTCTGATCCAGCCCGTACCGTGCGCCGGTGTAGAAGTCGTCCGCGCCATGCGCCGGAGCTGTGTGCACCGCGCCCGTGCCGGTATCGGCTGTCACGTACTCGGCGTTCACTCCCAGCACGCTGCGATCTAAGAATGGGTGCTGGAACGTTGCACGTTCCAACACTGCGCCCTTGAACTTTGCAATCTCCTTCGCGTCCTGCAGCCCGCATGCTTCGCGAACCACAGCGGCCAGCGACTCCGCGACGATGTAGACGTTCCCGTCACGCTCCAGCGCGACGTAATCAAATTCAGGATGAAATGCCACCGCCAGCGATGCCGGAAGCGTCCACGGAGTCGTCGTCCAGATAATTGTCCAGACGCGCTTGCCGGCCAGCGCAGGATCAATCGCGCCGGGATCACTGGTCAGCCCGTAACGCACATACACGCTCGGGCTGGTGTGCATTTCGTATTCGACTTCAGCCTCAGCCAGCGCCGTACGGTCGTGCAGACACCAGTAGACCGGCTTCAGACCCTTGTAGACGAAGCCCTTCTCGAAGAAGTCGTAGAAGGTCTCCAGCGTCTTCGCCTCATAGGGCTTTGACATCGTCAAATAGGGCTTGTCCCAGTACCCGAACACCCCAAGCCTTACCAACTGGCTCCGCTGCAGGTCGACGAACTTCTGCGCGTACTCCCGGCAGGCCTTCAGGACTGACAGTGCGGGCATCTCCAACTTCTTGCGGCCGAGCTTCTCGTCGACTTTGATCTCGATCGGTAGTCCGTGGCAGTCCCAGCCCGGAACCAGCGGCGCGTCGAACCCGGCCATGGTCTTCGACTTCAGGATGAAGTCCTTGATGCACTTCTGCAGCGCATGTCCCAGGTGGATCGGGCCGTTCGCATACGGAGGCCCGTAATGAAGTATGTACTTCTCGGCGCCTTTCCTTGCTGCCCTAATCTGCTCATACAACCCGGTTTCCTTCCAATGTTTCAGGCGGGTGGGCTCATTCTGCGGCAGATTCGCCTTCATCGGAAATTTCGTTTCCGGAAGCGTGAGCGTAGCTTTGAGTTCCAGTTTTTTCTGCGGGTTCTCCGGACTATGCACGGTGCCCGCGGGGGACGTCGTCTCTTTCGTGGTCATGATCAGTGGGGTAAAACTTCATTGTATCGTCTGAAGCGAATTCTTCTTGGATTCAGTGACCTGCGCGCTTTTGCCCCGTCTATACTTGGTGGCGGCTGGTGCACCCTGTGGCGCTTCGCGCGCGTCCAACCAAAATAGAGACATTCTGGTTGAAACACCGCAAGACAAGCAGGCCGACAGTCATCCATAATGGAGAGATAGCCGCGGGACAGCCCTTCGGCAGAGCAATATGGGCAATCAGCTTTTGACACCTCCTGAACTGGAACCAGAAGAAACTACGCGGCCGGCAGAAAAAGAGCCCGATTTTCTGCTCGAGACCGACAGTTCCATGTGGTCCTCGCTCATCTCCAATTTGCGAGACGCCTTTTCGTCTTCGAAGCAGCCACCGCTTCAGTTAACTTCTAAGCCAGTCGCAGTTGAAGATCTCGAAGTAGAAGAATCCGTCTGGAAGTCTCTCGGCGCCAGCGTCCACGACGTCCTTTTCCCGAAGAAACTTCCACCGCTCGACCTAACCTCCAAGCCGATCGCCGTCGAAGATCCGACCAAAGAAGAGCCAGTCTGGAAGACGCTCGGAACCAGCATCCACGACCTCTTCTTCCCAAAGAAGCTGCCGCCTCTCGAACTCACCTCAAAGCCAGTCGCCGTTGTCGACCGGATGGCGGTCAAGCGTGACGTCAAGTCAAGCGCGGTGGCCATTGTGGCCCACGTCGTCGTCATCGGACTTATCCTGTTCTTCTTTTGGGCGCAATGGCGTACGCGTGCCATTCAGAGGAAGCAGAACGTCGCCGAGGTGGACATCAAGCCGTTCATCCCCATGACCATGAAGCTCAATCAGTCAATGGGCGGCGGTGGTGGTGGCGGAGCGCACGATATCGTCGAAGCCTCGAAGGGCAAGCTGCCCAAGATGGCCAAGACGCAGATCACGCCCCCGCAGATCATCAAGAACGACAACCCCAAGCTGGCAGTCGATCCGACGATCGTCATGCCGCAGCAGGTTAAGCTGCCTGACGCCAACATGCCCGACCTGGGCGTGCCCCAGTCAAACCAGGTCGCACTGGCCTCCCAGGGTTCTGGGTCTGGTTCTGGATTCGGCACTGGCCGCGGCGGCGGTATCGGCTCCGGCAACGGCAACGGCGTCGGACCGGGAACCGGCGGGGGTTACGGCGGCGGCCTGATGCGTCCCGGCGGAGGCGTTTCTGCTCCGCAGGTCATCTACTCCGTCGATCCGGAATTCTCCGATGAGGCTCGCCGTGCCAAGTACCAGGGCATCTGCGTAGTCTCGGTTATCGTTGACGCACAGGGTAACCCGCGAAATGTCCGCGTGGTGCGCCCCCTCGGTATGGGACTCGACGAGAAGGCGGTCGAAGCCGTGAGGCAGTACAAGTTCAAGCCGGCTTACTACCAGGGCCACCCCGTTCCCGTGGAAGTGAACATCGAGGTGAACTTCCGCATCTACTAAGCGCCGCAATTCAGGGCATCATTGAGGCCGGCCTTTGGGCCGGTCTTCTCTTTTGCGCAAAACCTGATCCATGGCCCCCTCGCCCGACATAGCTCCAAATTGTTACCATGCTCCCGCGCCAATTCAGGAGATTCCCCATGCCCGTATTCGTCAGAATGCAGAACAGCAAGGAAGTGGCCATAGTCACCGATGGAGTCCGCGCCGAGGAAAAAGCCGGGACGCTCCACGTCTTCGATTCCAAAGGAAATGTCGTCGGCAGATTTCACAACGTCCAGGAGTGGTTCATCGGCCAGGCCCGCCCCAACGAGTAAAAGCGGCTTTCGGCCGGATGACCGGTGACGTGCGAAATGCCGGGTATCTTCTGGCCGTGACTTGGACTGTCTCGAGGTACCCGAAGGGGCCCTGCTAGCTTTCGCCGGGGTAATCACTCTAATGGTGCCTAAATAATCCTTTTGGGTCATTGCGAGAGGTTACTCTGGTTGGTAACTTCTCATTCGTCCCCCAAGAGACTATTTCTCAAGAAGAAAAGCTATGAGTGACGTAAGTGTTGAAGCTTCTGTGCCTGCCTTGGTTCTCGCTTTTCCAAAGCCGATCGACTCCGATTCCGATTGCTCGCCTAAAACTGAAGAGTCCAAAGAGGAGCACGACGGTAACGTATTTGTTGGTCTCAAGTTCGCGATGATCATCTACCTGATGCTGGCAGTGGGAATCGCGGCAGGCTGGAAGCTCTTTCACCTCTTTTAACTGAGCGGTCAGCGCTAATTCGCTCACTACGGCTGATGGATCTTCTCGACGGGGACGCCGGTTTCTTTTCCGAACTCTGCCCGCGCGTCGTGCAGACGCCGGTAGACTCGATCCTTCCCGATTGCCTCGGTCACATGGTGCCGGTCCATGTCCGCTTGCAGTTCGACTCTCACTCGCGCAAATGCCAGGATCACGCCGCGCGAAGCGAGTTCGGTATGCACATCGCGGACGACACGCGCCGCGCTGTAATCGAGATGCGTAATGGCCTCGGCGTCCACGACCACCCATTTCACCTGCGGAGTGGCCAGCGCTTCTGTCTCCTGCGCGAAGCGGCTCGCGTTTGCGTAGAACAGCGGTGCGCCGAAGCGGTAGATCACCAATCCCGGCTGGGTTACCGTTCCGGGCACCGGGGGCACTATTTCCCACGTCTTCACATCGTTCACAACCATCACTCCGGTGTTCGGATGGTAGCTGTGGTGCACGATCCGCAGCAGCGAAGCGAGCATTGCCAGCACGATGCCTTGCTCGACGCCCCACACGACCACCGTGGCCGTTGTCATCAGGGCAACTGCAAATTCCCCGGGGCTCTCCGTGCGGATGTGCCATAGCCCGCGCAGATTGATCAGGCGCATCGCGATGAGAAAAACGATCGCTCCCAGCACGCATTGAGGCAGAAACTGGAGCGGCTTGGTCAGAAAGATCAACACCAAAGCCACTACCGCAGCCGTCGATACCTGCGCCATCTGGCTGTGGCCGCCGGCGCTCTCGACCATCGCTGTTTGTGTCGGACTCCCGTTCACGGGGAACGCGCCGCTGAACGCAGCCACTGCATTGGCAGCCGATAACCCAACGAGGTCCGCGTTCTCGTCCAGATCCTGGTTATGCTGCTCTGCGTAGATGCGCGCCGTCGCCGCGCTCTGAGCAATGATCATCACCGTGCATGAAAACGCGATAGCAATGAGAGCCTCTGTCGTCTTCCAATCCGGCAGAGTGACTCCCATCCGCGGAAGCCCGCCCGGCACAGGTCCAGTACAAGGAATGCCGTGTCCGGAGAAATTCCACCGTGCGCTCGCCCAGATGGCTGCCGCAACGGCGATCAATGCGCCCGGCGCCCTCGGAGCAAGTCGTCGCATCGCAAGGATAAACACGAGGACGGCCACCGAAAGCTCCAGCGTGGGAAGGTGAACCGCCGGCAGCTCGCGGATCACCTCCGCCACCTTCATCACCGTGTTACGGGCATGGGTTGGGATTCCCAGCATCTGTCCCAGCACGCTGAATCCAACCTGAAATCCCACGCCTGTCAGAAAGCCCACCAGTACAGTCTGCGACAGGAAGTCCGCCAGAAAGCCCAGCCTCAGCAACCTTGCGGCCAACAGGAATAAAGCTGTGAGCAGGGCAACCATCGACGCCAGCTGCAGATACTCCGGCGTTCCAGTGTGCGCAAGCGCGGAGAGCCCGCCGGCAAGGATGGCCGCAGTCGCTGAGTCCGCCGCAACCACCAGGTAGCGCGACGATCCGAAGGTTGCAAAGGCCACCAGCGGCAGCAGCAGCGTATAGAGGCCGGTGATGACCGGCGTTCCGGCAATACGCGTGTAGCCGAGAGCCTGCGGAATATTGACCGCGGCGAGCTGTACGCCGGCCGCCGCATCGCGCAGCACTCCCGACAATGACAGTGGCCGCACACTCCCGAAGAGACTCCACCAGGCGCTCGTTGTTTGCGATGGCGTAGCGCTCTGATGGTCGTCCACTCGTTCCTGGTTCTCCCCTGATCAGATCTTGATGTAAATACGCTTCCGGTAGAGCAGATAAACCGGAATCCAGCAGACTGCCACGAATCCCAGCGAATATAGCAGGGAAGCAAAGGCCGGATCGGGCACTACCGCAAGAATCGCATGATATAGCCACTGCTGCAGATTGTCCGTTCCCACCGCGATATTACCGATCGCCCCCGCCAGCAGCTCGGAAAAAACATACGCCACGATCGCATTGGTTCCGAAGACCAGAAACGGCGTAAATAACTTCGATCGCTGAGCCCTGTCCGGGCTGCCCTCGGGAGCCCGCACGATATCCACCAACCAGATCGACAGTGCCAGCAGCAGAAGGCTCCAGCCGCCGGCAAACAGGACAAAAGAGCTGGTCCAGAGCTTCTTGTTCAGCGGGAACCATGGATTCCACGCTGCTCCCAGCAGTACGCAGGTCAATCCGGAGAACGCGATCCATCGTGCCTTCTCGGCAACGCTGCGCTGTGTCCTGAGCCAGATTCCCGTCAGCATGCCCAACAGGGCCGTGCCCAATGACGGAATCGTGCTGATCAAGCCCTCCGGATCGCGCGTGTGCTCGTACAGATGCGAAGCAGAAAAGATATGCCGGTCAAGCCACGCAACCAGGTTTGCGTCGCGATCGAGGAAGGGAATATCGCGGCCCGGCATCCCGTAGCCGGGTACCGGCACAAACCGCATCAGCACAAAGTAGCTGCCGAGCGCCAGAATCGCGAGCGCCACCTTGTCACGCCATCCCGGACTGACGAGATACAGGCACGCCACGATGAAATAACAGATTGCGATTCGCGGCAGCACGCCGTAATACCGCAGCGTATGCAGATTGAAGTGCGGGAAGCTGTTCACCAGCAGCCCGAGCAGGAAGATAATCACTGCCCGCCGCAGCGTGTGCATGAACAGAGATTGCTTCGACTCTCCCTGCGCCAGCCGCGACTCCGTGGAAAATACCGTCGAAATACCGACCAGAAACAGAAACGTCGGAAATACAAGATCGGTCGGTGTGAACCCGTTCCAGTCCGCATGCTTTAGCGCCCAGTACGCGCGCGAACCATCGCCATTGTTGTTCACCAGGATCATGAATCCGATGTCCAGCCCACGCAGCACATCGAGCGAAAGCATGCGGGCAGGCTTGGTCTTGAGGCGTGTGGCAGCGTTATCAGCAGTGCTTGTGCTCGGAGCGCTCATGGATGGATGCGCCGATTCTAATGCATGAAACATGCGGCGCGAAACGATTCAATACCGCTTTATGCGCATGATCTTCCACACCGGCTCGTTATCGGCGTAGACGCGCCATTCCGCCACCAGTCCGTCGCGTATGACGGCCTTCCACGCCGCCGGAATCTTCCAGCGATTCTCCTTTGGCAGTTCGCCACCGGCCGCGAAAGTTCCTTCTGCGTAGCCGAACAGACCTACCACGGGGCCCTGGGCGAACAGATCATCGACCCGTATCGAGTAGTCGGGAAACAACTCGAAGTAGCCCTTCCAGCCCAGGTCCATCTTCCGCCAGCCGCGGACCTCCTGCCCGAGTCCATCGACAAACAGAAAATCCTCGGTCATGACGTTGGCAAGGCTCGCGGTGTCGTGCGAGTTGATATGGTCGACGAACTCAAGCGCGATATCGGCTGGGGTCTTCTTCACAGCCGGATTCTATCGCTCTTTCCCGGCCTATTCCGTATCAGCACGCTTATACGGCGTCTGAAGGTAATGTCTCGCTTCGTTCAGCGCGCCACCGGTGTTGTCGTTCGTCTGCAGCGCCGTCCGGTATTCCGGTACTGCGCGGTCGCGCTGGCCCGTCAGGTCGAAGATTTTTCCGATCTGCACGTGACTCCAGACTTCGGTCCACTTCGGATCGCCATCACCGCGGAGGCAGTCGCGATAAGAGTTGATCGCCGACTGATAGTTGCGCTGATTGAAGAAGATCTCGGCAATGCGATAGTGGGCCAGCGAACTTTGTGGATTCGCCTGCAGTGCCTTCTGATACTCGGCCAGTGCTCCGCTGACGTCACCCTGCGCGACTAGCTGCTGGCCCTTCAGAATCGACACGCGGACCTGCATGTTCGGTGTGCTCTTCAGCACCCAGTTGTCCGGATCGATCTGAACTCGGCGCGGCCGTCCGAACGTATCAACCACGTACTGCGAATCTGTGCCGACCACGGTAATGCGCTTGTTCTCCGTCTTGCCGTCCGTCTCGATGCGCAGATCGACCGGCATATTGAACAGATCAAGGTCCTGCTGAATCTCGCCGATCGTCCGGAAGCCCTTGTTGTTGCCGAGTCGATAAATGGCGTACTTGTTGGTGAAAGTCGGCGCCCCGGTTCCATCCAGCCACTGCGCAAAGAAAGGAGTGAGCTGCTGCTGCGATTGCGCCTCCGCCACCTTCTCAAAATCCGTGGTCTTGATGCCCTTGTCGGTGTATTGCGACAGAACGGCGCGGAGTATCTTCACGAAGCTGTCGTCGCCCACTTCCCAGCGCAGCATGTGATACACGACGGCACCCTTGTCGAGCGTCATCGACTGGAACTCCGGCGTAAACACCCCCAGGCGTCCCGCGCTCGACAACGGAATCGTGTCGTAGGCAAGTGCCCCTGCCGAGACATCGAGGATCGCGTTGTCCATTGCCGACCGGCCGGCCTGGTCCTCTAGGTACATCAGCTCGCCATACCTCGCCATGCCGTTGGTAATCCACGCGTCGTTCAGCGTCGCCGGACTCATCTCGCTGCCCCACCACTGATGCGCGATGGTGTTTGCGAGCACCCGAAAATCCGTCTTTCCGCCGATGCGGCTCCCCGCGACAGCCGCAATCTCCGGGCCCCAATACGTCGGCACCGTATCTTCCGGCAGCTCGACCACGTTCAGCGTGCTCGACTCCGGCAGCCCGAATGTCGATGTGAAGTACGCGAAGATGCGCAGTGCGCTCTGGCCGTAGTCCTGCGCGGCGGCTTTCTTATCTTCTGTCGTGTAGATGTGGATATTCGCCGCTGCCGAAGTTGCCGGCCCAAACTTCCCGGCGATGATCGTTCCAGGGAATCCCGGCTTCTTCCAGCTGAAGTCGAATTCATTCCCACCGCCGGCTCCGGGCTTTGCACCACCCTGTGCGCCGCTGCCAATCACGGTGTATCCCGAAGGCACCTTCACATGAATGTCCGCAGTAAAGCGGTTGGTCAGATACCCCACCATCGGGAACCAGCGCCCGCCGTACAACAGATACGACGTGGGATCGCCAACGTACGCGAGCTTCAGCCCATCGACTGGACCGCCCGCGTCCGTCTCGAGTGCGCCCGAATAATAGAAGGTCCACGTGTAACTCTGGCCCTTGACCAGCGGCGTTGCCGGAGTAATCCGAAGCGTCGCCTCAGCGCCGCGCTCGCCGCTTAGTGCAACGTTCTTCGAATCCGTCACCTTATCGACCCTGAGCGCGCCATGCAGGTCGAACACCGCAGTGCCCACCGGATCGAGATCCGTGAATGTCACCCGGGTCACGCACGTCAGCATGTGCGTCTCCGGCTTCAGCTCTGCGTCAATGTTGTAAGCCGTAATCTGGATCGGCACCCGATCGG
>Ga0335085_10006433_pt1 | contig 18541 bp, 16 predicted proteins | sample Lox_Sample_45_FD_206712 | JGI IMG/M metagenome (GOLD analysis project Ga0335085, IMG submission 206712) | Soil microbial communities from Loxahatchee National Wildlife Refuge, Florida, United States - Lox_Sample_4.5 | ecosystem: Environmental > Terrestrial > Soil > Wetlands | place: USA...
TGTCCTGGTAATAGCGTCCCTGGAAATAGCCGCCCTTGTCCTCGAAAGGTACGGCGGCAAAGCGGTCGCGCCAGGCGTTGGCTTCCGCGAAAGTCCGATTCCACAGTTCTTCCGGGGTGGGATACCGTGGTACTTCACATTCCGTGCCTTCCGCCATATCAATGCCGTAGATGCCCCGGCCGTTGGTGGAATAGGTGAAGCGGACGGCAAGCTTTTCGGCGTACTTCTTCGCCTGACCCACGCCTTCGGTCAGCGCTTGATTCCACGCTTTCGCCTCCAGCACGGCCAGATTGTGATTGCGATACACCAGGACGTAATCGGCAATGTCAGGCTTGGCGCGCCTGCCGTGGCCTTCAATGCGGCCGAGCGTGATACGGTACTCGCGCAGGATGCGGCTGCCCTCCACCACGCCCCAGCCCGCAGCCTTCAGCGCCGGGTCAATGTGCTCCGCTCTGGTTTCAGCTTCGTTCATGGTTTTCCCGTTGTAGCGCGGGTGTCCCCACCCGCGCTAAAACCAGACGCGGGTGGGGACACCCGCGCTACACCTAAAACCGATTGATTTCACCTTGATAGGGCCAATCCGCCCAATTGGCAACCAACCCCGCGCGCACTGGATTGTCTCGCACATAATTCCACTTCTGCCCGTAGCTCTCTTCCGATCGCAGCACATGATCGAAAAACCTCTCCTGCCAGTAGGGCGCGGTTACCTGCTGGCTCTTGAGATAGCGTGCCACCACCGCCTTGAGCCCCTTCATCCACACAGAAAGGTCTGGAGATACAGGCGTAAATGCCGCGAACAGGTGCATGTGATCAGGCATCAATACGTACCGGCCAGCCAGAACCCCGTGATTGCCAGCCTTCCGCGTGTATTGCATAAATACTTCGTGGACACCTGTATTGGCCAACAACGCCCGACGGTTCGCTGTGCAAGCGGTAAGGAAATAAACCGGAGTATTGGTAAACAGCCTATCGAGCCGAGCGAGCCGTGGCTTGAACATACGCGCAATTGTTGCGCGGGTGTCCCCACCCGCGCTGGATCAAGATTCCCGTGCCTAATCTTCGTTAATATCGTTCCATCACCTTCGCGCGGGTGGGGACACCCGCGCTACAACGCTCCACTAAACGCTTGGTCGAGCAGCGACTTTTTCAATTCCTCCAGCGCCGCCAGCTGTTGCTGGTAGATCGATTCCAGGCGCTGGGTTTCGACGCGAAGGGCGTCGAGTTTTTCGACGATAGCTTTTTGCAGTGAAAGCGGGGGAAGATGAAGCTTGCACCCCTTGAAATTTGGCACCGTTAATTGCGGTATCGAGGTGCCAGTATTTCCGAAATCCATTCCCAGTACCATGTAATACAAGAATGATAGGTCTATCAGCTTTTCATTCGGAATCAGGACAATCAACCGCACCACGGGCAAAAAGGGTTCCGTCCTGATTGCCGAGAAGCCGAGAGTCCCTCGGGCAGAAACCGTGATGCTCGGCTTGGTCACTCGCGCAACGTCAGTAAAACCGTATAGGCCGTCGTCTTTCGCACCGTTTGAGAAGATCGGAATGCTGTATTTAGGTGTCCGCTCTTGCGAAACGCGGGCTTTCGGAACATCGCCACCTGCAAAAATTTCCTCACAACAACTCTCCAATCTTTTCTCCACCCACCCCGGGCCGCGCTGGGCGAAGACGGAATTCAGGTGGCTTTCAAACAGGGCGCGGGCGTTTTGGAGGTTCTTTTCGGCGTTGGCTCTGGCGGTGGCGATGCCGTCAAACGCTTCGTCCAGGATACCCACGATTCGCTGTTGTTCGGGGAGAGGGGGGAAAACGAGTCTCAAATTTGCCAGCGTATCACCTGAGACATTTGGGAAAGTTGCGCCTGTGCCCTTGCCATGAATCTCATCGCGTATCCCACCGATAAAGTGATTAATCCAAGGCTGATACTGTTTGGCACGGATCGCGGCTACGCCGCGACCAACGCAGGCGTCGAAGCCGGCGATATTCATTCTGCCGGTTGTCGAACCGCGGACACAAAGAATGAGATCGCCCTCTTTGCAAAACTTCGTGGGCTGGGTGGTGAATTTCGTGCGAATGGTTTTGCCGAACGAGTGCTCACTAAATTCGACCGGGCCGTTGATGAGCGGCACACCTTTGCCGGTGGTGTTGTAGCTGTCGCCGTCGGGACTCTGGCCCATAATGATTTCGGAGACATCCCCGAGTCGCTTTATTGGCCACCCGTTTTTCACAGTAATGCCTTAATATTCGCCAGCACTTCCGCGCTCTCGGCGTCCAGCGCGGCGATTTCGTCCATGATCTTCTGCGGACTCCGGTGCTTGACTTCCTCGCCGCCGTTCGGATTCTTCACGGAGAGGTCGAAGGTTGCCGGGTCAATGGTCTTGGCATCCACGCTCCAACTCTTGGTCGAGTCGGCAAAGGCCTTTTGCAATTTCACGAACTCGGCCAGGTCGTCGTCATTCAGCGGATTCGTCTTGCCCAGGTTGCGGCCGGGGTCAAGCTGGTAGAACCAAACCTTGCGGGTTTTGGTGCCTTTGTCAAAGAACAGCACCACGGTCTTCACGCCCGCGCCCTGGAACGTGCCGCCGGGGCAATCGAGCACGGTGTGCAGGTTGCAGCTTTCTAGCAAGAGCTTGCGCAGGCTCACCGAGGCATTATCCGTATTGGAGAGAAACGTGTTCTTGATCACCACGCCGCCGCGTCCACCCGCCTTCAGCATCTTGATGAAGTGCTGGAGGAACAGGAACGCCGTCTCCCCGGTGCGGATGGGGAAGTTCTGCTGCACTTCCTTCCGCTCCTTGCCGCCGAAGGGGGGATTCGCCAGCACTACCTCGTAGCGGTCCTTCTCCTGAATGTCGGCGAGGTTTTCCGTCAGCGTGTTGGTGTGGATGATGTTGGGCGCCTCGATGCCGTGCAGGATCATGTTCATGATGGCAATCACGTAGGCGAGCGACTTCTTTTCCTTGCCATAGAACGTGCGTTCCTGAAGGGTCTTCAGGTTTCCGGTGGTCAGCTTGTTGTGGGCCTGGAGGTAGACGAACGACTCGCACAAGAATCCCGCCGAACCGCACGCGCCGTCGTAAATCCGCTCGCCAATTTGCGGCTTTACCACCTGCACAATGGCGCGGATCAGCGGGCGCGGGGTGTAATACTCGCCGCCATTGCGCCCGGCATTGCCCATGTTCCTGATCTTGGCTTCGTACAGGTGGCTCAGCTCATGCTTCTCGGTCTGCGAGCGGAAGCGCAGCTCGTCAATCTGGTCGATTATCTCGCGCAGGTTGTAGCCACTCTGGATCTTGTTCTTGATTTCGCCAAAAATCTCACCGATTTTGTACTCCACGGTGTTCGGCCCGCTGGCCCGCTGCTTGAAGCCGTGCAGATAGGGAAACAGCTTGTTTTGCACAAAGTCGCGCAGGTCGTCGCCCACCATCGCCTTGTTGTGGTCAATCTTGCCGTCTTTACCTTTGGGCGCGGCCCATTCGTCCCAGCGGTAGGGTTTGTCGAGAATGAAGGTGTACTTCTTGCCTTCCAGCGCGGCCACGTCGGCCCGGTCCTGCTCCAGTGCGTCCAGATATCTCAGGAAGAGAAGCCACGAAGTCTGCTCGATGTAATCCAGTTCGCTGGCGCAGCCCGCTTCTTTCCACAAAACGTCATCAATGTTCTTGAAGGCTTGTTCAAACATGCAGATCCAAAACCTTTCAATCCGCGGTTCAATACAATGTACGCAATAAATCGCGGAGAGTTTACCACCGTCTTGGCCAAGATGGTGGTAAACCAGCCCAGCGAGCGGGAAGGTGCAGACCCATTTCGAAGGCCTGCGGTTCGCCTCTTATGGGCAACCCAAAAACCGTGGACCTGGAGGACAGTTCCGCGCTGCGGTTGGTGGCTGGCAGTTGGACCGATGCGGCCCGAGAAACGCCCAAACCGCACAATTGGCTGCGGGACACCGCGGGGCGGGGGAGATCACTCCGGTTGGTCGGCGTGTTCAGTTCAATCCGAGTGTCCCCACCCGCGTTAAAACCAGACGCGGGTGGGGACACCCGCGCTACACCTAAAACCGATTGATTTCGCCTTGATAGGGCCAGTCCGTCCAATTGGCGACGAGGCCTGCGCGCACTGGATTGTCACGCACATAAAGCCACTTCTGCCCATAGCTCTCTTCTGACCGCATCACATGATCGAAAAACCTCTCCTGCCAATAGGGAGCGCTCACCTGCTGGCTCTTGAGATAACGTGCCACCACCGCTTTGAGCCCCTTCATCCACACAGAAAGGTCTGGAGATACAGCGGTGAATGCCGCGAACAGGTGCATGTGATCAGGCATCAATACGTACCGGCCAGTCAGAATCCCGTGATTGCCAGCCTCCTGCGTGTATTGAATAAATACTTCGTGGACACCGGCATTGGCCAACAACGCCCGGCGGCTGTTCGTACAGGCGGTAAGAAAATAGACCGGCGCATTGGTATACAGCCTGTTGAGCCGGCTGAGCCGTGGCTTGAACATACATGCAATTGTAGCGCGGGTGTCCTCACCCGCGTGCCTGAAAACGCGTGTCCTCACCCGCGCTGAATCAAGATTCCCGTGCCACAATTCCGTCGATATCGCCCCATCACGCTCGCGCGGGTGGGGACACCCGCACTGGATCGGTATCCCCATAAACTCGCAAACGCTCGATCTCGACGGCGCGGGTGGGGACACCCGCGCTACAATGCTCCGCTAAACGCCTGGTGCAACAACGGCTTCTTCAATTCCTCCAGCGCCGCCAGCGTTTGCTGGTAGATCGATTCCAAGCGCTGGGTTTCAGCGTCGCTCTGTAGCGCGGGTGCCCCCACCCGCACTGGATCGGTATCCCCATAAACTCGCAAACGCTCGATCTCGAACTGCCGCCCGCCACGTGCCTGCCTGGCCAAGAATTCCCACAAATCCTTTATTCACAGCAGATTAGACCGTAACCAGCAAATAGCTGCGGTATAGCCGCTGTTGCATTGAGGTACCTGCTCCACAGCCTGAAAGTGGCGCCATCTCGCGACCGAGGTGAGCGCCGTGAAGAACAAGAGTTGGGAAGCAGAGAGCGATAAGCGGGGAACTAACAGCGGGCAGCGATCATGGGGAATAACGGGTTCGAGCCTCGCGATCCTCCTGATGGCATCATTTGCCGCCGGCAATGGCTGGGCTCGTCAACAAATCACGGCAGAGGCAAGTGCGGAACTCCATCTCACTGTACGGGTCTATATCTACGTCCCAATTGACCCGCACGAGCTGGCCACGGCCGAGCGCGTAGCCACGAAGATCCTTGAGCACGTAGGGGTGGAACTCTCCTGGGTCGATTGTCCACTGACCGGACCGGCGGCGCAACTGAACCCGGTTTGCACCGCTCCTCATTCGCCGACGGACATCCACCTGAACCTCGTGCAGGATTTCGCGGACGGTCCCTGGGTAGGTAAGTCCGCCATGGGTCTCGCCGTGGCACCTCCTCCACCTGAACGTGGACAATTTGCGAGCATTTCCTATGTGCGGGCAAACCGTTTGCTTCTCGAGGCGCGTGAGTTGACTCTGGGACAAATGCTCGGACACGGCATTGCGCACGAAATCGGGCACTTGCTATTGGGTACGAATAGTCACTCCGCCTCGGGGTTGATGTGTGCTCGCTGGGGTGAGCAGGAACTGAAACTCGCCGCGTATGGGCAACTCCGCTTCTCAGCGGACCAGGGAGTGACCATCCGCAACGATGTTCGAGCGCGTCGAGCCCAACAGGAAGCGGCGGAATCGGCACGGGTGGCTTCCCAGAGGTAACCCGAGAGGGGAGCATCCATGGGAAACTATACCGGGTGGGCGCAATGCCGGATCGCAGAAGGCCTGTCCCGGGAACTGGCCAACACGCGCCAACACCCGATTTCAAACTGTACTTTTACCTGGTTGTGGGTGAAGTGCTCCCGAGAAATTCATAGGCCGCCGGAGTTGGCGGCAGTCCGGGCGATGGAGGGCACGCTAACGGGCACATCAACCTCGAGGTATGCCGCAATGGGGAGACTCCCCCAATGGGCAGGGTAGAAAGTCCAACTCCGCAAGGTTACGCAGGCGGCTTCAAACTGCCCCTTGGCCATGGGCAAACCCGCCATGTCAACCACCTCACCCTGGTCACTTACCAGCAGGCGCATGTGGACTACATTTCGCGGGTCAGCGTCCACAAGCTGTCGAACCACCTGGGGTGGTTTGATCTGGCGCATAAAGTCTTTCTCTGCCTGCTGCGGTGTCAATTCCATGCTGTGGTAATGCAAGGAGAATTTCAATTCCACCGTGGTAATGAACCCCGAAGGCCCCGAGGCCGTGGCCAGCGGACGATAGACCCACCGGCGCGCCGCTTTCAGGGCCGACGCCGCAAGGATGGCGTTTCCATGCAACACATGCGCTTTGGCGACCTTCCCCGTGCCGTTGACGGTGACTTCCACCTGCACATGTCCTTGAAGATAATTAACCTTTGCCACGGGTGGGTATTCCGGGGCCGCCTGGGCCACGACCAGCCCTGCGGCTTGCTTGCGGTCAATAATGATGGGGGTGGAATTCAGTCCAGGAACACTTTCCTGCGCGCACACGTTCCCCCCGGCGCATACCATTGCCAGGGCTAGGAGAAAAACGGTGTGGCGGTAATGCCGGAGCTTAATCATCGCCTTCGAAAACCACCAGAGCCACGACGTAACGGTCAGAGTGTGAAATCGAAACTGACATCCGCGTGACTCGCAATTCGTGAGCGACTTCCAGTGCCTTGCCGGTCAAGACCAATTCAGGTTTGCCACTCGGCTGGTGAACAACTTCCACGTCGAGCCAACGAATGCCTTCCCGCCAGCCGGTTCCCAGAGCTTTGAAAGCGGCTTCCTTGGCCGCGAAGCGCGCCGTATAGCGCTCAGCGCGGTTTTTAAACCTTTCGCAATACGCAATTTCCCCCGGCGTGAACACTCGCTTGGTGAATCGCTCCCCGTGCCGTTCGAGGCTCTGCTCAATTCTTGAGGTTTCGGCGATATCCACTCCGGTTCCGAGAATCATCGTCAGCAGGTGGTGCGCCTATCGAGATAAGTCCGTAGGAGGAGGAAGTTCTGTAAGTGTCAAACTCTAGCGTGTGACTTTTAAGCCCAATTCCCTTCTCGCTGACAATATCAAATCGTGGCCCAGATTGCAACGCAGGGTGTTGTCCTAATTTCACTTGTAGCGCCGGCTTCCAGCCGGCATCAGGATGGCGGCGCTACATTCAAATTAGGGCAGCACCCAACGCAGCTTCGGGCAGGTTGCTGGTGTTGTGCTATATTCAGTATTTGGGGACGCAAATTTTCAAAATGGTGTCACGAGGCGGCCTCGGCTGGCTGGAGTCGGTTCGGCTGAGTACACTGCCATGGTTGGTGCACGCGTTCAGCACGCGGCGGGGAGGTGCAAGCCAGGCGCCTTGCGCAGGTCTTAACCTGGGATTCACGGAATCGGACCGGCACGAGCGCGTTGAACAGAATCGCCGCCGCTTCCTCGACCAGGTCGGCGGGAAGGGTTTTGTGCCCGCCTCGTTGCGGCAGGTTCATTCTTCCCACTCGTTTGCAGTCACTCGCAGCGGAGACGGCCAACTGGCTTACCAATTACCCGGCATCGAGGCTCCTGCCCTCCTTTCGACCAACCCGCCGGCGGGAGATGGGTTGATGACGGCGGAAACCGGCATCCTCTTGACGATCCGAATTGCCGACTGCCTGCCGCTGCTGCTGGTGGATCCCCGGCAACGCGTGGTGGCGGCGGTCCATGCAGGCTGGCGCGGTGCGCGGGCACGCGTCATCGAGAAAGCCGTGGGGGATATGCGGCGCGCTTTTGATTCTGATCCGCAAGAGTTAATCGCGGCGCTGGGGCCATCGATTCGCGCCTGCTGCTACGACGTGGGTAAAGAAATTGTGGATGCGTTCCACGGGAGTTTTGCGGACGCTGATCAGTTTTTCCGGCCGCTGCCCGATCGCCCCGAGGCGGCCACCGATCGCCATGAGATTCTCTTTTTGAGTGCCTGCCCGCCCGGGCATGCTCCCGAGCATGTTCCCGCCGCGCGCCTCGATCTGACCGCCGTGGCCCGGCATCAGCTCGCGAGCGCCGGGGTTAGGCCCGCGAATATCTGCGTGGCTGAGTATTGCACAGCGTGTCGCACGGATCTTTTCTTCTCCTATCGCGGGGAAGGTGGAAGCACCGGACGGCAAGCGGCAGTGATCGGGATTCGTGGATCGAGCCATTGAGTGATTTAGTAATTGGGTGATTGCACGAATACTGGGCCTTCCCCGGTTTTCAATCGCCAATTCGCTAAATCACTCAATCACCCGATGGCGAGGCTCAGTTGCCCGCAGGCGGCGCGGATGTCCTGTCCTCGGGAGATGCGAATGAACGTGGGAATGCGGCGGTCCGTGAGGATTTTCTGGAAGACCGCGACGCGCTCAAACTTGGGAGCGTGGAAGGGGAGTTCCGGGCCGGAATTATAGGGAATCAGGTTGACCTTGGCACGGAGGTCACGCAGGAGGTCGGCAACGCGACGGGCGTCATCATCCGAATCGTTAAATCCGTCAAGGAGAACGTATTCGAAAGTCAAATGCTCCCACGAGCGCAAGGGATAAGCACGGCAAACGCGCAGCAAATCCGCGAGCGGGTATTTGTTGTTGATAGGCATGAGCGCGCTGCGTTGCTCGTCGTGGGAAGCATTGAGCGAAATGGCCAGCTTGGGGCGCACCGATTCACGCGCCAGCTCCTCGATGCGCGGGAGAATGCCGACGGTGGAAACGGTAATCCGCCGTAGCGGAACGCCCACAGCTTTGGGATCGGCGAGAATTCTCACGGCTTTGGTGACCTGCGGCAGGTTCAGTAAGGGTTCACCCATTCCCATGAAAACCAGGTTGAGTCGCGCACCGCGCGCAACGTTCTGCCCCGTGGTTACCGCCAGCACTTGGCCGATAATTTCACCAGCGGATAAATTCCGTTTGGCCCCGAGCAATGCCGTGAAGCAGAACCGGCAGTCGAGGGCGCACCCCACCTGGCTCGACAAGCAGAGCGTGGTGCGGTCTTCCTCCGGCATGTAAACGGTTTCAACCAGGTTGCCGTCTTGGAGGCGGAGAAGGTAGCGGACGGCCCCGTCACGCGAGGAAAACTCGCGCTCGATTTTCGGATAGATGATCGCCTGATGAGATGCGAGGGTGTCGCGGAAATCGCGGTTGAGATCCGTGAGCCCGGAATAGTCGCGAAGGCGGCGGACGTAGATTCCGTGGTAGATCTGCCGCCCTCGATATCGAGGTTGGCCGTAACTGACGGCCAAACTCTCCAGTTCTTCCAGGCTGAGCCCAAGAAGATTGCCGCCATGTTCTGCAAAGTCCATGTTGCGCCTGTTTCATTCGATGTTAACACCCGCTGCACAGAGGGTTCAAGATTTCCCGGAACCTGGTAGTATCCTAAATTTGAGACGTGGCGCCGGCTTCCAGCCGACACTGTCCCGCCAAGATGGCAGCGCTACGCTCGAATTAGGACAGCACCCGGAACATGGCAGCCTGTCCCTTTCAGTGGCCTCCCTATCCCTGTTACCGAACGTCCGCTGAATCCTATTGACAAAGATAGCTAATCAGAAATAATCCGACCAGACGTCTTTTGAATGCCGAAAGGGGAAAATGAGCCCTCGACGTGCCAATCCGGAACTCGCTGACCGCCGCCGGGATGCCCTGGTAAGGGCGGGATACGCGGAGATTTTGGAGAAGGGGGTGCAGGGGATGACCCTTGATTCCGTTGTCGCCCGCGCCGGATCGAGCAAAGGTGGCGCCCTATACTATTTCCCCACAAAGGAAGACCTGCTCAGCGGAATTCTGGAGTGGCTCCTGCGACAACTGAACCGAACTCTGGATGAAGTCTTGCAAGCGCAGGACTCAGCGCGCGGGAAACTGGTCTCGGAACTGGAAGTGCTGTTTCATAGCGCAGGGGTGAACCGGAAGCTCTACCTCGTCTTTTTTGATTTTGTGGCGTTAGGCACGCGCCAGGAACGATTTCGCTCGCTTTTGGGGGGCTTTTTCGAGGCCTGTCATCGTCGTGATGTCGAGATTGTTGAGTTGGGAATTCGCGAGCAGCAGTTCCGGCGCGTGAATCCCCAGGACGCCGCCGCGACGATCCGCGCACTGGTGGATGGGTATTGCTTGCAGTGGCTTCTGGGGCCGAGCGATGCACCGATTGAGGCCTATCGGGATCGCTGCCGCGCCGTTCTGGGTGCGTACCTTCTACGTTGAAGAGCTCGGGCATGTTCACCACCCTCATTGCCGTCCTCTTTACTCTCGTGCTGGTGGCGGGAGTGCCGGCTCTCTCCTACTCCACCGCCCGCAACAGTGAAATTCGCAAGATTTCCCGCCTGGACCTCTACCTTTCCGCGGTTTTCTCCCAATGGCTTATAACCGTGGTGGCATTGGGCGTTGTCCTCCTGATTGCGCGAAAGGTCTTTGTGAAAGGTTTTGCCGCGATGCCTTTTAGCGCTGCCCTGGAGTGGGGCGCCAGCATTGCGGTGGCCGCGCTGCTGGCGCTGAGCCTGGTCATTTTGTGCGAACGGCGCGGATGGCTGCCGCGAGAATCCGACCTGGTTTATCTGCTCATTCCGAATACACCCCGCGAGAAGCTCTGTGCCGCTCTGATCATTGCGCCCACAGCAGCGTTCTGCGAGGAGTTTCTTTTCCGCGGCTATCTGCTGACGCAATTGCACGACTGGCTCCACTCGCTCATGTGGGCCTGGGTAGTGTCTTCCATAGCGTTTGGATTGGCGCATTCCTACCAAGGTTGGAGCGGTATGATCCGCGCCGGACTGTTGGGTGCGCTGCTCGCTCTTCCCGTGGTGCGATGGGGAAGCCTTTATCCTGCCATGCTCGCGCACTGGATGATTGACACGGTGGCGTTATTATGGCTCGGCCCCTGGATGCTCCGGAGGGATTCTCCTGCCGAAAGGTTTACACCATGAGGAGTCATAAGACCGCTCGTTTGTTTCGCGTGCACTTGTTCGTCCTAGCTCTGCTCGCGGGGCGGGCACTGTGGGCGCAGGGGCCGCCGATTGTGGGCGCGCGCGTGCTCACGGCGGAAAATCGCCAGTACGGGAAGATCGAAATCGGCTGGCGGCCTGAAATCGCGCCCGCGAATCCGTTCGACCCTAATGCTGTAACCCTCGATGCGACGGTGGTGTCTCCCTCCGGCAAGCAGATGGTGGTGCCTGGTTTCTGGTTTCAGGACTACGAACGCTCCCTGGAGAATCCAGCGGTCAGCGGACCGGGCGCCGTGGAATTGCTCCACGCCGTGGGCACACCCGAGTGGCGCGTGCGGTTTTCGACCGGAGAAGTGGGCTCGCACCAAGTGACGCTCGTGCTGCGCTCGGGCGGCCAGACGCGCCGCAGCGCTCCCATCGCTGTGCAGGTGGCCTCAGGCCCGGGCGGAGGATTTGTACGGGCCAGCCGGCGCAACCCACAATTTCTTGCCGACGAATCCGAACACTCCTTCTTCCCCATCGGCGAGAACCTGTGCCTGTATGAGAAGCGCGAAGGGACCTACTACTTCGACCGCCTGCTGACTCACCTCTCCGAGGGCGGCGGCAATTACGTGCGCTTGTGGCAGGAATACTACGTGCCCCAGGACCCCAAGATCGTCGCCAAGCCCGGCGACGGTGAATTTGCCGGGTTTCCGCTCGAGACACACGCGACCGGGCTGGGCCACTACGATTTGGCGTCGGCCTGGCGGATGGATTACGTCGCGGCACTGGCCCAAAGACTCGGCATCCGCTACCAACTTACGTTTGAGATGGCCGTCTGGTGGCTCGCGAGACTGCATTACCGCTGGCCGCGCAACCCTTACAACGCCGCGAACGGCGGCCCCTGCGTAAAGCCGATCGATTATCTCACTTCCCCACGCGCCCGCGAGTTGGCAAGACGCCGCGTGCGTTACAGCGTGGCGCGCTGGGGATGGTCAACCAACCTGGTGGCATGGGAGTTGTGGAACGAAGTGGACTTGCTGGATGACTTCAACACTGAGGCCAATGTGGCGTGGCACCGCGACATCGGAAGCTACCTGAGGCAGATTGATCCCTTTGGCCATCTCATCACCACCAGTTGGCGTGACCCCGGCATGTTCGCGCTTCCGGAAATCACCCTCGTGCAGGCACATTCCTATTGGGCTCAGCCCTATGATGCGGCACAATATTCGCAGCAAGATACCGACCACCTGATGCGTCCCTTCGGCAAGCCCTTTTTCTTTGGCGAGCAAGGCATGGAGGGCGACCTGAAGGTGGATCCCGAGGGCAAGAACTTCCATGACTGCATGTGGACCACGGCAGTGTCGGGCGCTGCGGGCGCGGGCATGTACTGGTGGTGGCACAACTACGTGGAAACCAACCATCTGTACCGCCAGTATCAACCTCTGGCGAATTTCGTCTCCGGTGTGGACTGGCCGTCGCGGCGCTGGACCCCGATTCGCCTGGCGCTCCCCAATCTGCCGGTGAGTATGAACGTCTACGGCGTAAGCGGCGGAGATCGCGCCTTGCTGTGGTTGCACGATCCGCTTGCCTTCCAAATCATTGACGGGAAGGCGGTGCGCGGCGCGCCCCAAGCCAAAGCCAAGGCGAATGTTGCCCCCCTGGAGGACGGCGAATACACTGTCGAGTGGTGGGACACCACCACCGGCGCCAACGTGCGCACAGATCCCGGCGTGGTGAATCACCTCACCGACTTCGGATATGGGTTGGAACTGAACCCGCCGGAATTCTGGGGCGATATCGCCGCGCGCGTCATCAAGAAAGGCGCGCATTGGGAGTGATCTGCGCGGTCCGGGTGGAGGCTCGCCCTTACGGCGGGAAGTTCATACGGCGCAGCACATCCTGGAAGCGCGGGTCGGAGCGGAGGGGGTCCCATACACGCCCTGTTTTCAATTGGACCATCTGGTAGTCGTGCTGCTGGTAGCATTTTTCCAGCCAGGCGACCGCCTGGCCTGCATTGGCGAGGTGGGCATAAACCCGCGCGATCTCACAGGCGGCGTTGCGGTGTTTGGCTTCCGACAGCCGCCACATCCAGTAACCGTCGGATCCCGATTGTTGGTAAGCGCGTTCGAGGTCGGCTAGTTTCTCGGGAGGAGTTCCCCCCAAGGCCATCGCTTGTCGAAGTTCTCTGATGGCTTCTCCATACATCTGTTTTTGTCCATAGATTCCGGCCAGGAACCCGTGGGCTCTGGAATCGTCGGGATCGAGATCGGCAGTGTGCTGCAATTGCGCGATGGCCCGGTCGTCCTGGTGCGACCAGAAGTAGATGTCGCCCAAAGCGAGATTGGCGGAAACAGAAAGGGGGTCGCGGTCAACCGCACGCTGTGCCTCGGCCAGCGCCTGAGAGAAGCGGCCCATGCAAACCAGAAACCAGGCGTATTCAAAACGGGCCTCGACCAGACCCGGATCGAGCGCGAGGGCTCGTTGGAATTCCCGATCCGCCTCTTCCCAATCCCAGCGGTAGTAGAACGCGCTCGCCGCCAGGGTGTAGCGCACCTCGGGATCCATATCATCAATGGCAAGGGCTGTTTTGAGTGCGGCGCTGAATCGAGGCAGCGCTTCCTGGGCCGGCAAAGCGCCCTCCATCCAAAGCCAGCCGTAGGAGGTGGCGAGCCCAGCGTACGTCGGAGCCCAACCCGGATCGGCTTCGATCGCCTTCTGGAAGTAGTCAATCGCCTTTCGAAAATCGTCGGGCCGCCACTTGTAGTAGTGATACCGGCCTTTCAGGTAGAGTTCGTAAGCCTCGGGCTTAACCGGCCGGACACGAGCGCTGGTGAGGCGCGTTTGGTCCTGGGGGGTGAGCTTGATTTTGATCTCCTCCGCAATGGCGCGCGCCACTTCATCCTGTAACGAAAGCACATCCCGAAGGTCGCGCTCGTAGCTTTCCGCCCACAGGTGGCGGTCGGCAGTCGCCTGGAGCAGGTTTGCCGTGACTCGAACGCGGTCGCCCGAGCGCAGCACTGTGCCTTCCACCAGCGCGTCCACATTCAATTCTCTGGCAATGTCCGGCAGCGGTTTCTTCGTGCCCTTGTAGCGCATGACTGAGGTCCGCGAAATCACGCGCAGCGCGCCGATCTTGCCCAGGTTGGTGATCAACTCCTCCGTCATGCCATCCGCAAAGTATTCCTGCTCGGGGTCGTGCGAGAGATTTTCGAGCGGCAGGACGGCAATGGATTCGATTCTCGGCAGGGGCACGCCATGGCGTGCCCCCGCGGCTGTCATCACGCGCTCGCGCAGGCCGGCGACATTGAGGGCGAATAATACCGCCAGCAGTGCAACCACCCCCCCGGCGCTGAGCGCCACAACCCCCCGTTTTCGTAGGGGCGGTTCGCGAACCGCCCCTGCGGCCTCTCGCTGGTCCCCTCCTGAACCAGGGACCATCCCCTGGCCCCCTTCTGAACCGGGAGGTGCATCGCCTTCGCCTTCCCTCCTCTCCGAGAAGGGGGCAAGGGAGGGGTGCCCCTCCACCGGCGCGATAAAGCGATACCCGTGGCGGGGCAAGGTTTCGATGAAGCGTGGCGCAGCCGGATCGTCCCCTAAGGCCTCGCGCAGCCTCTTGATCGAGCTGTTGACGCTGTGTTCGAAATCAATGAACGTGTCCCCCGGCCAGAGCTTCTCTCGGATCTCTTCGCGGGTCACGAGCTCGCCCGGACGCTCCAGCAGCATGGCTAGCACTTGAAAGGGCTGACCGGATAGCTTGATCCTCAGTCCCTGCTTGCGCAGTTCTCCCGTGCGAAGGTCAACCTCGAAAACACCGAAGCGCAACAAGCGCGGGCGGGCGTTAATGTCGATCATTGGGGTCGCTTCCGCTCTGTTGACGGCAAGTGTACCACCTCAAGAGTCCCCGTGAAAGGCCAACCACCAAAAGTACATCGGAGGGCAACCCCCCTCTCCCCAGGGAGTTAGCCATGTACAAACGTTTCACCTTACTGTTACCCGCTTTGCATTGACGTCGGGAGGAGCCGGGAACACTGTGGGCGCACACAAGGCGGCGCGGGTTGGGTGAGGTGGCGCCCTGCGGCCCAAATCCGGCGGCAGATCACGGCACTACCGTCCGATGCCTCACCCGACCCGCGGAAAGCCGTCACTACTCTTTTGAATGTTGGAGGTGGGTTCATGCGTCGATTATTAAGCATTGTGTTTTCCGCGATCCTGCTGCTGATCGTCAGCGCACAAGGGACCTGGGCTCAAAACGGGGGATTGCCAGGGGCAAAGGGCGCATTCGTCCCCGGGACAATCACACACTTAGACCGGAGGGTGCTGCACGACGACATCGTCCACTACCGCTACACGGTGGTCGTAGGTCCGGGCCAATTCGATAAAGTTTGGCTGCACCGGGTCGTCAAGGAGCCGCAACCACATCAGCCGGTCCGAACCGTGGATGGGGTGCTCTTGCTCCCCGGATCACCCAACTTTTTTGAATCGATCTTCATGGCGCCGTTGATCTCTTCCGTTCCCGCCTGGGATCGCTCGGTGGCCATTTTCTTGGCGGAAAACAACATTGACGTTTGGGGGATGGATTATGCGTGGGCCCTGGTTCCGGCGGAAACAACCGATTTCGACTTCATGAAGGGATGGGGGATCGAAAAGGACACTCGGCACACAGAGATCGCCCTTTCCCTCGCCCGCCAGATTCGAGGAATTACGGACCAGGGTTTTGGTCCACTCCATGTGCTCGGGTTCAGCTACGGCGGATTCATGGCTTACTCAGTCGCCGGCGAAGAGACTAAGAAGCCACCTGGCCTGCGCAACGTCAAAGGGATCATTGTCGGTGACGTTGCCATGAAGTTCAGGGAGAAATCCATTCGCGACTATTACTGCAGTGACATAGCCCAATACCAAGCCATGCTCGAAGCAGGCATGTACAACGATAACAGCGGCGTTTTTTTGAAGCAGCTTAGCGATCTGGCCTTGTCCGCGCCCGATGATCCGTCGGCGATTTTCACGGGCCTCACTAACTATCAGGCACCCCTGTTCCTGGGAGCAAACACCACCCTGATGAACGGACAATTCTGGCATTTCGTCGGAGGCTATCTGGATGCGAACGGGATCCCCAGCGACCTGCGGTTCACCGAGGCTCGGCTCTGGCTGGATTTGCTCCAGGCACTCCCGCCGCAGTTGCCCGTGCAGACGGATGTCGATGTAGACGCACTGTTTTGCGGTAACGTCAACGTGCCGTTCGACGACCATCTCAGCGAAATCTCCGTCCCGATTCTCTACGTTGGCACCGGGGGAGGATTCGGACAGACGGGCTACTACACGACCACGCTAACCGCGAGCAAGGATGTCGCCAAATTCACGGTGAGCATTACTGGTGACCGCCCGACGGACTTCGGGCATGCCGATCTTTTCCTTTCGAAGGATGCGGAGGGACTGGCCTGGAGGCCGATCCTGAACTGGCTCAAGGCTCATCGTTAAAGCGCAGGCAACCAAGGTGGTGCAGCGCGGCCAAGCCCCAACCAATTGTGTAGGGGCCAGCAGCGCTAGCCCTGGGCCGAACGCGGTTCGGCCCTACAAAGTGCGAGTAAAGTCCTACAAAGAAAATAGGAATCTACGGTATCGCAATGTAGCGCAGCGGAGCCGCAATGTAGCGCTGTCCTTCAGGTCAGCACCTGACGCCTAGAACAATCATGCCGACCTAAAGGTCGGCGCTACAGAGGCCACACGCGGCTGCTGGCAGCGGAAGGCGGCGGAGTCGCAAACGAATCTCAGAAGGCAAATGGAAATGGCAAAGGGCAAATAAACGGAAAAGCATCATCAATCTCTCAATCCTTGGAGGTGAATTTATGCGTAAATTATTCAGCATTACGTTTTGGCTAGTCCTGCTGCTGATCGTCAGCGCACAAGGGGCCTGGGCTCAAAATGTGAAGGTCTGGGACCTGGGTACATATCCTGGCGGGACCTCGGCTGTGTTGCATAGTATCAACGACTTTGGAGTTGCAATCGGTGTGGGTGATGTCGCCGGAGATCAACGGATGATCGGTGCACCGCTCTTTGGCCCCAACGCGGGCAAATGGTTTGAAAGCGGCGTCAGCAGCGGTACCGTGGACGAACTGCTGCCGGCTATCAGCAATACAGGTGTGATAGCAGGCACCATCACAGGTGATAATGGTTATCCGGAGGCATATGCCTGGATGCCGAACCATGCCGGGTTTCATTTGGGTACGCTTCCGGGCGGCTTTGAGAGTTACGCCTATGCGATCAATCACCTGGGTACATTGATCGTAGGCCAGAGCTTCCGAGGGCTGCCACCGGGGCCATCTACCATAGGGACGGCTGTCGTCTGGACTGCGAGAGTGAATTGGACTGACGGCAGGCCCACCTTGGCATGGGAGATCCATGCGCTTCCCACCGGTGGCTTGGAAAAACCCGGGGTGGTTTTCGAGGGCGTCACTTTGCGATTGTGGGGCGGTTGGGGGGTCAACGACTCCGGTCAGATCGCAGGGGACGCCTACCAATATAACCCTGAGACGGGCGAATGGTGGGAAACTGCCGTGGTGTGGAATCCCATAGAACATGGCAGAGAATGGGAAATGCAACGGCTTCCCATGACTGCTGACTTCCCCTACACCGAAGCTCTCGCCATCAACAATCTCGGTGAAATCGTGGGTGACGTGTGGGGATCGGCAGCGGCGCCTGCGCTCTGGAAGAGAGATTCACGAAGGGGAAACACTTGGAATCTTGCCGTTCTGCCCCTTCTCAATCCGACGGACGTCTGGGACCTTGCCTGGGGTATCAATGATCTCGGCGATGTCGTAGGGTACTGCTTCGATCCTGATTGGATTCCACAAGCTACCCGTTGGAGCACCCATGACCTCAGTTCGGCAAAGCTCCTGGGGTTCCCGAGCAACCATGGTGCTGCTTATGGCGTGAATAACCTGGGCATTGCGGCGGGCGGATATGTCATAGGTGATGGCCCCGCCCAGGCAGTGGCTGTAAAAATCCGCTGAGCTTCCAGGTGCAGGACTGAAGCTGCGGTTCTGCCGGCGGGTGGATTGGGGATGGCGCTGACCCGGCAATCGCCCGCCGAAGCTGAACCGTGGCGACGCGAGCAACACGCACGTCACAAGAGAGGTGGTGTGTGCGGCTGCCAAGGGCGGGGCCCGGAACGACGGAGGGGTGGCACAGGCCAGCACGCGGCTTCAGCGGCTAAAGCCGCCCCCTCCTGGCTCCGCCTTCGGCAGAGCTGAAGCCACGCCCTTCCCATTCTTCAGCAGCGCCCCCGACGGGCTCAAAGGCACGTAGGTCATGCTCTGCCTGTCGCGCATGACGGGAGGAGTTCATGTCAGGCCAAAAAGTGTTTGCGAACTTGGTGATCAGGTGGATGGCAGGGTTCAGCTTAACCGTCGTTGTGATAGCAGGTCCGCTGAACGCCCAAAGCGGCTCTGCGAATTACACCTTCCTGGTGGGCGCGGGGTTCCTTTGCGATTCCGGCGACTTCTCTGCCTGCCCGGCTGTGGCGAAATCAGCCGATGGCGCGAGCTACGAGTTGACCGGTGCAGGCAC
>Ga0335085_10006436_pt1 | contig 18533 bp, 16 predicted proteins | sample Lox_Sample_45_FD_206712 | JGI IMG/M metagenome (GOLD analysis project Ga0335085, IMG submission 206712) | Soil microbial communities from Loxahatchee National Wildlife Refuge, Florida, United States - Lox_Sample_4.5 | ecosystem: Environmental > Terrestrial > Soil > Wetlands | place: USA...
AGCGGGGGCAGCGCCACCGCGGTCAGTAGGAGCGCCAGCACCCCGGGCACGCCGCGAGCATAACCGAACCATTGTGAGATCACCTGGGCACGCCGACCGCGGAACCGCTACAACCTTGGGCATGACGGCTGAATCCGGGACGCCGGAGCCGCGGCGGATCCTGGTCGCCGGGGACTGGCACGGCAACGAGGACTGGGCGCTGAGCGTGATCCGCCGGGTGCCCAGCACGCTGGGCCAGGAGCCGCGCCGGCTGATCCTGCAGCTGGGCGATTTCGGGATCTGGCCGGACCAGGTCGGCCAGCACTACCTGGACCGGATCGGCGCGCTGCTGGCCGAGGTGGACGCGGAACTCTGGTTCATCGACGGCAACCACGAGGACTTCCCGCAACTGGCCAGGCTGGCCCGCGACCGGACCCCGGACGGGCGGGTCGTGGTCCGGCCCGGACTCTTCTACCTGCCCCGCGGCTACCGCTGGACCTGGCACGGGCTGCGCTGGCTGGGCTGCGGCGGCGCGGTCAGCCTGGACCGGGCGCTGCGCACCGAGGGAGTGGACTGGTGGCCGGAGGAGGAGATCACCGACGCGCAGGAGGCCGAGGTCATCGCGGGCGGCCCGGCGGACGTGCTGGCCAGCCACGACTGCCCGGCGGGTGTGGCGCACACGTTCGGCCGCCCGCCGCCGGACTGGGATCCGGCCGACCTGGCCCGCAACGACGCGCACCGGCGGCGGCTGCAGCACATCACCGACGCCGTTCAGCCGTCCCGGATCATGCATGGCCACCTGCACCGGGCCTATCAGCGCAGCTGCGATTTCGGCTATGGGCCGGTCCAGGTGACCGGCCTGGACGCGGACGGCCGACTGCGCAACTTCGCCGTACTCAATGTCGCGGACATGTGCTGGGAACTGCGCGAGGGCTGGTTCGGCCGGCTGCGGCGCGGGTCGGCCAGGTTATGCAATAGGCTCCCGCCATGTCATCATCGGGACAAGTCTTAGCTAATTCCCGGGAATTTGCCGCCCGCGCCTGCCCGGAGTTCACTTCCTATGCACGGTGCTTCGGTACCGCCCGGGGCCTGGCCGCGCTGGCCATGGTGCGCTGCTGGCCGGGGAGCCGTGGCCGGATAGCGGACGTGCCGGTGCCCGGGTCGGCCCGGCAGCTGCAGGTTCGTCTCGGTACCTCCGATATCAACGTTTTCGTCCACATATTCCGGTGGGGAGAATACGCCTGGGAATTCGCCGAGTCGCCCCGGGTGATCGTGGACGCCGGTGCGTACACCGGTCTGTCCACGGCATTTTTCGCGCTCCGCTACCCGGCCGCGAAGATCATCGCGATCGAGCCGGACGAGGCCAATTTCCAGCTGCTGCAACGTAATACCGCGGCGTTCGCCAACGTGCAGGCGGTCCGGGCCGCGCTGTGGGTGGAAGGCGGCTCGGTGGCGCTGGCCGATCCCGGGTACGGCCCGTGGGGACTGCGGCTGGCTGACCCGGGGCTGGCTGACCCGGGGCTGGCCGGGCCGGCGGGCGATGGCACCACGGTGCCGGCCATCACCATGGACGACGTGCTCCGCGACTACCAGCTCGACACCATCGACCTGCTCAAGGTGGACATCGAAGGCAGCGAGAAGGAGTTGTTCGCCGCGGCCGACTCGTGGATCGGCCGGGTGGACGCGATCTGCCTGGAGCTGCATGACCGGTTCAAGCCGGGCTGCAGCCGGGCCTTCTACCGGGCCGTCGGCGACTTCCGCACCGAATTCCGGCTCGGCGAGGACGTGCTGGTGCTGCGCGACGAGTCCCGGCTCTGCCCGGTCAGCGGCGGCCCAGCGGAGTGATTTGCCGCAAGTTAACTCATTAACGGTCAACCGCCGGGTCGCGGCGGGCGTCTTGTAGTGGGTTGCGGGTCCAGGCAAGGAGATCCGCTTTGCGGGTCGGCCCCGGGCGCACACGCGTCGAGCACCGGCCTGCCTGGAGGGGGGAAGCTCGACGATGTCGTCGGCATGGCCGGATTCAGCGCACGTAGACCCGTTCGGTCCCGAAGGGTCAGCGCGCTGGGCCGCATCCGAGGCACAGAGCATGGAGGCGCTGTTCGCGCCGGTGCCCGACCCGCGGACCGGTTACCCGGTCCCGTACGGTCCCGAGCACCAGCCAGCCGGACCCGAGCAGCAGCCATACGGCCATGGGCATCAGCCAGCGGGCCCGCCGCGGCCGGCGCCCGGCCAGCAGGCAGCGCGCCGGGCGCAGCGGGACGGTACCCGGCGCCGGCGCCGCCAGTGGGGGCACGATCGCCGCACCCGGGCCATGCCGGTGGTGGCCCGGCCGGTCAGCGACCGGCGGCTGGCCATGGGGCGGCTGGCCATCATGCTCACGGTGACCGCCTGGGTCGGCTACTTCATCTGGTGGCTGCTCAAGGACTTGCTCAACCAGGAGTACTCAGCCTCGGTGGACCGGGCCGAGTCGATCATGTATCTGCTGATCGTCACCGTGCTGACCGCTTCTTCGCTGGCCTACCTGCTCAGCCGGCTTGGGTACTTCTACCGCACCCGAAGCCACCACCGGACCAGCCGCGCGGTGCTGGAGCGGTTCTACGACGTCACCTCGCCCACGCTGACCACGATCGTGCCGTCCTATCAGGAGGATGCCCGGGTCATCAGAAACACGCTGCTGTCGGCCGCGCTGCAGGAGTACCCGAGCAAGCGGATCGTGCTGCTGATCGACGATCCTCCGACGCCACGGACCGAGAAGGGGCGTGACCTGCTCCGCGCGGCCCGGGCGCTGTCCGGCGAGATCGAGCACCTGCTGGCCGCCCCGGCTGCCCGGTTCACCCGGGCGCTGCACACGTTCGAGGCCGAGTTCGCTGGCGGGGCCCGGCCCGGGTTCCCGGTCATGGTGGACCTGATCCAGAACTACGACGCCGCGATCGGCTGGCTGGAGAACCTGGCCGTCCAGCAGGAGATCGCCGACCACGCCGATGCGTTCTTCGCCAACGAGGTGGTCCTGCGCCTGTCCGAGTCGCTGCGCGCGATCGCCCTGGCGCTGCGTGAATCACTGGCCGAGGGAGTGGTGCTCAGCCCGTCCCAGCTGCGCCGCCTGTACCGGCGGCTGTCCTGGACGTTCAGCGCCGAGGTGACCAGCTTCGAGCGCAAGCAGTTCGTCTCGCTGTCCCACGAGCCGAACAAGGCGACCAACCTGAACAGCTACATCGGCCTGATGGGCGGCACTTACCGCCGGGCACAGACCCCGACCGGGCTGGCCCTCGTGCCGGCCAGCCCGGAGCGCAGCGACCTGATCGTGCCCGACCCCGACTACGTGGTCACGCTGGACGCGGACAGCGTGCTGCTGCCGGAGTACTGCCTGCGTCTGGTGTACCTGCTGGAGCAGGGCGAGCACCGGCAGACGGCCATCGCGCAGACCCCGTACAGCTCGTTCCCCGGTGCGGCCACCCGGATCGAGCGGATCGCGGGCGCCACCACCGACCTGCAGCACATCGTGCACCAGGGGCTGACCTACTACGACGCCACGTTCTGGGTCGGCGCCAACGCGGTGATCCGCAAGCGGGCGCTGGATGACATCGCCGAGACCGCGTATATCACCGACTGGGAGATCAAGCACTACATCCGGGACCGGACCGTCATCGAGGACACCGAGTCCACCATCGACATGGGCATCCACGGCTGGCGGCTGTACAACGTGCCGGAGCGGATGAGTTACAGCGCGACCCCGCCGGACTTCGGCTCGCTGTGCATCCAGCGGCAGCGCTGGGCCAACGGCGGCCTGCTCATCCTGCCCAAGCTGCGCCAGCAGTCGCGGTCGCGGAAGTCCCGTGGCGAGCGGACCCGGTTCGGCGAGCTGTTCCTGCGCTGGAACTACATGGCGTCGATCTGCTGGAGCTCGTTCAGCCTGCTGATCCTGCTGGCCTTCCCGTTCAACGCCACGCTGATCAGCCCGCTGCTCGGCCTGGTCGCCCTGCCCTACTTCATGGCCATGGCCAGCGACCTGCGGTACTGCGGCTACAAGCGGGTGGACATCTTCCGCATCTACGGCTTCAACCTGGTCCTGCTGCCGGTCAACCTGGCCGGCACAGTGTCCTCGCTGGTGCAGGGCATCACCGCGTCCAAGGCCGCGTTCGCCCGCACGCCCAAGGTGCGCAACCGGACCGTCGCGCCACCGTTCTTCGTCATCGCGCCATACCTGGTGATCGGGCTGGCCGCGTGGACGCTGTATTCCGCGTACCGGCATCATCAGATCGAGAACATGGGCTATGCCGCGCTGAACGTCATCCTGGCCGGATACGCGGTGCTGGCGTTCATCGGCCTGCGCAACTCGGTGGTGGACGCGTGGATCCACTTCACCGGGCTGTTCCTCAAGCCCGCCCGGGCGCACCGGCGGGGGCTGCCCGGCCGGCGGGCGGCGGTGGCACCGCCCCAGCCGACCGACTGGCGCAGCGTGCTCGAGGTCGGCCTGACCGATACCGGCCAGTGGTCACTGCCCGCTGGTTTCCCGGGCCGCGACGGGAGTGATCGGCGGCCCGGCGATCTCGTGCCACGGCCGGGTACGGCCGTGGTGGCCGGCGCGGTGGTGGGCCCGGGCACCGGTCTGCGGCCGGGCGGCGCCGGGCCGCGCCCGTCCAGTGCCCCGGTCGTGCTGGCCGAGGAGCCGCGGCGGCGGCTGTCCCTGCTGCGGGTCCTGGTCGCCTGCTGCCTGCTGGCCGGCCTGGGCTACGGCGGGTACCTGGGCTGGAAGCACCGGGAAGCGACGGTCATCACCAGCCCGCACCAGACCTGGTTCGCGCCCTACGTGGACGTGACCCTGCCGCCGACCTACCAGTTCCAGAACGCGTCGGCCAACCCGGCCCAGCAGTCCATCCTCGGTTTCGTGGTGGCCGGCCCCAACGCGCAGTGCACGCCGACCTGGGGCGGCACCTACACCCTGGCCGAGGCCAACCAGTCGCTCACGCTGGCCTCCCGGATCGCGCAGCTGCAGCAGGACGGCGCCCAGGTCATCGCGTCGTTCGGCGGCAAGTCGCACACCAGCCTGGACGTGGCCTGCCCCACCGTGGCCAGCCTGACCCAGGCCTACCAGGCGGTGATCAGCCAGTACCACCTGTCCACCATCGACCTGGACGTCGAGGGCAGCGCGCTGGACAACTTCCAGGCCACCGAGCGCCGCGCGGCCGCGGTGGCCGCGCTGGAGCAGACGGCCAAGGCGGCGCACCGCAAGCTCTCGGTGTGGCTGACCCTCCCGGTCGAGCCGGACGGCCTGCAGGACAACGCGCTGTCCGTGGTGCAGGCCATGCTCCGGGCCCGCGCCGCCATCACCGGGATCAACATCATGGCCATGGACTTCAGCCAGGCCCCGGCGGGCGGCAGCATGCTGCCCGAGGTGGAGAGCGCGCTCCAGGCCACGCACAACCAGCTGGTCACGCTGCTGCCGCGGTACGGCCTGCAGCTCACCCCGGCGCAGGTCTGGCAGCGGATCGGCGTCACCGTGATGATCGGCCAGAACGACATCCAGGGTGAGCGGTTCACCGTGCCCGACGCGCAAGGCCTGCTCAGCTTCGGCCGCGGGGTGCATCTCGGCCGGGTCTCCCTGTGGTCGCTGAACCGGGATACGCAGTGCGGCTCGGCCTTCCCGGAGAATGGCCTGCTGTCCAGCACGTGCAGCGGCACGGCTCAGTCCAGCCTGCAGTTCTCGCACATCTTCAGCGCCGTGCACGGCCAGGCCACGGCCGGGCGCAGCCCCACGGCCAACGTGCTGCTGCCCAAGCCCAACCTGAACCCGAAGGACGCGCCCTACCCGCAGTGGTCGCCGACCGCCGACTACCCGCAGAACTACAAGGTGGTCGAGAACGGGGAGATCTACCAGGCCAAGTGGTACAACACCGGCGAGGACCCGGCCGCCCAGGTGCAGTTCAGCTACGAGACGCCGTGGGAGCTGCTCGGACCGGTGCTGCCCGGTGACCACGCTCCGGTCATCCAGCGGCTGAGGCGGGGCACGTACCCGGCCTGGGGGCTGCGGCGGACGTACACGGCCGGCGACAAGGTGCTGTTCAAGGGCGAGCCGTACGTGGCCAAGTGGAGCAACCAGGGCGTCGCCCCGGGCGCCGTGCTCAGCAACCCGTCCGGCTCACCGTGGCGCCCGCTGTTCCGCATCCCCGGCGAGCCCACCGGCTGACCGCGCCTGCCGACGCCCGCTGGCGCGGTATCCACCCCGGTCCGGCCCATAGCTACAGCAATCCCATGATCACGAACGGGAGCGGGCTGTGGCGGTGCCGGGTTAGTTGAAGAGGCAGAGTTCCATGATGAGGGCCTCGACGGCGCCCTCACGTTCCTCCGGGCTGCCGTACCGGACCGTCTGGCCGAGTTCGGTGCCGACGGTGAACTCGGGCAGGTGGCGGAAGATGCCCTCGCGGCCGTGCCCCAGCGCGATGTCATAGCCGAGCAGCAGCGCGGCGTGATGCATCTCGGTGGTGGCGACCCGGTTGAGGATGACGCTGAGTACCCGGCCGCGGAACCGGCGGGCGTGCTTGGCGGTGGTGGTCAGCTGGTTACGTAGGCGGTCGCGGACGCCTTCGCGCATCAGTAACATGCCTGGCCCTTCTGATCAGCGGGGTCTAATCAACGGCCGGCCAGGTTCCCCCCCCAGCCGTAACTACGGTCTAACTAAGAGACGCGCGACAGTCGCTCTCGGTGCACACGGCAGAGTATCAGAAGGGTCTCAACTTCAGCAGGACGGATTCCGCAGCTCAGACCAGTGCGGATTCGCTGATCCCGGCCTCGCGCATGATGGCCGCCAGCATCCGCTGATGCTCCGGGATCAGGCCGCCCTGGTGCTTGGCGGTCAGCTGGGCCGCCCGGGTCAGCACCCGCTTGTCCACCGCGCCGAGCGTGGCATCGAGCAGGGTCCAGGACAGCTGGTCCAGGGCGGGCCGCAGCACGGCCGGGTCCTCGGTGCTCTGGCACGCCTCGTCGAGCGCCTGCAGCCGCTGCTGCAACTCCGGTCCGGGCGCCACGATCAGCGGGAACGCGTCCACCGCGCCGCCCGGCATGGCGTCCGCCTTGGCCGCCTCGAACGCGCTCAGCAGCGGGCTCACCTCGCCCGCCGTCAGCGGGTCGTACAGGCCGGGGAACGGGATGGGCTCGTAGCCGCGGTCGTAACCGCTGATGTAGATGGGCGTCGCGGAGTTGTTGCGGGCCAGCACCCCGAGCGTGACGTCCAGCAGGGTGACCGGCCAGCCCAGGTCGGTGATGGCGTGGATGCGCATCTCGCCTGGCCGTCCGCCCAGGCCCGCCGCCAGCATCAGCTGCGCCGACTCGAGCGCCGATTCTCCGTAGAAGCCGATTTCCGCGCTGTGCAGCCGGATCACCCCGCCGCCGCGGCTCCAGTCGACCAGCCGGTTGTGGATGATCGAGTTGTCCACCACGTGGGTGAACCGGGCCGCGGAGTGGACGGTTTCCGAGTTGCGCGCGGCGGCGTCGGCGATGACCCACTCGGCGATGCGCTTGGACGCGGTGTACACGTCCGGGGAGTAGGGCCGCAGCGCCTTGCCGGTGGACGCGCACACCACCTGGGGCACGCCGAACTCGGCGGACACCCCGAGGACGTTCCGGGTGCCGAAGATGTTCGTGCTGATCGTCCTGTGCACCTCGTACTCGGCCAGGCCGGGGTCGCGCTGCGCCGCCACGTGGAACACCACGTCCGGCCGGACCTGGTCGAACACAGACTTGAGCGCCCACCGGTCGCGGATGTCGGCCTGCAGGTACTCGGCCTCGGGCAGGCCCGGGTACTGATCAGTGATGCCGCGGCCCACGCTGACCAGCCGGCGCGGACATCGGCTGGCCACCTGGCGCATCAGCTTGGAGCCGATACAGCCGGTCCCGCCCACCACGAGCACGTTCTTGCCGTCCAGCCAGGTGGCCAGGTCATCCTCGGGCAGCGGGATCGCGCGCTCGCTGATACCCAGGAACCGTGCGTACTCCAGCTGGGCCTCGCTCCGGGCCGCCAGGAGTTGCTGGGTCAGCTCGCCCAGCCGCTGCAGCGACTGCTCATCCAGCGTCTGCTGGCCCGGAGGTACCGCCTCACGCATCGACGCAACGATCTCGGGCGAAGTTAGCACCGCTCGCCTCCACTTAGCTTGCCTGGCCTCGTAGCGGGGCGGCCTTTGGGACGTGCGCCAGATCGGCGCAACCAGCCTGACGCACACCGAGCGGCGCGCACTGGATGCGAAATGTGCTGCAACCGGAAACTCACTACCCCGCCTTCCCCCCAAACACCGCGAGCGCTTCCCTGGTGCGGCCCGCGGGACGATCGATCCGGCTGCGCCGGGCTAATCTCCCTTTCACATTTAGTAACCAGACGGTTATGGACAGTCTGGGATCTTACGGCAATATCATTCTTTATCTCACCCGGTTCATATCAAGACCGAAGCTTTCTGTGAAGACCGCCCAGCTAGTGAAGTCGCCGCTCACCAGCGGCGCGGTCGGCTGACCCGGCCGGTTGCACCGCGCTGTCGCCAAGATCACGGTGCGGGCACTGGCGTTAGGCAGGAAATGGCTTGGCGTGGCCGGCCGCGGGCCGGTGCGACGGATGCGCATGCTAGGTGGCCAGCCCGGCGGTGTCGCCAGAGGCGAAGGCGACGGCGCCATCGGTCGCTATCACGTCCTCGACGTTGCGGGCCGCGGATCGCTGCGAATCCTCGCGGCGTATGTGCAGGACGCCGACTTCCCGGCTGCCCTGGACCTGCCCGGTCACGTGCGCCAGCACCCGCAGATAGCAGGCGCGGCGCGCCTGGCCGCGCAGGCAGTCTACGGAGTGCAGGGCCAGCCAGCCCGCGGTTGCCGCCGCGTCCCGCCAGGTTTCTGTGGGCAGGAGGCCGAGGCCCTGGTAGCGGGCCACCAGGCGGGCCCGGCCACGGCCATATTTGCGCCATTGCCGGAGCATCGCCCGCATGTCGCCGCGGTGCCGGCAGGCCACCACGGCATCCGGCGCGTAGCCGAGCGTATAGCCGGCCAGCTGGACCCGCCAGAACAGGTCGGTCTCCTCGGCGGCGTAGTTGAACGAGGGGTCGAAGCCGCCGATCTGCTCGTAGACCGCGCGGCGCAGGCCACAGTTGCCGGCCAGTGCGTGTGGCAGCAGGCCGAACGGGCGCGGCAGCTCGCCCGGGGTGAGCGGCGGGCGCCAGGTGGCCACCGAGTCGGTGTTCAGCGACTCGTCGTCGATGTGCCCGCCGACCGCGTCGTACTCATCCAGGGCCGCGGCCATCCGCTCCACCCAGTCGTCCGCGGCGACATCGTCCGCGTCGACGAACAGCAGCAGCCGGCCCTCGGCGGCCCGGGCCGCCTTGGCCCGCGCGCCGGCCGCACCGGGTGAGTCGCTGGAGTCGATGACCCGCACCGGCACCTGGCCCGCGACGGCCTGGATCGCGGCCGCACTGTCATCCGTCGACCCGTTGTCGCTGATCAGCACCTCCCACCGGCCGCGATAGGTCTGCCGGGCCAGTGCCGCGAGCTGCTGCGCCAGATACGGCATCCCGTTGCGCACCGGCATGACCACACTGACGTCGACTGGCCCAGGCAGCGATGACGAAGCCACACCGCCCGTCATGGGCATCTCCCCCTAGCGAGCATGCCGCGTTCCTATGAAGATCCTCAGAATTTGTGGGTACTGCTTGGATAGACGCGCCAGGTGGGGCCACGGAGTACCGCTTCCGTTGCGTGACCCAAACTAAATGCCTCCGCCGCTTTTGCCCGGGCTTGACGCGAATGCTGCCGCCGTCGGCTGGTTACGCCGCGTGGCGGCGCGCAGGGCCCCGGCGCCGGGCCCGCGGTACTCATGCTTGAGCCAGTGCCGCAGGCCGCGGTTCCACAGCGACCGGGCCGAGTCCGACTCCCGCATGTACTCGCGGGCCAGCGCGTACGGGCCGGCGAACTCGGTCGGCCAGACCGAGCAGCCATAGCCGTACCCGGCCGCCTGGACGCCGCTGACCGCGCGCTCGTCCAGGTGGCCGTAGGGGTAGCAGAACCCGGTGACCGGCTGCCCGGTGATGTCCCGCAGCATGGCCCGGCTGGTCTCGATCTCCTCGGCCAGCTCGGCGTCCGAGGTGCCCGGCAGCGACCGGTGCCGGAAGCCATGTGAGCCGATCTCGACGCCGGCCTCCGCTATCTCCCGCAGCTGCGGCGCGGTCATGATCTGCTTGCGTGGCCCCTCCGGGTCCCAGTCGTTGGCCTGGCCGAGCTGGCCGGCGGGCACGAACATGGTGGCCGAGAAGCCATAACGCCGCAGCACCGGCAGGGCGTGCTCGATGAAGTCGGCGTAGCCGTCGTCGAAGGACAGCCCGACCAGGCGGCGCGCATCGCCGCGCTCACGCGCCGCCAGCAGCTGGCCGACCGACGTGCCGGTCCGGCCGGTGCGGCGCAGCCAGCGCAGCTGCTGCTCGAAGCGCGGCGGCCGCACGGTGATGTCGAACGGGTCGTCATCGTCGGGGCTGATGGAGTGGTACATCAAGATGACCGGAGCTGCCATGCAGGAGTGACGTTCAGCCAGGCAGCCAGGTTTACCCCAGCTTGCCTCGGTTGTGCGCGCGGTCCGGTGGCGGGCGGCGCGATCTCCCATTAGCCACTCATGTCACGCTTACGGCCGTTACAGTGCCCTCTCGGGAGCGCGCCGCGACATTACGCGGCTGGTGCGAGGGGGGCCATGGTCATGGCGTGTGGGCATCGCGCGGCCCGGCCGGCCGCTATCGCGGTCCAGTCGGCCGCTATCGCGGTCCGGCTGGCCGTCATCGTGAGCGCGGGCGCGCTGCTGGCCGCCTGCTCGAGTCCCCCGCCCAAGACGGCCGCGAGCCAGCCGCCGGTGACCGCGTCGGCCAGCCCGTCGGCCACGGCCAGCGCGCCGGCCACCCCCACTGCGGTGCCGAGCGAGACCCCGACCGCGGCGCCGCCCGGCTGGTGCCAGCACGGCGGGGCCAGGCTGTGGGCCAACCTGACCACCTGCGGCTGGCCCGGGCCGGGCAACACCGGGCCGGACATGTCGCAGTGCCCCAACGGCCTGACGGCGGACAACGGGCCGGTGACCAGGACCATCCGGATCACCACCCGGAACACCGTGATCAGCTGCGAGCACGTCGAGGGCATGATCGACGTCGAGGCGCCGAACTTCACCATCAAGAACAGCATCGTGATCGCGAACAGCGGCAAGACCGGGATCGCGGCCAACGGGTCCGGCGCCATCAAGATCGAGGACGGCGCGAGCGCGGTCGTGGACCACGTGAAGATCAACGGGGACAAGGGCGTGATGGCCTGCGTCTGGGACCAGGGCACCAGCGAGATCGTCGAGGCGGTGAACTGCTTCGGCAGCGACGACGGCATCTGGAGCTGGGCCGACATGGGCTACTCGCACACCACCGGCGACCACTTCGTGATCCGGGACAGCTACATCCACAACCTGACCACGCGCACGTCCAACGGCCACGAGGACGGGTTCCAGACCGAGGGCGCCAGCTACGGGGTCATCCAGCACAACACGGTCAAGATGACCACGATCGCGGACAGCGCGCTGGCCATCTGGGACTCGCTGAAGAGCTCGCACGACATCCTGGTCAAGGACAACCTGCTCACCGGGGGCGGGTTCGCGATCTACGCCGAGGACTACAACCCGGGGGACGGCTCGTCGCCTAACTTCCAGGCCAAAGGCGGCTTCAGCGTGACCGACATCCGGTACGTGGACAACTCGTTCAGCACCCTGGCCTCGGGCTGTGTCGGCGCGTTCGGGGTGTGGTTCGAGCGCCCCTGGCCGCCCTATGACGGCGGCCCGACCGACGGCTGGCACCGGCACGGCAACCGGGTCCTGGAGACCGGGCAGAACGTGGACAACGGCAACCCGGCCGGGGCCGGCCTGAACTGTGGCTGACATGCGGAGCCGCCTTCTGGCCGCCCGCTGCGCCGCTTTCCAGCTGACCTAAAGGGCACCGTCTGCTGGCTGACCTGCACTCAGGGTTTACTCAGGGTTTTAGCTCTGTTTCCGTTGAACTAGCCAACAGGCCGGCCCGTGGATACCAGTGGATCCGTGGTCCGCCGGGCCAGGGATCGTCGTTGTACCGTCCGGCGGGCCGCCGCGCAGGCCTCAGTAGCAGCCCACGGTGACGGGTCCTCGCGCATTGCCGACGATGGGATTGCCGATGCCTCTTGCCGCCATGCTGACCTGGGTGGTGACTGCCGCCGCTGGTCTCTATCTGCTGACCATCTGGCTGATCGAGTACGACCGCGAGTTCCAGTCGGTCGCGGCCACCCGGCTGCCGGTGCCGGTGATCAGCACCCACGCCCTGCTCGCCATCACCGGCATGGTGCTGTGGACGGTCTTCCTCATGACCGGCGCGCATGACCTGGACTGGCTGGTCGCCGCGATCCTCGGTGTGGTCGCGATCCTCGGCCTGATCATGGCGGCGCGCTGGATCGGGGTGTACCGCGCATACGGGGCCCGTTCGCGCCGGGCGCACGCGACCGTCCCGGTACCGGTCGGCGCCGGTTACGGCGCCACACGTGCCGGTCTGGGACAGCGGGCCGCCATTCCGCCAGAACGCCACTTCCCGGTATCAGTCGTCATCCTGCACGGTGTGTTCGCGGTGGCCACGTTCGTCCTGGTGCTGCTGGCCGCGCTGAATCACGCGACCTGACCGGGCCGGGCGGCGCCGCCTGGTGGCTCACACGTAGTGCAGTTCGGTGCCGTCGTGCGTCTCGTGCTCGACGAGTTCGTCGCAGGTCGGGCAGTACCAGCGGGCCTCGACCGGGGTGCCGCAGCTGTGATGCCGTGGCGTGCCGGCCGGGTCGGCGTGCCGTGCGCCCCAGTGCGCCAGCAGGCGGAGCGCCCCGGCCAGGTCCTTGCCCTCGGCGGTCAGCTCATACGCGACCCGCGGCGGTCGCTCCGAGTAGGGCCGGGACACCAGGAGGGCGGCCCGTTCCAGCCGCTTGAGCCGCTCGGACAGGATGTTCGGCGCGATGCCGGGGATCTGGCCGAGCAGGTCGTTGAACCGTTGCGGACCCGGCAGCAGCGCCTCAACGACGAGGAGCGTCCACCGGTCGCCCACCCGGGCCAGCGCCGCGGCCAGCGGTGATTCGGTTTCGGCCATGAGCGGAATCGTATCCCGTTGACTCTCCACGGGTTGATAGTAAGTTGCAAGTTACTAGTTACCCGAACTTGCGGAGCCTGCTGGAGGCGGCCATGTCACTTCTGGACGAGGTACAGACGAACATCAAGCAGCTGGCCGACGGGGCCGGCGCATCGGTGGTGGGCATCGGCCAGCGCTGGGGCGTCGGCTCGGGCATCGTGCTCGGCGACGGGCGGGTGCTGACCAACGCGCACAACATCCGCGGCGATCACGTCACGGTCACGTTCGCGGACGGGCGCACGGCCGAGGGCACGGTGGCCGGGCACGACATCGACGGCGACCTGGCCGTCATCGAGGTGGACACGGCCGGGGCGGCCGCGCTGCCCTGGGCCAGCGACGGCGGGGCGGAGCTCGGGCAGGCAGTCTTCGCCCTGTCCAACCCCGGCGGCCGCGGGCTGCGGGTGACGTTCGGGTTCGTCTCCGGTATCGAGCGCACGTTCCGCGGACCGCGGGGCCGGCGCATCACTGGCAGCCTGGAGCACACCGCGCCGCTGCTGCCCGGTTCCTCGGGCGGCCCGGTGCTGAACGCGGCGGGCCAACTGCTCGGCATCAACACCAACCGGCTCGGTGAGGGCTTCTACCTGGCCATCCCGGCCGACGAGGCACTGCGCGGCCGGGTCGACTCGCTGGCTCGCGGTGAGTCGGCGGCGCCGCCGCCCCGGCTAGGCGTGGCGCTGGCGCCCGGTCACGTGGCCCGGCGGCTGCGCCGCTCGGTCGGCCTGCCGGAGACCGACGGCGTGCTCATCCGCGGCGTGGAAGACGACAGCCCGGCCGCCCGGGCCGAGCTGGCCCAGGGCGACCTGATCGTGTCGGCCGCAGGCCAGCCGGTGCGCGACCCGGACGACCTGTTCGACGCGCTCCAGGCAGCGGGGACGGTCGGCTCGATCCAGCTCACCGTGGTCCGGGGCACCGACGAGCGGACCATCGAGGTCACGTTCGGCGGCTGACCATCTAATCCCGCCTGGCCGGGATCCTGCCGCCGGCCGGCCGGCTCGTCCAGCGGCCCCGGGTAGGCCGCCTCGGCCCGGTCGGCCAGCCGGTTGAACTGGCGGCGGACGGCCAGGATCACCACGACGAACGCGATGACCGCCGCGCCGCCCAGGATCCAGTTGATGGTCTTGTCGGCCTTTTGCAGCGCATCGCCGGCCAGGTACGACGCGAGCGTGTAGATCCCGGCCCACACGATGCCGCCCACCGCGTTGGCGGGCAGGAAGATCCGCCAGCGCATCTTGCTCACCCCGGCCAGGAACGCGGCGTACGCGCGCAGCACCGACACGAACCGGCCAAAGAACACCACCGAGACGCCGTGCCGGTCGAACAGGTACCGGGCCGTCTTCAGCTTCCGCTCGTCGAGCCGCACCTTGGGTCCGTACCGCCGGGCCAGCCGGTAGCCGCCCTGGTCACCAAGCCAGTAGCCGATGTTGTCACCGATGATCGCCGCCGCCGAAGCCACCAGCCAGATCACCCACGGATTCAGCTTGTGCGTGTGCCCCGCGTACGTACCCGCGATGATCAGCGCCGTCTCGCCGGGCAGCGGCACGCCCAGGCTCTCGGCCCCCACCAGCAGGAACAGCACCCAGTAGCCATAGGTGGCGATCAGGTGGCTCAGATTCACTCGGGTGACCCCCGATGGAGTGGCGGATACCTTCACCCTAGGTCGCCCGGTGCTCAGCACCGGTAAAGGCGGCCGCCGGGCTAAGTCCGGTCCATCCGGCGCTGCAGCAGCGCGGCCCGGGCCTCGCGCAACTCCCCGAGCAGGTCAGGGGTCAGTTTCGGGATCGCCCGAACCAGCAGCGCGTCGGTGCGCCGCACCAGGTCGGCGGAGTCCGGGCCGGCGCTCCTGGCCACCTTGTCCAGGTCGGCCAGGGATTGGCCGAAGGCGGGCAGCATGGGCACTGCGACCCGGCCGATCTCGGTTGGCACCAGTTCGAGAACGCCGCCGCCGAAGCTGCGGCCCTCTATTTCCGCGGTCAGCAGCGTGGCCGTGTTATGAAAGCCCGCGACCAGGTCCGCTTCCCGGCCCCCGAACGCTGGGGTCATCCGGCCCTGGTAGATCGTGTCCGTCGTGACGGCCCCGGCCGAGTTCAGCACCAGCCGTGGGTACTTGTGTGACCGCTTGGACAGCAGCAAGCTGCCCGGCGGGACGACTGGGACCCGGTACCACGGGTCCCGGATCCGGCACTTGTACCGGTGGTGCAGCTCAAGCTGCTCGCCGTAGCGCAGGTAGCGGGCCGTCGCCGGGACCTGCTCCGGGTCTGACGACCCCGGCCCGAAGTACAGTAGCCACCGCGGGCAGTCCTGCCCGGCCAGCTCGCGGTGGTCCTGCTGGCTAAAGCAGAGCCCGGTGGCATGCCGGATCCGGGGCAGCAGCGGCAGCGCCCAGGTATCCAGGCGGTACCGGCCGAGGGTGCCATCGCCGACCGAGAAGTACTCGTTGGCGCCGGTCACCGTGGACACCGTCAGCCGGGCCACCTCGGCCAGCGGGTGGAATCCGGGGAGATCCGTCAGCTGGTGCAGCGCGCTCAGCTGGGCCGGGGTCAGCAGGTACCGGGTCCACGTCGGCGCGGTTTCCAGCACCTCGTGCGTCCAGGACAGCGGGCTCCCGGGCAGGTGCTCCACCACGGTCAGCGGCGCCGCCTCCCGGTGCGCCCGCGACTGGTCCCGCCGCCCGCTGAGCACCACCACTTCCTGCAGCACGCCGGGGAAGGAGCCGGGCGGGAACAGGTCCGCCCGCAGCGCGTCCACGTTGCGGATCAGCCAGGTCCGCGCGCTGCGCGCCGAGATCCCGGTGAAGCATTCGGCGGGCACGATGAACGCGAAGGACCCGCCCGCCCGCAGGCTGGTCAGCGCGGCCAGCAGAACCGGGATCCACAGATTCGACACCCCGGTCAGCGTGAGGCCGCTGTCCTGGGCTACCGCCAGCGCGCCGGCCCGGTCCTCCCCGGTCAGGAACTGGAACCGCACGAACGGCGGGTTGCCGACCGCGACGTCGTATTCGCCGGCCGACGGGCGTGCGCCGTTCAGCACGCTGCCCGTGAGCACCGTGCCGCCGAATGGCGTTCCGGCCAGAGCCTGCCGGCTCTTCGCCGCCTCCTGCGGATTGATCTCGACCGCGGTGACCTCTTGTACCCGGCCGGCGATCGCGTGGTCGCGCAGGCCGCGGATGAACGCGCCATCGCCCGCGCTCGGCTCGAAGACCCGCAGCGGCCCAGGTGCCCCGCCGCCCGGTGCTTCAACAATCAGTACGGCAATACGGTCCAGGCAGGCCCGGACCAGCGTGGGCGGCGAATAGAACCCACCGCGCAGCTTCTCCGCGCTGACTACGTCAATGGTCCTCAAGCCGCGCCGTCCCAGGTGTCCGGGCTGGGCGGAGGGTGTGGGATTCGAACCCACGAGGACGCTCACGCGCCCTAGCGGTTTTCAAGACCGCCGCCATCGGCCACTAGGCGAACCCTCCCGCGGACAACCATAGTGCCGCGATCCGGGGGCCGGGCGCGCGCGCCGCGAAGGTGCCGGGCGGGGACTTCTCCTACACGCGGTAGTGAGTAGGCTCACCTGTAAGGAGGAGGATCCATGCTGCCGCCCTTTGGCTGGCAGGCCGTGCTGGAGCAGTGGCAGTTCGCGCCTGTCGTAACGGTGCTCGCCGCCGTGGCGGCCGCGCTGTACCTGTGGGGCGTGTGGCGGGTCGGGCGCCGGCACCCGGCCCGGCCGTGGCGGTGGTGGCGGACCGCGTTCTTCCTGGCCGGGCTGGCGGCGATCGTGCTGGCCACCGAGAGCGGCATCGGCGCCTACGACGACGTGCTGTTCTGGGACCACATGGTGCAGCACCTCATGCTCATCATGGTGGCGCCGCCGCTGCTGGTGGCGGGCCAGCCGGTCATGCTGCTGCTGCACGCCAGCCGGAACCCGCTGCACACCTGGACCAAGCGGGTCATCCGGTCCCGGGTGGTCACGTTCCTGACCTGGCCGCCGTTTACCCTGGCCGCGTACGCCGCGGTCATCGTGTCCACCCACCTCACCGGCCTGATCACCACCACCATCACGCACCCGGTGTGGCACGACGCCGAGCATGCCGTGTACCTGGTGGTCGGCTACCTCTTCTTCCTGCCGATCGTGGGCAGCGAGCCGATCCGCTGGCGGCTGTCCTACCCGATCCGGTTCCTGCTGCTGGCCGTGGCCATGCCGGTGGACACGTTCACCGGGCTGATCCTGAGCATGCAGAGCACTCCGCTGCACGCCACCGACGGCCCGGCCCCGCCCGGCTCGCCGAACCCACTGCAGGATGTGCACTGGGCCGGGGCCATCATGTGGGTGGCCGGGGACGCGCTCATGTTCGGGTTCATGATGCTGGTGTTCCTGATGTGGGCCCGGTCGGACCGCGGCGGCGCGTCCAGCCTGGGCTGGCTGGAGAAGGTCCGGTCCAACAGCTTCGAGCACACCACCGCGGCCACGGTCAGCCCGGCGGCCGCCGCGCACGGCACGATCGACGACGACGAGCACCTGGCCGCGTACAACGACTACCTGGCCCGGCTGAACGAGTCCGGTCACGGCCCGGCCGGCCACCAGTAGTACCCAGAGCCGTTAGAGAAATATCTGCCTCCCGGCTGAACCCGCGCAGCACCATACCCGTGACAGAGGGTGCGGCACGCGGAGCGGGGCGTTCGCTGCACGATTTCAGCCTGCTCTCGCGCTGCACCACGGTGTCCACCAACGCCGTGGTCCACAGGGGAAGGGGAGCGGGAACCATGTCAGTCATTCACCGTGCCGTCGTGGCCTCAGCCACGGGGGGCGCGGCCGTCGCCACGGCGGCCTTCGTCCTGGCGCCTGCCGCAGGGGCGCAGGCGTGCTCAACGGCACGGTCGCGGCCAACGGCAAGGTCGTCCACGGAGGCACCGTGCTCCGGCTGAACCTGGCCCTGTACGGCAGCCAGCCGCCCAAGGTGACGAGCATCACCACGATCGGCTCCGGCTTCCCGCAGCGCACCGACCCGGCCGCACTGGTCATCGGCCCGACCGGGGTCGCGCTGAACAGCCAGGGCACCCTGTTCGTGGCGAACGGCCTGCGTAGCAAGATCAACGCGATCCCGTTCGCGGCGACCCGCAACAGCAGCGCCGGCCAGGGCATGGTGGTCAGCGCCGGCGGCAAGCTGAACGTCCCGCTGGGCCTCATCCTGGCCCCGGACGGGAACGTGCTCACCGTCAACGGCGGGGACGGCCGGATCGTCGAGACCACGACGGGTGGCATGCAGGTCGCTTCCGGTTCCTCGACAAGTCGGGCAGCCCGCCCGGTGCGGGGGCGCTGTTCGGCCCGGCCCTGACCCCGAAGGGGAACGGCGTGTACTACGTGGACGACGCGGTCAACACGCTGCGCCTGCTGCACTGA
>Ga0335085_10006437_pt1 | contig 18531 bp, 9 predicted proteins | sample Lox_Sample_45_FD_206712 | JGI IMG/M metagenome (GOLD analysis project Ga0335085, IMG submission 206712) | Soil microbial communities from Loxahatchee National Wildlife Refuge, Florida, United States - Lox_Sample_4.5 | ecosystem: Environmental > Terrestrial > Soil > Wetlands | place: USA: Florida...
GGGGGGTCAGCTCCCCGGCCACAAGGTCTGGCCCTGGATCGCCAAGGTCCGGCACTCGACCCCCGGCGTCGGCCTGATCAGCCCGCCGCCGCACCACGATATCTACTCGATCGAGGACCTCGCGCAACTGATCCACGACTTGAAGAACGCGAACCCGTCCGCGTCGATTTCAGTGAAGCTCGTCTCGGAGGTCGGCGTCGGGACTGTCGCAGCGGGCGTATCCAAGGCCAAGGCCGATCACGTCACCATCTCCGGCCACGACGGCGGAACGGGCGCCTCGCCCTGGTCGTCGATCAAGCACGCCGGCACGCCGTGGGAGCTCGGCCTTGCGGAAACGCAGCAGACCCTGGTGCTCAACCGCCTGCGCGGCCGCATCGCCGTGCAGGTCGATGGCCAGATCAAGACGGGCCGTGATGTCGTGATCGGCGCAATTCTCGGAGCGGACGAGTTCGGTTTCGCCACCGCGCCCCTCGTCGTGAGCGGGTGCATCATGATGAGGAAGTGCCACCTCAACACCTGCCCGGTCGGGGTCGCCACCCAGGATCCGGTACTGCGCAGGAAATTCTCCGGCAAGCCCGAGTACGTGGTGAATTACTTCTTCTTCGTCGCGGAGGAAGTTCGCGAGCTGATGGCGCGCCTTGGAATCAGGAAGTTCAGCGAGCTGATCGGCCGCGCCGATCTTCTGGAGACGAAGAAAGGCATCGAACACTGGAAGGCGAAAGGCCTCGACTTCTCTAAGATCTTCGCAATGCCGAACATGCATGCGGAAGTCGCGCGCTACCACTCGGAGAAACAGGACCACGGTCTGGAGAAAGCGCTCGACGTGCGGCTCATCGAGCTCGCAAAGCCGGCCCTCGAGCGTGGCGAGAAGGTCTCCGTCGATATGCCGATCCGGAACGGCAACCGCACGGTCGGCACCATGCTCTCGCACGAGATTGCGCGCCGCTATGGCCACGACGGGTTGCCCGACGCGACGATCACGGTGCGCTTCGCGGGCTCCGCAGGCCAGAGCTTCGGGGCCTTCCTCGCCAGAGGCGTCGCGCTGGAGGTGATCGGTGATACCAACGACTATTGTGGCAAGGGGCTCTCCGGCGGGCGCATCGTCGTGTCGCCCTCGCCTAAATTCCGCGGAGAGCCGACCGAGAACATCATCACGGGCAACGTCGTTCTTTACGGTGCGATCGCGGGCGAGGCGTACTTCCGCGGCGTTGCCGGAGAGCGTTTCGCGGTCCGCAATTCCGGCGCCACTGCGGTCGTAGAGGGGGTCGGCGATCATGGCTGCGAATACATGACGGGGGGCACGGTCGCCGTCCTGGGTGCGACCGGACGCAACTTCGCTGCGGGCATGTCGGGCGGGATCGCCTACGTGCTCGACATCGGAGGCGACTTCGCCAAGTACTGCAACGCGGCCATGGTGGAGCTGGACCAAGTGCTCTCGGAATCCGAGCAGCAGGGGAAGCTCGCGCGCCACCTCTGGCATTTGGGGCAAGCCGACGAGGCGATCCTGAAGAGCATGATCGAGCGCCACGCAAGCTATACGGGCAGCCGCCGTGCCCTCGAGATACTCGGGAAGTGGGCGGCCTACCGGCCTCGCTTCGTGAAGGTCTTCCCTAAGGAATACCGCCGAGCCCTGGGCGAGCTTGCAGCGCACAAGAAGGCCGCCGCCTAGAATCAGGATGCGGGCGTCTCGGCTGCACCCCCCGTTCTCCCCACATGAGACAAGCGTAACGAATGGGCAAAGTCACCGGTTTCCTCGAGTATCAGCGGCTCCAGGAGGCAAGCGAAGACAAGGAGCTGCGCAAGAAGCACTACCGCGAGTTCGTCCTGCACCTCTCCGACGAAGAGGCGAAGATCCAGGGCGCGCGCTGCATGGATTGCGGGACCCCGTTCTGCATTTCGGGTTGTCCGGTCAACAACATCATTCCTGACTGGAATGATTTCGTCTGGAAGCAGGACTGGCGGCGCGCGATCGAGACACTGCACTCGACCAATAACTTCCCGGAGTTTACGGGTCGCGTTTGTCCCGCGCCCTGCGAAGAAGCGTGCGTACTGCGCATCAACAACGATCCGGTTGGAATCAAGTCGATCGAGCATGCGATCATCGACAAAGCCTGGGAGTCGGGATGGGTGAAGCCGCAGCCGCCTGCCCATCGCAGCGGCAAGAAAGTCGCGATCATAGGCTCCGGCCCTGCGGGACTCGCCTGCGCGCAGCAGCTCGCGCGCGCGGGCCATGAAGTGACCGTCCTCGAGAAGAACGACCGGATCGGGGGGCTGCTGCGTTACGGGATTCCGGACTTCAAGATGGAAAAGGGCCTGATCGACAGGCGCCTGGAACAGATGCAGGCCGAGGGAGTGGTCTTCCGCAAGGGTGTATTCGTCGGAAAGTCTCGCCCCGGCAAGGGAATCACCGACTGGGCCGCCGAGACCCTCGCCCCCGAGAAGATCATGGCGGAGTTCGATGCGGTCGTCCTCTGCGGAGGGGCCGAGCAGCCGCGGGACTTGCCGATTCCCGGGCGGGGCCTCGACGGCGTGCACTTCGCCATGGAGTTCCTTCCCCTGCAGAACCAGCGCGTGGCCGGAGATGAAGGCGTGCGCCCGCTCTGGGCGACCGATAAGCATGTCGTGGTCATCGGCGGCGGCGACACCGGGAGCGACTGCGTCGGGACTTCGAATCGCCACGCGGCAAGATCGGTAACCCAGTTCGAGCTGCTTCCCATGCCGCCCGACCCCGAGAACAATCCCGTCTGGCCGTATTGGCCGACCCGGCTGCGTACCTCATCCTCGCACGAGGAAGGCGTGAACCGCGACTGGTCGGTCGCCACCAAGGAGTTCATCGGCGAGGGCGGCAAGGTCAAGGCGCTGAAGACCGTTCGTCTGGACTGGAAGGACGGGAAAATGAGCGAAATTCCCGGCACTGAATCCGTACTTCCCGCGGATTTGGTGCTTCTCGCGATGGGATTCGTGTCGCCGCTGCAGACCGTGCTCGAGGAATTCGGGGTCGAAAAGGACGCCCGCGGCAACGCCAAGGCGAGCACCGATGGAGAAGGCTGCTACGCCACGTCCGTCCCCAAGGTTTTTGCCGCCGGCGACATGCGCCGCGGCCAATCGCTTGTCGTGTGGGCCATCCGCGAAGGCCGCCAATGCGCCCGCGCCGTGGACGAGTTCCTGATGGGCTTTTCGGAATTGCCACGCTGACGCCGTGACTCCGCGTTATGGCGTGCTAAGATCGCGCGGCTGAGTTTCCTTCCCGTTTTTTCGTGAATATCGTCATTCTTGCCGCAGGTCTCGGTAAACGGATGCATTCGGATCGGCCGAAGGTGCTGCATCATCTGGCAGGCCGGACACTCCTATCCCACGTCTTCGAAGCAGCCAAGCAGCTTTCACCGCACGTCATGTGCGTCGTCTACGGCCATGGCGGGGAGGCCGTTCGCGAAGCGCACCGCGACCATGGCGGAATCTGGGTCCGGCAAGAACCCCAGCTCGGCACCGGCCACGCCGTCATGCAGGCCGCACCGCACCTCGACGAGCGCTGGCCGACGCTCGTGCTCTACGGCGATGTCCCCTTGATCCGCGTGCAGACGCTTAGGCGCCTTGTCGATTCCGCCGGAAAAGGACTGGGCGTGCTCACCGCCGTGCTGGAGGATCCCGCGGGCTACGGCCGCGTGATCCGCCGTCGCGGACGGGTTGTCCGCATTGTCGAAGAAAAGGACGCCACGGAGCGAGAGCATGCACTCCACGAAATCAACACGGGAATCATCGTGGCGCCGACCAAACGGCTCAAGGCCTGGCTGGCGAAGCTGAGGAACCGAAACGTCCAGAAGGAGTACTACCTCACCGACATCGTTGCGCTTGCGACGCAGGAGCGCGTCCCGGTTGCCGCAATGCAGGCCGACGCGGCGTGGGAAGCCCTCGGAGTGAACAGCCGTGGAGAGCTTGCGAAACTTGAGCGGACTTTCCAGCGCAATGTTGCCCGGGCGCTCATGGAGCAGGGCGTTGCCCTCGCGGATCCGGCGCGCTGCGACGTACGGGGAAGCCTCAGCTGCGGCCGCGACGTGGCGATCGACGTCAATTGCGTGTTCGAGGGGCGCGTGGAACTGGGGGACCGGGTCACGGTCGGCGTGAATTGCCTGCTGAGGAACGTGAAGATCGCCGCAGGGACGCGCATCGAGCCCTTCTGCCACTTGGAAGATGCCGATATCGGCGCGGATTGCCGGATCGGTCCTTACACGCGCATTCGTCCCGGCGGCACGCGTCTCGACTCGCAGGTGCATCTGGGCAATTTTGTGGAAGTCAAGGCGAGCAACATCGGCGCGGGCTCCAAGGCCAATCACCTTTCCTATATAGGCGATAGCGATGTCGGCAGAAATGTGAACGTCGGCGCGGGTACGATCGTCTGCAACTACGACGGCGCGAACAAGCATCGCACCGTAATAGAAGACGAGGTGTTCATCGGCTCGGACACGCAACTCGTCGCACCGGTGCGCGTGGGCAGGGGTGCGACGCTGGGCGCCGGGACCACGCTGACCAAAGACGCCCCCGCGGGCGAGTTGACTATCTCCCGGGCAAAGCAGGTGTCCATCCCAGGCTGGCAGCGGCCCGTCAAGAAGAAGTAGTCGAAAGGCAGAAAGCCCATGTGCGGAATCGTCGGTGCTGTAGCGAAGCGCAACGTTGTTCCGATCCTCATCGAGGGCCTGAAGCGGCTGGAGTACCGTGGTTACGACTCCGCTGGCGTCGCGGTGATGAACGGCAAAGCGGGCGGCAACGGCCACGCGGTGCTGCGGAGGGTGCGCTCGACCGGGCGCGTCGCCGAGCTGGAAAGACTGGCCGGGACACAAGGCCTCGCCGGGGATGTCGGCATCGCGCACACCCGTTGGGCGACCCACGGCGTGCCCTCCGAGAAGAATGCGCACCCGCACATCTCGGGCGGTGTCTCGGTGGTGCACAACGGCATCATCGAGAACCACGAGGAGATGCGCAAGCGCCTGCGCGCCAAGGGTTACGAGTTCGTGTCCGATACCGATACCGAGGTCATCGCGCACCTAGTGCACTCGAACGTGCAATCGGGCGCGACGCTGTTCGACGCCGTGAAGAAAAGCGTGGTCGAGCTAGTCGGTGCCTACGCGATCGCGGTGGTGAGCGAATCGGATCCGTCGCGGCTGGTCGTGGCGCGGCACGGAGCCCCGCTGCTCCTTGGCCTGGGCAATGGCGAGAACTTCGCCGCCTCCGATACCTCGGCGCTCATCCAGGTGACCCCCCGCATCATCTACCTTGAGGACGGCGACTGCGCGGAAATTGCGCTCGCGGGCGTGCGCATCGCCGATGCCAAGGGCAATCCCGTCGAGCGTCCGGTGCAGGTTAGCCAGCTCACCGCTGCTGCGGTAGAGCTGGGGCCGCACCGGCATTACATGCAGAAGGAGATCTTCGAGCAGCCTATGGCGGTGGCGAACACCCTTGAGATGGTGACCAGTGCCCAGTCGGTTTCGCCGCAGCTCTTCGGGACCGAAGCCGAGAGGGTTTTCCGGGACATCGATTCGGTGCTGATCCTCGCCTGCGGAACGAGCTACCACGCAGGCATGGTTGCGCGCTACTGGATCGAAGGGCTGGCGGGAATTCCCTGCAATGTCGAGATTGCGAGCGAATACCGGTATCGCGAGTCGGTCCCGAACCCCAGGGGGCTGGTGGTCACGGTGTCGCAGTCGGGAGAAACGGCCGATACGATCGCCGCCCTGCAGTACGCGAAGTCGCTCGGACACCGGTATTCGCTGTCGATCTGCAACGTGCCCGAATCGGCGCTGGTGCGCGCCTCCGACCTGCGTTTTCTCACGCGCGCGGGGCCGGAGATCGGCGTCGCCTCGACCAAGGCGTTTACGACTCAGCTTGCGGCCTTGGTGCTCCTAACCATGATTCTTGCCAAGATCCGCGGAAGGCTCCCGGCCGAGCGGGAGACGGCGCTGCTGCAGTCGCTGCGGCATCTGCCGCGGGCCCTGGAGAGTGTGCTGCACGTGGAGCCGCAGGTGAAGATGTGGTCGGAGAAGTTCGCGCAGCTCCAGCACGCCTTGTTCCTAGGGCGCGGAATCCACTATCCGATTGCGATGGAGGGGGCACTCAAGCTGAAGGAGATCTCCTATATCCATGCGGAGGCGTACGCCGCAGGGGAACTCAAGCACGGGCCGCTCGCTCTCGTCGACAAGAGCATGCCGGTCATCGCCATCGCGCCCAAGGACGCGCTCCTCGAGAAGCTCAAATCCAATCTGCAGGAAGTCCGCGCCCGGGGCGGCGAGCTGCACGTCCTCGCCGACCAGGACACTCGCATGGTTGCAGGCGAGGGAATCCACGTGATCCGCATGCCCGATCACGCGGGAATCCTCTCGCCCATTCTGCACACCGTCCCGCTGCAGTTGCTCGCGTATCACGCGGCGCTCGAGCGCGGCAACGACGTCGACAAGCCCCGCAACCTCGCGAAGTCGGTTACGGTCGAGTAACGTCGCCGCTCCTCGGGCTGGCGGGCGAACCGCGGCCGTGGCGCCGGGTGCTCCTCGCATTCCCCAACCGCGTGTTTGATCTGGATCAATTCCGGCTAGAACGGTAGTGCGAGCATGCGTGAAGGTCTTGGGGTTGCGGGCGCACCCCTCCCTCATGGTCCTACTAACAACGTTCGGCGCGCATTCTGCGCTGAGCGCCCCAAACAGGAACTTCGATTCGGCGCCTCGAACGAGGGACGTGGCGCGGAGCGCGTGCTCGCGACCCCACAGGAGATTTTGTCATCAACCAGACAAGGAGTAAATATCATGGCAGAGAACAGAAGAAAGTTGGTGTTGATGGTCACGAACGGGCCGGAAGATCCCGAGCTCGCGACGATTCCATTCGTCATGGCGGTCACGGCGCAGGCATCGGACGTTGACGTGCTGATGGGGTTCCAGGGCAACGGCGTGATGCTGACGGTCAAAGGCATGGCGGACCATGTGGCAGCTTCCGGCTTCCCCCCACTCAAGGATCTGTTGAAGACCTACACCGAGGGCGGCGGCAAGATATGCGTGTGCGGTCCGTGTGTTGGTTCGCGCAAGATCGCGCAACCGGACATGGTTGAGGGCGCCACCATCGTCGGCGCCGCGACGTTCGTTTCTGAATGCGTGGCCGCGACGAACGTCCTCGTGTACTGAGTTCGTTTCATAGCAGGGCCTAGCGTCTGAGTCCAGATCCGAAGGAAATGGCCATGGCCAGGGTGAATACAGGCAAGTACGCCTCGGCAAGGCGGCGAAGCTGTCATTCGACGAGGCGGTCGCTCCCGGAGCGCGTGCGTGCGTTGCTATAGGAGAATGTCGTGATAGTTCAAGGCGCCTCGGCCCGGTCCCAGGCTTCGTCGCGCCTGGAATGGGCACTGGAGCAGAGGAATCGGAGAGCACATTGATGGATATGCCACGCCACGAACATTTGCATCACAATCATCGACACCCCGGCCGCGCGGACGCCTCGTCTCGTTCAGAGACGGCGATTGATCCCATGTGCGGGATGACGGTCGATATAGCCACTGCGAAGTACAAGCACGTTTTCGGTGGGTCGACCTGGTATTTCTGCAACCCGCGTTGTCTGGAGAAGTTTGCCGCTGACCCGGGTCGCTATGCGAAAGCGAAAGAGGAACCCGCGCCGAGCGCGCCGCCGGGCACGATCTACACCTGCCCGATGCACCCGGAGATCCGGCAGGTGGGTCCCGGCGCGTGTCCGAAGTGCGGCATGGCGCTCGAGCCTGTCCTGGCGAGCGCCGAGGATCAGCCGAATCCCGAGCTCGTCGGCATGACGCACCGCTTCTGGATCGGCCTTGCGCTGACTCTTCCTGTGTTCGCCCTGGCGATGGCCGAGCATTTGCCAGGACTGCACGGCATGCTACCGGGCCCCAGGGTCTCCGGATGGGTCCAGCTGCTCTTTTCGATCCCGGTCGTGCTCTGGGCGGCGTGGCCGTTTTTCGTTCGCGGCTGGAATTCGCTCGTGTCTCGCAGCCTGAACATGTACACGCTGATCGCGCTGGGCACCGGCGTGGCGTTCGCCTACAGCGTCGTCGCGTTCTTCCTCCCCGGGCTCTTTCCCGAGGCGTTTCGCGGCGCCTCGGGCGAAGTCGGGCTCTACTTCGAGGCCGCCGCCGTCATCTCGGTGCTGGTGCTGCTCGGCGAGGTGCTGCAGCTGCGAGCGCGCGAGAACACCAGCAGCGCAATCCGCGCCCTGCTCAGACTCGCGCCGGCCACAGCCGCACGGGTGCGCGCGGACGGAAGCGACGAGGAGGTGCCCCTCGACTACGTGGTTCGAGGGGATGCCTTGCGCGTTCGGCCGGGAGACAAGGTACCGGTCGACGGCGAAGTGCTCGAGGGCCGGTCGAGCGTGGACGAATCGCTGGTGACCGGCGAATCGATGCCGGTGGAAAAATACCCCGGCGAGAAAGTGACCGGCGGCACCGTCAACGGAACGGGCAGCTTCGTCATGCGCGCCGAGCGGGTCGGCGCTGAGACGCTGCTGGCGCAAATCGTGCAGATGGTCGCCGAAGCTCAGCGCACGCGCGCGCCGATCCAGCGCCTCGCCGACGTGGTGTCGTCCTACTTCGTTCCGACCGTCGTGGGGATCGCGATCATCGCCTTCTTCGCCTGGTCCGTGTACGGGCCGCCGCCGGCGATGGCGTTTGCCCTGGTGAGCGCAATATCGGTCCTGATCATCGCCTGTCCCTGTGCGCTGGGGCTCGCCACGCCGATGTCGATCATGGTCGGCACGGGCCGCGGCGCACAAGGCGGCGTCCTCATCCGTGATGCAGAGGCGCTCGAGCGGATGGAAAAAATCGACACCTTGGTCGTGGACAAGACCGGCACGCTCACCGAAGGCCGGCCGAAGCTCGCTTCGGTCATCGCGGCGGAAGGCTTCACGGAAGCGCAGGTGCTGCAGCTGGCCGCGACCCTCGAGCGCGGAAGCGAGCATCCGCTCGCGGCCGCGATATTGGCGGGCGCCGGGGCACGAGGCGTGACCCCGATGCCGGTCTCGAACTTCGAGGCAGTCACGGGGAAGGGCGTTCGGGCCACCCTTGAAGAACGCGGCATCGCGCTGGGAAGCGAACGCTTTGCCGAGGCCCTCGCCGGAGTTCCGGTGGCGTGGAAGGAGCGCGCCGACTCGCTGAGAAAGAATGGCGAGACCGTCGTCTATCTGGTTGACGACGGGCGTCTCGCGGGGCTCGTCAGTGTCGCCGATCCGGTCAAGGCAAACGCGCGGGAAGCGCTGGGAGCGCTCGAAGCCGAGGGCATCCGCGTCGTCATGCTCACCGGCGACAACGAAGTGACCGCAAGGGCGGTGGCCGAGCGGCTGGGAATCCGCGAGGTGCGGGCCGACGTCCTCCCTCAGGAAAAGGGCGCCGTCGTGAAGGCGCTGCGCGCCGAAGGCCGTGCGGTGGCGATGGCCGGTGACGGCGTGAACGACGCGCCTGCGCTGGCCGAGGCCGATGTCGGCATCGCCATGGGGACGGGTGCCGACGTGGCGATCCAGAGCGCGGGAATCACGCTCGTAAAGGGCGATCTCTCCGGGATCGTTCGGGCGCGAAGGCTTTCGTGCGCCACGATGCGCAATATTCGCGAGAACCTTTTCCTCGCGTTCGTCTACAACAGCCTTGGCGTGCCGATTGCAGCGGGAATACTGTTTCCGTGGACGGGGCTCCTGCTCAACCCCATGATCGCGGCGGCCGCGATGAGCGCGAGCTCGGTCTCGGTCGTGATGAACGCGCTGCGGCTGCGGCGCGCAAAGCTCTGATGTATCTTCGCCCAAGGGACCTTCCATAAACGCGCCTTCGAAGCGGGGAACCTGGAGTCTCCAGTTTCTCGGAGCAACCGGAACCGTCACCGGATCCAAGTATCTGCTCTCGACAGGTGACAAGAAGATCCTCGTCGACTGCGGCCTGTTCCAGGGCTTCAAGCAGCTGCGGCTTCGGAACTGGGCGCCGCTGCCTTTCAAGCCCGCGAGCTTGTCGGCGGTCGTCCTCTCCCATGCACACATCGACCACAGCGGATACGTTCCGCTACTCGTCAAAAACGGCTTCGCCGGCAAGGTCCGTTGCAGCGAGGCGACCTGCGAGCTCTGCCGCGTTCTCCTGCCCGACGCCGGAAGGCTGCAGGAGGAGGAGGCGGACTATGCGAATCGCCGTGGATTCTCGAAGCACAGGCCCGCGCTGCCGCTCTACACCGAGGAGGACGCAAGACGCGCGCTCGAGAGCTTTGCCCCGGTCGAGTTCGATAGGGAGATCGACCTTGACGGCGTGCGCCTGAGGCTGGTTCCGGCGGGCCATATTCTCGGGGCATCGATCGTCTGCCTGAGCGAAGGCGCGCGCACCCTGGTCTTCTCCGGAGATCTCGGACGGCCTAACGATGCGATCATGGTGCCGCCGTCGGCAGTTCACGACGCGGACTACCTCGTGCTGGAATCGACCTACGGGGACCGCCGCCACGATCCCGAGGATCCGCGCATCAAGCTGGGACGCATCATCAGGAAGACCGCGGAGCGAGGCGGCGTCGTCGTCATTCCGTCCTTTGCGGTCGGGCGCGCCCAGACTTTGCTCTACAACGTCCATCGGCTCAAGTCGGAAGGCGCGATTCCCGCCGACTTGCCCGTCTACCTCAACAGCCCCATGGCGGCGGATGCGACAGAGATCTATCACAGGCATCGCGCCGAGCACCGCCTGACGCCGGAGCAATGCCGGGCCATGTGCACCGCCGCGACAATCGTCAACACGCCGGAGGAATCGAAACGCCTGAACGAGAGGAAGGGTCCGATGGTTATCATCGCGGCGAGCGGAATGGCAACGGGCGGGCGTGTCGTTCACCACATCAAGGCCTTTGCCCCCGACCCGCGCAACACGATCCTGTTCTCCGGTTTCCAGGCGGGGGGTACGCGCGGGGCGACCATCCTTTCCGGCGCCGAGTCGGTGAAGATCCACGGGGAGTACGTCCCCGTACGGGCCGAGGTCGCCGTCATCAACAATCTCTCGGCCCACGCCGACTACGCCGAGATCCTGGACTGGCTGCGCCACTTCAATCGCCCGCCGCGGGAGACCTTCATCACGCACGGCGAGCCGGTCGCGGCGGACGCCCTGCGTCATCGCATCGAGGAGCGGCTTCGTTGGCGTGCGCGTGTGCCGGACTATCTCGAAGAAGTCGTGCTGCAATAGACGATCGGACACCGCGATGGAAGCCGCCGTGCCTCACAGAAATTCGCTCAAGCTGCGCCGCCTGGGGATCGACACCTACCAGCACCACGTGGTGTTCATGCGCAGCGATTGCCACATCTGTCGCTCGGAGGGATTCAGCGTGCAGTCGCGGGTGCAGGTCCGGCTGGGTGCGAAAACCATCATCGCCACCGTGAACGTGGTGCATAGCGATCTGTTTGCGCGGGGCGAGGGGAGCCTTTCGGAGTCCGCCTGGCGTGCATTGGGCGCGCACGAGGGCGATGAGATGCTGCTGTCGCACGCAGCGCCCGTCGAGTCCCTGAGTCATCTGCGCGGCAAGGTGTATGGCAAGCCGCTCGACGACGCTTCGATGCTCGAGATCGTGCGCGACATCACCGCGGGTCGCTACTCCGATCTGCATCTCTCGGCTTTCATCACCGCCTGCGCCGGGAACCACCTGGATCTCGACGAGACCGTGGCGCTCACCCGAGCCATGGTCGCGGTCGGCGAGCGCCTCAGCTGGGACGAGGCCCAGATCATGGACAAGCACTGCGTCGGCGGCCTGCCCGGCAACCGCACCACGCCCATCGTGGTGGCGATCGTCGCGGCCTTCGGCCTTACCATTCCGAAGACCTCCTCTCGCGCTATCACCTCGCCCGCGGGCACCGCCGACACGATGGAGACGCTCGCCCCCGTGAACCTCGACGCCCGGGCGATGCGGCGCGTCGTCGAGCGCGAAGGCGGCTGCATCGTCTGGGGCGGCGGTGCCGGCTTGAGCCCGGCCGACGACGCGCTGGTGCGCGTTGAGCGGCCGCTCGAGCTCGACAGCGAAGGCCAGCTGGTGGCGTCGGTTTTGTCAAAGAAAGCCGCGGCAGGCTCGACGCACGTGGTGGTGGACATGCCGGTCGGTCCGACCGCCAAAGTGCGATCGAGCGCGGCGGCCGAATTCCTGTGCGGACGGTTCGAGGCCACGGGACGCGCCCTGGGCTTGTCGGTACGCGTCATAGTCACCGACGGCATCCAGCCGGTCGGACGCGGTATCGGCCCGGCGCTCGAGGCCCGCGACGTGCTCGCGGTCCTTCGCGGTGAGGCCGGGGCGCCGCCGGATCTGCGCGAACGCGCGCTCCTGCTCGCCGGGCACGTCTTGGAGCTGTCGGCGCGCGTGCCCGCAGGCATCGGGCAGAAGGAAGCGACGGCGATCCTGGAGGACGGACGCGCCTGGCGCAAGTTCGAGGCGATATGCGAGGCCCAGGGCGGGATGCGGGAGCCCGGCCGGGCTTCCAACACCGACTGGATCTGTGCAACGCGCGCCGGCTGCGTGATGGCGATCGACAACCGCCGGCTCGCGCGCGCGGCGAAGCTCGCCGGCGCGCCCAAGGCGAGCGCTGCGGGCGTGGAGTTTCTCGCGCCGATCGGAACCTTGGTCGAAGAAGGCCAGCCGCTCTTCGTTCTGCACGCCGAGGCCCACGGAGAGCTTCACTACGCGCTCGACTACGTCAACAACCAGCCGGACATCGTCGCGATCGGAGAGCCGCGGTGAGAGCTCTCTGGCGCTCGAAACAATCCGCTAAACTCGCTTCGGGAATGCGGCCCGGTATTGACGTTAACGTAAACGTCAAGTAGCCTGAAGCACCCGACGGGTTCCCGGCACGGAGGGTTGGATGACCGATCTCAGCACTTCCCGGCACACCCAATACAAGGCGAAGCACAAGATCCGCTTCGTCACGGCGGCGTCGCTCTTCGACGGGCACGACGCTTCGATCAACATCATGCGCCGCATCCTGCAGGCGAGCGGCGCCGAAGTGATCCATCTCGGGCACAACCGCTCGGTCGAGGAGGTTGTGACCGCCGCGCTCCAGGAGGACGTGCACGGCGTCGCGGTTTCTTCCTATCAGGGCGGTCACATCGAGTACTTCAAATACATGATCGACCTGCTGCGCGAGCGGGGCGGCGAGGACATCCGGGTGTTCGGTGGAGGCGGCGGAGTCATCATTCCCGAGGAGATACGCGAGCTCGAAGCCTACGGCATCGCGCGCATCTACTCCCCCGAAGACGGCCAGAGGCTCGGCCTGCAGGGGATGATCAACGACATGCTCGAGCGTTGCGACCGGGACCTTTCGCATCACGCGCCCCGCGACCTGGGCGGGGTGAAGGAAGGAGACCGGCGGGCACTTGCCCGCCTGATCACGGCACTGGAAGCGGGCGCCGCCCGGGCGCTTCGCGATCAGATCGTGAAAGAAGCCGACGCGCGCGCGGTGCCCGTGCTCGGCGTCACCGGTACCGGCGGCTCGGGGAAGTCCTCCCTTACGGACGAGCTGATCCGCCGCCTCCGCATCGATCAGGACGATGGCCTGGACATCGCCTTGCTTGCCGTCGATCCGTCACGGCGCAAGAGCGGGGGCGCCCTGCTCGGCGACCGCATCCGGATGAACGCGCTCGGAACGCGCGTCTTCATGCGCTCGATGGCGACGCGCGATACCGGCAGCGAAATCTCCGCAGCGCTCGCCGACGCGATCGCCGCCTGCCGCGTGGCCGGGTTCGATCTGATCGTGGTCGAGACTTCGGGCATCGGCCAGGGCAATGCGGCAATCGTGCCCCTCGTCGACGCCTCGCTGTACGTGATGACCCCGGAGTACGGAGCGGCAAGCCAGCTGGAGAAGATCGACATGCTGGATTTCGCCGATTTCGTGGCGATCAACAAGTTCGACCGCCGCGGGGCGGAAGACGCACTGCGCGACGTGAGAAAGCAATATCAGCGCAACCACAGGCTTTTCAGCGACCCGCTCGAGCGGATGCCGGTATTCGGCACCATCGCCTCGCGCTTCAACGACGACGGCGTGACCGCGCTCTACCAGGGAATGCTGCCGAAGCTCGTCGACTGCGGCCTGAAAGCGGGGCCCGGCAAGCTACCCGGGGTCTCCGTGCGCGCCTCCTCGGGGAAGAGCGTCATCGTGCCGCCTGCGCGCGTGCGCTACCTCGCGGAGATCGCCGAGACAGTCCGTGCCTACCACCGCAACGCGACCGAGCAGTCGCGCGTCGCGCGCGAGCTGCAGCAGCTTCAGGAATCGAAGCGCATGCTCGAGCAGGCCGGAAAGGACGGTGCCGCGCTCGGCTCTCTGGCCGATGAGCGGACTGCGAAACTCGATGCCCGCTCGAAGCAGCTTCTCGAGACCTGGCGGGATACGGTCAAAGCCTACTCGGGCGAGGAATTCAGCGTGCGCGTGCGCGACCGGGAGGTGCGCACGAAGCTCACGCATACCTCGCTCTCGGGCACCCGCTTGCCGAAAATTGCCCTGCCGAGATTTGAAGACTCGGGAGAGGTCCTGCGCTGGCAGCTGCGGGAAAACGTTCCCGGTTCCTTCCCGTTTACCGCGGGCGTGTTCGCTTTCAGGCGCGAGAACGAGGACCCGACGCGGATGTTCGCCGGCGAAGGCGACCCTTCCCGGACCAACCGGCGGTTCCACCTGCTCTCCAAGGACATGCCGGCAAAGCGCCTGTCCACCGCCTTCGATTCCGTGACGCTGTACGGCTTCGACCCGGATCCGCGCCCGGACATTTACGGCAAGGTCGGCAACTCGGGCGTCTCGATCGCCACGCTCGATGACATGAAGGTGCTGTACTCGGGATTCGACCTTTGCGATCCGGCCACGAGCGTCAGCATGACCATCAACGGGCCGGCGCCGACGATCCTGGCGATGTTCATGAACACCGCCATTGACCAGCAGCTAGCGAAATTCACGAAAGAGAGGGACCGGGAGCCTACCGCGAAAGAGCGCGAAGGAATCAAGGCGAGAACTCTTTCGAGCGTGCGCGGCACGGTGCAGGCGGACATCCTCAAGGAGGACCAGGGCCAGAATACCTGCATCTTCTCGACTGAATTCAGCCTCAAGGTGATGGGGGACATTCAGGAGTACTTCATCGGGCATGATGTCGGCAATTTCTACTCGGCATCGATTTCGGGCTATCACATCGCCGAGGCGGGAGCGAATCCGATCAGCCAGCTCGCCTTCACGCTTGCCAACGGTTTCACATTCGTCGAAGCCTATCTCGCGCGCGGCATGAGGATCGACGATTTCGCGCCAAACCTCTCGTTCTTCTTCAGCTACGGCATGGACCCGGAGTACGCGGTTCTCGGGCGCGTGGCGCGGCGCATCTGGGCGGTAGCGATGCGCGAGAAATACGGCGCCGGCGAGCGCAGCCAGCGGCTCAAGTTTCATTCACAGACTTCGGGACGGTCGCTGCACGCGCAGGAGATCGCCTTCAACGACATCCGCACCACGCTGCAGGCGCTGATTTCGACGAACGACAACACCAACTCTCTGCACACCAACGCCTACGACGAGGCGATCACCACGCCCACGGAGGAATCGGTGCGCCGCGCCATGGCGATCCAGCTCATCATCAACAAGGAATGGGGGCTCGCCAAGAACGAGAATTCGAACCAGGGCAGCTTCATCATCGAGGAGCTGACCGATCTGGTCGAGGAGGCGGTGCTAAAGGAATTCGAGGCGATCTCGGAGCGCGGCGGCGTGCTCGGAGCCATGGAGACCGGATACCAGCGCGGAAAGATACAGGAGGAATCGATGGTCTACGAGCAACGCAAGCACGACGGCTCGTATCCCATCATCGGCGTGAACGCATTTCGCAGCCCGCACGAGGATTCCATCCCGCGGAAGCTCGAACTCATCCGCTCGACCGAGGAAGAGAAGCGCTCTCAGCTGCAGCGTCTCGCCGACTTCCACGAGCGCCACAGCAAGGAATCCGGGCCGATGCTCAAGCGCCTGCAGCAGACGGTCATGGACGACGGGAATGTATTCGCCGTCCTCATGGATGCCGTCCGCTGCTGTTCCCTCGGCCAGATCACGCACGCGCTTTTCGAGGTCGGGGGGCAGTATCGGCGGAACATGTAGGGGCGGGAGGCAGCAAAAAGGATATGGGGCGCTGCGACTGACAGGCGGTTGGGATTGGCACTCCCATCCACGCTATCGGCGTTCTGTTACCGCAGCGCCGCGAGCGCCCGCTCGGCATCGCGCGCCAGCGGATGCTGGGGGTTTTGCTTGAGGAAGCTCTCGAAGCCCGAGGTAGCCCGGGCCTTCTCACCCATCGCCGCCTGGGAGAGCGCCGCACCGAAGCGCGCCTCGGGGACGAGCGGGCTGCGGGGGTGGGCATCGGCGAAGGCGCCAAACGCTTTCGCCGCCTCGGCGAAATTGCCGGCGTCGGCGAGGTCCTGCGCCGACTTCAGCTGTTGCTGCTCGGCTCTGTAGGCGGGATCCTGTTCGCGATCTCCCTTCCAATAGGGCCTAAGCTCGGACTCGGTGGCCTCTGCGCCGCGAATCCCGGCGGTCACTGTCTGGCTGGTGACCTGCGTCGGCTGGCGCGGCCCGACCGCGCGCAGCCTCACCCAGAGCTCGCGGAGCACGTTCTTCAATGCGGAATCCCCTTGCGGAGCCGGATCGGCCGTCATTGCAGCGCTTGCGGCGAGCAGAAGTACCATCGCGGCCGCCACGCGGATCACTGCTCTTGCCTGCATGATTGCCTCCTCATCGCAATGACTAGTTGCCCAACAGTTTGGCCAGGGAGCGGTACTGGTTTCCCGTGTCCTTTTGCAACCGGGTTGCTTCGCGATACTTCTCTCGCGCCTCCGGGAGCTTGCCGAGCCGGTAATAGGCGAGCGCGGCATTGACGCGTATGCCGCCGTCGGCAGGGTCCACTTCCTCCGCAAACCGGTAGGATTCGAGCGCGCGCTCGTAATCGCCGCGGTCGTAGTACAGATTGCCGCGGTTGTTGAGCGCCGCCGCGTGACGCGGATTGCTGGAAAGAATCGACTCGAACTCTTTCAATGCCACGTCAGTCGCTCCATTACGTCCGTAGATATTGCCGATCTGTAGGCGCGCCTCCTCGTCCTTGGGGTTCGACGCAAGCAGCTGACGATAAGGCTGGACCTCGCGCTCCAGGCGTCGTGCAATGAGCACGCGCTGCTCGCGGTCGATCAGGCGACTCGCCCGCTCTCCTGCGGGTACCTCGAGGGCGAAGCTCGCCGGTGCAAGGGTGACCGGCGGAAACTTCTCCCAGGCCTGGCGCAGCGACAAAATCTTGATCTGCTTCTTGGCCTCAGCCTCGTGGTACCTGCGCCCGCCCTCGGCCCAGGCCTCCGAGAATGAGGTCGCGATCAGAGTGGCTTCCACGGGTATCCAGATCTCCCCGTCTCGCACGGCGAGCAGGTCGTCCTGCAGGCTGATGAGTCCCCGGTCGGCCACCTTGACCCCCGTGCGGAACATGAGAAACAGGTGACCGGGCACGTCGACCAGTGCAGTCTCGATGCCCAGGTTCTCGTACGCAGCGGCAAGCAGCACTGAAAGGTCGTCGCAATCGCCGCTCTTCAGCCGAAGCGTCTCGCGCGGAAACTGCACGTAGTCGACCTGATCGGCGGCCACCCGGGAAAAGGGTGTGTTCGGATCGGCCTGATATCTCAGGCCTTGGGCGCTCAGGATGTTGTACACGGTCGACGCGAGCGCCAGCGGCCGGTTGAGCGCTCCCTGCGAAGGCGGGGCATAGCGGTTGGTCGCTTCGCGCACGAAGTTTCTCAGGGTGTCGTCGCGCGGGGTCACGAAAGAGCCCACCATTTCGCCGTTCGCCCACAGGATCGCGTTCTTTCCGTACAAGGTGACGGCCTGGGTGATGTCCTGCGCCGCGTCGCGGCTGTCCGCGGTCGCGAGCGATACGATCGCAAGCACGCGGGTGTCTTCGTCGATCCCCAGGATCTTGCTGTTGAAGGTCGCGTGCAGCGGGACCTCGACCGTGGATTTCGCCTTGAGCTCGGCGATCTCGCGGTTCACCGGAAAGTCCATGTACTCCTTGATGAAGAACGATACCCGTAGGTTCTTGAAATCGTCCGCCGTGTCGTTCTTCACTTTCACCGAACCGATTTTCTCGGTCGCGTACTGCTTGTGCGCTGCCACGAACATGCGTTCCAGGCGCAGATCCTCGATGCGCGGTCGCGCGACCGTTCCGGAGAGAGCCTTCTTCTTCTGGTCGTATGCCGCAGCCAGCAGGCGCTGGTTCGCATCGCTCGGATTGAGCTTGGCTGCAAGCGTCAGCTCGGCGATCGCGGCGTCGAAGGCGCGCTGTTCGAGATGGACCTCGGCCATGGCGATGTGCGGCGCGTCGGCCCGGTCGTCGATACGCGCGGCCTTCTCGAGATACGCGAGCCCCTGGTCGTAGGTGTTGCTGTCGGCGAAGCTCACGCCGAGCTGGAAGTTCACTTCGTAAGAATCCGGCTGCAGTTCCAGTGCGTGCTTGAGCGTCTGGATCGCCTCGCCGCTCTTGCCTTGACGGTTCGCCGCCGTGGC
>Ga0335085_10006438_pt1 | contig 18529 bp, 22 predicted proteins | sample Lox_Sample_45_FD_206712 | JGI IMG/M metagenome (GOLD analysis project Ga0335085, IMG submission 206712) | Soil microbial communities from Loxahatchee National Wildlife Refuge, Florida, United States - Lox_Sample_4.5 | ecosystem: Environmental > Terrestrial > Soil > Wetlands | place: USA...
GCATTGGTCGCTGGTCGGCGACTTCTACATGCTCGGCCTTTTCCTGACGGGCCGCCTCGGCCCCGAGATCGAGCGCGTGAAGTCGCTCGAGGATTTGGCGGGGCACGGGATCAGGCCGGGCTGAGGGGACACGGCTGAGGCTATTTGGCACATGAATCCTCCGCCCTCTTTTTCGTCGCGATCGCTCCGGAGCGCGTCGAAGGACGCACGAACCGGGAACTCGTGGACATGCCCTCCCACATCATCGACCTCGCCTCGCTGAAGCCGATCTTCGAGCCTGCTTCGATCGCGGTGATCGGGGCGTCGCGCGATCCCACGAAGATCGGCGGGCTCCCGATCGCGTTCACGCGCGCGAACGGATTTGCCGGAGCGATCCATCCCGTCAATCCCGGCAGCGCTGAGGTCCAGGGGCTCCCCGCCTATTCGAGGGTCGCGGAGGTGCCGGGCCCGCTCGATCTCGCGATCGTCGCGCTGCCGAGCGCGGGCGTCCTCGCCGCGCTCAAGGATTGCGCGGCCAAAGGTGTGCGCGCGGCGGTGGTCTTCAGCTCGGGCTTTGCGGAAGTGAGCGAGGAGGGTCGCCTCCAGCAAACGGAGATTACAGCGCTCGCTCGGTGCTCGGGCATGCGTGTCGTCGGACCCAATTGCATGGGGATCGTCGACTTTCGCAGCCGCGCGGTCGCGAGCTTCCACCCCGCCTATCGCGAGGGGATCGGGCCTGCAGGCCGCATCGCGCTCGTGAGCCAGAGCGGCGCCTTCAGCGGGCTCTGCTTCATGATGGCCCAGGATCGCGGCCTCGCCTTCAGCGCGAGTGCCAGCACCGGGAACGAGGCCGATGTCGATGTCGCGGACTGCCTCGCCTATTTCGCGGCCGACCCCGGCACCGACGTTATTCTCCTCTATCTCGAGGGCTGCCGCGACGGCCGGAAGTTGATGGATGCTCTGGGGAGAGCACGCGCGGCGCGAAAGCCGGTGATCTGCATGAAGCCCGGCGCGACCGAGGCCGGGGCGGCGGCGGTCGCCGCGCATACGGCCTCGTCTGCGGGCTCGGAAGAGGTCTTCGCGGCGGTGCTGCGCCAGATGGGCGCCTATCGCGCGCAGAGCATCGAGGAGTTTTTCGACATCGGCGCCGCTGCCGCCGCGGGTGTGCTGCCGCGAGACGACCGCATCGGTCTCCTCACGGTTTCCGGCGGTATCGGCGTCCTGATGGCGGATACGGCTGAGCGGCTCGGCCTATCGGTCGCGCCGGCGCCCGAGCGGGTCCAAGCAAAGATCCGCGCGCTCGTGCCCTTTGCCGCGACGCGCAATCCCATCGACATCACGGGACACGTCGTCGCCGACCGCAGCCTCATCGACCGCTCCCTCGAGATCGTGCTCGCGGAAGGCGGCTACGGCAGCGTCGTCGCCTCGGTCGGCAGTACCGGACGCAACCCTATCTACGCGCCGCGCATGATCGAGACCGCGGCGGCGTTGCGCGAGCGTCATCCGGAGGTGCTGCTCTGCATTACCTGCCTTTCGTCGCTGGAGTTCAGGAAGGCGCTCCAGGCGTTGGGCGTGCTCAGCTTCGAGGAGCCTGTGCACGCCGTACGCGCGGTAGCGGCACTCGCGGCCTTTCGGAGATCTTTCGATGCCGCGACACTGATGCCGGCGGATGCAGGTCGGCTTCACCACGCCGCGACACGTTTGCCGGCTTCGGTTGCGGTAGGAGGCGTCGAGATGGTGATCGGCCTCCGCGAGGATCCCGCCTTCGGGTTGATGATCTCGCTGGGGTTCGGCGGGAGACTCGGGGAGGCGCTTGGCGCCGGGGTCCTCAGGGCGGCCCCGATCGCTCGCGTCGAAGCGCTGGCGATGATCGAGGAGCTGCCGGGGCGCGCGGTGCTCGCAAAGGCGTCGGCAGTTGAAATGGAAACGCTGGTGCGAATGCTGGTGCTTGCGTCGGAAATCGACGCTGCCCGCTAAGCGAGCTTCTCGAGTTCGCGGAGGATGGTGTCGCCCATTACGGTGGTCGAGACCCGCGCCGTGCCCGGCTGCAGGATGTCCGAGGTCCGCACGCCGCTCTTGAGGGCGGCCTGCACCGCGCTCTCGACGAGCTTCGCCTCCTCGGCCATGTCGAAGGAATAGCGCAGCATCATCGCGAAAGAGAGGAGCGAGGCCAGCGGATTGGCGATGTCCTTCCCTGCGATATCGGGCGCGCTCCCGTGGACGGGCTCGTAGAGCGCCTTGCGTCGGCCGCTGCTGTCGGCAGCGCCGAGCGAGGCCGAGGGCAGCATGCCGAGCGAGCCCGTCAGCATCGCCGCGCAATCCGAGAGCAGATCGCCGAAGAGATTGTCGGTGACGATCACGTCGAACTGGCGGGGGTTGCGCACGAGCTGCATCGCGCAGTTGTCAGCGTACATGTGCGAGAGCTCGACGTCCTTGTATTCGGCATCGTGCAGCTTCTGCACCTCCTCGCGCCAGAGAACGCCGGTGTGCATGACGTTCGCCTTCTCGACCGAGGTCACTCGGTTCTTGCGCTTGCGCGCGAGCTCGAAGCCCACGCGCGCCAAGCGCTGGATCTCCGCGGTCGTGTAGACCTGGGTGTCGATTCCGCGGCGCGAGCCGTCCGGCAGCACGGAGATGCCGCGGGGCTCGCCGAAATAGACGCCGCCCGTGAGCTCGCGCAGGATCATGATGTCGAGGCCCTGGATCACCTCGGGCTTCAGCGTCGACGCGCCGATCAGCGGATCGAAGACCATCGCCGGCCGCAAATTCGCGAAGAGATCCATCTCCTTGCGCAGGCGAAGGAGTCCGCGCTCGGGCTTGAGGTCGAAGGGAAGCTTGTCCCACTTGGGCCCGCCGACTGCGCCGAACAGCACGGCATCGCTGCGCTGCGCCTCCGCGAGCGTCTCGCCCGTGAGCGGGGTGCCGTGCGCGTCGTAGGCGGCCCCGCCGCAGAGGCCCTCCGACACGTCGAAGGTCGCGATCCGCCGACGGTCAAACCATTCGACGACGCGCCCCACCTGCCGCATCACCTCGGGCCCGATGCCGTCGCCGGGGAGGAGGAGGAGTTTCTTGTTTGCGGCCATAATCGCGAATCCCCAAGCCGGGTTTCAGGAATAGAGCCACGGCTGGCTGAGCCGCTGGCGCTCCTCGTAGCGATCGATGGCGGGCGCCTTCTGGAGCGTCAAGCCCACGTCGTCGAGGCCGTTCAGCAGGCAATGCTTGCGGAAGGCGTCGATCTTGAAATGAATCTTCCCGCCGTCGGGCCGAGTGATCGTCTGCTGCTCGAGGTCGATGGTGAGGCGCGCATTGGCGCCTTTCTTCGCATCGTCCATGAGCTGATCGACGATCGGCTGCGGCAGCTCGATCGGGAGGATGCCGTTCTTGAAGCAGTTGTTGAAGAAGATGTCCGCGAAGCTCGGCGCGATGACGCAGCGGATGCCGAAGTCGAGAAGCGCCCAGGGCGCGTGCTCGCGGGAGGAGCCGCAGCCGAAATTCTCGCCTGCGACCAAAATCTTCGTCTGGCGATAGGCCGGCTGGTTCAGCACGAAATCGGGGTTTTCGGAGCCGTCGGGGCGAAAGCGCATCTCGTCGAAGAGCGCCTTGCCGAGGCCGGTGCGGGCGATCGTCTTCAGGTGCTGCTTCGGAATGATCTTGTCGGTGTCGACGTTGATCATCGGCAGCGGGGCGGCGATGCCCGTAAGTGTAGTGAACTTCTGCATTGGACGGTGCCGTGAGCGGCGGCCCTCGCTGTTGTTGGCCGCCCTGAGGTGCCACAACGGAACGGCCTGGGGAAGCGGAATCTCCACCCCAGGCCGCCGTTGCGGTAATGAGCCTTGTCCGACCGGCTGTCGCCGGAGGTAGGTCAGCCCTTCTTTGTATTTTCCCGGATGTCGTGCAGCTTATCGTTGATCTGGAACATGATGATGATCCATTCGCAGATCATGCGATGAATCAGGGGAAATATGAGGAAACCGACGAGTGCTCCAAGTCGCTGTATTCCCCCCTCTCCACCAAACATCTGAATCAGGAATAGGATCTCAACTACGACCAGAACGACCCAGAAATAGATCTGGATCATGATAGGCGTGATCATGCGGTCGAATTTGAGATATTCACCCATTGCTTCCCTCCTGCTTCCCCAAGGAACGCTTGCGTCATTCGGCACGCGAGCCGAGACGGACCATCAGTGAAATTCGACTCGCGGTGAAATGCAAGCGATACCGACGCACGCCGCGGTAGCGCGCGCGGAAATCGGAGGCTAGCGGAGCTTTCTTACGTCCGTGAGATGGCCCGTCACCGCCGCTGCCGCGGCCATGGCGGGGCTGACGAGATGAGTGCGCCCTCCGCGGCCCTGGCGGCCCTCGAAATTGCGGTTCGAGGTGGAGGCACATCGCTGGCCGGGCTCGAGTTTGTCGGCGTTCATGGCGAGGCACATGGAGCACCCGGCCTCGCGCCACTCGAAGCCCGCATCGAGGAAGACCCGGTCGAGCCCCTCTTCCTCCGCCTGTTCCTTGACCAGACCGGAGCCCGGCACCACCAGCGCGTTGACGCCATCGGCGACCTTGCGACCCTTGGCCACGGCCGCCGCCGCGCGCAGGTCCTCGATGCGGCCGTTGGTACAGGAGCCGATGAAGACGCGCTGCACCGGCACCGAGGCGAGGGGCGTTCCCGGCGTCAGGCCCATGTACTGGAGCGAGCGCTGCATCGCCTGGCGCTTCCCCTCATCGGCGGCATCGGCGGGGTTCGGGACGACGCCTGTGATCGGGAGCACGTCCTCGGGGCTCGTGCCCCACGTCACCTGCGGCACGATCGAGGCCGCGTCTAGTTCGACATCCGTGTCGTAATGGGCGTCGGGATCGCTCGGGAGCGTGCGCCAGTACCTCACCGCCTGCTCCCAGGCCGCTCCCTTGGGCACGTGCGGCTTCCCCTTCAGGTACTCGAAGGTGGTCTCGTCGGGTGCCACCAGCCCCGCGCGCGCCCCGCCCTCGATCGTCATGTTGCAGACGGTCATGCGGCCCTCCATTGAGAGGCCGCGAATGGCGCTGCCGGCGTATTCAATGACGTGGCCGGTGCCCCCGGCGGTGCCGATCTTGCCGATTATCGCGAGGATCAAGTCCTTGGGCGTGACGCCGAAGGGAAGCGTGCCCTCGACGCGGACCAGCATGTTCTTGGCCGGTTTCTGGATGAGCGTCTGCGTCGCGAGCACGTGCTCGACCTCGGTCGTACCGATGCCGAAGGCGAGCGCGCCAAAGGCCCCGTGCGTCGCGGTGTGGCTATCGCCGCAGACGATGGTCATGCCGGGCTGGGTCATGCCCTGCTCGGGCCCGATGATATGGACGATGCCCTGGCGGATATCGGTCATGCCGAAATAGGGCACGCCGAATTCCTTGACGTTGCGCTCGAGCGTCTCGACTTGAAGCCGCGATTCCGGCTCCTCAATACCGCGGGAGCGGTCGGTGGTGGGGACGTTGTGGTCGGCGACGGCGATCGTGGCATCGGGCCGGCGAACGCGGCGGCCGGTGGCGCGCAGCCCCTCGAAGGCCTGCGGGCTAGTGACCTCATGGACGAGGTGCCGGTCGACGTAGAGGAGGCAGGTACCGTCCGGCTGCCTATCGACGACGTGGCTATCCCAGATCTTGTCGAAGAGCGTGCGGGGCTTGGTCATGACCGTCGATCCCTATATTCCCGTTCGCACCGTCATCGCGCGTCCTTCGACGCGCTTCGCTTGCTCAGGATGAGGTTGATCGAGAATTGCATCTCCGGCGCCCCTCATCCCGAGCAAGCAACCGAAGGGACCGCGTCGAAGGACGTACCGGCGACACTCCTCCTATTGTGTCGACTCCGCGGGCTCGGCACTGGCGCCGCTCTCGGGCACCTCGACATCGCCCGTGCTGCTGCGCTCGGCGATGCGGGCGGCTTTGCCGGTGAGGCCGCGGAGATAATAGAGCTTCGCGCGGCGCACCGAGCCGCGGCGCATTACCTCGATCGCGCTGATGCGCGGCGAGTAGAGCGGGAAGATGCGCTCGACGCCCTCGCCGTAGGAGATTTTGCGCAGCGTGAAATTGGAATTGAGGCCCGCATTCTTGCGCGCGATGCAGACGCCCTCGAAGGCCTGGATGCGCTCGCGCTCGCCTTCCACCACCTTGAGGCTCACCTTCACCGTGTCGCCCGGCAGGAAATCCGGGATCGCACGGCCCGCGAGCAGCTTTTGGATCTGCTCCTGCTCCAACGTCTTCACCAAGCTCATGACACCACCTCTTCCATCAAGTCGTCCGCCGCGCTCGGCGTTCCCATAGGTCCGGGCGCCGCTCGCGCGTCGCCTGCTCCCGCTGCTCCTGCCGCCACCGGCGGATCCTCGCGTGATCGCCGGAGAGCAGCACCTCCGGCACCGATCGTCCCGCCCACTCCTGGGGCCGCGTGTAATGCGGATATTCCAGGAGACCGTCCTCGAAGCTTTCCTCCGCGAGCGTCGCGGGCTCGCCCACGACACCCGGCAGCAGCCTGACGCAGGCGTCGATGAGCGCGATCGCCGCGGGCTCGCCGCCGGAGAGGACGAAATCGCCGAGGCTCAGCTCCTCGATCGACCGCGCCTCGAGCGCACGCTCGTCGACACCCTCGTAGCGCCCGCAGAAGAGCGTGACGCCCGGGCCTGCAGCGAGCTCTTTCACCCGTGCCTGCTCCAGGCGACGCCCCCGAGGCGAGAGGTAGATCGCCGGGCCGGGACCCGCGCCTTCCGCGATCGCACGATCGACCACGTCGGGCCGCATCACCATGCCGGGGCCGCCGCCAAAGGGAGCGTCATCGACGGAGCGGTGTTTATCGCGCGCAAATCCACGGATGTCCACTGTTTCGAGCCGCCAAACCCCGCCGTCGCGCGCGCTTCCCGCGAGCGAGCAGCCGAGCGGCCCCGGAAACATCTCCGGAAAGAGCGTGAGCACCGTCGCGACCCAAGCCACGTCCTAATCCTCGTTTACCTCTTCGGTCTCGACCGGTCGGTTCTCAAGGAGACCGGGCACCGGTACGATCGTCAACTTTCCCTTCTCGATCTCGACCACTGGGACTACGCGATCCGTGAACGGCACCATCACCACCCCGCCGTCGGGGCGCCGCACCTCTAGGCTGGTGCCGGCGCCGTAATCGTGGACTGCCACTACCTCGCCGAGCGCCGTCCCATCCGGAAGCTCCGCCGCAAGCCCAACCAAATCGCCCCAGTAGTACTCGCCGAGCTTCGCGGGCGGGAGAGCCGCGCGCGGCACGTAGAGCTTCGTGCCCCGAAGCCGCGCCGCGGCGTCCCTGTCGCCGACACCCTCGGCCTCCGCCAACAGCGCGCCTCGCGCGCGCCCCACGAGCTTCAACCGGAACCGGCGCTCTCCTCTCTCGTCGAGTAGCGGCCCGTAGGCAACGATGTCCTCGGGCACCTCGGCGTAGCTCAGAACGCGGATCACGCCCTTCACACCATGCGCGCCGAGGATCATGCCCATGAGGACGCGCCGCTCAGGGGAGGCGCCCATGCGGTGGGCCCGATCAGCTCTGCGGCGCGCTCTCGCCCGCTGCCGCCTCGGTGGCGCCGGCAGCAGCCTTGGCGCGCTCCTGCGCCTTGGCGCGCGGCGCCGACTTCTTGGGCGTCTCGCGGATCTCGGGCTTCGGCGCCAGGCCGGCGTCGCCGAGGAAGCGCGCGACGCGATCGCTCGGCGTCGCTCCCATCTTGATCCAATGTTGGATGCGCTCAGTCTTCAGCACCACGCGCTCCTTGTGGCCGCGGTCGAGCATCGGATTATAGGTCCCGACCTTCTCGATGAAGCGGCCATCGCGCGGGCTGCGGCTGTCGGCGATGACGATCGAATAGAAGGGACGCTTCTTCGCGCCGCCGCGGGTCATCCGGATTTTGAGAGCCATGAGTCTCCTTTGGTTTGAGTGAGAGAGGGCGAGGGTGAACGGTCATTCTCAATGCGGCCTGAATCCGCCGCCGCCGCCGGGCAGCAAGCCCGTGAGGCCGCCGCGCATCATGCCTTTCTTCCCGAGCTTCGAGACCTTCTTCATCATGTCGGCCATGTCCTGATACTGCTTCAGGAGGCGGTTCACCTCCGGCACCGTCGTGCCGGAGCCGGCGGCGATTCGGCGGCGGCGCGAGGCATTGAGAACCTTCGGGTTCTTGCGCTCCTTCCGCGTCATCGAAGAGATGATCGCCTCCTGGCGCTTCAGCATCCCCTCGTCGATCTTGGCCTCCTCGAGCTGGCGCTTGATCTTGCCCACGCCCGGGAGCAATCCCATCAGGCCGGACATCCCGCCCATCTTCTTGAGCTGCTTCAGTTGGGAGGCGAGATCGTCGAGGTCGAAGGTCCCCTTCTGCATCTTGGCCGCGAGCTTCTCGGCTTCGTCGCGCTCGACGGTCTCCGCAGCCTTCTCAACGAGGCTCAGCACGTCGCCCATTCCGAGAATTCGGCCCGCAACGCGCTCGGGATGGAAAGGCTCGAGCGCATCGAGCTTCTCGCCGACGCCCACGAATTTGATGGGCTGCCCCGTCACCGCGCGCATCGAGAGCGCGGCACCGCCGCGGGCATCGCCGTCGACGCGCGTCAGCACGATTCCCGTGATCCCCACGCGCTCGGCGAAGCTCTTGGCGACATTGACGGCGTCCTGGCCGGTCATAGCGTCCGCGACAAGCAACGTTTCCGTCGGCCCCGTCGCGTCGCGCACCGCCGCCGCCTCGCTCATCAAGCCTTCGTCGATGTGGAGACGACCCGCGGTGTCGAGCATCAGCACGTCGTAGCCGCCGAGCTTGGCCGCCTGATGCGCGCGCTTGGCGATCGCAAGCGGCTGCTCGCCCGCAACGAAGGGGAGCGTATCGACACTGACCTGCCGGCCCAGCACCGCGAGCTGCTCCTGCGCTGCGGGACGATGCACGTCGAGCGAGGCCATCATGACTTTCTTGCGCTGGCGCTCCTTGAGGACCCGCGCGAGCTTCGCCGTCGTCGTCGTCTTGCCCGAGCCCTGGAGCCCCACCATCATCACGACGACAGGCGCCGGCGCGTTCAGATTGAGCCCGTTCTCGAAGCCGGGCTCACCGACCACGCCGCCGAGCGTCTCCACGAGGTGATCGTGGACGATCTTCACGACCATCTGCGCGGGCGTGACGGAGCGGATCACCTCCTGACCCACGGCCTTCGCCTTGACGCCGTCGACGAAGCTCTTGACGACGGGGAGCGCAACGTCGGCTTCGAGGAGTGCGACGCGGATTTCCCGGAGCGCCGCCTCGACGTCGGATTCCGACAGCGCGCCGCGACGGCGCAGCCGGTCGAAGACGCCGGTCAGACGATTGCTCAGGCTCTCGAACATCCCTGCTCCATCGCAAAAGCAAGCAAGGCCAGCGCGCGACACTCGCGGACCGGCCGGCCCCCTCGGGGGCGAAACGAACGTGCTTCCTGGGAAGCGGCGGGAAGCTACGGGAAGGCGTGCCGCGTGTCAAATCCGGGCTAGGACGGGCCAAACACCGGCGCCATCTGCTAGAATGGCGGCCGTGGCCGAGTCCAGAGCGTCATTCATTCTGCCGATGGCCGCGGTCTTGCTGGCGGGGTCTCTTTGCGCGCGCGCGGCACCGCCCGAGGACGCCGATCCCTATTCCCCCACCGCACGCTGGTTCCGGAGCCTTTACGACGCCGACGGCAATAGCTGCTGCTCGCGCGCGGATTGCCGCCCCACCGACTACCGCGTTACGGCGCAAGGCTGGGAGGCGCTCATCGACCGGCGATTCGGCGTGCCGGAGGCGACATGGATGCCGGTGCCCGAGAGCAAAATCCTCAAGCGAACACCGAACCCGATCCACCGGCTCGTCATCTGCTACACGCGGGATCGCGGCATCCTCTGCGCAGTGCTCCCCGACGAAGGGTGAGCTACTCCTGCCCGAGATAGGCCGCGCGCAAGCGCGCGAGGTCGATCTTCTTCATCGTGAGCATCGCGCGCATTGCACGGCCCGCCCTCTCCTTGTCAGGGTCGCCCATCATCTCCGGCAACTGCGCGGGAAACACCTGCCAGGAGAGGCCATACTTGTCCTTGAGCCATCCGCAGGGCCCGATCTCGCCTCCGGCGGAGAGCCGATCGGCGTAGTAGTCGATCTCGTCCTGCGTGTCGCAGGGAATCTGGAAGGAGACCGCCTCGGTGAACTTGAAGTTGGGACCGCCGTTGAGAGCGGTGAAGCCCTGCCCCTCGATTTCGAACTCCACCGCCATCACGAGGCCATCGGGCCGACCGTGGACTTCTAAGCCTTCCTTGCCGAAATGGCTGATGCGCCCGATCCGGCCGTTGCGGAAGATGGAGACGTAGTATCGCGCGGCTTCCTCGGCCTCGCGGTCGAACCAAAGGCACGGGCTGATCCTTCGCAGCATTGCCATCTCCACCCCCCGTGGCCGCTATCATTTCTCTGCGCGCGGCAGCGGCTGCAGCATGCTCACGCGGTTGCCCTCGGTGTCGAGGAAGGACACGTATTGACCGACGCCGGGTATCATCATGGGCGCACCAAGCACCTCGCCCCCCGCCGCACGCACCTGCTTCATCGCGGCTTGGACGTCGTCGACCGCGATGACGACCCCGGGAAACTGGTGCGGCCAATCCGCTCGCCGCTGGTAGAAGCCGCCATTGATCCGTCCGGACTCTTTCGGCGCGCAGCCTTCCATCTCGGAGGTCGTCGCGAGCACGTAGTTGCCCATCGCCTCGCCGAGCGCCTGCATCTGCCAGCCAAAGGCGTTCCGGTAGAACGCGGACATCCGCTCGCTCTGCTCGTAAGGCATCTCGAAGTGGACGACGGGACACATTTTGGTCATGCGCGGCTCCCTCTTCTTGACAGTTAGGTTGATATCAACATAATTAGCGCATGCCGATGCGACTGTCGAGGGGGCGACTCTCGAAAAAGCGGAAATCGAGGCGAACGCCCGCACGGCCTTCCCTGTCCTTCGAGAAGACGATCGAGGTCCGCGACGACTGCCTTTGCCTCTTCGTGCAGCGGGCGGCGCGGTCGCTGGCGCGGCGCTTCGACGATGCGTTCCGGCCTCTCAGCCTCAACCATGGTCAGTTCTCCCTGCTGATGTCGCTCAACCGGCCGGCGCCGCCCGCGATGGGAGAGGTTGCGGCGCTCTTGGGTGTGGACCGCACGACGCTCACGGCAGTGCTCAAGGCGCTGCAACGCCGCCGTCTCGTCTCGGTGCGGGCCGACGATAGCGACAAGCGCAGCCGACGCCTGCTCCTCACCGCCGCCGGACGCGTGGTCCTCGCCGAGGCCTATCCTCTATGGAAGGCGAACCTCAGAGAGATCGAGGCCTCGCTCGGTCCTGCGACCGCGGCGAGGCTGCGGTCGGATCTGCTCCTGCTCGGGCCGCCCCTCAATGCCCCGTTAACAACCGCGGGAGCCAGAGGCAGAGCGGCGGCCAGACCGTGATCGCCGCGAGCACCAGCAGCAGCGGCACGAGCCAGGGCAGGATCGCGCGTGACATCGTCTCGAAGCTGATGCCCGCGATCCGCGAGGTCACGAAGAGCACCACGCCGATCGGCGGATGAATCGTTCCGAGGATGAGATTCAGGATCATGATAAGACCGAATTGCACGGGATCGACGCCGAAGCTCGCCGCCGCCGGCGTGAGGATCGGGATCAGGATCAGCAACGCTGCCAGCACCTCCATAAAGCAGCCGATGAGCAGCAGAATGAGATTGCAGGCGAGGAGGAAGACCAAGGGATCGTGGACCGTCGCCACCACGGCCGGCGCCAGCGTCTGCGGGATGCGCGAGATCGAGAGACACCAGCCGAGCGCGCCCGCTGCCATCACCAGCACCATGACGATGCCGGTGGTCTCCGCGGTCTCGATCAGGATCGCCGGCAGCATCCGGACGTCGAGGGTGCGGTAGATGACGAAGCCCAGGATGAGCGCATAGCAAGTCGCGACCGCCGCCGCCTCGGTCGGCGTAAAATATCCGCTGAAGAGGCCCACAAGCAGGATCACCGGCGCGAGCAGCGCCCAGAACCCAGCCCTGAAGGCGAGCCAGATGCCGCGGAGCCCTGCGAAGGGATGCCGGGGCATCCCCTCGCGCTTGGCAACGACGGCGACCATGACCATGAGGCTCGCGGCCATCAGCAGGCCCGGAATGAACCCGGCCATGAAGAGACGGCCGATCGAGACGTCGGCGGTGACGCCGTAGATCACCATCGGCAGGCTCGGGGGAATGATCGGACCGATGGTAGCGGCCGCGGCAGTGATCGATGCCGCGACCTCGGGGCGATACCCGACGCGCCGCATCGATTTGATCTCGACGGCGCCAACGCCCGCCGCATCCGCCACGGCCGAGCCCACCATGCCCGCGAAGATCGTGCTCGCGAGGATGCTTGCATGCGCATAGCCGCCCCTGAGCCAACCCAGAAGCGCGCCCGCAAATCCCACGATCCGGTCGTTGATCCGCGCGGCCGCCAGGATGTTCCCCATGAGGATGAAGAGCGGCGCCGCCACGATCGGAAAGGAGTTCATGGCCTGCGCCATCTTCTGCGGCACGATCGTCGGCGAGAGCCCACCCAAGAGGACGAATGCGAAGGCTGCAAGCCCCATGGCCGCGAAGAGCGGCACGCCCGCGAGGATCGCCGCGAGCCAGACCGCCGCGATCTCGACCATGAGCTCGGTCATTCCGAGCGCTCCTCTGGAGAGGCGGGCGGCAGCGGTGCGCTGCCGAGCGCCGCTACGGCATCGACCGCGGCCTGGGTGAAGGTGACGGCGCCCGCGAGCAGCATCGGCACGTAGATCCAGGCGAGCGAAAGCGGCAGCGTGAGCGCGGACATGTCCGCGTTCCGCCGCACGAGATCGACGCTGAACCATCCCACGAGAATGCCGAGGAGTGCGACGAGGCCTTGGATGATTGCCTCGGCCGCGCGCCAGGCGGCGTGCGGAAGAAGATCCTGGAAGAAGCGGATGCGGATATGGGCGCGGCGCCGGGTCGCGAGCAGCCAGCCGAAGACCGCGCACCACACCATCAGATATTTCGACCCCTCGTCGGTCCAGATCAGGGGGTCGCCGAGCGCGCGGGTCACGACGCCCAGCATCACCACCACGAGGAGCCCGCCGATGAGACCGAAGGCGATCCACTGGATCGCGAGATCGAGGGCGGCGCGCAGCCTCGCGATCATCAGAGCATGGGGTCGAAATTTTCCGCCGTGCGGCGTCTCACTTTCCCTGCTCCCTTCAGAGCGTCGCAACGCGCTCCCAGAGCCCCTTGCCCCATTTGCTCTCGAACTTTGCGGGCACCGTCGCCAGGACGGGCTTGCGGAAGCTCTCGAGGTCCGGCTCGATCACCTCCATGCCGGCCTTCTTGAAGGTCTCGGCGAGGCTCGCCTCCTGGGAGAGGATCTCGCCGTCCTGCCAAGCCCCGTGCGTCTCGAGCGCGCCCCGAAGCACCGCCTGCTCCGATGCCGAAAGACCCGCCCAGCTCTTCTCGTTGATGGCGATGAGGCGCGGCGTGATGATATGCCCGGTGAGCGTCAGGTATTTCTGGACCTCGTAGAACTTGTTGCTCTGGATGGTCGGCAGCGGATTCTCCTGCCCGTCGACCGCGCCTTGGCTGAGCGCGAGATAGAGCTCGCTGATATTCATGGGCGTCGGACGCGCGCCCCAGGCCTCGACCATCGCGCGGAAGGTGTCGACCTCGGGGATGCGCAGCTTGAACCCCTGCAGATCATCGACCTTGCGCACCGCCTTCGATCCCGAGGTCAGATGACGCTTCCCGTAATAAGTGCCGCCGATGATGCGCATGCCACGCTTCTCCACGAGAAGCTGGCTCATCTCCGTCATCACGCTGGAGGCCAAGGCACGCCGCACCTGCGCGGCATCGCGCCAGATGTAGGGAGCCTCGAGGATCGAGAATTGTGCGACGAATTGCCCGTACTGCGCGGCGCCCTCGTCCACCATCTGGATCGCGCCCGTCGCCGTCGCTTCGATGACATCGCGCGAGGAGCCGAGTTGGCCGCCGGGGAAGGTCTGTATCTCGACCGCGCCGTTGGTCTTCTCTTTCACCTCCTTGGCAACCCGATCCATCATGATCGCGCTGGGGTGAGTGGGTGCGAGCACCGAGCCCCAGCGCAGCACGGTGGCAGCGCGAACAAGACGCGGCACACTCAGCAGCGCGGCACCCGCCGCCGCCGTCCGCAGGATCGTCCGGCGCCGGATACGTAGTACGGTCATGTTTTCCTCCCTCCCGTGGTCGAGCCTTTCCGGAATTAAAGCACTTTTTGGCGGCGAGGCCACCGGAGAGGATGCGCGCCCGGCGATCTGGCAACGAACGAGCGTCATCGCGGGAAACCCCGCGGGCGACCGGGCCGCACGGGCGTACAAGACACCCCCGGCGATCTCGTGCATATCCCTCGGGGACGCGATCCAGGTATGGGCAGGTGACCAGCATGGAGGAATTGCCGGGCTTCGTCTTGGCGGGGCTGGCGCTCGCGGGGAGTCCAGGCCCGGCGACGCTAAGCCTTGCCGCGACCGGGGCTGCCTTCGGCGCGCGGAGCGGGCTTCCCTATATGAGCGGCATTGTTTTCGGCATGGTCGCCGTGATGACGATCACCGCGAGCGGAGTCGTGGGCATGCTGCTGGCCGTGCCGGGAGCGACGCCGATCGTCGCAGGCCTCGCGGCCGCCTATTTCGCCTATCTCGCCTATCGGATCGCGACGGCCCCGCCTCTCTCGGATGAAGCGAAAGCGCGGCGGCGTCCATCCTTTGCGGGCGGCTTCTTCCTCTCGTTGGTCAATCCCAAGGGCTATGCCGCGATGGCCGCGCTCTTTTCGGGATTCGTGCTGCTGCGCGAGCGGCTCTTCCTCGACGCCGCGTTCAAGATCGCGGTATTGCTCGCGGTCATCGTCGCGGTCAATCTCGGCTGGCTCTATGCGGGGGCCGCGCTCACGCGCTGGTTCCGCGAGCCCCGCATGAACCGGATCGTCAACGTGAGCTTCGCGGTGCTGCTCGTCCTCTCGGTCGCGGCAGCGCTCGCGCTCTGAGCGTGCCCGTCACTCCTCGGTCGCGCGGTAGGCCCAGCCGCCGAGCGCGCCGCCGATCAGCGGGGCAACCCAGAAGAGCCAGAGCTGCTGCAGCGCCCAACCACCTACGAAGAGCGCCGGTCCCGTGCTGCGCGCGGGATTGACGGAGGTGTTCGTGACGGGGATCGAGATCAGGTGGATCAGAGTCAGCGTCAACCCGATCGCGAACGGAGCGAAGCCCGGAGGCGCCTTCGGCGACGTCGTTCCCATGATCACGAAGAGGAACATGAAGGTGAGCACGACTTCCGAGATCAGCGCCGAGAGCAGCGGGTAGCCGCCGGGCGAGTGATCGCCGTAGCCGTTGGCGGCAAAGCCCGCGCTCAAAGTGAAACCGGCCTTGCCGCTCGCGATCAGGTAGAGAACGGTGCTCGCGACAATCCCGCCCACGACCTGCGCGACGATGTAAGGCAGGACGCTCGATGCCGGAATGCGCCCTCCCGCGAAGAGGCCGACCGTGACCGCGGGATTGAAATGGCCGCCGGAGATGTGCCCGACGGCGTAGGCCATCGTGACCACCGTGAGACCGAAGGCGAGCGCCACGCCGAGGAAGCCGATCCCCAATCCGGGGAAGGCCGCCGCCAGCACAGCACTCCCGCATCCTCCGAAGACCAGCCAGAAGGTTCCGAAGAACTCCGCCACGACCTTCTTCGACATCGGCATTTCGCGATTCCCCCTTGATATTGCACGGCCGGGCCTCTCGCGGGCCGGCCTCGCAATGCACCTATGGCGCTAGGAGGCGATTTCAACCATTGCGGCAGCGAAGGCGGCCATGCCGAACAGAAGGAGCACTCCGCCGGAGGCCTGGTCGATCCAGAGCAAGGTGCGCCCAGCGAGTCGGTGTCGCACGAGGCTTACGCCGGTGTCGAGCGGAAGCCCCTGGAGCGCGGGGCCCAGGAACACCGAGGCTCGCCATCACCGTGGCGACGCTCGGGACGGTCGCGGGACTGGTGAGCTTCAAAAAAAGCGTTACGCCGTCGGCGGCCGCAAGATCGACGGCTCCGCGCGAGGTGTAGCCCGCGTTGCATCGCAGGACGCCGTTCTCGCATCGCTTTGTGACTTCCGTGCCGCAGTCGCAGAAAATGCAACGGGGCCGCAATAAACTCACACCTTCCGCAAACCGCTCGCGCGCTAACTCGACGCCGAGGGGAGCGAGCGCCAATGGGCCCGAATTGGTATCTCACGGTTGCCGCCGCCGTCTTCGGCGCCGTCGTCGGTTGTCTCATACTGTTGGGCTGGCTGATCACGCGCTGGATGCTTGGCGAGGTCGGTCATCCGCGCCTGCGCGTGCCGCTCCCGCGCACGCTCGCGGCGCGACGCTGGGTCGTCCGCATCGCCGCCGCGGTCATGGCGGTCGCGAGCACCACCGCGGGCTTCGCCTATCTCGTCTATCCGAGCCCGCAGCCGGCCCCAACGCCCGCGCCCGCCTTGGAGACCGCGGCCTTGAGGCCGCCGCCCGCGCCGACGCCGACCCCCATGCCGCAAGCACCGCCGCCGACGCGGATCGAGGTCGGCGGGATAGCGATCCTGTTCGAGCCTCCGGCGGGCTATTGCCTTTATCCGCCGGAGCTGTTGCAGGCGGTGCTCGCGACCCAGCGTAAAGCCAATCCCGATAACGCCGTCCACATCGCTTTCGGCGATTGCGATCAGCTCCACAATCGCGGGAACGACGGCGCCAGGATCCGCGATTTCGGCTTGCTGATGACGCCGAAGGCGATGCTTGCCAAGACCGTCGGCAAATCGGTGCTCGCGCAATATGCGCGGGAGACGCTCGACCAGCGCGAGCTTCAGCGCGGCGCCGACCGCGGCATCCAAGCGGCCGAGCGGAAGCTCGAGATCAACTCCTTCGCCTCTGCGGGCGTGCTCGCACGGACCGACGGCGCCATCTATTTCGGCTTCCTCTCGCGGATCAAGTCGGGCGGCGCCGGAAGTTTCGAGCAAGCGGGGTTGATGGCCATGACCGTGATTCACGGCCGGCTCATCGCCTATTACCTCTACGCGGATTTCCGCTCGGACCCGCGGCCCGCCTTTGCCCGCCTCCAGCCGACAGCGAAGGCCGGTGTCGAGAGGATGGCGGCGCTTAACCGCTGAAGGCGGCCCCCCGCAATCCGTTGGACAGGCTCGGGGGCCGACCCTATATACGAAGCCGCATGACCGGCACCCCCTTCGTTAAGATGCACGGCCTCGGAAACGATTTCGTCGTGTTCGACGCGCGCGACCACGCGCTCGCGCTCGACGATGCGCACGCGCGCGCGATCGCCGACCGCCACACCGGCGTCGGCTGCGATCAGCTCCTGGTGATGGAGCGGCCGCGCGACCCCAAGGCCGATGTCTTCATGCGCATCCGCAATGCCGACGGCGACGAGGTGGAGGCCTGCGGCAACGGCACGCGCTGCATCGCCGCGGCGCTCATGCACGAGACCGGCAAGCGGCGCGTCACCATCGAGACCGTGGCGGGTCTCTTGGAGGCGAGCGATGCGGGCTCCGCGCGCGTCACCGTCGACATGGGTCCTGCCCGGCTGCAGTGGCGGGAGATTCCGCTTGCGCGTGAGTGCGACACGCTCCACGTGCCGCTTACGCTCGGGCCCGTCAGCGATCCCGTCGCCACCAATATGGGAAACCCGCACGCGACCTTCTTCGTATCCGATGCGGAGGCCGTCGATGTCGCGGGCCTCGGCCGCGAGCTCGAGCGTCATCCGATGTTTCCGGAGCGCGCGAACATCGGTTTCGTGAGCCTCATCGGGAAGGATCGCCTGCGCTTTCGCGTCTGGGAGCGCGGCGTCGGCATCACCATTGCCTGCGGCACCGGCGCTTGCGCCGCGGGTGTCGCCGCCGCCCGGCGCGGGCTCACGGGACGCAAGGTGACGGTGGTCGCCGACGGCGGACCGCTGGAGATCGAGTGGCGAGCGGACGGCCATGTCCTCATGACCGGGCCCGTCGCAGTGAGCTTTACCGGCATTCTCGATCCCGCTCTCCTCGGCTGAGGCCGCGATGCCCGGCCTCGACATCATCACCCTCGGCTGCCGCCTCAATGCCTTCGAGTCCGAGGTGATCCGCCGCGAGGCCGCCGCCGCCGGGCTTGAGGACGCCGTCATCGTCAACACCTGCGCCGTCACGGCCGAGGCCGAGCGCCAGGCGCGCCAGGCGATCCGCCGCGCGCGGCGTGAGCGGCCGCATGCGCGCCTCATCGTCACGGGTTGCGCCGCGCAGATCGCGCCCGAGCGCTATGCCGAGATGACCGAGGTGGATCAAGTCCTCGGCAATCTCGCGAAGCTCAAGGCCGAGAACTATCGGGCGCGTGGCTCGCGTATTGCCGTCGACGACATCATGGCCGTGCGCGAGACCGCGGCGCATCTCGTCGAGGGTTTCGAGGGACGCGCGCGCGCCTTCGTCGAGGTGCAGCAGGGTTGCGACCATCGCTGCACCTTCTGCGTGATCCCCTTTGGGCGCGGCAACAATCGCTCCGTGCCCGTGGGCGAGGTGGTCGCGCAAACGCGC
>Ga0335085_10006439_pt1 | contig 18528 bp, 13 predicted proteins | sample Lox_Sample_45_FD_206712 | JGI IMG/M metagenome (GOLD analysis project Ga0335085, IMG submission 206712) | Soil microbial communities from Loxahatchee National Wildlife Refuge, Florida, United States - Lox_Sample_4.5 | ecosystem: Environmental > Terrestrial > Soil > Wetlands | place: USA...
CGATGCGGGCGAGCACGCGGTGCAGGTACAGCGGATCGTTTTTCGCGGCGCGGGCGCGGAGACGCTCGCGCAGTTCCTCGGAGCGCTCGGGAGCATCGGCGAGACCTTCGAGCAGCGCACGCAGATAGAGGCCGGTGCCGGCGGTGATGATGGGAAGTTTGCCGCGCGTGCGAAGATCGGCGAGAACCTCGAGGGCCCGGCGGCGAAAATCTCCGGCGGTGAAGACTTCGTCCGGCTCAAGCAGATCGATCAGGTGGTGCGGGATGCCGCGGCGTTCGGCGACGGGAACTTTGCCGGTGCCGATATCGAAGTGACGGTAGATCTGCGTGGAATCGCAGACGAGAATTTCGCCGCCGAGACGCTCGGCGAGGGCGATCCCGAGCGCGGATTTCCCCGAAGCGGTGGGACCGAGGATCACGACGAGACGGGGCAGAGCGGTTTTGTGAACGGTCATCCCGCGAACATCCAGTGACGCAGCAGCAGGGCGATCAGAACGAGCGCCGCGAGAATCAAGGCCCCGGCGATTTGGGCGCGATTGATTTTCATGAAAATCTTCGTGCGAAGGCGGCTTAGTGCAGGCCGACTTGTTCGGGCGTCAGATTATAGAGAAATGCGATGCGCAATTTCAGATTGGGGCCGTGGAATTGCTTGGGAAGAGGCTCGAAGGGATTCGAGGCGTGGATGGCGGCCATGGCGGCGTTGTCGAGCGGCTCTTTGCCGGAGGTGCGCTCGAGAACGGGATCGGGCGCTTCGATGCTGCCGTCGGGATTGATGGTGAAGGTGGTGAAGACGACACCGCGATCACCCATGCGCGCGGATTCGGGCATCACCGCCATCCAGTTGCGTTTCAGGGCGGCGAGCAGGCGATTGATGTAATCGCGGAAATCGACGCCTTGGGTGTCCGAAAGAATGTCGACGCCGGTGCCCATGCCGGTGGCGCCGCCGACGCCGGGACGGCCGCCGCTGTAGATGGGCGCCTGCCCGGGGTTTTCGTGGGCGGCGTGGAGCATTTGATCGTCGATCATTTTGCCGGGCGTGGAATGGTTGAGTCCGAGATCAAGCCGGTTGCTGGGCTGCGCGGGAAGAACCGGTTCGAGATGTGAGGGCTGAACGGGCGTCGAGGGAATCGCCGCGGGAGGCTGCGGCGTGATTTCGACCTTGGGCCTTGGAGCTTCGGGCAATTCGGCTGCGGGTTTGGGCGGCGCAGGCGCCGGAACGGGCTTGGGTTCGGGCGGCGCGACTTTATTCAAAGTTTTCGGCGTGACGGCGACCTTGGGAAGCGGCTTGGGCGCGGGTGCGGGAGCGGAGGGCGGCGAATACATCCAATGCGTGTCGAGGTTGTCGCCTATCTCCGTCACCGGCTTCGTCGGAAGCAGCTTGGGCAAGAAAATCACGAAGAGAAGCAGCGCGGCGTGAAAAACGACGGACCCGACGACGCGGATCAGCTCGGATTGCGGGCTCGCTTTTTCCTCCGGCTGGATGAGCAGGTTGGCGTCGCCGGTGGTGAAGATGTCGGGCTTGACGATTTCGAGCAGCGCGGGCGTCATTTCCGGCGCGCGCTCGGGCTCGCGAATTTCTTCGGGCTTGAGCGGCTCGATGCGAGCGGGGACGACGGTGCGCGTGTCGAGAATTTCGAGCGTTACGGTGGAGACGTGCTGCACGCGCTCGATGGGCGTGGCGGCCATGCCGCGCGGGACGAGGGTGCGGTGGACGAGAACGTCGAGCGGGAGATGCGACGGAATGGTGGTGCGGCCGTCGAGGGGCGGCGCATCGGAGGGGCCGGAGGGGACGACGGTGCGGTCGTCCATATAGGTGGTGACGCGGTGTCCGGCCTTCTTCGCCTCGTCTTTGTCGACGGGGCGCACGTTTGTCGGAACCAGGGTGCGCGGGATCATCGTATGTCCTGCGGGGAAAACGCACCGAGTTGGACGCGGCGGGCGTGATCCTGGATGCCTGTCATGACGCTATCGGCGAGCGCGAGGGCGCGGCGGCCGGCTACGCCGTCGACGACAGCGGGTTTGCGAGTGCGGGCGGAATCGAGGAAGGCGCGGAGCTCGGCGTCCAGGGGTTCTTCGAGCGCGGTTTCGAGTTTTTCGAAGCCGATCGGTTGCGCGGCGCCGGGAGTGACTTTGATGCGCAGCGCGTCCTGGCGCGTGAAATCGAGCGAGATATATTCGTGCTCCTGGAAGAAGCGCATCTTGCGGACTTTTTCGGTGGAAACGCGGCTGGCGGTGAGGTTGGCGACGGTGCCGGTTTCGAATTCGATGCGGGCCTGGGCGATGTCGACCTTTTCGGTGATGACCGGGATGCCGACGGCTTTGAGGTCGGCGACGGGCGAATCGACGAGCGAGAGGAGAATGTCGAGGTCGTGGATCATGACGTCGTAGACGACGTCGATATCGAGGCTGCGCTGGGTGAAGATGCCGAGGCGGTGGATTTCGAAGAACATGGGCCGCTGGACGATTTTCTGAGCGGCGACGACGGCAGGATTGAAGCGCTCGACGTGGCCGATCTGCAGGATGCGCCGGGCGCGGGCGGCGGCGACGATCAGGCGGTCGGCGTCTTCGAGCGAAGCGGCCATGGGCTTTTCAACGAGCACGTCGATGCCGGATTCGAGCAGCTGGCAGCCGACGCTGGCATGAACTTTGGTGGGGACGGCGAGGCTAACGGCGCTGACGCCTTCGGCAGCGAGCGATTCGATGCCGGGCAGGACGCGGGTGCCGAATTCGGCGGCGACTTTCACGGCGCGCTCGGCGTTTGCGTCGACGATGCCGGCCAGTTCCGCGCCGGGCATGGTCTTCCAGACGCGGACGTGGTTCTTTCCGAACTCGCCCGCGCCTACGACTGCTACTCGAATTGGAGTTTCGCTGGTCACGGTTTCTTCGTCGCGGAAGTCTCCGGAGCAAAAGCCTGAATCGCGATGCCGGCATCGCCGGCGGCGCGCAGCAGCGCTTCGCGGTCGAATAATAGTGTACGCCCGGCGTCGATTGCCAGCGCGGTGGCGTTCGCGCGCCGCATTACTTCGATGGTCGGCAGGCCGATAACGGGTACGTCGAAGCGCATGTCCTGGCGGGGCTTGCTGACTTTGACGACGACGAGGCGCTGGCCGCCGGCGATCCGGGCGGCGCGCTCGATGGTTTCGTCGGTTCCTTCCATGGCTTCGATGGCCACGCAGGCGCGGTCGCGGACGACGACGGTCTGGCCGAGGTCGAGGCCGGCGATTTGCGCGGCGATGCGGCGGCCGTATTCGATGTCGGCGGATTCGGTTTCGTCGGGGGCGCGCTGGGTCAGCACGCCGGTTTGCGGCAGCAGCGCGCCGAGGAATTTCGTCGAATCGACCAGCTCGATGCCTTCTTCCTGCAACACGCGGGCGACGGCGCCGATCAGCGAATCCGTATTTTTGGTTGAAAGCGAGAGCAGCAGTTTCGCCAGGCGCCAGTCGGGACGGATGGAGCTGAAGATTTTGTTGTGCTTTACCTGGCCGGCCATCACGGCGTGTTTCACGCCTTCCTGATGCAGCAGATCGATGCCGCGGCCCAGCTCACCGAGGCTGATCCAGTGGAATCGTTTGGCGGCCTGCTCGAGCGCGGGCGAAGCTTCCTCACGAATGGCGATCACGGCCATTTCGATGCCGCGGCTGCGGGCTCCCTCCAGAACGAGAAACGGAAAATCGCCGTTGCCCGCGATCAAGCCCCAGGATTCCGGCGAATTTTGAACGGTGGCGGGCATGGCGCAATCTATTTGGTGAATCCGCGATCGCCGGACGACTCGATGAAGCGGATCAACTGTTGGACGTCTTCGGAATCCGGCATGGTTCCGCGCATTTTTTCCACGGCCTGCGAGGTATTCAGCTTCGAGCGCAAGAGCAGGCGGTAGGCCTGGTCGACGGTCTTGATGCGCTCAGGCGTGAACCCGTGGCGCTGCAGCCCGACTTTGTTGATGCCGAAGCATTTCACGCCGCGCTCGCCGACGACCATGGAGAACGGCGCGACGTCCTGCGTGATCACCGTGCCCGCGCCGATGAACGAATGCGCGCCGACGCGCGAGAATTGGTGCAGCAGGCAGAAAGCGCTGATGGTGGCGTAGTCTTCCACCTGAATGTGCCCGGCGAGCTGCGCGCCATTCGTAAGGATGACGCGATTGCCGATGACGCAATCGTGGCCGATGTGCGCGTAGGCCATGATCAGATTGTTGCTGCCGATGCGCGTGGAGCCGCCGCCCTTGATCGTGCCACGATGGACGGTGCAGAACTCGCGGAAGTCGTTGGAGTCGCCCACTTCGAGGCAGGTACGCTGGCCGGTGAAGGTCAAATCCTGCGGATCGCCGCCGACGATGGCGAACGAATACACGTGATTGTTCTTGCCGAGCTTTGAAGGACCGTTCACCACGGCGTGAGGCTCGAGCACGCAGCCGTCGCCCAGCTCCACGTCGTCACCCACCACAGCGCCCGCGCCTACGCGGACACCGGCGCCGAATTTCGCCGTGGGCGAAACGATCGCTCGGGGATCGATCGCCCGAGTGTCCATCGTCCGGGGATCTTGGGCCCGGGGATTGATTTCGGTCATTGCGCTTTCCCGGCGGGAACGGAGGCCGGCGGCACTTCGGTTTCCAGGTCCACCATCTTGCACATTAGCGTGGCTTCGGCGGCCAACTCACCATGGACGGTGGCCTTGCCGTGCAGCTTGCAGAATCCCAGGGATTCGCGCCAGCTGACCACGTCCATTTCCAGGCGCAACTGGTCGCCGGGCACCACGGGGCGGCGGAATCGCGCGCCGTCAATCGAAACGAAATAGAGCAGTTTTTTTTCGCGGTCCTCGACTTCACGAAGCAGCAGATAACCTCCGGTTTGGGCCATGGACTCGATGATCAGCACGCCGGGCATGATCGGCTTGCCCGGAAAGTGGCCCTGGAAGAAGCTTTCATTGATGGTGACGTTCTTGATTCCCACGATGCGCTTCCAGCGTTCCATTTCTTCAATGCCGTCGATCAGCAGAAACGGATAGCGATGCGGCAGAACTTTCTGTATCTCGTTGACATCAATGAGCATGGTAATCCTTTTCGCCTGGTTGATCGGAGCCTGCGAATCCAACAATAATATATGATTCCCGGCCCAAGCGGAATCCGAGCCGAAATGCCCGATTTGAATTGCCTTCCGCGCCGGCTGCGGAACATACTCCTCCGCAGCGAGTTTGCGAAGCGCTTTGATTTCTTCACTTTCGAATTTCCGGAGGGTGCCGTGAGAGTTCGCATCCCGGTATACGCCTGGCTTGGATTCCTGGTGGCCGCATTTCTTCCAGCGGCAGCGCCGGCGCAGACATCCTGCGAAGCTTTGGCGAATCTTACGCTCACCAACGCCACGATTACGTCCGCCAAATCGATGGCGGCGGGAGAATTCAAGCCGCCCGCTTCGCCCGGGCTGCCGGGGCCGACGAAGGATCTGCCGGCTTTTTGCCGCGTGGCTGGTGTCGCCAAGCCGACGCCGGATTCCGAGATCAAATTCGAAGTGTGGCTGCCGGCGACGGGCTGGAACGGAAAATACGAACAGATCGGCAACGGCGGATTCGCGGGCACGATTCCGCTCGGCGGGCTGGCCGAGCCGCTGCTGCATGGCTACGCTACGGCGGGCACGGACGACGGACACACGGCCTCGCCGAACGCCACATGGGCCATCGGCCATCCGGAAAAGGTGAAGGACTTCGGTTATCGCGCAGTGCATGAAACTTCGGTGCAAGCCAAGGCGCTGATCCGCGCGTTTTACGGGAAGGACGCCGCGCGCTCCTATTTCGTCGGCTGCTCGGAAGGCGGCCGCGAAGGCATGACCGAAGCCGAGCGCTATCCCGGCGATTTTCACGGCATCGTCGCGGGAGCTCCGGCGATCAACTGGAACCATTTGCAGACGCGCGGATTGTGGGATTCACTGGCGCTGCTGGAGACTCCCGACAGCTACATCCCGCCCGCGAAGCTACCCATCTTGCAGAACGCCGCGATTGCCGCGTGCGACACGCTCGATGGCGACAAAGACGGCTTCATCGAAAACCCTGCGGCCTGCCATTTCGATCCCGCCACCGTGCTGTGCAAGGGCGATGAAACGTCCGGCTGCCTGAGCGCCGCGCAAGTGGCCGCGGCGAAGAAAATCTACGATCCGCTGAACAACCCGCGCACCGGCGAACTGATCGCCCCCGGTTTTTCTCCCGGCGCGGAAGCCGTACCGGCGAACTGGCCGATCTGGGTGACCGGCGGAAGCGCGCCGCAACTGGGGATTCAGAAGCTTTTCGCAGTGCAGTTCTTCGCGGACATGGTTTTCGAGAATCCGAAGTGGGATCCGAAAAGCTTCAATTTCGATACCGACGTGAAACTCACGGACGACAAGTTCGGCGCGGACCTGAATTCCATGGATCCGAACCTGCGCGCGTTCAAAGCGCGCGGCGGGAAGCTGATCCAGTATCACGGCTGGAGCGACGCGGCGATTCCGGCGCTCGACAGCATTGTTTATTTCACGTCGGTGCAGAAAGCCATGGGCGATACGAAAAGCTTCTATCGCCTCTTTATGGTGCCGACGATGTCGCACTGCGCGGGCGGTCCGGGCGCGACGATTTTCGGCAACGCCGGAGGGCTCGAGCCGCCCGAGGAAGACGCCGATCACGATGTGGTGCTGGCGCTGGATCGCTGGGTGGAGAAAGGCGTCGCGCCCGAGCGCCTCGTCGCCACCGGATTCGTGGACGGCAATCCTGCGAAAGGCGTGGGCATGACGCACCCGCTGTGTCCCTATCCGCAGGTGGCGCAATACAAAGGAAGCGGCGACCTGAAGGATGCCGCGAATTTCACCTGCGCCGCGCCGAAGAAATAGCGCGCCCCGGCGCCTAGAACCGGAAGATCAAGCCCGCGGAAATCCGCAGGTTGTTCTGGCGCGTGTTCACGCCATTGGGAAAGCGCGTGAGGTAGTAATCCGCTTCGATTAAACGCAGGCCGATGCGGGGAGTCACAACGGCGTCCAATCCTCCGCCGGCCACCATGGCGAATGCGTTGTACGATCCCGAATTGCCGCTCGGTGAGGGCTCGAACGTGCCGGACGCACGCGCGCCGCCCAGGAGAACCTGCCCGAACGGTTGCCAGCGGTCAGAGGCGCGCACCGAGTATTTCGGTCCGAACAAGTACGACACGAGGGTCAAGTCCTCGCCCGTCCCGTTGATGTCTCCCGCGTGCTGCCCGCTGAATTCCGCCACCACGCTGAACTCGTTCGTCAGCCCGTAACCGATCCAGCCGTTGCCGCCGTTCATCGAAAAACACGCACACGTGCCGGGAGGCCCATTCGCCCGAACGAAGTTGTAGTCCGCGCCAAATTCAAATTTCGGCGCACTCGATTGCGCCCAGGCCGGCCGCGTGCAGGCGATCGCCGCGCCCACCGCCAGTATCAAAACCGCCACCGCTCGAACCAGATTGCGCACGTTCATCGGCATGTTCTCCCCGGCGTTCGTTCGGCCGCTCATTGCACCACCACCGTTACGGTCGTCGAGGCTTGCAACGGTCCGCTGGTGCCAGTCACCGTGACCACGTAGTTTCCCTGCGGCGTGGTCAGCCCCGTGAAGCCGCCGTTGCATCCGCCGATCGCCAGAGCCGCCGCCGAGATTGCGCCGGCGAGCAACAGCACGGTTGCGACCCGCGGCAACGGCCGGCGGCGCACGATCGAGCCCGCGAGCGACAATCCGAGAACGCAGGCCAGAGCGACGGTCCAACCCAAGGACCATGGCGACGACGGCCACGAAATTCGCGGTCCTGCGGTGGCGGACTGCTGGCCCGGATGCACCAGCTGAATGGTCATCTGCGTCTGCTCGCCATTCGCGCCCGGAGTCACCGTGGGGGGATTGAACGTCGCGGTGGCGCCTGGCGGCAATCCGGTCGCCGAAAGCGTCACGACGTTGTTGAACGCGCCGCCCAGCGGCGGCACGGTCACCGTCACCTGCACGGACCCGCCTTCGGTCATGTCGAAAGGCGTCTGCGGCGCGGTCACCGTGTATCCGGGATTCACCGTCTCATCCACGTCGTCCGAGCTCGATCCGTCGAATCCGGCGTTGCCGGAATAGACGGCGTACACCTCGTCATCGCCCGCCGGCAGGTTCGTCGTGTTCAACGCCGCGATTCCCGTCGAAGGCAGAGTCACCGTCCCGAGCTGTGTATCCAGCACGCAGGGCCCATCGTCACCTTCGCGGTGAATGCCCGAGGATTTCCGCGGAAGCGATCCGAATTTTCGGCTGGCCGCTGCATGACGCACCCGGGCATCGTCATCGCTCACCAGGCAGAACGCCACGCTGCCGAGCGGCGATCCGGTGGGAGTCGGGGACACCGTCGCGGTGAGAGTGATCGTTTGCCCGGCGGTCCCTGGGTTGGGCGAGACGTTCAGCACCGTGGTGGTGGTCGTCTGCGCGTTGATGGTGACCGTCACCGCGCTCGAAGCCGAAACCGCCAGCGAAGCCGTGCCGCTGAAAATCGCGGTGATGCTGTCGGCGCCGACAGGCAAGTTCGTCAACGGCAGGGCTGCAGTGCCTCCGGCGGCCACGTCAACCGTGCCGAGCAGCGTTGCCGAGCCGCACGAGCCGCTGGAGTTTTCGGCTACCGGCATATGCGCCATCCAGGCCCGGAGCGCTCCCGGGTTCGTTTGCACTGCCCGCGAGATCACCACCGAGGGCTCCGGCGTGCCGAGGCAGAAGCTTACAGTTCCCAGCGTACCGGTCGGAGTCGGCGTGATGGTGGCCGTGAGCGTCACAGTCTGCCCCGTGAAGGCCGTAGTCGGCATGGCCGAAAGCGCCGTCGTGGTGGAAGTGAGTGGAGCGACGCCCGTGCCGGCCACCGGAATGTCTTGTTGCTGGCCTGCGGGGCCCAGGCTGTTGTCCGTGATCACCACGTTGTCTTCGTAATCTCCCGCCGAGGGAGGATCGAACGCGATTCCCGCCACACAGCTCGCGCCCACGGCGAGCGATGACTCCGTCGAACAGGTCGTCTGCGCGCCGTTCATGACGAAACCCGTGGGCGGCGCAATCTGCGTGATGGCCAGCGGCAGGTTGCCGATGTCGGTTACCGTGGCATCCTGCGGGTCGCTGGTCGTATTGATGTTCTGCGAGGCGTAGGTGAATCCGAGAGGGATGGCGCGCACTTGCAGCGTCATCGCCTCTTCGTCGGGATCGACCATGGCGACGTTGCCGGTCGGGTCGATCTGGAAATCCACGGGGAACTCGGACGGAACCGCGTAGGTGGAGATGATTCCATTGGGCGACACCAGCCGGACGTTGCCGTTTCCCACGTCAGAAATGAAGAGCTCTCCGGCCGCGTCGATCGAAAGATAGGCCGGGAAGCTGAGTTGCGCGCTCGTCGCCGGGCCACCGTCGCCGTTGTCGCCGCAGCCCTCCTCGGCATTGCCGGCGATGGTAGTGATGGTTCCGGTCAGGTCGACCTTTCGCACCACGCTGTTGGCGCCGTCGGCAATGAAGAGATTTCCGGCCGCGTCGAGGCCCACGCCGATGGGATTATTCAATTCGGCGCTGGTCGCGGCGCCGCCGTCGCCGCTGAAGGAAGCGGTTCCGTTGCCGGCGACCGTGGTGATCACTCCGTTGATGTCCACCTTGCGCACACGCGCATTGCCCGCGTCGGCGATGTAGAGATTGCCGGCGCCATCCAGCGTAATGTCCTCGGGAGCGTTCAGCGTGGCCGATGTCGCCTGGCCGCCATCGCCGGAGTAGGAGCAGTTTCCGTACGTTCCGGCGTAAATCTGGAAATCGTCCGCGTCTTCTGCGGCGATCCAGATCACGCAGGCTTCATCGTCCGCGATGAAGATCGGACCGCCTTCGAATACCCCTGCACCGGCCACGGCCACGGCCGTCGGGTCCTGGAATCCATCGGTGCCGAAAGGCGGCGAAGTCAGCGCCGGCTGGTATCCGGCGTAGGCGCCCACGCCCGTGCCGTATACCGGGAACGACAGCTCCGCTTCCGCGCCTTCATCTCCCAGTTGCACCGCGCCTTGCCGCATTCCGGGCGCCGTGGGCGCGAATTGGACGGTGACCGTGCAGGGCGACGTCTCGCCGCTGCAGGTCGATGCGCTGCTCGAAAAATCGAGGCCCTGATCGCCGGTCGTTACGACGTTAACATTCGTGACGCCGTCCTCGACCACGCTGAAATTCAGGACCGCCGTCCGCGAACACGGAGTCGGCGCTCCGCTCGCGCACACGTTCGCGAATCCCAGGTTCACGCTTTCCAGCGAGAACTCGATGACGCTGGCGTTTGTGCTGTCCGGAATGTAGAGATCGTAGTTCGCGTCGATGGTGAAAAGTTCCGGCGCGGAAAGGCCGGATGTTGCGATCGTCGTCTGCGCGCCTCCCGGAGCGATTTGCACGATGGTCGCGCCTTCGCCGGTGACCGCCACGTAGACGTTGCCGCTGGCGTCCGCTGCGATTCCGGTCTGCGTCGACAAGCCCGAACCGATCATGGTTCCCGAGCCGCCGCCGGCCGGGAATTTCGTCACGCAGGTGAGCGAACCGTCGGCAAGATACACGTTGCCCGCCGGATCGACGGCCACCGCCACCGGATCGGAAAGATCCGTTTCGAAATTGCTTTTCGTTCCCGCGCTCGTGATCTTCACGATCGCGCCGTCCTCGTTGTCGGTGACGAAGACGTTGCCGCTGGAATCCACCGCCAGCCCACCCGGCGTCAACACCGTCGCGAACACCGTGGCCGCGCCGCCGCCGGCCGGCACTTTCACCACGCGGTTGTTGCCGGCATCGCTGATGAAAAGATTTCCCGCACGATCGGCCACCACACCCACCGGGCTGCTCAACGTCAGCGGCGACACGCTCACCACCGATTGCGCGCCCTGCGCCGGCACCTTCACTACCTGATTGTTGTTGGCGTCCGCGATATAGATATTTCCCGACGCATCCGAAGCCGCGCCGAAGGGCGCCGAAAGTCCCGTCGCCGGCACCGTCCGCTGCGCCCCCAGAAAAGAGATTCCTGCGGAAGGGCCCTGCGCCATCGACGGCGACGCGCACAGCAGAATTGCGAGTCCGAGCGGCGGCGCAAGTCCGCGGCGAAGAATTCCGGAAAGGACGCGGTTGGTGAACGATGCGGTGTCGAATGTCACAGAATCCCCCAAAGTTAATTGGCGCGATCTGGTTTTTAGATCGACTGCGGCTTGATTTACTTGAGGTAAGGGGTTTTCGATTTCACGCGATGGCCGCTCGGAAAGGGAACGTTCGGAGCGGAATTCGGTTCAGATTGAAACGATGGCCGCTTGGACGCCCGGTGTCGCGGCTGATACGATACTCGGCCGATGTCTGCCGCCCGACAAAGCGAACGCGAGATGATGCTGAGGTTGCGGAGCTATTTGACGCCGCGGACTCGCGAAATGGTCGAGTCGCTTGGCAAGTTCGTGCGCTGCGAATCTCCCAGCCATCAAAAAGCCCCGGTGGACCGTTACGGTGCGTTAATTGCCGGTGAATGGCGGCGTCGCGGTGCGCAGGTTCGAATCTTGCGGCAAAAATTGCGCGGAAACCATGTGCGCGCGGAGATCTCGTTCGGCGGCGGGAGCCGCGCGAAGAGCCAGCTCATGGTGCTGGGCCATCTCGACACGGTGTATCCGCTTGGCACGCTTTCGACGCAGCCGTTTCGGTTGAAGGACGGACGCGCGTTCGGTCCCGGCACATTCGACATGAAAGCCGGCCAGGTGATCGCGCTCGCCGCCGTCGATGCGCTGCGCGCGCTCGGCCTGCGTCCGAGGAAGCGCATCGTTTTCGTATGGAATTCGGATGAAGAGATCGGCAGCTACGCCTCGCGCGCGTGGATCGAACGCGAGGCGCGGCGCAGCGACGCGGTGCTGGTGCTTGAGCCCGCGGCTGGTCCCGACGGAAGGCTGAAAACAGGACGCAAGGGAATCGGCACCGCCGAGATTATCGTCACTGGCCGCTCGGCGCACGCGGGCCTCGATCCGGGAGCGGGCATCAATGCCGTGGACGAGCTCGCGCGGCAGATCGTGCGCTTGAAATCGCTAAATGCTCCGAAGCGCGGCATTGCGATGCAGGCCACGGTGGTCGCCGGAGGCACGGTTTCAAACGTCGTGCCGCACCACGCACGCGTCGAGATCGACATTCGCTACACGCACGTGGCCGACGCGAAAAAAATCGAGCGGCAATTGCGCGCGATCCGTCCGATTCTGCCGGGCGCTCAGATCGAGGTGCGAGGCGGAATCAATCGTCCGCCGCTGGAACGCTCGGTGGCAGTGGCGCGGTTGTTTCATCACGCGCGGCAGTTGATGCGAGCGTTCGGACACGAACTCGACGAAACGTCTGTCGGCGGGGGCTCGGACGGAAATTTCACCGCCGCGCTCGGCGTTCCGACGCTTGACGGCCTCGGCGCCATCGGCAACGGCGCGCACAGCACCGTCGAACACGTATTGATCCGCTCGCTTCCCGAGCGCGCGGCACTACTGGCCGGACTTCTGGCGACTCTTTGAGCCTTGAGGTTCGAAACAAACGATCAGCGCAAATACGCGTGCTTGAGGTAGACGACGGTCTGCTGCTGCAAGTCCGCGTAGTTCGAATGCAGCATTTCCTGCGCGGCGGCTTCGGTGGAAGGCGCGGTCGCGACGCGATCGAGTAAACGCGAAATATCGCTCACGCCGCCGGAATCGATGATCGATTCCACCACGGCCAGCGACCAGGCATACGCGAACGCCGCGCTGTTGCTGTCGAGCGACATCCACGGCCCCTCGAGTTGCGCGAGAGACGGAATCGAATTCTGCGCCGCCATCTCGACCAGCGCGCCCGCGTTCGATGTGCTGCGGCGCCCCTCCATATATTGCGCCACGCCTTCCTGCAGCCAGGTCGGCGCGCGATTGTGCGATTTCTGGCCCACAAAGCTGTGCGTCAGTTCGTGCTTCAACACGTGCGCCAGCTCCGGCGTCACGGAACTCAAGCCCTGCACCGGAATCCGCAGCCGTCCGTCGTTCAGCGCGCCCACCCAACCGGGCGCGCGCGTGATGTCCGCGAACGCCTGCTGCGTGTAAAGGATCACGCTGATTTGTTCCGGCGGCGTGTAATCGAGCTGCGATTCCAGGTCGCGAAAATCGTCTTCGAGCGCCCGCAGAATGCCGCGCGCCAGGTCGGGCGTCGCACTGCCGTTGTATTTCAGATCGAAATGCGCGGTCTCGCCCTCGCGATAACTTTCCTCTTCCGCCTGATCGCGCTGCGCTTTCTCCAGCGCCGCTTTCACTTCCGCGTCCGGACGCAGCTTCTCCGCGCGCTGCCATTCCTGGATCGCGCGATCCATTTTGTTCGCGCCGTAATACGCCCAGCCCATCAGCTTCGCCACGTCCGCCGAATCCGGCGCCGAACGCCGCGCGCGCTCCAGCGGATCGAGCGCCTCGGTGAACTGGCTCTGGCGCAAATAAAGGACCGCGAGATTCAGCAGCAGCCCGGTGTTATCGGGCGCAAACGCCAGCGCCTCGCGATAATGATCGATGGCCGCGCCCGTATCGCCCTTGCCAAGCAGAAATTGCGCCGCGGCGTGATGCGCCGCCGCCACCCTGGCCACGGAATTCGCCGAACCCGAGCGCGCATCCGATTCCAGGCGCGAGATGTAGGCGAAATCGATGGCGTTGTCGTGCACCGCGAGCGCCGCCACGTCTTCGAACCCGCGTACGGGTTCGATTTCAGGCGCCGAAACCGGAGGAGGCTCGGAGGCGTGCGACGAAGCGGAGGAATACCCGAAATCGTCCTTCTCGATGCGCGCGACGATCGATTTGGGAATGGAAAGCTGGCCCGCGGGAGTCAGATAGGTGACGTGCTGCCCGTCGTCGGTGACCGATTCGGCCAGGATCCGCCGGCCGTTCTTCAGGACAATTGTATCCGCCGCGGCCGATAAGCACACGGCCAGCCCCACCAAAATCGCCACTGGCGTTGCGAAGCGCACACGTCGATCTTAACAACCGGCGACAGCCGTCGTGGTTTGCTGTGCGCGGCGAATGTCGAAAGCGGCATTGTGCGTGGGAAACGAAGCAGAACGCGTAACTGTACCAGCGCGACACTGTTCCGTTCGCGCCCGTTTCGCATTGTGATACCCGGAAACTTTTTACAAAAAATTATTTCGATTTAACCTTGCGTCGGAAGGGTCGAGGTTTTATTCTATGGCGTCCTGAGCGAGCATTTAGAGTCGCTTGTGAAAGCAGCAAGGGTTTGGGCGGGGAATTGCTCTTGAGTCCCCGAATCTGATCCGCTCGGGACCGCGAGTCGCGTCAGCACGGGGTGTGAGGACGCAGATTCCGGGCCGTTGACGCCCCTTCAGTTCCAACAGGCTTTCGTAAATTCTTTCGGGGATAGTGCGTGGCCTCTGAGGGTTCACACAACACAGTAGGGGTTGCCGATCCTGATCCGATTATCGGACCGGGACATACTTTTGAAACGGTAACCGACAAAATCAGCGCCATCGTTCTGACGCGTCCGATTACCCCCGGTTGGGTTTTCGGCCTGCTGATCTCTTTCGGCGCGCTGATGCTGCTGAACATGGTCGTCACCCTGCTGATGATCAAGGGCGTCGGCATCTGGGGCATCAAGATACCCACCGCCTGGGGCTTTGCCATCGTCAATTTCGTCTGGTGGATTGGTATCGGTCACGCCGGCACCCTGATTTCCGCCATCCTCTTATTACTGCACCAGCGCTGGCGCACCTCCATCAACCGCTTCGCCGAGGCCATGACGCTGTTTGCGGTCATGTGCGCGGGCATGTTCCCGCTGCTGCACATGGGCCGTCCCTGGCTGTTCTTCTACCTGATGCCTTATCCCAACGGGATGTGGATGTGGCCCCAGTTCCGCAGCCCGCTGGTGTGGGACGTGTTCGCGGTCTCGACCTATCTGACCGTATCCTTGTTGTTCTGGTTCGTGGGTTTGATTCCCGACCTGGCCACGCTGCGCGACCGCGCGAAAAACAAAGCCGCCAAGATCATATACGGCGCGCTGGCGATGGGCTGGCGCGGTTCGGCCATGCACTGGTTCCGCTATGAGACGGCCTCGCTTCTTCTCGCGGGCTTGGCCACGCCGCTGGTCGTTTCCGTCCATACCGTTGTGAGCTTCGATTTCACGATCGGCATCATTCCGGGCTGGCACACCACCATTTTCCCGCCCTATTTCGTCGCCGGCGCCATCTATTCCGGGTTCGCCATGGTGCTCACCCTGGCGATTCCCATCCGCAAGTTCTATCACCTGGAAGATCTCGTCACCGACCGCCATCTGGACATCATGGCCAAGGTCATGCTCGGCACCGGGCTGATCGTGGCCTATGGCTACCTGATCGAGGCCTTTCTCGCGTTCTATAGCGGCGATCAGTATGAAATCTACATGATGACGAACCGCTTCAAGGGCCCCTACGCGCCGCTCTACTGGATGCTGATCGCCTGCAACATCGTCATCCCGCAGCTGCTGTGGTCGAAAAAAGTGCGCCGCAACGTCGGATTGCTTTTCGTTCTTTCCCTGGTCGTCAATACCGGTATGTGGCTTGAGCGTTTCGTGATCATCGTCATCAGCCTGTCCCGCGATTTCATTCCTTCGTCCTGGGGCATGTACTACCCGACGAAATGGGACTGGGCCACCTACATCGGAACGTTTGGCCTGTTCTTTACCTTGTTTTTTCTGTTTATCCGCGTCCTGCCGATGATTTCCATCGTCGAGGTGCGGTCGCTGGTGCATGAAACCAGCGAAGAGAAATCGCACTCATAGGATTCGAAGGAACGATTTAGAAGATCGATGGCACAAATATTTCATCGCAGCACGAACTTCGCCGCGCGGCTGAGCATCTTCGGCGGCGTGCTGATCGTCGGCCTGCTGGGCCTGGCGCTCTATGAAATCATGCTGTCGCCGTGGTACACCGAACAGTACGTCAAGCGCCAGCAGCCCGTGCCGTTCAGCCATCGCCACCACGCCGGCGAGCTCGGCATCGACTGCCGCTACTGCCACACTTCGGTTGAAAAATCGTCCTTCGCGGGCGTGCCGCCCACGCAGACCTGCATGACCTGCCATTCGCAGATCTGGACCAATTCCTCGATGCTCGAGCCGGTGCGGGAGAGCTACCGCGACGACAAGTCGCTGCAATGGATTCGCGTGAACGCGCTGCCGGATTTCGTCTATTTCGACCACAGCATCCACGTGGCCAAGGGCGTGGGCTGCACCACCTGCCACGGCCAGATCGCGGAAATGCCGCTGACCGAGCGGCATGGCACTCTGTACATGTCCTGGTGCCTGGAATGCCACCGCCAGCCGGAAAAATACGTGCGGCCGAAATCGGAAGTATTCAATCCGTATTACGAGCCGCCGCCGGGCGACCAGCAGCTCGAGCTCGGCAAGAAGCTGGTCGCCGAGTACAAGATTCAGGTGCCGCAGCATCCCGGCGACATGAAGCCGCTGCAAACCTGCTCGACGTGCCACCGCTGATGCAGGGAGACGATGAAAGCGAGACGATGAGCGACGACCTCAACCCGAACGCGAAGAACTCCATCGACCTCGCGGCCGCGCGTGCCAAGCTCGCCTCCGCGGGCGATTCGCGCATGTGGCAGAGTCTTGAAGAGCTGTCCGCCACGCCGCAGTTCGAGGAATTTCGCGACTTCGAGTTTCCGCCGTCCGCGGGCAAGGGAAATGACGGGATCGACCGCCGCGACGTGCTTAAATTGATGGCGGCTTCGGCGGCCATGGCCGGGCTCAGCGCCTGCACCAAGCTGCCGACCGAAAAAATCGTTCCCTACGTGAAGCCTCCGGAAGAGATTCTTCCCGGCCGTCCGCTGTTCTATGCGTCCTCGCTGTTCCAGGCGGGCGTCGCCACCGGCGTGCTGGTCGAAAGCCATACCGGACGTCCCACCAAGATCGAAGGCAATTCCGAGCATCCCGGAAGTCTGGGCTCGTCGGACATTTTCAGCCAGGCCGCCATCCTGCAGTTCTGGGATCCCGACCGCTCGCAATCGGTGGTTCTCGAAGGCCGCGTCAGCACCTGGACCGATTTCGCCGCCGAAATGGCCAACTACCGCACGCGCCTGGCGCCCAAGGGCTCCGGCATGCGCATCCTGACCGAGACCATTACGTCTCCCACGCTGGGCGCGCAGTTGAAAGCGCTGCTGGCGCAGTATCCGGAAGCGAAATGGCATCAGTGGGATCCCTGCGGCGCCGATTCCGTGCGCGAAGGTGCGCGTCTGGCCTTCGGGCGCCCGGTCAATACCGTCTATCACTTCGACAAAGCGGACGTTATCGTTTCGCTCGACGCCGACTTTCTGACCTGCGGCGCCGGACACGTGCGCTATGCGCGCGACTTCGCTTCGCGCCGCGATCTGGCCGCGGGCGTTTCGGCCAGTCTGAATCGCCTGTATGCCGCGGAAAGCATGCCGACGGCCACCGGAGCGGTCGCCGACCACCGGTTGCCGGTGCGCTCCTCCGACGTCGACGATCTGGCCCGCCAGCTAGCCGCTGCCGCCGGCGTGGCCGTTCCGCCCAGCGCCAATGGCGGAAAAATTCCGGCCAACTGGGTGGGCGCCGTGGGCCGCGATCTCGCCGCACACAAGGGCGCTTCGATCGTCATCGCCGGCGAACATCAGCCGCCGCTGGTGCACGCGCTGGCGCACGCCATCAACGCCGCGCTCGGAAACGTCGGCAAGACCGTCACCTACACGGAATCGATTGAAGCCAATCCCGTCAACCAGCTCGCGTCGCTGCAGGAGCTCGTCAACGATCTCAACGCCGGGCAGGTCGATTTCCTCATCATCATCGGCGCGAACCCGGTCTATGACGCTCCGGCCGATCTCGATTTCGCCAGCGCTATGCAGAAAGCGCGCCTGCGCGTTCACTCCGGTCTCTATCTCGACGAGACCGCCTACCTCAGCCACTGGCACTGCCCGCTGGCGCATGCGCTCGAATCCTGGAGTGACGGCCGCGCCTATGACGGCACCGTCGGCATTGTCCAGCCGCTGATCGCTCCGCTCTATGACTCGCATTCGGCTCACGAGCTCGTCGCGCTCTTCACCGCCGACGCGGGCAAGTCCGGACACGACATCGTCCGCGGCTACTGGCAGTCGCAGCGCCCGGAAAAGGACAAGGCTTTCGAGGCGCTCTGGGAAACTTCGTTGCACGACGGATTGGTCGCCAACACCGCGCTGCCGGCAATCAACGTCGCGCCGCACGCCGATTTCGTCAGCCTCGCGCATTCCTCCCCGGCCGGCGCGTCCGGCGCGCTCGAAGTCGTCTTCCGCCCCGATCCCGCGGTTGGCGACGGCGAGTGGTCCAACAGCGGCTGGCTGCAGGAGCTGCCCAAGCCCGTCACCCGCATCACCTGGGACAATGCCGCGATGGTTTCTCCGGCTACGGCCGAAACCCTCGGCACCACCACCGGCGACTTCGTCACGATTTCCGTCAACGGCGGCAGCGTGAATGCCGGCGTCTTTATCGTTCCCGGCCACGCGGACAATTCCATCACGCTGCATCTCGGCTACGGCCGCACGCGCGCCGGACAAGTCGGCAC
>Ga0335085_10006440_pt1 | contig 18527 bp, 14 predicted proteins | sample Lox_Sample_45_FD_206712 | JGI IMG/M metagenome (GOLD analysis project Ga0335085, IMG submission 206712) | Soil microbial communities from Loxahatchee National Wildlife Refuge, Florida, United States - Lox_Sample_4.5 | ecosystem: Environmental > Terrestrial > Soil > Wetlands | place: USA...
ACAGCTTGATTCGGGCGAGGCGGTCTACATTGTGGACTTGCGGCATCCGCTGGAGCTAATGACCGATCCGTTTACGCTGCCGGGGGCCGTACATTTTTCGCCGGAGGGATTAGCCGCGCGGGTGCACGAGATTCCGAGGGACCGGGATATTGTGCTGTATTGCACGTGCCCGAGCGAAGCGACCGCTGCAAAGACGGCGATGACGCTGCACAAGCTGGGCATCGACCGTGTGCGTCCGTTGCGGGGCGGATACGACGAGTGGAAGAAGCTCGGGTATCCGCTGGATGCGGTGGCGCCGGTGATGCCGCTGGTGCAGGTAGCTGAAGCGGCGAGCTAGGGTCTGTCAGCTCGACTTTACAAACAACGAAGCAATCTTCGAGCCGATGGGTGCTCCGAGGCCGGTGCAGGGGTCGGGGCCGGGCGCAGCGTCGTAAAAGCCGTTGCCGCCTTGCGTGATGTCGGAAAAAGCCGCTGGGTTCTTCCACAACGTGGGCGTGACAAAGCCGAGTTTGGCGCCGAGGCTGGCGAAGAGACCGGCGTAGAGCGGCGCGACGGCGCTGGTGCCGCCAACGACGGTGGTGGATCCGTGGACGATGACGGTGTAACCGGTGGTGGGGTCGGCGTCTGCGGCGACGTCAGGGACCATGCGGCCGCTGCCAAACTGCGAGTTGGCGGGCGCAGAGGGGGCGCCGATCTGGAACGATTGGACGGGAAAGTTCATGGAATAGCCGCCGCCGGTACCTTCGCCGTTGGTCTGGCCGGGGTTGTTATTCCAGACGGTTTCGCTGGAGGCGGTTTTACTGGTGCCGCCGCAGCCGACAACATGCGGACAAGAGGCGGGAGCATCGACGTTGGCAGGGGTGGAGCCGCCGTCGCTGGAGTCGTTGTCTCCGGAGGCTGCGAAGACGGCCATGCCTGCGGTGGTGGCTGAGGCTGCGGCGGATTCCATCTGATTGAGCGCGGTCGTGCCCCAGTCGGCTTCGTCAGCGCCCCAGGAGATGCTGCAGACGCCGCAGCCATCGGATGCGGCTTTTTGAACGGCGGTGTCGATGTTCTGCGACCAGTACATGCGAATCGTGGCGGGCTTGCCGGTGGCGACATAGTAAGCTGCGGCGGCAACCTGGATGTCGAGCGCGACTTCGTAGTCGGGATCGCTGGGGGAGCCGACGTTCTGATTGGGACTGTTCTGGGTTCCGTCGACGGAGACGTCGGTGATTTGCGGCGTGGGCTGGCCGATGGACTGGAAGAATTCGTCCATGTCGGACTGCACCCAGCCGCCGCCGAGTTCGACGATGGCGATGATGCCGCCTCCGGCGAGGCCGGCGGGCCAGTTATAAGCCTGGCAAAGGTTGGGCACGGTCCACGGTGCGGCGGCGAGAACGCCAGGCGGCAGGAGCTTGAAGGCGGGACGGCAGACGACCTTTGGGGATGCCTTGGGGGGAGTGGGCATGATCGTTACCTCTTTCAAAGACCTAGTACTGCTGGCGCAGAGTATGGCACAGAGGCGCGCGCGAGCGCAAAGCGCGGCGCAGGGTGAAGCCTTAACATGGTTTGGGGAAGATTGCCCCTGGAGCGAAAGACCTTGGCCTACGACGATTTGCGCGAATGGATCAAAGCCCTCGAGAAGCACGGCGAACTGAAACGGATCAAGGAAGAGGTGTCGCCGGAGCTCGAGATCACGGAGATTACAGATCGTGTGAGCAAGATTGGTTCGCGAGCGGGCGCAGACGTGAACGCGAAAGGGAAATATGCGCAGGGTGGGCCTGCGCTGCTGTTTGAGAACGTGAAGGGGCATCCCGGGCACATGGTGTTGATGAACCAGTTTGGCAGCGAGCGAAGGATGGCGCTGGCGCTGGGCGTGGAGAAGGTGGATGCGATTGCCGAGCGCATCGCGGGGCTGATGAACGTGAAGGCGCCGTCGGGTGGTTTCTTTGACAAGCTGAAGATGCTGCCGCAACTGGCCGAGCTGGCGAATGTGTTTCCGAAGACGGTGCAGGCGAAGGACGCAACGTGCAAAGAAGTAATTCTACGCGAAGGCTTCGACCTGAATGTATTTCCGATTTTGAAGTGCTGGCCGTATGACGGCGGGCGGTTTATCACGCTGCCGTGCGTGCACACGCGCGATCCGAAGACGGGCAAGCGCAACATCGGCATGTACCGGATGCAGGTGTACGACGGGCAGACGACGGGGATGCACTGGCAGCGGCAGAAGGTTGCGGCGGAGCACTACCGCAATGCGCTGCGGGCCGCGGCACTACAGGAGTCGAACGATCCGGCGGCGGCGGTGGCGATGATGGCGGAGACAGCGGGCGGCGCAGTGACGGTGCCGGACGGGCCGATTGGCGGGCTGCCGCAAGTGAGTCTTGGAAAACTGAAGGGCTCGCGGATGGAAGTGGCAGTTGCCATCGGGACCGATCCGGCAACGACGTTTGCTGCGATTGTTCCGGCGCCGCCGGAGGTCGAGGAGTTCATGATCGCCGGATTTCTGCGGGGCAAACCGGTGGAGATTGTGAAGTGCGAGACGGTGGAACTGGAGGTTCCGGCGCAGTCGGAGATCGTGCTGGAGGGCTATGTGGAGCTGGGCGAGCTGCGGAGCGAGGGGCCGTTTGGCGATCACACGGGCTTCTACACGATGACGGATGAATATCCGGTCTTTCATCTGACATGCATCACGCACCGGAAGGATCCGATCTATGCGGCGACGATCGTGGGCAAGCCGCCGATGGAGGACGCGTGGATGGGACATGCAGTGGAGAGGATATTCCTGCCGGCGATGAAGATGACGATTCCCGAGATGGTGGATGTGCATCTGCCGGTGGAGGCCGTGTTCCACAACCTGATGATCGTTTCGATCCGGAAGAGCTATCCGGGACAGGCGCGGAAGGTGATGCACGCGATCTGGTCGCTGGGGCAAGCGATGTTTACCAAGTGCGTTGTGGTGGTGGACGAGGACTGCGACGTGCACGACATGGCCGAGGTGGTGCTGCGGGTGGCGAACAACATCGATCCGGAGCGGGATATCCAGTTCACGCTGGGGCCGGTGGACTCACTGGATCACGCGTCGCGGCTGCCGAATTACGGGTCGAAGATGGGGATCGATGCGACGCGGAAGTGGAAGGCTGAGGGATTTGAGCGGCCGTGGCCGGCGATGATCGAGATGGATACGGCGACCAAGGCGAAGGTGGATGCGCTGTGGTCGAAGCTGGGGCTGTGACGGGAGGATCGGCTCGCGGTTGGCCTGGCGTATCCGTTTTTTGCTACAATCGCGGCCAATCTTACTGAGCCTGCTTTGCGACTTCCCTACCATTGCGCCATTTTGCTCGGACTGATCGTTTCGTGGGCAGGATTGCGTGCTGAAGCGGCGGTGACGTTTGGCGTCGATCTCAAGGGCCACCCGGTCAGCCGGCTCGCAGAGGCGAGCGATCGCGTGGTGGTGCTGATCTTTGCCGCCAGCGATTGCCCGATTGCCAATCGCTATATTCCGGTGATCGACCAACTGCACACGGAGTTTGGGTCGAAGGGCGCGCATTTCTGGTGGGTGTTTCCGAATCCCGACGACACAGCGGCGATTGTGCTGAAGCATAACCACGATTTCTCGATTCATGAGGATTCGCTGCTGGACACCAAGCAGACGCTGGTGCGCATGGCTCATGCGCGGATTACTCCGGAGGCCGCGGTTTTTGTCGTCAGGGCCGGCGGCTTAAGCGAGGTGTATCACGGGCGGATCGATGACCGGTACATCTCGCTGGGGCAGGAAAGGCCGCGGCCACAGAGGGACGATCTGGAGCAGGCTATTGCCGCGGCGCTTGCGGGCAAAGCCGTGCAGGGACCGGGCGGGCCCGCCGTTGGTTGCTCGATCGAGTTTCTGCAGCCATGATGCGCCGGCGGATCGCGTGCGCCGTGCCTCTGTGCGCGGTTGCTGTCGTTCTGGTGAGCAGTGGCAGAGACAGCGTACTGGCGGGGTCCGGGGCCACGCAAGCTTCGCACGTCGTGAAACCAGTTGCTTCGCCGACATGGAGCCACGATGTGGCGCCTATCGTCTATGCGCACTGCTCGACCTGTCATCATCCGGGAGGCGGCGGACCATTCAGCCTGCTGTCGTACGGGGAAGCGCGGCGCTGGGCTCCGCAGATAGCCATTGTCACGAAGTCGCGATTCATGCCGCCGTGGCTGCCCGAGCCGGGATATGGGGACTTCGCGGATGACCGAAGACTAAGCGATCACGATCTCGAGATGATCCAGACATGGATTCGCAAGGGAATGCCGGAGGGAAATCCGGCGGAAGCACCTGCTGCGCCGCACTACGACTCCGTGTGGCTGCTGGGAAAGCCGGACCTGATTCTGAAGGTGCAGCACCCCTACGTCTTGCGCGCCGGGGGCAGCGATGTCTTTCGCAACTTCATCCTGCCGTATCCGCTGAAGCAGGCGCACTACATTCGCGCGATCCAGATAGTGCCGGGCACACCGCAGATTGTGCATCACGCGAACGTGATTATCGACCGCACGGAGAGCCTGCGGCACCAGCATCCAAACGACTGGGAGTATGGCGTGCCGGGTATGGAGCTGGTGGTGGATTCAGGAAACCGCTTCGATCCGGACAGTCATTTTCTTTTCTGGAAAGCGGATACGCCGGTGTTGACGGAGCCGGCGGACATGGCGTGGCGCCTCGATCCGGGGAATGACCTGATTCTGAATATGCATTTGAAGCCTTCGGGCAAGCCGGAGACGCTGGATGCGCAGGTTGGGCTGTATTTCACCGATGAGGCGCCGACCAAGCATCCGATGCTGCTGCAACTGGACCGCGACGATGTGCTGGATATTCCGGCGGGAGACGCGCATTTTGTCGTCGAGGATTCACTGAAGTTGCCGGTGGATGTGGATGTGCTGGGTGTGTATCCGCATGCGCATTACCTGGGCCACGATCTCGAGGGTTGGGCGATTTTGCCGAGCGGAGAGAAGAAGTGGCTGGTGTGGATCAAGAACTGGGATATCGACCGGCAGTCGGTGTACCGCTACAAGGAGCCTATCTATCTGCCGAAGGGCTCGGTGCTGCACATGAAGTACACCTATGACAATTCCGCGGACAACGTGCACAATCCGAATTCGCCGCCGATCCGGGTGAAGGCAGGCAATCGCTCGGTGGATGAGATGTCGCATCTGTGGGTGCAGGTGTTGCCGGTGCATGTGGCGCCGCATGGGCCGGATCCGAGGCTACTGCTCGAGGTGGCGTGGATGAAGAATCGCCTGACCAAACTGCCGGGTGACCGGATCGGGCTGTATAACCTGGCGGCGGCGTATGCGGGGCTGGGGGAATACGGCGAGGCCATTGCTACCTACGAACAGGTATTGCATCTTGCACCTAATGACCCAGGCACGCTGATCGCACTTGGCGCAGCGATGGAAGGCGCAGGCAAGTGGCAAGAAGCGGAAGAGATGTATCGAAAGGCCGTTGGCGCGGCCGGTGGCGGCAGGGAACGGTGTGATGCAGGATTCGACCTGGGGGCGGTGGAGCTGCACCACGACGACCTGACACATGCGGAGGCGGATTTCAAGGCGCAGGTGGAAGCGTGCCCTGGAGATGCGTCGGGACATGCAGGGCTGGGCGATGCGTATGCTTCAGAAGGACGGCTGGACGCGGCGGAGGCGGAGTTCCATGCGAGTCTGGGGATCGACGCTGAGAACGAAGCGGCGCTGCTGGGCCTGGGGGAGTTGGAGGAGAATGCGGGGCATCTGGACGATGCGATGCAGCATCTGTCGGAAGCATCGCGAGTGCAGCCAGACTCCGCAGAAGTACACGAACAACTGGCGCGGGCATACGCACAAAATGGAGAGCTTGGAAAGGCGCTGACGGAATTGCGGGCCACAGCGGCACTGAAGCCGGAGGATCCCACGATTCACTCGGCGCTGGCGCAGGTGCTGACCGCAACGGGGGATGTAGACGGCGCGATTGCCGAGCAGCGCACGGCGCTGAAGCTCATGGAGAACGATCCGGATGGCTGGAACAATCTCGGCGTGCTGGAGGCGAAGCTGGGGCGGAATGCCGCGGCGCGCGCCGACTTTGAGCACGCTCTGCGGCTGCAGCCAGAGCACGCGCAGGCCAAGGCGAATCTTGCGCGGCTTGGCGCCGAACGCTGAGATTGAGAATTCCGGTGTTCAGGCGCTCTGATATACCTGATTTCATGCGTTGTGTATTTCGCGGAGTGCTGTACGCCTTGTTCGCAACGGCGCTGATGCCTTCCTTGCTTGTTGATGCCCAGCAGACGCCCGACACGTTTCGCTGGATCGATTTTCACTCTGCCAAGGACCAGGACGTGGTGATCTGGGTGACGCGATCGCTTGCGGTGGAGCCGTGGACCGCGATTCGCGAGATCGGCGTGGAGTATGACGCCGCGCTGGTGGTGACGGCGAATCGCGCGACGCCGCAGTCGAATCCCAAGGACGATACGTTTGGGGTGTGGAGCGTGTCGCTGACGAATCACAGCGTGACGCCGCTGCTGAAGGGCGTGAACCTGCGGCTGCTGGATTGGATGCTGTTTGCCGCGGGACGGCCGCGCGAACTGGGCCTGCTTTACGACAACTGCCGGGAGTGCAACGCCTCGACGTTTTTTACGGCGTTCTACTATGACCAGCGGCTGCATGCGTGGTCGGCGCGGTGGATGCGGGGGGAGCAGGCGATTCCGCTGACGAGCGCGAGTTCGCCGGATGGCGTGGCGGTGACGCAGGTGTATGCAGGATTGGCCGATCCCAACGGGCACGAGGTGATCGCCACGTGGAGCCACTTTGACTATGGAAAGCAGAAGCCGCCGGAGGACTACATCTACGAATACGATGTGGATCCATTTACAGGGTTGGACCGGACCCAGGTGGTGAGCGGGAAGGCCATGCCGGCAGTGGAGAAGCAACTGTGCCAGGCGACCGGCGATATATCAGGGATTGCGCACGGGCAGGATTCGGTGCTGTGCCAGGAGACGCTGGAGCATCCGACGGAGCGGCGGGTGCGGAGAAGATAGTGGAGCACCCGGCTCGAAAGGCTGCAAGAGGGCAGTTGACCGGGGTTTGCGGACAGCCGGAATCCTTTGCAGATAGAATGCAGGTGCTTGGCCAGAGATCGTTTCGAGTCAACCGCGGCGGATTTTGCTGCATCGATGAATGAGAGCGCGCATGCCGCGCAGACGAACCTGATTGGAGAATGCCATGTCCCCACTTTCTCGCAGATTGTCGCTTCTCGCGCTGTCGGGGCTGCTGTGCGCGGCCGGATGTCACAGCAACCAGAATCAGAGTCAGAATCAAACCCCCTCAAGCAGCGATCAGGCGGCGCCGGACCAAACGGCGCAAAACCAGGGGCCTGATCCAGCGGCAGCGAATCTGGCTCCGGCTACGTACGACACATCGGGCGCGCCCTCTGCACAGGCGGCGCAGAACGAGGAACCGGCATCGTCGCAGAGCAACGCGACGGCGGCGCCGGATGATTCGGACTATTCGGAGCCGGCAACGGAATATGCGCAAGATGCGCCGCCGCCGCTGCCGGACTATCAGCAACCGCCCGACCCGGGTGACGGGTACATCTGGACGCCGGGCTACTGGAACTATGGCTCGAATGGCTACTACTGGGTGCCGGGCGCGTGGGTGCAGCCTCCCTATGAAGGGGCGTTGTGGACGCCGGGATTCTGGGCGTTTGTGGGCGGCAGGTACGGATTTCATCCGGGCCACTGGGGAACGCATATCGGGTTCTACGGCGGGGTCAACTATGGGTTCGGCTATACGGGGCTGGGGTATGAAGGCGGCTATTGGAAGGGCGGGCACTTCAACTACAACCGCGAGTACAACAATGTGAACACCAACGTAGTGCACAACGTGTATGACTATCGGGCTCGCAATCGCGAGACGGTGGTGACGCACACGAGCTACAACGGAGGCTCGGGCGGGATTCAGGTGAGGCCGCGGCAACCGGAGGCAGAAGCGCGGAAAGAGCCCTACAGTCCGCGGATGCAGAGTCAGGTGCAGCACGCGGAGAGCTTCCGCAACGATCAAAGCCAGTACAACCACGTGAATCACGGACATCCGCCGAATACGGCTGATGCGCGGCCCATTCAGGCAGATCGGAATGTGCATCCCAAGGCTCCGGAAGCGCGGGGCGCGCCGATGCGTCCGACCGGGCATCCGCAGAGCCAGCCGAACCGCGGCAACGGGCATGAGAACCATCGGTGATGGTGTGTCGACGAGGATGACTTGGGCGGGCTGCCGGTGTTGCCGGGATTTGTTTAGTTCGCGGTCAGGACGCGGATGGTGACCAGATTGCGCACCCAGCGCGCGGGGCGTCGTTCTCCGGCGGCAACGAGCTGGAAGTCGCCGTTGTCGCCGAGGGGTTTTCCATCGACCTGATCGGCAACGAGGACGGCGCCATCGTGGACGTCGGGCGTGACTTCGCCGAGCGAGTATACGACCTGATAGCCGTCAGAACCTTCGGCGACAAGGTAAAGGCGGAAGTCCTTGCCGCGCGGCTTTGCGGGGACGCCGAGAGTTGCTAACAGACTGGCGAGGGGCACGCCGGAATACGTCTGAGTAGCCTTGGCGTGCTCGTTGTAGACGGTAATGGAGGTGTGAGGCAGGGCGGCGAGCTGGGCCTGCGTCCACTGGGCGGACTTGTCACCGAAGGTGATCCTGAGGGGGATGGTGGAACGCACGCCGTGGTGCATCTCCATGGCCGGCGTGTCTTTGGCCTTCATCTGCGAAGGCATGTCCTGGGCAACGGCGGCGCTTGCAGCGATGACTAATACAAAAGTGCATGTGTAGATCCAGAAGCGGCGGGCCATTGTGATCGTGTCCTCGGGGAACATCGTATACTAAGGGTATGTCGATTGTGCGCAATGTCGCGGCCATTGCCAAGGGCATGAGCATCACGTTTCGCGAGATGCTGCAGCCTACGCAGGTGGAGAACTATCCGGACGGGCCCGGCCCGATGCGCGGGGCGGTGTTTCAGGCGCGGTTTCGCGGGGCGCACGTGCTGCAGCGCGATGAGAACGGGCTGGAGAAGTGCGTGGCGTGCTTTTTGTGCGCGGCTGCCTGCCCTGCCAACTGCATCTACATTGAGGCTGCGGAGAACACCGAGGAGAAGCGCATCTCGTCGTCAGAGCGCTACGCGAAGGTGTACAACATCGACTACAACCGCTGCATCTTCTGCGGCTATTGTGTTGAAGCGTGCCCGACGGACGCGATTACGCACGGGCATGGTTTTGAGCTGGCTTCGCTGAACGCCACCAACCTGGTGATGCGCAAAGAAGACATGCTGGTGCCGGTGAGCGCCCTTACGGCCGCGCGATAGACCGGCAATCGCTTCCCCAATTCCTACAAATCTGATGTGAATGAGCGTCGGCTTCGTCTGCCGCTGGTAACCGTCTTCTGCCGCGCGGCAGGCTGGTTGAGGCTACATCGCGCTTAGAATTGAGGTGAACCTATGACAACTGCACAGAAGCATCCTCTGCATGAGATTTTGAAGAAGCGCATCGCCATCATCGATGGCGCGATGGGCACGACCATCCGCACCTACGGGATGACGGAAGCGGATATGCGCGGCGAGCGGTTCAAGGATGCGAAAAAGGATCTGCTGAACGACGGCGACCTGTTTGTGCTGACGCAGCCGGCAATGATCGGCGATATTCACCGGCGGTTTCTGGAGGCGGGCGCGGACATCATCGAGACGAACACGTTTGGCGCGACGTCGATTGCGCAGAGCGAGTTCTTTGTCGATGACCCGCGGGAGCATGGCGGGCGCAAGGATCCGGAGTTCTACCAGAAGGTCATCGAAGACAAGTTTCTGAACGACCTGGCGTGGGAGATCAACGAGAAGTCGGCGCGGATATGCCGCGAGTGGGCGGACAAGGTGGGGCAGGCGACGGGGCGGCCGCGTTTTGTGGCGGGGTCGATCGGGCCGCTGACGGTGTCGCTTTCGAATTCGCCGGACGCGAACGATCCGGGGTTTCGGTCAGTGACCTTTGACCAGGTGAAGACGGCGTACGCGCACCAGGTGAGGGCGCTGCTGGCGGGCGGAGTAGATACGCTGCTGGTGGAGACGATCTTCGACTCGCTGAATGCGAAGGCGGCGCTCGTGGCGATTCGCGAGGTGTTCGACGAGGACGGGCGGGAAGTGCCGGTGATGATTTCGGCGGCGGTAGGACGTGGCGGTGAAACGCTGATCTCAGCGCAGACGACGGAGGCTTTCTGGAACGCGGTGGAGCATGTAAAGCCGCTTTCGGTGGGGCTGAACTGCTCACTGGGTCCCGACCTGATGTATCCGTTTTTGAGCGAACTTTCAGAGAAGGCGAATGTGGCAATCTCGTGCTATCCGAATGCGGGGCTGCCCAATCCGCTGGCGGAGACGGGATTTGACCTGGGGCCGGCGGACATGGCGCGGTCGCTGGGCGAGTTTGCGCGCGGGGGCCTGATCAACATTGCCGGCGGCTGTTGCGGCAATACGCCGGAGCACATCGCGGCGATCGCTAGGGCGCTGGAAGGGCTGCCTCCGCGGGTGATTCCGGAGGCAAGCAAGACGGAGGCAGAAGCCGCGTGATGAAACCACTGCGTCTTTCCGGTTCGCAACCTTTTACACAACAACCTGGCGTCTTCATGATGATCGGCGAACGCACGAATGTGGCGGGTTCGCCGAAGTTTGCACGGCTGATCAAGGACGGCAAGTTTGAAGAGGCTGTTAGCATCGCGCGGCAGCAGGTAGAGAATGGCGCCAACGTCCTGGATATCTGCATGGACGAGGGCATGATCGACGGCGTGGCGGCGATGACACGGTATTTGCAACTGCTGGCGAGCGAGCCCGAAGTGGCGAAGGTTCCGTTCATGCTGGACTCGTCGAAGTGGGCGGTGATCGAGGCGGGGCTGAAGTGTCTGCAGGGTAAGGGTATTGTGAATTCGATCTCAATGAAAGAGGGGGAAGAGACCTTCAAGCGGCATGCCGCGACAGTGCTGAAGTTTGGCGCGGCGGTGGTCGTGATGGCCTTCGACGAGCAGGGGCAGGCGGCGAGTTTTGAAGACAAGATACGGGTGTGTTCGCGGGCGTATCGGATTCTGGTGGACCAGGTGGGGTTTCCGCCGGAGGACATCATCTTCGATCCGAACATCCTGACAGTGGGGACGGGGATTGAAGAGCATAACAACTACGCGGTCGATTTCATCAATGCGACGCGCTGGATCAAGGAGAACCTGCCGCACGCGAAGGTGAGCGGCGGCGTATCGAATATCTCATTCAGCTTCAGGGGCAACAACCGGGTGCGCGAGGCGATGCATTCGGCGTTTCTGTATCACGCGATTGCCGCGGGGATGGATATGGGCATCGTGAACGCCGGAATGCTGGAGGTGTACGAGGAGATCGAGCCGCGCCTGAAGGAGCTGGTGGAGGACGTGCTGCTGAACCGTCGGCCGGATGCAACGGAGCGGCTGGTGGAGTTTGGCGAGACGCTGAAGGATGCCGGAGTCGTTGCGACGGAGAAGAAGACCGAAGAGTGGCGCAACGGCACGGTGGAAGAACGGCTGACGCACGCGCTGGTGAGGGGAATCGACGCCTACATCGAAGCGGACACGGAAGAGGCGCGCGCGAGCCTGGGGCGGCCGCTGCTGGTGATTGAGGGTCCGCTGATGGCGGGCATGAGCGTGGTGGGCGACCTGTTTGGCGCGGGGAAGATGTTTCTGCCACAGGTGGTGAAGTCGGCGCGCGTGATGAAGAAGGCAGTGGCGTACCTGACGCCGTTCATGGAGGCGGAGAAGGCGGCGCTGGCTGCGGCAGGGCAGGAAGTAAAGGCGCAGGGCAAGATTGTGCTGGCGACGGTGAAGGGCGATGTGCACGATATCGGCAAGAACATCGTGGGCGTGGTGCTGGCCTGCAACAACTATGAAGTGATCGACATGGGCGTGATGGTGCCGGCGGAGAAGATTCTGGCGCGGGCCAAAGAAGTGCGCGCGGACATCATCGGGCTGAGTGGGCTGATTACGCCATCGCTCGAAGAGATGGTGCATGTGGCGCGCGAGATGGAGCGGCAGGGATTCAAACTGCCGCTGCTGATTGGCGGGGCGACGACAAGCCGCGCGCATACGGCGGTGAAGATTGCGCCGCATTACAGCGAACCGGTGGTGCACATTCTGGATGCGAGCCGCGCGGTACCGGTGACGACGAGTCTGCTGAGCGAGGAAAGCCGGGATGCGTTTGTGGCGCAGCATCGTGCGGAGTATGACGCGGTGCGCAAGTCGCACGCAGCGCCGAGGCAGACGCTGGTGGCGCTGGAGACGGCAAGGGCGCGCAGGACGCCGATTGAGTGGCGCAAGGAAGATCTGGCGACGCCGGAGTTTACCGGTGTGCGTGTGCTGGAAGATTTTCCGCTGACCACGCTGCGCGAGTTCATTGACTGGACGCCGTTTTTTCATGCGTGGGAGCTGAAGGGGGTCTACCCGAGGATTCTGGAGCATGAGCAGTATGGCGCGCAGGCGCGGCAGCTTTTTGAAGAGGCGCAGAAGCTGCTGGACGAGATGATTGCGAAGAAGTTGCTGACAGCGCGGGGCGTGTATGGGTTCTTCGCGGCAGGCGCGGTGGGCGACGACGTCGAGCTGTATCGCGATGGGTCGCGGGAGCATGTGCTGGAGCGGCTCCATTTTTTGCGGCAGCAGGCGAATCGTGAAGGGAATGAGCCGTGCCGGTCGCTAGCGGACTTTGTTGCGCCGAAGGAGACAGGGCTGGCGGACACGATTGGCGCGTTTGCCGTGACCAGCGGGATTGGGTTAAAGGAACTGTGCGATGGCTTCCGCGCGAAGCACGACGACTATAACGCGATCATGGCGGAGGCGCTGGCTGACCGGCTGGCGGAGGCTTTTGCGGAGTGCCTGCACAAGAAAGTGCGTGACGAGTGGGGATACGGACACGCAGAAAAACTGAGCCCGGCGGAGCTGATTCAAGAGAAGTATCGCGGCATCCGGCCGGCGCCGGGGTATCCTGCATGCCCCGATCACACGGAGAAGGGCACGCTGTGGCGCCTGCTGTGCGTAGAGAAGAATACGGGCATGCAGATTACGGAGTCATTTGCGATGTGGCCGGGATCGAGCGTGAGCGGACTGTACTTTGCGCATCCGGAGTCGCGCTACTTTGCGCTGGGCAAGATCGGACGGGACCAGGTGGCCGACTATGCGGAGCGCACGGGCATGACCGTGGCGGAGGTCGAGCGCTGGCTGGCTCCGAATCTGAACTACGATCCGACAGAGTGAGAGAAGCAGGGAACAAGAGAACGATGGAGCCGGGAGCGGAGGCCCTGCGCAGGCTCGATATGTATCCGCGCACAGTCTGATCGAGAGTCATGGTTGCGGGCGTCAGGCCCACCTTTCTATCCAAACGAGCCGGTTTGATATTGCCGCATCGAGGCGACGCGGAGACCGGCGGCGGTGTATCCAATTGCGCTATGATCGTTGGATTCAAGGGATAGGCGGGAATGAAGGCGGGTACGATCATGCTGGCATCGTGGCTTGTTTTAGCGGCTGTCTTGTGTGGGTGTGGCGGCGGAGCGTCGACGGGGAATGGGTCCACAACTCAGGGCACGCCGCCGGCGCCGCCGACGTATTTCTCGGCGAATGCGCAGAACGGCGCAGTGATCCTGACGCTGAAGAGTTCGGCGGCGGGCGCAACGATCTACTACACGGTGGACGGCAGTACGCCGACGACTGCATCGCAGATCTATGAGGCGCCGTTTCTGGTTGCATCGAATGAGACGGTGCAAGCGATTGCGGTGGCGGGCGGGACGGCGAGCAAAGTGAATAGTATGTCGTTTGCGCCGAATATTCCGCCGGGGACGCTGGTGTGGTCAGACGAGTTCAAGAATGCAAGCAATACGAATGCGGCACCGGATGCGCAAGTGTGGACCTATGACACGGGCAACAGCGGATTCGGGAACCACGAACTGGAGACCTATTGCGCGTGGGGATCGAACGCGGCGCCGTGCTCGACAACGAGCCCGAGTGCGTATGTGGGGACGGATGGATATTTGCACATTGAAGCGCAGCAGACGTCGCCGGGTGTGTACACCTCGGCGCGGCTGAAGACGCAAGGGCTGTTCAGCTTTCAATATGGGCGAATTGAGTTTCGCGCGCTGGCGCCGGAGGCCCAGGGCTTCTGGCCGGCGGGGTGGCTGATGGGAAATAACATCAGTACGGTGGACTGGCCGGCGTGCGGCGAGATGGATGTGCTGGAACGGGTGAATGCGGCCAAGACGCCCGACTGGAACGAGGGCTCGGTGCATGGGATCGGCTTCACGGGGGACACGGGGCTGGGGACGGTGTTTAATTTCCCGGCGGGCGAAACTGCTGCGCAGTGGCACACCTACGGGATGATCTGGAAGAAGGGAAGCGTGGCCTACTACGTGGACGATCCATCGCATCCGTATGTGACGTATACGACGGCGAACATGAATGGGCTCTCGGGCGCAGTGTGGCCGTTCGATGCGGGGCAGAGCAGCTTCATTATTCTGAATCTTGCGATTGGCGGGGACTGGCCGGGGCCGCCGAATGCGTCTACGCCGTTTCCGGCAGAGATGCTGGTGGATTATGTACGCGTATATACGAACTGAGCGGCCTGGCCTGGAGATGCAGGCGCAGTTACAGGTTGGCTGAAGAGAAGTCATCCGCAATTGGGTAGAGCTGTAGATCCCTGATCTGGAGGAGCGATGGTTCGCTCGTGTTTTGCTCTCTTGCTGTGTTCAGCGCTGGCTGGTCACGTTGCTGCGTCGGCACAAGGTTCCGATGACGGAAGGCTGCGGGTGAAGTCGCCGGACGGCCAGCTGGTTTTCATTTTGTCGGACGCGGTGCATTCGCGTGAGATTGCGCCCAAAAGCAACGACCTGCGTTATTCGGTGGATTTTCACGGTAAGTGGCTGATGGACGAATCGGTGCTGGGGCTGCAACTGGAAGGGCAGGCGCCGCTGGGGCCGGGGATGAAGCAGGTGAACGTGCAGACCGGCACGCACGATGAGACCTACACGATTCCCGTGGGGAAGACGCGCGAGGTGCGGGACCACTACAACTTTGCGCGCGTGGACCTGGCGGACGATGCAGGGAGGAAGCTGACGCTGGAAGTTCGCGCGTACGATGACGGGATCGCGTTCCGCTATGTGTTGCCCATGCAGCAGGAAGCGCAGAAGGCGCGGATCGAGAAGGAACTGACGGAGTTCCGTTACAACAAGGACGCAACGCTGTACCCGCTGATCCTGGACGGATTTCAATCGTCGTATGAAGACGAGTACCAGATGCGGCAGGTGAGCGGGATTCACAAGGACTGGCTTATTGGATTGCCGCTGCTGGGAGATGTGCCGGGCGTGGGCTGGGTGGCGGTGACCGAGGCCGACATCGATAACTATGCCGGGATGTATCTGAAGAAGGGCGATGAAGCGTTCGGGTTGCGCGCGGAGCTTGCGCCGCGGATCGACGAGCCGGGCCTTGCTGTGGTGCGGGACGCGCCCGTGACGACGCCGTGGCGGGTCCTGATGGTGGGCGACACGCCGGGGCGGCTGGTGGAATCGAATCTCGTTCTCAATCTGAATCCGCCGTCGCAGATCGAGGATACGTCGTGGATCGAGGCGGGCAAGTCGGCGTGGGACTGGTGGTCGGGCGAAGCGGCGCCGAGTGTGACGTTCAAGACGGGGATGAATACGGCGACGATGGAGCATTACATTGACTTTGCCTCGGCGTCGGGGTTCCCATACATGCTGATTGACGCGGGGTGGGCGGCGGCGCCGGATCGCAAAGGTCCGCAGGACTATGCGGCGCTGGCCGACATTACGCACGTGACGCCGGAGATCGACATGCCCGAGCTGCTCAGGTACGCCAAGGAGCGGCATGTGCGGTTGTGGCTGTGGGCGCATTGGTCTTCAGTGGACAAGTACATGGACGAGGCGTTTCCGCTGTTTGAGAAGTGGGGGATCGCCGGGATAAAGATCGACTTCATGAATCGCGACGACCAGCAGATGGTGAACTGGTACCGGCATGTGGTGGAGACAGCCGCGAAGTATCACCTGATGATTGACTATCACGGTGCTTACAAGCCGGATGGGCTGCGGCGCACCTGGCCGAACCTGGTGACGCGCGAAGGCGTGATGGGCAAGGAATATTTGAAGTGGAGCGCGCGGACGACACCGGTGCATAACACAACGCTGCCGTTTACCCGGATGCTGGCGGGACCGCTGGATTACACGCCGGGAGCCTTCGGCAATGTGACACGCGCCGAGTTTATTGCGCGCGACAAGGAGCCGATGACGCCAAATACACGGGCGCACGAGCTGGCGCTTTACGTAGTGCTGGAGAGTCCGCTGATGATGGTGTCGGATTATCCCGAACACTACGAGGGGCAGCACGACTTCGAGTTCATCAAGCAGGCGCCGACGACATGGGATGAGATTCGGGTGCTGAACGGCGAACCGATGGAGCACATCACGGTGGCGCGGCGGAGCGGGAAGGACTGGTACGTAGGGTCGATTACGAACTGGGATGCGCGCACGGTGAAAGTGCCGCTGAGTTTTTTGGGCGAAGGGAAGTACGTGGCCGAGATCTATGCGGACGCGCCGGACGCGGGCACCGTGGCAACGCACACGACGTTCACGAAGCAGGCGGTCGACCGGAACACAGTGCTGGAGGTGAAGATGGTTTCGGGCGGCGGGAACGCGATGTGGATCCACCCGACGAAATAGGTGCTACAGGCCAGGAGCGTGACGGGTCTGGACTGGGTCGGATATTTGGCATATACCTTTGTATATGGCAAGCAGAGTGACGCAAAGGCCAGCGCAACGCACGGCCAAAATCTTCATGAACAACCGAAGCCAGGCGGTGCGGTTGCCGAAGGAGTTCCAGTTCTCTACGAATGAGGTGTTTGTACGCAAGGAGGGCGACGAGGTGATTCTGTCGCCGCGCCCGAAGGGCTGGTCGGCTTTGTTGACTGGCCCATTCGCCTCAGACGATTTCATGTCGGATGTTGAGGATCTGCCTGTACAGCAGCGGTCATTCTGATGCTCCGCTACATGCTCTACACGGATATCGCTTCGTACATCATGAAGGGCTCTGAACCGGCAGTCATGCGAAGGCTTGCGAAGGCGGCAGTCGGAGAGTTGTGCATTTCGGGGATTTCGAAGGCAGAGTTAAGTTATGGAGTGGAGATTTCGCCGAGGGCCGCGGTGGATCGCGAGAGGCTCGACGTGTTGCTGCGTCATCTAGAGGTGCTGGACTTTCCGCAGAACGCCGCGACCGATTATGCGCAGATTCGAGCCTGGCTGAAGAAGCGTGGAACGATGATCGGTGCCAATGATCTTTTGATTGCAGCGCACGCGCGGTGCGGGGGCTTAACGCTGGTGACGAATAATGTTCGGGAGTTCCAACGGGTACCCGGACTCAAACTCGAGAACTGGTGCTGAAGTCCAAACCGTGCAGAAGGTTATTGCGTGGCAACCGCTGAAGCAGGCGGGTTCCCGAATGTGACCGTTGGATGGGCCTGAGGCGCTGTTCGCTGCGGCCGGAGTTGCACAGGACCGGAGCCTGTGTTACAAACAAATCATTCAGTTTGCCTCCAAAGGGCAATCTTGAATTTCATGCAGAGTGGCTGAGGGACGGGCCCTGTGACGCCACGACAACCTGCCTGGGCAATCCAGGAGTATGGTGTCAACTCTCGCTGGCTTCGGCCGGGAACATGAGATTCGGGGGATGCAATAGCAGTCAGAGCTAAGGCGTCTCGTAAGCATTATCGAGTCCATTCAGGTTCGCTCTTCACTGAGCCGTCACGCGCCCGTATTGCAGCTGGACCTCTGCGTAGATGCGAGGGACTTGTGACGACTGCTGCGTATGAGTTGCGATGTCGGGAATGCGGCAAATCCTATGGGGTGCAGCCGCTGTCGATCTGTGATGAGTGCTTCTCTCCGCTCGAGGTGAAGTTTGACCTCGACTATGCGCGGACTCGCTTTACCCGCGAGGCGATCAGCCAGGGGCCGCTGAATATGTGGCGCTACCGCGCGCTGCTGCCGGTTGCGGACGACTACGTCGAGCAGACTCCCAGTGGCTTTACGCCGCTGGTGAAAGCTCCGCGGCTGGGTGCGCATATCGGGGCGAAGAATCTCTACATCAAGAACGATGCGGTGTGCATGCCGACCCTCAGCTTCAAAGACCGTGTGGTTGCGGTTGCCCTGGCCAACGCGCAGGCCTTCGGATTTGACACGGTGGGCTGCTCATCGACAGGCAACCTGGCCAATGCGGTGGCGGCGCATGCGGCGCGGTTGGGATTGAAGACCTACATTCTGGTTCCGGCGGACCTGGAGCCGGCGAAGATTCTGAATACGCAGGTGTACGGGGCGACGCTGGTGCGCGTGGATGGCAACTATGACCACGTGAACCGGCTCTGTTCGCAGATTGCCGACCGGTACAGCTGGGGATTTGTGAACTGCAACCTGCGGCCGTACTATGCCGAGGGCTCGAAGACGGTGGGTTTTGAGATCGCCGAGCAGCTTGGCTGG
>Ga0335085_10006442_pt1 | contig 18523 bp, 14 predicted proteins | sample Lox_Sample_45_FD_206712 | JGI IMG/M metagenome (GOLD analysis project Ga0335085, IMG submission 206712) | Soil microbial communities from Loxahatchee National Wildlife Refuge, Florida, United States - Lox_Sample_4.5 | ecosystem: Environmental > Terrestrial > Soil > Wetlands | place: USA...
TCGTGCAGCCGCGCGTAGGCCGCGTCGAGGGTGGCCGTGAGGGCGAAGCCGAGCGTCGCGCGCTCGTGCAGGAGCGTCGTCATCGCGACCTGCCAGCCGTCGCCTTCGTCTCCCAGGCGGTTCTCGGCCGGCACCTCGACGTCGGTGAAGAAGATCTCGTTGAACTCCGCCTCGCCGGTGATCTGGCGCAGCGGCCGCACCTCGACGCCGGGCGCGTGCATGTCCACGAGGAGGTACGTGAGGTTGCGGTAGCGCGCCGCGTCGGGATCGCTCTGGGTGACGAGGATGCAGAAGTCGGCGATGTGCGCGAACGATGACCAGACCTTCTGGCCGTTGACGACGTACACGTCGCCGCGCCGCTCGGCGCGCGTGCGCGCGGCCGCGAGGTCGGAGCCGGCGTCGGGCTCCGAGAAGCCCTGGCACCAGATCTCGTCGGCGGCGAGGATCGGCTGGAGGTAACGCGCCTTCTGCTCGTCGGTGCCGTGGGCGACGATCGTCGGCCCCGCCATGCTGAGCCCGATCACGCCGACGTGGGGAGGGGCCTGCGCCGCCGCGAGCTCTTCGTAGAGAAGTGCCTGGAAGCTGTGGGGAGCACCCGCTCCGCCGTATTCCTTCGGCCAGGTCAGCCCGGCATAGCCCGCCTCGTGGAGCTTGCGGCTCCACTCGCGCATGAATGGATCGTCGAACCGCTGGGCGCCGCCGCGGCCGCCGCGCTTGTCGTCCGGCAGGCTCGCGTCGATCCACGCACGCAGCTCCGTCCGAAACTGCGCCTCCTCGGGCGTGTCGCGGAGGTCCATCGCGTGAGCTTACGCGGCCGGCGCCGCTGCCGGAACCAGCTCGCCCTGCCGCTGGTGGGGCGGCTCTGCGACCACGCGCCGCCGCTGCATCGGCAGCAGCGTGACGGATCCGAGGATGAGGGCGACACCGAGCCATTGCGTCCAGTCCAGGTGCTGGTCGTAGGCGTAGATGCCCGCGACGATCGCGACCGCCGGATAGGTCAGCTCGGCGACCGACGCAACCATCGCCGGAGTCCGCTGCAGCCCGTAGTAGTAGAGCCCGAGCGCGAGCAGGCCGGTGACGAGCGCGAGGTAGAGGATCAGCAACGTGTCGTGCCCGTTCGAGTACGCGGGCGCGTGCATCACGAGCAGGGCGAGCGAGCTTGCCAGCAGACCAAAGAAGAAGCGAAGGCTCAGGATGTGCTGGAACTCGAGCTCGCGCGACATGTACCGGCCGAGCACCGTCCCGAGCGCCCAGAGCACCGCAGCGGCGGTCGCCTCGACGATCACGACGACGCCCTTCGCCGACGGGTCGAGCGGATGCGACTGGTTGACGAGCCAGAAGCCGACGAGGGCGGGGAAGAAGAACGACCAGAATCCCGGTCGCGGCCGTTCGCCGAGCAGGAGCGCTGCGGCACCGATGGCGACGAACGGCTGCAGCTTCTGGATCACGACCGGAGTGATGTAGTCGGAATGGCCGATCAGCGCGTCGGTGAAGAGGATCGTGGCGAGAGCCGATGCGCCCGCGCCGACGACGACGGCGGCTGCGACGTAGCGCCAGCCGGCGCGGAAGACGGCGCGCAAGGCGGGGAGGAGGAGCGGCAGCGTCAGCGCGACGAGGATCACGTGCTCGCCGAAGACGATGGTCGTCGCCGACGTCGTCGGGGTCATCGTCTTGCGGATGATCGGGTCCGTTCCCCAGAGCGCCGCGGCGAGCGCGACGAGAACCACGCCGGGTACCCGCGAGAGCCTCAAGCTCATGGACGCTCGAAGCGTAAAAGATCGTCCACGGTCTCCCGAGTACGGATCAGCCGTGTCTCGCCGTCCGCCACCAGGACGACCGCCGGCCGCGGGACGCCGTTGTACGTCGAGCCGAGCGCGAGCGTGTACGCGCCCGTCGCCGGCACGGCGAGCACGTCGCCCGGCCGCGGCTGGGGCAGCTCCGCCGCCTCGATCAGGACGTCGCCCGACTCGCAGTGCTTGCCCGCGATCCGGTAGACGCCGCTCGGCAGCTCGTCCGCCCGGTTCGCGAGCAGCGCTTCGTAGTGGGCACCGTAGAGCTGTGGCCGCGGGTTGTCGGACATGCCGCCGTCGATCGCGGCATAGGAGATCCCGCCCGACTCCTTGACCGAGCCGACCCGGTACAGGGACACGCCGGCCCGGCCGACGAGCGAACGGCCCGGCTCGAGGATCAGCGACACGCCTTCGGGAATCCGCTCGACGAGCGGGCCGACGAACTCGGCCACCGACGGCAGCTCTTCCTCGCGGTTGTGGCGGACACCGAGGCCGCCACCGAGGTCGAGCACACGCGGCGTCCAGGCGAGCCGCTCGAGGAACGCGACGACGCGCTCGAGTGCGAGCAGGCTCTCGTCCAGGCGCCCGAGCTGCGAGCCGACATGGACATGCACGCCTTCCACCTCCAGGCCGAGCCCGTGGGCACGTTCGACCTCCCGCTCGGCGGCGTCCGGAGCGAGGCCGAACTTCGACTCTTCGTGCGCCGTCTGGATCGAGCGGTGGGTGACCGCCTCGACTCCCGGGGTCAGCCGCACGAGCACTCTCCGTACCCCGGCAGCCGCCGCCGCGTCGGCTTCGCCCGGCCCGTCGAGGACGACGAGCGCGTCGACCTCCGCCGCCGCGCGCAGCTCCTCGTCCGACTTGTTGTTGCCGTGGACGACGATGCGTTCCCCCGGGAGCCCGGCGGCGCGGGCGAACGCGAGCTCACCGAGCGTGGAGACGTCGGCTCCAACGCCCTCCTCTGCGAGCAGGCGGAGCAGCGCGACGTTCGCGAACGCCTTCGTCCCGTACACGATGAGCGCGCCGGGCGCGGCCTCGCGATACGCGCGCACCTGGCTCCGGACGGTGTGCTCGCAGTAGACCAGGAGCGGCGTTCCGTGCTCCTCGGCCAGCTGCGTCGCGGGAACGCCACCGATCGCGAGCTCGCCGTCCTCGATGCGCGCGGTCTGGGGAAGGAGATCGAGCACCTTGCTAGTATCGGGATCCCAATGCAGGAGCTGCTTCTTACCTAGTCCAGGGAGACACGCGCAGCGTCGCCGCGCCGACCTCCCCACGGCCTCTCCTCGGAGAGGTTTTTTCGTTCCAGAGGACGTTTTTTCGATGACACCGAGATACGAGCCCCACGAGATCGAGCAGAGGTGGCAGCGCGTCTGGGAGGACGAGCGGGCCTTCAACGTGCCGAACCCCGTCGCGGGTGCTCTGACAGCCGAGAACCACTGGTACCAGCTCGAGATGCTGCCGTATCCGTCGGGCCCGAGCCTGCACATGGGCCACGTCCTCAACTACACGATGGGCGACGTCCAGACCCACGTGCGCCGCCGCAGCGGCTGGCACGTCGTGCGCCCCATGGGCTGGGACGCCTTCGGGCTGCCGGCCGAGAACGCCGCGATCCGTGAGGGCCGTCATCCCCGCGAGACGATCGAGCGGAACATCGAGACGATGCGCGCCCAGATGAAGCGCCTCGGCTGGGCGATCGACTGGGACCGCGAGGTCTCGGCCCACCAGCCGACGTTCTACCGGTGGACGCAATGGCTCTTCCAGCAGTTCGTCGCGCACGACCTCGGCTACCGCAAGGAGGGTCCGGTCAACTGGTGCCCGAAGGACCAGACGGTCGTCGCGAACGAGTACGTCGTCGACGGCCTGTGCGAGCGCTGCGGCACGCCGGTCGAGCTGCGGAACATGACGCAGTGGTACTTCCGGACGACCGCCTACGCCGACGAGCTGCTCGAGTATCCGGGCGCAGAGTGGCCCGAGCGGACGAAGACGATCCAGCGCAACTGGATCGGCCGCTCCGAGGGCGCCGAGATCCTGTTCCGCGTCGAGGAGACCGGAGAGGACATCGCGGTCTTCACGACGCGCGCCGACACGCTCTTCGGCGCGACGTTCTTCGTCGTAGCGCCGGAGCACCCGTTCGTCGAGGCGCATGCGAGCGAAGAGGCGAAGGAGTACGCGCGGCACGCCGGCGCCCGCCCGGTCGAGGAGCGTGCCGCCGAGACGACGAAGACCGGCGTCTTCACCGGCTTCCACGCGGTCAACCCGGTCGACGGCGAGCTCCTGCCGATCTGGGTCGCCGACTACGTCCTGATGGACTACGGCACCGGAGCGATCATGGCCGTCCCGGCGCACGACGAGCGGGACGGCGAGTTCGCAGAGACGTTCGGCCTGCCGCTGAAGACCGTCATCGACGAGGACGGCAGGCTCGTCAACTCGGGTCGCTTCGACGGGCTTCCCGCGGAGGAGGGCGCACGCGCGATCGTCGCGGCGCTCGAGCAGGAGGGGCGCGGCAAGGCGACGGTCAACTACCGGCTGCGCGACTGGAGCGTCTCACGGCAGCGCTACTGGGGCTGCCCGATTCCGTTCATCCACTGCGAGCAGTGCGGCGTCGTGCCCGTGCCCGAAGAGGACCTGCCCGTGATCCTGCCCGACATCGAGGACTACGCACCGCAGGGGAAGCCGCCGCTCGCCGCCAACGAGGAGTACATGGCGGTCGACTGTCCGCAGTGCGGCGGCCCGGCACGCCGTGATCCCGACACGATGGACACGTTCGTCGACTCGTCCTGGTACTTCCTCCGCTACATCGACTCGCACAACCACGAGGCGCCGTTCGACCGCTTCGTCGTCGACTACTGGCTGCCGGTCTCCCAGTACATCGGCGGCATCGACCACTCGACGGGCCACCTGCTCTATTCGCGCTTCTTCGTGAAGGCGATGAACGACTGGGGGATGCTCGGCTTCCGCGAGCCGTTCGCGCGCGTCTTCCACCAGGGCTGGGTGCAGCTCGGCGGCCTGAAGATGTCGAAGACGCGCGGCAATGTCGAGGGGCCGGACCCGTTCGTCGACGAGTACGGCGCCGATGCGGTGCGGCTCTACATCCTCTTCATGGGCCCGGCCGACCAGGACATGGAGTGGACGCCGGCCGGCGTCGAGGGCATCGTCCGCTTCCTGCGCCGGCTCTGGCGCCTCGTGCACGAAGTGGCCGAGGCTGCTCCTGCGCCGGGCGAGCGCGAGGGTCCACTCGCACGGAAGGCGAACGAGACGATCGCGCGCGTGACCGACGACGTGCTGCGCCGTTTCCAGTTCCATACGCCGATCTCGGCCGTGATGGAGCTCGTGAACGAGCTCGGTGGGGCCGTCGACGCGCGCGATGCGCGCTTCGCAGCCGAGACGGCCGTCTCGCTGATCCAGCCGTACGCGCCGCATGTCGCCGAGGAGCTGTGGACGGTGCTCGGGCACGAGCGGCTGTGGAAGGAGCCGTGGCCGGAGGCCGACGAGGCGCAGCTCGTGAGGGACACGTTCGAGCTCGTCGTCCAGGTGAACGGCAGGGTGCGCGACCGGTTCGAGGTCGACGCCGGATTGAGCGAGGACGAGCTCGTCGAGCTGGCCCGCGGCAGCGAGCGCGTACAGGGTTACCTCGACGGCGGCGAGCCGCGCAAGACGGTCGTCGTCCCGCGGCGTCTCGTCAACTTCGTGGTCTAGCTCGCGCGCTCGCGCGGCTCGGGGCGGTCGACGCTCCAGTGGCGGCCCACCGCCGCGTACCAGTGCACCACGCCGTCCTCGGTCTCGCGCGGCGAGAGCATGAAGCGGCTGATCATGCGCTGGCCGCCCGCGAAGTCGCCGTAGAGGATGTCGACACCCAGGCGTTGCGGGGCCTCGACCGCGCGGCGGGCCACGCGGTAGCCGTCGCTCGCCGGGTCGCGGAAGGAGCCCTGCCAGAACCCGATGTCACCCGGCGCGACGTAGAGGTCGCGGGTGAGTGTGATGAACTCCTCGAGCGGCGGTGGGACCACGTGCGCGGCGCGCTCGAACAGGAGCTCCGGCAAGAAATGCCAGCCGTGGAGCACGGCGATCCCGGTGCCGACGTTGCGGATGGCGATCACGAAGTAGACGGCCTCGTCCGTTGCCTTCGCGGCGCCCTGGCCGCCCGGGATGCTGAACCAGACGTCGTCCTGGAAACCGGCCTTGACGACCGGATCCTCGAGGCGCGATGGGACGAGCAGCGGGCGCTGCCCGGCGAGCAGCGACTGCTCGGCGACGCGCGCCGCACGGTTGGCCGAGCGGACGGATGCGACCGTGACGCCTGCGAGCACGAGCGTCCCGCCTGCGGAGGCGAGCGCGGAGATCGTCACCCAGTCGGCCACTGCGCGAGTTTACGGACCCGTCGGGAAGCTGACACACACGCGGCGCATTGGCGTTGTCACGATGGACGACATGGACGTCCGGATTCCCGTGCTGTCGCGGCGGCAGCTGTTCGGAGCGGCTGCAGCCGCGGTGGTGCTGCTCGTCCTTCTGGTCAGGCATCTCGGCGGCGGCGGGGGTGCGGCGCCGGTCGTGACACCGGTGCAGCCGGTCGCAAAGCCGAAGGCGGCGGCGCCGAAGCTGGTCGTGGTCGACGTCGCGGGCGCAGTACGCCGCCCCGGGCTGTACCGGCTGCGGTCGGGCTCGAGAATCGACGATGCGATCGCGGCCGCCGGCGGCGCCAGGGCGAAGGCGCAACTCGCCGCGGTGAACCTCGCAGCGCCCGTCGCCGACGGCGAGCAGATCGTCGTCCCAGGACGCGGCGCGGGTGCTGTGGCCGCGGCGACCCCTCCCGCCGCGGGCTCTTCGCCGTCCGCGCCGCTCGATCTCAACTCGGCCACGCTCGAGCAGCTCGAGGGGCTTCCGGGAATCGGGCCGGTCACGGCGCAGAAGATCCTCGACTACCGGCAGCAGCACGGTGCGTTCCACTCCGTGGCGGAGCTCCAGGGTGTCCCGGGAATCGGGCCGGGGCACATGGCACAGCTGAAGGGGCTGGTGATCCCGTGACGTGACGATCCGGACGCCGCATGCGCTCGTGGGCTCGCTCTGTCTCGGCTTCGCGCTCGCGAACACCGGCCGCCTACCGGTCGTGCCGACGCTCGGAGTGGCGGCGACTCTCGCCCTTCTCGGTCTTGCGGCCGGCGACACGCGCTTGCGGAGGCCGGCTGTCGCCGCTGCGCTCGTTGCTCTCGCCTGGAGCTGGGGGAGCGTCCGTCTCGCGCAGCTCGACCGCAGCGTGCTCGCGTCCAGGATCGGCACGTTCGAATCGGCGCTCGTGGAGGTCGAGGAACCACCCCGGCCGGGGAGCTTCGACCAGCGAATGAAGGCGCTCGTGCTCCGTTGGGGAACGCTGCGCACGCACGAGCCCGTCCTGCTCGAGCTCCCGCTGGGACGGTCGCCGCCGCGCGGCGGGCGGCTGAACGTCCTTGGCGAGCTGCGGGCTCCGCCGGGACCATCGAACGGATTCGACGAAGCGACATGGCTGCGCCGGCAAGGCATCCACGCCGTGCTCGAAGGGCAGTCGTGGCGGGTCGTCGGCCGGCGCGGTGGCGTCTCGGGAGTCGGCGACCGCATCGGACGATGGCTAGCGGGCGACAGCGCCGTGGGGCTGACGGGCGAGCGCCGTGACGTGATCGAGGCGATCGTCCTCGGCCGGTCGTCCGACATGGACCAGGGGCTGCTGGCGGACTTCCGCGCGACCGGCCTCTACCACTGCCTCGCCGTCGACGGTCTGAAAGTCGCGGCAGTAGGCGGCGGAGCGGCTGCTGTCGTCCTGCTCCTCGGCTTCGGAAGCTATCTCGCCCAGATCGCGGCGCTGCTTGCCGTCTCCGGGTACGCGCTCGCGGTCGGGCTCCATCCCTCTGTTGTGCGGGCCGCGCTCGCCGCCGGTCTCGGGTCGCTGGCCTGGCTGGCGGGACGCGAGCGCGACCGGTGGCAGGCGTTGCTCGTCGGCGCCGCCGTGCTGCTCGGCTGGAGCCCCTACGCGCTGTTCGATGCCGGCTTCCAGCTCTCGTTCGCCGCCGTCGCGTCGATCTTCGTCGTCACGCCTCGGATCGTCCGCGCGCTCGAGGGCTACCCGGTCCCCCGTGAGCTTGCGCAGCTGATCGGTGTCTCGACCGCCTGCGGCCTGGCAACCGCGCCCGTCACCTGGTTCCAGTTCCACCAGATCTCGCTCGTGACCGTCCCTGCGAACGTCGTGGCCGTCCCGGTCGTCGTCGAGGTGCTCGGCCTCGCTCTCCTGACCGCCGCCGTCGCACCGGTCGCACCTTCGATCGCGGCGGCGATGGCACAGGTCAACGGCTGGGGCGCCTGGTTCGTCGCCGCCTGCGCGCGGGCGTTCGCGAGGGTTCCCGGCGCGCAGGTCACCTCCCCTCGCGCGGCCGCCTTGCTCGGTCTGGGGGCGGCCGGTGCCGCAGCCTATGCTTGGCAGCGTGGCGAGCGAGCCCGAGCTGAAGCCGGTCTACCTCCTGACGGGGACGGACCGGCCGAAGATCGCGCTCGCGCTGCAGCGCCTGCGGGCGCGGATCGGTGAGGACGCGACCGAGCAACTCCACGCCGCCGAGGCCTCGGGAGAGGACGCGATCGCCGCCTGCAACGCCCTTGGGCTCTTCGGGGGGGACGCGCGGCTCGTCGTGGTCGACGGGGTCGAATCGTGGAAGGCGGGGGATGCGAAGGAACTCGAGTCGTACCTCGCCGCTCCCGCGCCGACCACCGTCCTCGCGCTCGTCGGCGACGGCATCAAGCGTGACTCCGCGCTCGCCAAGCTGGTCGCCAAAGCGGGCAGCGTCCTCGCGTACGACGTCTCGAAGAAGCAGCTCCCCGAATGGGTCGCCGACCAGTTCGCACGCGCAGGCGCCTCGGCCGACCGCGATGCCTGCCGCGCGCTCGTCGAGGCGGTCGGGGACGACGTCGGCGATCTCGCCTCCGAGATCCAGAAGCTCGCGACCTGGGCGGGCGGCGAGCAGATCGCCCGCGCCGCCGTCGAGGAGCTCGCGGTCGGGCGTGCCGAGACGCCGATCTTCGCGGTCACCGACGCCTGGGGAAGCCGGGACGTCGCCGCGACGCTGCGTGCGACAGAGTCGCTGCTCGACCGCTCGCACCGGCCGCGCTCGGGCGAGTTGATCCGGCTCGTAGCCTCGCTCGTGGGCCACGTAGGCCGTGTCAGGAAGGTCTCTCGTCTCGCGGACGAGGGCGTCCGCTCGAGCGAGATCGCCGGCCGTCTGAAGATCCACCCCTTCGTCGCGGAGAAGGCGGCGAAGCAGGCAGGCAACTTCTCGCCGGACGAGCTGGCGCAGGCGATCGTGCGGCTCGCCGCACTCGACGCGGGGGCGAAGGGCGGCTCACGCCTCCCGCCCGAGCTTCAGCTCGAGCGGACGCTCGTCGAGATCACGCGCCCGACCGACCGGGTCGCCGGCTAGTCCCTATTTGTCGGACGCGCCGGCGGCGAGCTTCGCCGCCTGCGACTTGCGGCGCGCGACGGTGTTCCGGTGGAGAGCGCCGCTGGCCGCGGCGCGGTCGAGCCACTGGGCGAGCTCGCGGTGCCGCGCCTCTGCCTCGGTCGCGTCGCCGTCTGCGACCGCCTCGTTCAGGCGCCGCATGAGCGTTTTGGCGGTCGAGCGCCAGCGGAGGTTCTCCTGCCGCTGCCGGGCCGCCTGACGGACGCGCTTCTCCTGTTGCTTGATGTTCGGCATCTCGGAAAAAGACCCGCGGCTCGCGGGCCGGGCGATGGTAGCAACCCCGCTCCCTATGCTGCCCTCGTGGAGGACGCCGAGCGGCAGCGGCACGAGCGGCGGCTGGCGCGGGATCGCCGCCGGCGCGAGGAAGGCAAGCCGACCTACTTCGAGAGCGAGGCGACCCTCGACTCCTGGCCGATCGCGCAGGATCCTGCCGAGCTGTCGACGTCGATCCTTCGTCCGCGCCTCGACAGCGGCGAGCTGACCGAGCTCGAGGCTCTCGAGTTCGCCGACGAGGCGCAGGCACCGCTGATCAGCGCGCCTCCGCCGGCAGGCGCTGCGACCGAGCCGGCTGGGGAGAGCCGCAGTCTCGCGCGGTCGGGTGTCATCTTCGCGGTCGCCACCGGCCTCTCCCGCGTGCTCGGGCTGCTGCGGGAGATCGTCGCCGCATATCTGTTCGGGATCTCCGGGAAGATCAACGCCTTCAACATCGCCTTCCTGATCCCGAACACCGTGCGTTCGCTCGTCGCGGACCAGGCCCTCTCGGCGGCGTTCGTACCGGTCTTCAGCGATCTGCTCGTCAAGGGGGAACGGAAGCGCGCGTGGCGGGTGGCTTCGTCGATCTTCTGGCTGATGCTGCTCGGTCTCGGCGGCCTCACGGCGCTCTTCATCGTGATCGCGCCATGGGTGATGGGACTGTTCAACTACGGGCCGAACGAGCTGAACGGCCCGCTCGCGATCGGGCTGGCGCGAATCCTGTTCCCCACCGTCGTCATCCTCGGGCTGACCGGGGTCGTCGTCGGGATTCTCAACAGCTACGACCACTTCACCGTGCCCGCCCTGAGCCCGGTGGCGTGGAACCTCGTGATTCTGCTCGGCCTCGCGCTCGGTGCCGAGCACGCAACCCTCAAGAGTACGAGGCTCTACATCTACGCGATCTCGATCCTCGTCGCGACCATCATCCAGTTCCTGCTGCCACTCCCCTGGTTGCGCGGACGCGACGACCAGCTGCACCTCGTGATCGACATCCGGGACCCCGCGGTGAAGCGGACGTTCGTGCTCATGGTGCCGGTCACGATCGGGCTCGGCCTGATCAACATCAACGCCGTCATCGACCAGCTGTTCGCGACGCACTTCCTGAACAAGAACGTCGCTCCGACGGCAATCGTGAGCGCGTTTCGCCTCTACATGCTGCCGCAGGGGGTGTTCTCGGTCGCGGTCGCCACCGTCCTCTTCCCACTCCTCTCCCGACACGCGTCGCGGCAGGACTGGGAAGGGTTCAAACGAACCGTCGCGACCGGACTCCGGCTGATCACCTTCCTTCTCCTACCGGCGAGCGTCGCGGCCGCGGTCCTGGCGACCCCGATCGTCCGGCTCCTCTATCAGCGGGGCGCCTTCCACCCCTGGCAGACGCCGATCGTCGCCGCCTCACTGGCCGCGTTCGCGCTGGGACTGACCTTCAACGGGACGATGCTGATGCTCAACCGCGGCTTCTTCTCGCTCCAGTCGCCGTGGATCCCCAGCTGGGTCGCGTTCGGCAACCTCGGCCTGAACGCCCTCCTCGACGCCGTGTTCTACCGGTTCGGGATCTGGGGGATCCCGCTCTCGACGTCACTCGTGAACATCGCCGGAACAGCGGCTCTCCTCTACTTCTTCCGGCGGCGGATGGGCGGGTTCGGGCTCAGAGACACGGCCCGCAGCTTCGGCCTGGTGTGCGTGGCCTCGGCGGTGCTCGCCGGAGTGGGGTGGGGCATCTGGCACCTGCTCGACTCGGGGCTCGGCCAGACTCTGCCGGCGCAGATCGTCTCGCTCGGCGCCGCGCTCGCGCTCGGCTACGCAGCCTTCTTCGGAATGTGCAAGTTGCTGGGAGTCCGCGAGCTGGAGACGCTGCTACGACTGCGGCGCGCTCGCGCCTGATTCAGCCCTTATCGGCTGAGAGTGTCGATCTCGATGTTGGTGCGGGTGACCTGTCCCGTCCAGACGCGGACACGGACGGGCGCCCAGCGCTTGTGGCCGGGAACCCGGATTCCGTAACGACCCGTGTGGAGCCGAATCTGATACGTCCCGTCGCCGCCGGTCGTCGTCTGGGCGACCGCATGTCCGTGTCTGAGGAAGACGATCGTGACGCCCGGCAGCGGAGCGACGCACGGGTGCAGCTCGCCTTTCGAGCAGGCCGGGCCGCGGGTGACGACGCCGTAGAGGACACCACGCTGGCTGGTTCGGCTCGCCGCGCCGGCGACAGGCACGACGAGCACGAGAAGAAGCGCGGCAAGCACGACGAGCTTCACGGCGCTCAAAGAGTACCGAACGAGGAAGAGCCGGATCCTCGGCGGACCCGGCTCTTCTCGTGAAGCGTCAGGCAGCCGGCGTTAGGGGTGAAGCCCCCAAACGCGGGTGCCCCAGTTGTCGATAGTGGGTGGAATTGCCACCGGAACGGTGTACTCGTCGGCCATCCAGACGTTTCCGTTGCTGGGGTCGAACGCGATCGCCGAATAGTCGCCCCAGCGGGGTTCGTCGTACAGGATGTCCGAGAAGCTGGCGTGCGGTCCCCAACCGGTGCCGGTGGTCTGCACCGGCCCGAAGGAGCTTCCTCCGTTCGTCGAGATCGTGTACGCCGTGCTCGGGTTCAGGGTCGGACTCGTCATGCTGAACCCCATCATCAGCGTGTTCCAGCTGCTGGTGTGGACGATGCTCGGGTAGAGCAGGTTCGTGCCAGGCACTCCGACGTAGCCCTGGCGGGTGACCAACCCCGTGTAGGGATCGACCTCGAACCAGGCGGCACCGTCCACCACCGTGGGATCACTGCCGATGGTCATGGCCGAATTGAGCGCCGCGTAGATACGAGGCGAGCCGCCGCCGTGGTACTGCAGCTGCGTGAGGCGGCTGTCATCGGGGTTCAGGTACGGCTCCTTGATCACGTAACTCGGGGAGCCGGCCGGTGTCGATCCGTCGCCCGTGCTTGCGGCCGGGATCGGGAAGGCATAGGGCTCGCTCGGGGTGCTCATCCCGAAGAGCCTGACCGGGCTTCCACCGTTGTTGAGGAACGCGTCGCCATATACCCGCCAGAACCCCAGCGTGTTGGAGTCGGTGCTGTTGCCGCTCGCGTCGTAGGGGACCGAGTTGAGCAGGTACTCGATGCTCGTCCCGTCGCCGATCGCAGGTCGGAGGCTGAGCACCGGATCTCCGTTCAGCACCAGCGGCCCGAAGACGACGCCGTTCACGGACGGCGACAGGCTCGCAAGCTGTGTCTTCGAGAGCCCGTAAAGGTTCGCACCGGCGAAGTCCTCGTCAGGCCCGCAGAACTCGTTGATCGTGAGATAGAAGGCGTTGTTGTCGAAGCCGTTCTGCGGGAAGTCCGGGAAGCAGTCGGCCGAGACCGACGTGTCCACCTGATAGGGGGCGTAGCCACGCGGGCTGATCACTGCCAGATCGGTGCCGTAGTTGCCCGCGTCGGGCCCGGACAGAAGCCCGCCGATTTCGGTGAAGTAGAACGTCCTCGCCGCCGGGTCGTAATTGCAGCTGACATCGCCGGTCGCGTACGGGTCGTTGAAGAGATCGGCGAGGCTGTCCGGCCCGAACAGCTTCGTCCCACTCGTCGAGTAGACCGACCACGCCTCGTTGACCGGTTCCACGATGACGGACGTCCAGGGTGAGACGGCGAGCGGGAGTCCGGCGTTCTGGAGCAGGCCCGCCGGACCCACACACAGCCCCTGGTCAGGTGGCGTGACGTGACCGCCGAGGACAGCCTTGTTGTCGTCGTCCGACACGCCGTTGAAGTTGGCGAGTCCCGGGATGCTGGGAGTTACTCCAGCGAGAGCCGAGCCCGCCACGTGCGGCGCGCCGGAGCCGGTCGTGACGACGGAATCGTCATCGCCGCCCGAGTTCGCCGGGCAATTCGGCGACGCCGGCAGGTCGGTGTCGTTCGAACAGGTGAAGAACGCCTGGTTCAGCTTCACCCCGGTCGGCACCGTGGTCGATTTGCCGATGCGGGTCAACGTCAAGGGTGTGCCGGTCAAGTTCACCCCGTTGGCGGCCTTCGCACCGCCGGCTGCGAACGCCAGCACGCACGCGAAGACCGCCGAAACGACGGCCAGCCCCCCCCAGCACGAGCAAGCGTCGCTTGGTAAGACGCATGGACACGTTCCTTCCCCCTTCCTCGACGTGAACATGTTCAGATGCGCTCAATGATTGAGGGGTCCCCCGTCCCCTCACCTGTGGAAAGCCTCTCAGATTCCGATGCAACCCACAACCGGGTAGTTCTCACGCACGCCGACCGGCCGACGCAGACGCCTACAGAGGTTCGCGGCCGTCGAAGTACTCGTGGATCCCGTCGGCCTGGCGCCGACGCTCGGACCGGAGCGTTCCGGACGGGATGTACGTCGTCGACGAACCGATCGTCTTGTTCGCATCGAGGAGAATCGCCTCGCCGTCGCGCACGGTGTAGTCGATCTTCCCGTAGTCGAGGCCGAGCTCCACCCGCCACTGCTGGGCCGCCGGGTGCGGTTCGACCGCCGTTGCCGCCGTGCTCTCGTCCGCCTTGAAGACGGCCTTGGGCGAGCTGAGGCGTGAGCAACGCTCGCGGTCGCCGAGGAATTGGTACATCTGCATGTGGTAGAGGCCGCCGGCGAACTCCGGCAGGAAGCGCTCGATCACGAATTCGGGCCGCTCGGCCAGCCGCGCCGGAACGTCTGCGAGCCGGTCGAAGACGCGGTAGTCACGCCACGTCGGGGCGGCGCGGAGGCGCCAAGACAGCGCCTTGGCGGCGGGGAGTCTCCTGAACCCGGTCAGCGAGTTGAGGAACTCGGGGTAGCCGCCGCAATTGAGATCGGTCTTCACGATCACAGGGCCTTCCCACCCGTCGCCCGGCTGCACCAGGTAGCGGCTCGTCACGGTCTTCCGGATGTCACGGACACGGCCGTTCAGGACGATCGGATAGCCCGACGCGAACTCGAGATACGCCTCGGGCACGACGGAGAGGTCGACGTGCACGAGCAGCAGGTCCGCCGGGACGTATCGATCGGTGCCGTAGAGGTAGACCACCTCGAGCCCGTCCTCGCGCCAGAGCTCGGCGAGGTGGCCGACGAGGTAGAGGCGTGGGTCGAGGTCGCGCTCGCGCGCGTGGAAGAGGACCGCGATGCGCTTCCCTCGCTCCGCCACGATGCAACCGTAAGTGCGCCGCGCCGAAGGCTCAACGGGCGGCCAGTACCATCGCCGGCGGGATGGAGCAGAGCCGGATCCGCAACTTTTCGATCATCGCGCACATCGACCACGGGAAGTCGACGCTCGCCGACCGGATTCTCGAGCTCACCGACGCGGTCTCGGCGCGCGAGATGCGCGAGCAGGTCCTCGACTCGATGGAGCTCGAGCGGGAGCGCGGCATCACGATCAAGGCCCAGGCGGTCCGGGTGTCCTGGAAGGGGCACGAGCTCAACCTCATCGACACGCCCGGACACGTCGACTTCACCTACGAGGTCTCCCGCTCGCTGCAGGCCTGCGAAGGAGCCCTTCTCGTCGTCGACGCCGCGCAGGGCATCGAGGCGCAGACGCTCGCGAACGCCTACCTGGCGATCGAGAACGGGCTCGAGATCGTGCCCGTCGCCAACAAGATCGACCTCCCCGCCGCCGATCCGGACGCGACGGCCGTCGAGGTCGCCGACCTGCTCGGCGACGACCCTGGTCGCGTGCTCCGCATCTCCGCGAAGACCGGCGACGGGGTCGCCGACGTGCTCGACGCGATCATCGAGCGTGTGCCACCGCCGGACGGCGAGCTCGACGCCCCGGCCCGTGCGCTCGTCTTCGACTCGTCCTACGACCAGTATCGGGGCGTCGTCGCCTTCGTCCGCGTGGTGGACGGAACCTTCTCCGCCCGCGAGGAGCTGCGCACGATGGCCACCGACATCCGCTTCGACGCGGAGGAGCTCGGCGTCTTCTCTCCGGCCATGACGCCGGTCGATCAGCTTGCGGCCGGCGAGGTCGGCTACGTCGTGACAGGCCTGAAGGACGTCTCGCGCCTGCGGGTCGGCGACACGCTCACCTCCGTCCGCCGCTCGGCCGACGAGGCGCTGCCCGGTTACAAGGACGTCAAGCCGATGGTCTTCGCCGGGCTCTTCCCGACCGACTCGGACGACTACCCGGAGCTCCGCGACGCGCTGGAGCGGCTCAAGCTCAACGATGCGGCCCTCGTCTACGAGCCGGAGACCTCGCAGGCGCTCGGCTTCGGTTTCCGTTGCGGCTTTCTCGGCCTCCTCCACATGGAGATCGTGCGCGAACGGCTCGAGCGGGAGTTCGACCTCGACCTGCTCGTCACCGCGCCGAACGTCGCGTACCGCGTGCAGGAGAAGAACGGAGGCTGGATCGAGGTGCACAACCCGGCCGAGTTTCCGCGTGAGGTCGAGGAGGTCGAAGAGCCGTACGTGGCGGCGTCGATCATCGTCCCGAAGGAGCACGTCGGGGCTGTGATGGAGCTCAACAACGACCGGCGCGGCACCTTCGGGAAGCTCGAGTACCTCTCTCCGGAGCGCGTCCATCTCACGTACGAGCTTCCGCTCGCCGAGATCGTCCTCGACTACTACGACCAGCTCAAGTCGCGCACGCGCGGCTACGCGTCGTTCGACTACGACCTGGCCGGTTTCAAGCCCGGTGACCTTGTCCGCGTCGACGTGCTCGTCGGCAGCGAGCCGGTCGACGCGCTGTCCCTCATCGTCCACCGCGACTTCGCCTACGACCGCGGGCGCCTGCTCGTCGACAAGCTGCGCGAGGAGATCCCCCGCCAGATGTTCGACATCGCGATCCAGGCCGCGGTCGGCTCGCGGGTGATCGCCCGGGAGACGGTGAAGGCGAAGCGCAAGGACGTGCTCGCGAAGTGCTACGGCGGGGACATCACGCGCAAGCGCAAGCTGCTCGAGAAGCAGAAGGCCGGCAAGAAGCGGATGAAGCAGGTCGGCGCCGTCGAGGTTCCGCAGGAGGCCTTCCTCGCCGTTCTCAACATCGGGCAGGGAGGCAAGAGCTGATGGCGCTCGAGATGCGCGCGGAGTGCGAACGCTGCGGCGCCGCGCTATCGCCGGACGGGGAGGCATTCATCTGCTCCTTCGAGTGCACGTTCTGCTCGGCGTGTGCCGGGGAGCTGGGGCGCATCTGTGCGAACTGCGGCGGCGAGCTCGTCCCGCGACCGCGGAGAACGGCATGACGATCCGCCATCTCTACGTCCACCTGCCGTTCTGCGCGCACCGCTGCGGCTACTGCGACTTCGTGACGGCGACCGGGCGCGATCATCTGCACGGGCCGTACGTCGACGCACTGCTGCGCGAGCTGCGGGAGGAGCACGACGGCTCGCCGGTCGAGACGATCTTCCTCGGCGGCGGCACGCCGACCTACACCGCGCTGCCCGAGCTCTTGCGGCTCCTGCGCGCGCTGCCGCCGGCGCGGGAGCTGACTGTGGAGGCGAATCCGGAAACGGTCACACCCGACCTCGCCTGCGAGCTGCGCGAGGTCGGTGTGAATCGCGTCTCGCTCGGAGCTCAGTCGTTCCGGCCGCACCTCCTGCGCGTGCTCGAGCGGCGCGCGACGCCGGACGACGTCGGGCGCGCGTTCGGCGCCCTCCGCGGAGCGGGCTTCGACAACCTCTCGCTCGACCTCATCTACGGGATCCCGGGCCAGACGCCGGAGGAGCTCGCCGCCGACCTCGCCCAGGCGATCGCGCTCGGCCCCGACCACATCAGCGCGTACGAGCTCGAGGCGAAGCCGGGCACACGGTTCACGATCGCGCACGGCGCCGAGCTCGAGCGGCAGGCCGAGCGGATGGAGAACTACTTCGAGCGCGTCGTCGCGACTCTCACCGACGCCGGCTACCGCTGGTACGAAACCGCCAACTTCTGCCGCGACGGCAAGCGGTCCGAGCACAACCTCGGCTACTGGCTCGGCCGCGACTACCTCGGCCTCGGTGTCGGTGCCGTCTCGACACTCGGCAACGAGCGCCGGCGCAACACGCCCAAGCTCGCGCGCTATCTCCGCGGCCACTACGACCGCGAGCTCGAGCTCCTGGACGACGAGACGCGGGCGCGCGAACGCGTGATGCTCGGCCTCCGGCTCGACGAGCCGCTGTGGGTCGACGGGCTGCGTTCGGCGCTCGACGCGGACGGTCTCGCTCGTGCCGAGCAACTCGGCCTCGCAGTCGACGAGGGCGACACCCTGGCCCTCACGCGGCGCGGCCGCTTCCTCGGCGGCGGCGTGACGGCCGAGATCGTCGCCTGAGCACCGGCTAAAATCTCCTGCAAATGCAGGAAACGCTACAGCTGAGCGAACGGCAGCTGGCGGTTTTGCGCCGTGTCGTCGAGGAGTTCGTCGGCACCGGCCAGCCCGTCGGCTCGAAGACGCTCGTGGAGCGCTCGGACCTCCGCGTCTCGCCCTCCACGGTGCGGGCCGAGCTGGCGGAGCTCGAGAACCTCGGCCTGCTCACACATCCGCACACGTCCGCGGGACGCGTGCCGACGGAGCGCGGTTATCGCCACTACGCCGACGAGCTGCTGGGTCACCTCGAGCCGCACCCTCCCGCCTTCCCGCTCGACCTCACGGACGCCGGCAGTGAGGTCGAGTCGGCGCTGCAGGCGACCACCGAGATGCTCTCGCAGGTGACGCGGTTGCTCGCGCTGGTCTCGGCGCCGCCGCTCGAAGCGACACACGTCCGCCACGTCGAGGTGCTGCTCCTGCAGCCGCAGCTGGTGATGGTCGTCGTGATCACCTCGGCCGGCGGCGTGTCGAAGCGGCTCTTCCACTTCGAGGAACCCGTCGACGCCGGCCTCGCCCAGTGGGCGAACGACTACCTGAACGAGGCCGTCGCCGGGCTGCAGCTCGGCACGGGGCTGCTGGGGCGACGCTTCGAGGACGCGGGCCTCAGTGCGCCCGAGCGCGCGTTCCTCGCAGCGCTGAGGCCTGCCTTCACGGAGCTCGTCTCGGCCGAGCAGCGTCTCTACGTCGGCGGTGCCGCCGACCTTCTCGGCGAGGTCCGTGCGGAGGAGCTCGCCGCGTACCGAAGCCTGTTCGAGCTCG
>Ga0335085_10006443_pt1 | contig 18521 bp, 16 predicted proteins | sample Lox_Sample_45_FD_206712 | JGI IMG/M metagenome (GOLD analysis project Ga0335085, IMG submission 206712) | Soil microbial communities from Loxahatchee National Wildlife Refuge, Florida, United States - Lox_Sample_4.5 | ecosystem: Environmental > Terrestrial > Soil > Wetlands | place: USA...
CGTCGCCGGAGAGTTCGGCGTGCGTGCGCGTGCCGGCGGCGTCCGATCCGGCTTCGGGTTCGGTCAGCGACCAGCAGCCGATCCATTCGCCCGTGGCGAGCTTTGGAATATACCGGCGCCGCTGTTCGTTGGTGCCCATCTTGTAAATGTGGTTCGAGCACAGCGAGGTATGCGCAGCGAGGATAATCCCGATCGAGCCATCCACGCGCGACAACTCTTCAATGATGATGGAGTACTCGATGTAGCCCAGTCCGGCGCCACAGAGATCCTCGGGAAAGATCGATCCCATGTAGCCCAGCGAGCCGAGTTTGCGGATAACTTCGAGCGGGAAGATCTGCTCCTCGTCCCAATCCATGACGTGCGGAGCAATTTCGTTTTCGGCGAATTCCCGAACCGCTTTGCGAAGTTGAATCTGTTCTTGCGTGTACTCGAATTCCACCGTTCGCAGCCTTAAACGATCTCTTCCTGGCCGGCGTCCCAGCGCACCGTGCGCTGCTGACGATAGCTCTCCACGGCCATGCGGCAGGCGATGGCCACGCGGTACCCCAACTCGAACGGGCAATTGGGTGTAGCTAGTCCGCGGATAGAATCCAGGAAGTTGGCCATGTGGCCGGCGCGCTGGTTGCGCGTTGCGCCCAGCATCTCGTTGCCGTCGCGGCGATTCACTTTCTGCGGCGTGTAGCGGATGCTCTGTGGCGTATGGGAGATGGTGCCGTTATCGCCCAGCACTTCCTCGGTGACCGAGAGCGAATCGTTGCCGAAGCCCGAAGTCCAGTTGAACATCAGCTCTTCGGCGTGCACCATCGCGACGTTCATGGTGTCCGGGACTTCGCGCCCGTCCTTCCAGAGGTACAGGCCGCCGGTCATGGTGACCGTGGTGGGAATCTTCAGATCCATGGCCTTGTACCAGAAGGCAAGCTGATGGCACATGTTCTCGTAGACGTTGCCGCCCGAGTAGTCCCAGAAGAAGCGCCAGTTGATGTAGCGATTGGCATCGAAGGGGCGCTCCGGTGCCTCGCCCAGGAAGGACCTCCACACGATGTTTTCCGGCGTCATGTCGGGATATACAGGCCGCGCCCACTGCGGTTTGCCGTGGGGCGTGTTGCGGTACATGTGGGCGTCGATGGCGGTGACCTTGCCCACCAGGTCGCCTTTCAGGAAACTGACCGCGTCGGTGAGCGCTCCGGTGGAGACGCCCTGGTGCCCGACCTGCACCACGCGCCGCCCGCCCGCATGCTCCATCGCCGCGCGCATCCGCTTGGCGTGCGCCACGGTGAAGGCCATGGTCTTTTCCTGGTAGACATGCTTGCCGGCATCCAGCGCGACGGTGAAGTGCTCGCAATGCAGGTGCTGCGGGGTGGCGATCAGGACGGCGTCCACATCGCGGTCTTCCAGCAAATGGCGGTAGTCGAGATAAGTTTTGATGTTCGGGGCGATGCTCTTGACGTCTTCCAGTCGGCGCGTGTAGACATCCGCCGCGCCGATGCATTCCACGTTCGGCAGGCTGACCGCCTCGCGCAGTATCTCGCTGCCGCGCGCGCCAGGACCGATGATGCCGATACGGATGCGGTCGTTGGCGCCGAGCACGTTGGAAGCCGCCAGCGTTCCGGCCAGACCGGTAGCGACTTTGCCAATGAAATTGCGGCGAGACTGCATGGGGACACTCCTTCGGATCCGCGCGAGCGGCTCAGAACGATTATAGCTGTTTAGGGAATGGGTGTTGACAGGTTTAGGGCACGTTGTGCTGAATCTCAAAAATTGAAATTGATAATCAAGGACTTGCGGATGCGCTTCGGACAACGTGTCAGAAATCGGCTACGGCGGGTACAGGCGCCGATTCGCCTCAGCGAAGAAAGCGCAAGGGCGGGCCAGCTCTGCCATCATATGGAGCGACGTTTGCGGAAAATGACTGTGCCGCGACTGCTCAGTTCTTATTTGGAACTGCAACCTCGACGCCAGGAACGTAACCGCCGCCTGACACGGTGCAAAAGATGACAATGTATCTCTCGCCGGGGAGTAGGGAAAACGAATCCGGGAGTTGAATGCTCACCTGGTAAATTCCGCTCATGCCGGGGGCCAATCCGGCGAAGGTGACGCCAACCGGTGTGTAGGTTTGATCCGGGTTTTCTATCGAGCACTGGAGCGGGCTGACCACTACGGCAGGCGGATTCGATGGAGCAGGCATCCCGGTTTGCCCCGCAGGGGTGGTCGCGCCCAAACCGACCGCATAAAAACTGACGATCTCATTGGGCTGCGCGGGATTGTCCAAGGTGACCAGGGAACTGAAGTCCTGGTGGATCGCGGAGATCCCGAGATAGATCGCCGGGTCGGGGCTGAGATCGAGAAATGCGAGGTCCCAGGGAGTCAGGGGATATGCCGGCGGCATCGCGTACTGCTCGAATGGCGAATTGCTGGCGAGCGTGACGACCGCTGCGCCGCCGGCTTCGTAGGGGATCTGAAACCGCAGGGCGGCGGGTTCTGCCGAAATGACGGGTGCAGCCAACCCGTTCACCTGCACGCTGGCGCCGGCCAACACGTAGGGAAGCGGTTCGCCGGCCGACGCTGTACCGTCGCTCAGCGCCCTGCCCCAGAGGATCGCCATCGATCCGGGAACCATGCCGTTGATGCCATAACCGTAATCCGTGATCACCGGCGTTCTGGGTACGATCTCGCTGATTTGATCCGGCGGGATGTCGATTCTGACTACACGATTCCACTGGCTGATGGCATAGATACGGGCGCCATCGGGGGAGATCGCCGCTTCTAGAAAACCTTCGGGGTAGGCTTCGACTGTGGTGAGTTGGCGTCGGCCTGAACCGTCGCCAGCGATTGTGAAAACCTCGTTGGGAGCGCCGGGCGAAGGAGGGGCCAGGTACGCGATGTGACTACCTTCGGCGGAAATGGAGAATCCCGGTGTCGATGATGATGTGAGCTGATTCTCTCCAGTGAGTACGTTGTCCTGACCGCTGGAGATGTCGATCGAATGTAAATCCCAGCCGGCCGCAGGCGTCGTTGGCTGAGCGGCGTAGCAGGAATACAGAATTTGAGTCCCAGGTCCATTGACGTGTGCGGTGTAGGGATATCCAGCCGCCAGGAAGGCGCTGTCCCCTGAGGGACAGTGCAGCAGGAAGCTCTTGGATGCGGGCGATTGAGCAAGGTGCAACCCGAGTCGGTAACTGCCTGTCCGGAAGCCGCCAACCGGCCGCTGAAGGTTGTGGAGAGGCCCGTTGTGAGGTCGAGCAGGGTGTTCGAATTCCCGGCGCTCAAAACTGCATACCGGCCACTTCGGCTTATCTGGATATAACCAGCGAAGGAATTCAGCCGGTAGCCCGGTGCCATTAGCACCGCGCTGGCCACGGGAACATATTGACAATTGCTGACATTACACTGCAACTCCTCCTGGACGTTTGTAATGGCCATTACGCTCCCATCAGAACTCACATCGACGGAGCCGTTGGCCGGTCCCCAGGGCGGCGAGAACCACTCCCAGCCGGACTGCGACGTGTAGTGGAAAATATTTCCGGCCAAAGCCGGTTTGGCAGTACGAAGGATTAGCGATGAATTGAGATAGAGGTCGCCTGCGGAGTCACTCGCGACGTTGGCGAAATCGGCGATCTGCGCCGGGAGAGGGTCTACCGGGATCAGAAAAACAAGGAGCGCCGCAACCGCGCTCCCCAGCCGGAAAGGCACGGGGCCAAGGGCTTGGCGATGTTCGATGGATGTAAGCGGCTCCACCGTTATTACCTATTCCAAAGACGATGGTGGCGTTCCTACAACTACAGCTCTTTCGAGATCTTTTTAGCGGACCTTTGGCCGGCGCCGCAGGAGCGACAACGGCGGCTTCAGATTCGCGGCGCTCCACTAAGTCGCTCGATACTGACCTGAGTAGGGGTAAACCGCAAACGCAAAAAGCCGGGGCTCGCAAGCTGCGAGTCCCGGCCTCTTAGAAACCGGTGGATCCGAGGGGTTAGCCGACGTGCGGTTCCAGCATCTTCTGGACTTCGGACTTGCCGACAGCTCCGACGCGCTGCTCCACCACCTGCCCGCCCTTGAAAAGCAGCAGGGTGGGGATGCCGCGGATGTTATACCGCATGGCGGTGCTGTTATTGGAGTCGACGTCCAGCTTGCCGACCTTCACTTTCCCGGCGTAGTCGTTCGCGACCACATCAATGGTCGGCGCCATCTGCCGGCAGGGGCCGCACCACTCGGCCCAGAAATCCACCAGAACCGGCACTTCGGACCGTAATACCTCCTGGTCGAAAGCCGAATCGGTAAACGTTAACGTGTTCTGACCTGCCATCTCATCTCCCGAATTATTAGAATCGCGGGCGTCCGAAAGGATTCACAGGGCGCCCAGAAGCTTCCCGTATAACGCCGAATATGCCGTCGCCGAGGCTCTCCAGGAAAAATCCTGTTGCATCCCCCGAACCATCATTTCGCGCCACAGATCCCGCTGTTCATAAGCCCGCAGCGCCTCGCGGACGGCCCACAGCAGAGCTCCACCGGAATAATCCCGGAATTTGAACCCGGTGCCAACATCGATGGTATCATCCAGGCCGCCGGTTGCGCGTACCACCGGTACGGTGCCGTAGCGCAGGCTGTAGATCTGGTTGAGGCCGCAGGGTTCGTAGCGGCTGGGCATGAGGAACAGGTCCGCGCCGCCCTCGATGCGGTGCGCCAAGCCGTTGTCGTAGCCCACGTGCACGGCGATTCGCCCGGGGTGCTCGGCGGCCATGCGCCGGAAGAAGTCCTCGTATTCCGGTTCGCCTGTCCCGAGCGCAACCATGTAGCAATCTTCGGACACGATCTGGCTGGCGACCTCGGCCAGAATGTCGGTTCCCTTCTGGCGGGTGAAGCGCGAGACGATGCCGATCAGCGGGCGGTCGAGGGCCGCCCCCGGAAGGCCGAACTCGGCCAGCAAGTGCTGCTTGACAACCCGTTTGCCGTCGAGTTCGGCGGCGGAGTAGTGCGCCGGCAGATACGGATCGGTCTCCGGGTTCCACTCGCGATAATCGGCGCCGTTCAGGATCCCGGTGAGGTCGGCGGAGCGGGCACGCAGGGCGCCATCCAAGCCGAAGCCGTATTCGGGCGTCTGGATTTCCTGGGCGTAAGTCGGGCTGACGGTGTTGAGCGCCGTGGCGTAGGCAATGCCGCCTTTGATATAGCTGACGTGCCCGAAGAATTCCATGCCGTCCGGCCGGTAGACCGCCGGATCGAGAGCGAGTTCCGGCAGAATCGTGCGCGGAAAGAGTCCCTGGTAACCGAGGTTGTGGATGGTGAACAGGGTTGGGACGCCGATGAAAGTCGGGTCGCCCGCGAAGGTGGTGCGCAGGTAGGCCGGCACCAGGCCGCTTTGCCAATCGTGGCAGTGGATCACCTGCGCCCGGAACAGAAACCGCGCGACGCCAAGGGCCGCCCGGGCGAAGACGGCGAAGCGAATGTGGTTATCGGGGTAATCGACGCCGGATTCGCCGTAGAAGCCCTTGCGCGCAAAGAGCGGCGGGCAATCCACGAGAAATAACGGGAATTCGCCGGGAGCCTGGTAGATGGTGGTCTGGAAGCGCACCGCCCCGAGAAACACCGGCAGATTGTCGTAGACGCGGCGGGCGCTCTTCAGATCGATGGAGCCGTAGCGCGGGATGACCACTGCCGCTTCGTCGCCGTTGGCTCGCAGGGCTACCGGCAATGCGCCAGTCACATCGGCCAAACCGCCGGTCTTGGCCAGGGGTGCAGCCTCCGAGGAAACCATCAGGACGCGCGCCACAAGGGGATTGTAGCAGGGCGAGGAAGGGTCTCATCGGGTGGCGCCGCGCTTAGTTGTCCGACGGCTTGGGTTCGATGTGGTCGATCACGAAGACCGGCATCGGCCGCTTTTGCTTTTCTAACTTGAGTCCCAGTTCCTTTTCCAGCGCTTCGGAAAGGCTGTAGCCGCCGGTCGGGTCGGATGCGGACGGGACGGCGTTGGTCCCAGCGGTATCTCCACCGCGGCCGGCCCCGGCTAACATCATCGGGCGGAAACTGAAGATCAAGGTAAAGTCCCAGCCGCCCTCGATGCCGGTCGCATCCAAAACGGGCCACTGCAGGTCCGGACTCTGATTCTGCAGACGCTCGGCGAATTGGGGAATGGTAATGTTCTGGCACTTCATCATCCGCGATCCGGGCGGAGCATTCGGGGGTGCGTTGGTGTTTCGGCAGAAAATGCGGCTGGCGGGGTCCGCTTTTTTCATTTTGGGCTTGGCCGCGACCAGCGAGTAGGTGGTTACCGGCCGATCTTCCTTGTGGTAGGTCATCTTAAATCGATCGACCAGCAGGGCCAGCAGGGGTTTGGACGCTGCGTCCATGTCCATCGGACCCCACGGGATATCCGACGGTGGCATCTTGGCGGCTACGTCATACCGGTCCATCTCCATCGAGCCGGGCAGTCCCGCAATCTGGTCATTGGTGTTGGTGTCAAAGGCGCGATTGATGAGAAAGCGCAGCGGCATGTTCTGAATGTTCAGGCGCCCTCCGGGCTGCATTTGAAATCGGTTCATTCTTGTGCTGGGGTCCGATGGCTTGATCGTGCCGACCTCGAATTCCGTGGGAGCCGGAATCTTCGGCAAGACTGCTGCGGTGTCCGGCGGGTTGGGGCTGGGCTGCCGATTTACCGCATCCACCATCAGTACCGGAGTAGAAATCTGCTTTTCCTCCAACTTGAGCCCGAGCTGCTTTTCAATTGCGGCATAAATGGAAATCCGGTCGCCCGCGTCTCCCATGGCGGGACCGAGCAGTTGAAGGGAATAGGTAAGATCGAAATTCCACCGGCCTTTCAGCCCGGTCTGATCGACCACCGCATTCGGCCCGAGAGAGGCGCCGATCATTCCGCGCAGACTGGCCGCGAAGGCTTCCATGGTGATGTTGCGGCACGCGTATTGGAGCGTCATGCCGGGGCCGAAACGAATGGCCGTAGTCGAGCCGTCGGCATTCCCCATCATCAATTGGACGCTGCCCTCGCTCGGCCCACCCGACGCGGATTTGGGCTTACATCCACTCTCTTCGGAGCCGCTCGCTTCCTTGATTTGGGGCTTCTTGCCGGCAATCAGGGCGTAGGTAGGCAACTCGTGGTTGTCCTTGTGGACTTTGAGCTGAAAGCGCTCTTCCAGCAACGTGCGCAGCAGCGGCTTGACCGACTCCGCCGTCGCCTCCCCGGGCACCTTTGCGATGACGTCGAACCGGTCTAGTTCCAGCCAGTTGGGCCCTCCTAAGATTTTGTCCGGATCGAAGCCGTGGGCGATGCGGATCAAATCGACCATGGTCGCGTTCCTGACCTCATAGCGCCCGGCGCGAGGCGCCACAGTCCGCATGACGAGACTGCTGGTCTTTTCGCTCCCGTGAACGTCCGCGGCTTCGAATTTTGGCGCGGCCTCCGGAGATTGCCCGATGGCAAGTCCGCCGGCGCACACCATCAGGATAGAGACCCTCGCGGCTGAGTTCATGACGCCCTCCTCGTGCTGATGTTATAAGACGAAGGCGGAGGGCGGGTCGTTGGGGGGAGATTCGGGGAATGGCCTGTCCCGACGGTCCGATGGATTCAACGCCCGAGCAGGTGTCTTAACTTCGCCGCAATCGTGGCTGTCTGATCTGGATCGTGGTAGCCAAGGAATCTAAACAAGACTTTTCGAGTGAAGCGCGCAAGCTTGTGTAGCCGGACAGCAGAAACCACCTCGAGATGGGTGTTCCGAAAAGCTGGTTGGGACGGATCTACGATCAGATCCGAGGCGAGAACTTGGCTGGGGATCACCGAGGAACAACCACCCCGGTTAGCAGAAGGACAGGCCGCAATTCGTTCCCGGAACGTCGCCGAACGGGAAGCGCGCAATATATATCTCTCTCGGCCGCATTTACGGGTTGTCCGCCATCAAGCGTGTAAAGATCCTCGCGGGCATCCTCGATATCGGTCATCCACTCGCGGGAATGCCGCCTTCCCACGCGGCTCCGCCGTCATCTTCCTCAGGCAGAAGCACGATCAGCCGCACGCGCCCGACAGGCAAATCCTGCGGCACCTATGCGCGGAGCTTGTGTTGTTCGTTTATCTCGCCAAGCAACTCAATCGCTTTCATGGGCGGATTCTCCTAACTAAGCGCCGTTGCGACCAAATCATAGCAAGCTGGGAGGACTCGGCGGAGCGTTCTGGTGGCTGCCGTAGTCTAATTCGGCCCGGACTTAACGCGGACCTCCGCGCCAGGGACTGACGCGGGGAATCCAGCGCGGAACGTGGCAGGTGAACTCGTCGTACTCGGCGCCGAAGGTACGGCGCAGGGTCGGCTCTTCGTAGCCGACGACAAAGAGGTGCGCGAGCACCCAGACGGCCACGCCGTACTCGATCAGCCGCAAATTAGCGAATAGGAGTCCCTGGCCGAGGATCAGGCTCACCACTGCCACATACATCGGGTTGCGGACGTAGCGGTAGAGGCCGGTGGCCACCAGGTGACGGGTCGGGAATACAGGCGCGGGCGTGCCGACCCCCTGGATGGCGAATCGAACGAAGGAGTCGAGCAGCACGATTGCTCCGATGCCGGCCAGCACCGCACCGGCAATACGCACCGGGCCGAGTCCCAGAAACGGAGGCTCTGTGCGCCATCCGCTGATCCAGTAAGGAACCACACCGGCGACGAATCCGGGTGCGATCACCAGGAATATGGCGGACCCGAGGATCGCAAAGACTCTCCTGGCCACGCCGGCAACCTCAGTTATCCGCGCAAGGTGCGCGCGGCGGCGGCCGCTTCGGTTTCGGGGACATCGCGCGACAGGCGGGTCTTGCGCTCCACCAATTCGACCAATCCCGAGGCGAGTTTCTTCCCGACGACGATGCGCAGGGGCACGCCGATCAGGTCGGCGTCTTTGAATTTCACACCGGGGCGTTCATCGCGATCGTCGAGCAGGGCATCGAGGCCGGCGGTGGTGCAATCGGCGTAGATCCGTTCGGCCGCCTGGCGCTGGGCGGCGTCGGAGAAATTGGCCGGAGTAATCACCACGTCGAAAGGCGCGATCGAGGGCGGCAGGATGATGCCGTCCTTGTCGTGGCGTAGTTCGATGGCGGCGCAGAGAATGCGCTCGATGCCGATTCCGTACGATCCCATGATGGGCGTGATCTCGCGCCCATCCTGATTGAGGACGCGCAGGCCCATCGACTCGGAGTACTTATAGCCGAGCTTGAAGATGTGGCCGATCTCGACGGTCTTGCGAATCTCGAGCGCGGCGCCGCAGTCGAGGCATTTGTCGCCGACGGTTACCTGGCGCAGGTCGTGCAGGTCGGCCTGGAAGTCTTCGCCGGGTGTGACGTGGCGCAGGTGGTAGTCGTCGCGATTGGCGCCGGCGATCATGTTGCGGCGACCGGAGAGGGCGCGGTCGGCGAGCACGGGCATGTTGGTGACGCCGACGGGTCCGAGCGATCCGACGGCGGCGCCGAACCAGGCGACGATTTCGTCGGGGCGAGCGGGACGGAACTCGGGGTCGCCCGCGATGGCGGCGAACTTGGCTTCGTTGAGTTGATGATCGCCGCGCAGCATCACGAGAACGGGCTTGCCATCGGCCACCAGCACCAGGCTCTTCATTTGCGAGGTTTCCGGCAGGCCGGTGAACTCGGCGACCTCGGCGATGGTCTTGCGGCCGGGCGTGTGGAAAGGCTCGGGCGAGAGGTCGCCCTCGGGATCGGGGGCGGCGGGCGGCGCGGCTTCGGCCACGGCCTTCTCGAGGTTGGCGGCGTGGCCGCAGCCCGGGCACACGGCGACGAAATCTTCGCCCGCTTCGGACGCCACCATGAATTCGTGCGACTGGCTGCCGCCCATGGCGCCCGAGTGCGCCTCCACCACGAGGTATTCGAGGCCACAGCGCTCGAAGATGCGGCAGTAAGCCTGATAGTGCTTCTGATAAGCGGCGTCCAGGCCGGCCTGGTCCATATCGAAGGAGTAGGAATCCTTCATGATGAACTGGCGGACCCGCAGCAGGCCCGACTTAGGCCGCGGCTCGTCGCGGAACTTGGTCTGGATCTGGTACCAGATCTGCGGCAGTTGCTTGTAACTGCGCAGTTCGCCGCGGGCGATAGTGGTCATCACCTCTTCGTGCGTCATGGCGAGACACAATTCGCGGCTGAAGCGGTCTTTGAGGCGAAATAGATTCTCGCCCATGATGTCCCAGCGGCCCGACTCCTGCCAGACCTCCGCGGGGTTGAGCGCGGGCAGGTACATCTCCTGCGCGCCGATGGCGTCCATTTCCTGACGCACGATGGCTTGAATCTTCAGCAGCGCGCGCTGGGCCAGAAACAGGTAACTGTAAATCCCGGCGGAAAGCTGGCGGATGTAGCCGGCGCGCAGCAACAACTGGTGGCTGGCGACTTCGGCCTCGGCGGGCGTGTCGCGCAGAGTGGGAATGTGCAGCCTGCTCCAGAGCATGGGTTGAAAAAGGTTTCCCAATTCTAGCACTCGGCAGGCGGCCCGGGCGGATGAGCTACACTTTGGGCATGCGCCTTCTGGGATGCCTGATACTGGCCGCGTCCGCGCTTTCCGCGCAGACGGCCGCGCCGCTTCGCTTCGAGATTTCGTGGTCGAAACCCGCCGATGGGCACGTGGTCTTGATCCTGGCGGCCAACAATCGCCGCGAGCCGCGCTTCCAGATTTCGGAAGGGCTGGAGACACAGCAGATGTTCGGCGCGGACGTGGAAGATGCACGCTCGGCGACCATCGGCGGCGCGACGCTGGGGTATCCGGTGGTGTCCCTGGCCGAGGTGCCGAAGGGCGAATACTACGTGCAGGCGGTGCTCAACCTGTACGAGACGTTTCACCGCTCGGACGGCCGTACGCTGAAACTGCCGATGGACGAGGGCGAAGGCCAGCATTGGGCACGCAAGCCCGGTAACCTGTATAGCGAGCCGACGAAGGTCAAAATCGACCCCGCGTCGCCCGCGCCGATCCGCATCGAACTGACCAAGACCGTTCCGCCGATCGAGCCGCCCAAAGACACCAATTACATCAAACATGTGCGCATCCAGAGCAAGCTGCTGAGCGCGTTCTGGGGCCGGCCAATGTACCTGGGTGCGGTGGTGCTGCTGCCGGAGGGCTTCGACGCGCATCCCGACGCGCATTACCCGGTGCTGTATTACCAGGGCCATTTCGCATCGACGATTTCGAACTTCCGCACCGATCCGCCGGGCGGCGGCCCGAATTCGCAAGCCCAGTGGGCGTACAGGTTCTACCAGGATTGGACCAGCGGTCGGCTGCCGCATATGCTGATCGTGTACACGCAGGACGCCAATCCTTACTACGACGATTCGTACGCCGTGAATTCGGCCAATGTCGGGCCGTACGGCGATGCGCTCACGCAGGAATTGTACCCGTACATCGAGAAGCAGTTTCGCGGCATCGGGCAGGGCTGGGCGCGCGCGGTTTATGGTGGATCGACGGGAGGTTGGCGCACGCTGGCGCTGCAGGTGTTGTATCCGGATTACTTCAACGGAGCGTGGGTGTTCTGCCCGGACCCGATCGACTTTCATGCGTACTCGCTGGTGAATCTGTACGACGACCAGAACGCCTTCTACGCGCCGAGCCAGTGGAAGAAGGTGCCCATTCCGATGGAGCGCGAGCCGGACGGCAAGGTGCTGTCGGTGATGGAAGACGCGATCCGATTCGAACTGGTGCTGGGGACCAAAGGCCGGTCAGCCGAGCAGTTCGATATCTGGCAGGCGGTGTATAGCCCAGTGGGCCCGGATGGATACCCGGCGATGATTCTCGATCCGCGCACGGGCGCCATCGACCATCAGGTGGCGGAGTATTGGAAGGAGCACTACGACCTGGTGCACATCATGCAGCGCGACTGGAAGACGTTGGGGCCGAAGTTAGTCGGCAAACTGCACTTCGCCGTAGGCACCGGCGACAACTATTATCTGGACCGTGCGGTGCGGTTGGCGGAGAAGTTTCTGGAATCGACCAAAGAGCCGGGCAAGGGACCGTATTATGGCGGCTCGTTCGATTACGGTCCCGGCATGCCGCACGGGTACAGCGGCGATCCGAATGTGCCGATGGCGGTATCGAGCCGGACGGTGAACCAGCGGCTGATGCCGGTGATGATGGAGTTTATGTTGAAGACGGCGCCGGAAGGGGCGGATGTGAAGAGCTGGAGATATTAGCCCACATTAGTTCGCAAACAGGCCCTGAAATTCCGGGCTGCCGATGAAACCCTGGTTCGGCGTGCCGGGTCCCAGGATCTGAAGCCGAGTGTTATAGCCTGCCAGTCCCTGAAACAAAATGCCGGGACCACCGCTGTTGGCGGTGCAACCCAGAAGGCGAGGCCGGCCGGGTCGGGGTCCCGGCTTAGAGTTTACGTAGTAGACCATCTGCATATATGGTCCGGGCCGGTGCTGTAAGTTCCTGTGTTTTGGAACTCGTTATTGGGAGTACTTACCGGCGTGACATTGGCTGGGTACCCAATGAGGGCCTGGAACCACGAGGCCAGTTCGGCTTGGTTGGCGGTATTGGTCTCCTGGGCGCTCGGCGCGCGGTTCAGAAGGTTCTGATACAAGGTCGCTGCCGGCTTTCCATCGTGATTCAGATCGGTGTATGAGAGCGAGCCGGCGGCTGAATGGACCGACGTTCCGACCGGCTGGCCGAAGGTGCCGTTCCCGTTTCCAGGCAGGACCCAGACTTTGTCGCCCATCAGGTCCTGCGTATCGAGTGCGGCCAAATCCAGGACCCCGTCGCCGGTGATGTCGACTGCCAGCAACGAGTACATACTCTGGCCGACGGGAACACTCACCGGCGCGGCGAAGGTTCCGTTACCGTTGCCGGCGAGGATCGCCACGCTGTTGAAGTTGCCGATGGCCAGATCCGGTTTGGCGTCGCCGTTGAAGTCGCCCACCGCCAGCACGTTCGGTCGCGGACCGGCAGGGAATTTGGTGGGGGTGCCGAAGGTGCCATCGCCGTTGCCCAAGAGAATGGCGACGGTCCCTGCGCCCCGGCGGTGGGGTCGAGCGTGATGGCCAGGTCGAGCCTGCCATCGCCGTTGAGATCGCCCACCGCGGTCAAGCTGGCGGCTGCCCGGACAAGGGCGTCGGGAAGGAAGCGGCCGGCGTCGGTTGCACCGGGGCCAGGGTGCCGGAGAGTTCCGGGCACATCTGCGAGAACAGCGAGCGCACATTGGCCGGATTGGTAACGGTGACCGCCGGGGCGCCGTTCTTGTACAGGACCAGCGTACCGTGCTCGAATTCGCCGACCAGGTCGTTGCCGGAGAACACCAGCACGGTGATACTTTGGAACTCCAGAAACCAATTGAACCCCGGAAGAGCGATTGGAAACGGCTTGCCCTGGAAACTCATTTCCACGCAATCGAACTGGCTGGCGCGGACGGATTGGACGAACGGGCATAGCGCCAGTAGAGCCCACCATAGGACACTGGATTTTCCCAAAGCTCAACCGGACCTCCCCGTACTTCGTGCCAGCTTATGCCGACGCGGGCAGGTCAATTCAACGGCTGGACGCGGCGGACGCGCCAGCAGCCGAACGGCAGAGAGAGCTCGGCGGCAGGTATCATCGAAGCATGAGCCAGGCGACGGGGCACGAGCGCATCGACCGTCGTAGTCTGGCCATGCATCGCGCGATCGCGGAAAAGCTGCGGCGGCAGCCGGAACTGATGGAGATTGCACGAGACAATCTGGCCCGCTGGTCGCGGACGAACACGGCGTCGCAGTGGTATTGGGACCGCTGGCGGGAACTGCTGCAGCGTCCGATGGAAGAGTTGCTGCGAGTCCTCCTGGAGGAGAGCGAAAGGATGACGGCGCTACGCCAGACCAGTCCGTTTGCGGGCGTGCTCACGCCACAGGAGCGGTGGGCGATTTACGCGGAATTCGCGTCCGACCTGCCCGGAAAAGTATGACACGAGCGGCACTGGAGCACATCATCCGCGCGGCTAGCGCCATCGCCGATACGCAGGACGTGGTGGTGATTGGAAGCCAGGCCGTGCTGGGGCAGTTCCCCGACGCGCCGGGCGAACTACTGATCTCGAACGAAGCGTATGTGTATCCGCGCGGGGATCCCGCCCGCAGCGACTTGATCGACGGAAGTATCGGAGAGGGTTCGCCCTTCGAGCGCGCGTTCGGCTACTATGCGCACGGTGTGGACGAGAGCACCGCGATTCTTCCCGACGGCTGGCGCGAGCGGCTGGTTCTCATCGCGAATGACAACACGAGAATGGTCCGGGGCTGGTGTCTGGAGGTTCATGACCTGGCCATCGCGAAGTACGCCGCCGGCCGGGACAAGGACCTGGACTTTACGAGCGCGCTGGCGCGACATGGCATGGTATCGCGCGAGCAATTGCACAAACGTCTGGAAGCCTCACCGGTCGATCTCCGATTGCGGGAGTTGATCGCCACGCGAATCGAAAGAGATTTCCGGGGAGCAGAGCATCCGCCGGCGGCGGAGTAGACTGCGAATCCGCCGCCGGCCGCTGTTACTCGTCGTGCTGGCTGAGTCGCGAGATCACCGAGAAATCTTCCAGCGTGGTGGTGTCGCCTCTCACTTCGCCGCCGGCGGCGATTTCCTTCAGCAGGCGGCGCATGATTTTGCCGCTGCGGGTTTTGGGCAGAGAGTCGGTGAAACGGATGTCGTCGGGCTTGGCCAGCGAGCCGATTTCCTTGGCCACCCAGGCGCGCAGTTCCTCTTTCAGTTCGGGGCCGTGGCTATTGCCGGTCTTCAACGTTACGAACGCGGCGATGGCTTGGCCTTTCAGATCGTCGAGACGAGCCACGACCGCGGCTTCGGCGACTTTGTGATGGGCTACCAGCGCCGATTCAACCTCCATGGTGCTCAGGCGATGGCCGGAGACGTTGATGACGTCGTCGATCCGGCCCATGATCCAGAAGTAGCCGTTCTCGTCCTTGCGCGCCCCGTCGCCGGTGAAATACATGCCGGGAATCTGCGACCAGTATTGGTCCTGGAAGCGCTTGGGGTCGCCGTAAATGGTGCGCAGCATGGAAGGCCAGGGCTGCTTGATCACCAGGAAGCCTCCACCGCCCGGCGGGACGGGTTCGCCTTCGCGGGTAACGACGTCGGCGATGACACCGGGGAAGGGGCGCGTGGCCGATCCGGGAGTGGTGGGGGTCGCGCCCGGCAGCGGCGTGATCATGATCATGCCGGTCTCGGTCTGCCACCACGTGTCGACGATGGGGCAGCGGTTGTGGCCGATGTTCTCGCGGTACCACATCCAGGCTTCCGGATTGATGGGCTCGCCCACCGTGCCCAGCAGGCGCAGGCTCTTCATGGAATGCTTGGCGGGCCACTCGTTTCCGAAACGCATGAACGCGCGGATGGCCGTGGGCGCGGTGTAGAAGATGTTTACCTTGTGGCGGTCGATGATGCTCCAGAAGCGATCGGGTTGCGGGAAGTTGGGCGCGCCTTCGTACATCAGCGTCGTGGCGCCGTTCTGCAGCGGGCCGTAGACGATGTAGCTGTGGCCGGTGACCCAGCCGATATCGGCGGTACACCAGTAGACGTCCTCGTCTTTCAGATCGAAAACCCACTTCGTGGTGATGTAAGTGCCGACCGAGTAGCCACCGGTGGTGTGCAGGATGCCTTTCGGTTTGCCGGTGGTGCCGGAAGTGTAGAGCAGGTAAAGCGGGTGCTCGGCATCGAGCGGTTCGGCCGGGCATTCGTCGGAAGCGTTAGCCATCAGCTCATGCCACCAAAGATCGCGTCCACCGAACATGGTCTGCGGCGTGCCGGTGCGCTTGTAGACCACGACGTGCTTGACTGACGGGCAGTGGAGCACGGCTTCATCCACGGCGGGTTTGAGTTTCACCTCGGCGCCGCGGCGGTAGGAGCCATCCTGGGTGATGACCAGGCAGGCTTGCGAGTCGTTGATGCGGTCCACCAGGGCGTTGGCCGAGAATCCGCCGAAGATCACGGTGTGGGGCGCGCCGATACGCGCGCAGGCCAGCATCGCGATAGGCAGCGCCGGGCACATGCCCATGTAGATGGCCACGCGATCGCCTTTGCCGACGCCGAGGGACTTCAGCACGTTGGCGAATTTGGAGACCTCCAGCAGGAGTTGCTGGTAAGTGAGAGTGACTACCTCGCCCGGCTCGCCTTCCCAGATAATGGCGGCCTTGTTGCGGCGCGGACCGGCGACGTGGCGGTCCAGGCAGTTATAAGAGAGGTTGATTTTGCCGCCGGAAAACCACTTGGCCCACGGGCAATCCCATTCGAGCACGCGCTCCCAAGGCTCGAACCAGTGCAGTTCGCCGGCGATCTTCGCCCAGAAGCTAGCGGGATCGGAGGCGGCTTCCTGGTAGAGGCGCTCGTATTGCTCAATGCCGCTGACGTGGGCATGCGCGCGAAACTCGGGCGGGCACTCGAAGACGCGCTTTTCGGTCAGTACCGAATCGATGTTGGGTTGACTGGTGATGGACATGCGGAATCCCTTTCCTAGAATTTATCGCACTGGCTGCGGCGGAGCGGGCCGCCTGGCGAAAATTTCGCATACCAAGGCCACGGCCGCCAACACGGCGGCGGTATAGAAAGCTGCCTGGTAATTGTGGTACCGGTCGAACAAGACTCCGCCGATGCGCGGGCCAATGATTCCGGCCACGCCCCACGCGGTGAAGAGCATGCCGTAATTGATGCCGGCGTTTTTGGTGCCCCAGAAATCGGAGGTGGCGGCGCCGTTGACGGAGAGTTGCGTGCCGTAGCACCAGTAGACCACGAACACCGCCAGGTACAGGGCGGCGACGTTGCCGCCCGCCGCGTAAAGCGCCGGCATGGCCACCATCGAGATGCCGATCATGGCGCGCAGCACATTGATGCGCCCGAGGCGGTCGGACATCCAACCGGAGAGGATGCGGCCTGAGGCGTTGCCGAACGCGCCCACCACTAGCGTCATCGTGGTGAGGGCGGCGGCCGCGATGCCGGCGCTCTTGGCGAACGGGACCAGTTGGCTGATCACCATCAGGCCGGCCGAGCAGCCCAGCGCGTAGGCGATCCACATGAGGTAAAAGGCGGGCGTGCCGAGCACTTCGCCCGGTGTGAATTCGTATGTAGTGGCGGCCGACTTGGAGGCGGCGGCCGGCTTCCATCCAGCGGGCTTATACCCGGCGGGCGGATTTTTCAGCAGCAGCGCACCGGCCAGGGTCATAACGAAGAAGATGCCGCCGAGGATCTGGAACGTGGTCGGAAGGCCGTAAGCCGGGATGAGCTTCAACTGCGCCAGCGGTCCGAAGATGGCCGATCCGGCGCCGTAGCCGCCGACGGCAAGTCCTACAGCGAGGCCGCGCTTATCGGGGAACCACTTGGCCATCACCGGAATCGGCGTGGCGTACCCGAAGCCGTTGCCAAGGCCGCCGATCACGCCGAAGCAGATGAACAGGTAGGTGAGGCTGGTCGTGTAAGCGCAGAGAAAGAATCCCAGGCTGACCAGCAGTCCGCCGGCCAGCGAACAGTAGAGCGGGCCGAATTTGTCCTGGATGCGTCCCGCGACGACGAATGTGAGGGCGAAAACGACCACCGCGATGGTGAAGACCATCGAGGTATCGGCGCGCTTCCACCCGAATTGCTTTTCGAGCGGCGCTACGAAGACACTCCAGGCGTAAAGGGTGCCGAGGGCCAGGTTCATCAAGAGCCCGCCCGCGACGCGCCACCAGCGGCTGATGCCGGTTTCGACGACGGCCACTGTTTCGACTGCCATTGGACTGGTCATGGCTGCATCTCCTGTTCTTTGGGATGGTGTGGATTGGGAGGGATCGGTGGCGGGAGGAGGGTCGGCGCTTGCGGCCACGCCGAAGCCCTTGCCGACCACTGAGTCGTCACGTTAGCCCCTCCACATAGGGACCCGGTTTACAAAAATCCCCCAGATGGCGGCCGGACGGGCGCGACCTTGGTTAAGTTGGGATTTGTAGAAGTATTGCACAGAAAGCAACACGATTTCAAGAGAAAAAGAGGAAAATATCTACAAGCGGTTCGGGAATGTGGAAGAACTCGTCTGCCGACCGAGCACCATACGTGAGAGAATCGACGTTTGATCCACACCTACAACCGGCGCCAGATCCTTTCGCTGTTCGGGGCGGCGGGGGTTGGACTGGCCGCGCCGCAGCGCCGGCAGCCCAACATCCTTTACATCATGGCGGACGATCATGCGGCGCATGCCATCTCCGCGTACGGCAGCCGTTTGATGCAGACTCCCAACATCGACCGTGTGGGAGCGGGCGGGGCGCGATTCACGAATTGCTTCTGCACCAATTCCATCTGCACTCCAAGCCGCGCTGCGATTCTAACGGGGCAATACAGCCACAAGAACGGCGTCTACACGCTCGACGATACGCTGGACCCGAAGCGCGACACGGTGGCGCGCGAACTGCAAAGCGGGGGCTACCAGACTGCCATGATCGGCAAGTGGCACCTGGCCAGCGATCCGCAGGGCTTCGACTATTGGAACATCCTGCCCGGCCAGGGCGTGTATTACGACCCGCAGTTTATCGAGGGCGGCACGCGCAAGAAATACACGGG
>Ga0335085_10006444_pt1 | contig 18518 bp, 18 predicted proteins | sample Lox_Sample_45_FD_206712 | JGI IMG/M metagenome (GOLD analysis project Ga0335085, IMG submission 206712) | Soil microbial communities from Loxahatchee National Wildlife Refuge, Florida, United States - Lox_Sample_4.5 | ecosystem: Environmental > Terrestrial > Soil > Wetlands | place: USA...
CGGCGAAGTGCGCGATCCATTCGGCGGTCGTGCGCCGCATCAGTTCGGCGTCCAGCACGTCCGTGACGCGCTCGCGGTTGGCAAGGCGCGCCTTGAAGGTGGCCAGCTCCGGATCGGTCTTCCATTGCGGCTTGCCGAGCGCGTCGGCGAGCACGCCCCAGAACTTTTCCTTGTTGCACATGATGAAGATCCAGCCGTCGTGCGTGCGATAGAGCTGACTCGGCGTGAGGCTGGGGTGCGCCGAGCGCGGCGTGCGGCCGGTGACTACGCCGGCGTTGAGGAACCAGGTGCCGGGGTAGTTGAGATTGTGCAGCGCCACGTCGAAGAGCGAAGTGTCCACGTCCATGCCCCGGCCGCTCGCGCGCGCGCTGAGCACGCCCGCGAGCAGGCCGAATGCGGCGGCAAGCCCGGTCATCAGATCCACGATCGAGAGCCCGTAGCGCGCCGGGGGACCGTTGGGCTCGCCGGTGAGCGACATATGGCCGGCCTCGGCCTGCATCAGGTAGTCGTAGCCCGGCCAGCTCTTGCGCGAGCCGGTGCGACCGTACGCCGAGAGATGCGCGCAGACGATGCGCGGGTTTAACGGCTTGAGCTGCTCGTAGGTGAGGCCGAGCTTCTCCGGCAGGTCGCCGCGCAGGTTGTCGAGCACCGCGTCGGCGGTCGCGACGAGCGCGCGGAAGGCGGCCATGCCGTCGGGGTGCTTGAGGTCGAGCGTGACGCTCTTCTTGTTGCGGTTGAAGGTCTGGAAGAAATGGCTGTCGCCCGGGCCGAAAAAATGCGGTCCGATCTGGCGGCCGACGTCGCCGCCGTCCTTGTGGTTCTCGATCTTGACCACGTCGGCGCCGAGATCGCTGAGGTAGAGCGTGCCGAACGGACCGGCGCCGTACTGTTCGACCGCAAGCACGCGCAGGCCGGCGAGCGGCAGGCGCGGATCGGCGGCGTTTGGGGTCGTCAAGCGGCCTCTCCGGATATGGCAAGCACGGTTTGAACGGCGCGGACAGATTCCATGTCGAGGACGGTATCGCGGACGCGGCGGACCGCCCGCTCGTCGAGAGTAAGCGCGCAGTTGTCGAACAACTTGGCCTCGATCTCGGCGTCGAGCGTCGCGTCGCGCAGCGGCAAGCGCAGCGCCAAGCCAACGACGCCGCGCGGCCCCGGCCCGGCGGGGCGCGCGACCGAGCCGGCGATGCGCCGGGCGAAATCCTCACGCCGTGCCGCCAAGGCGCAGCCGATCGCAGCGAGTGCGAGGTGTTTCGCGCGCAGCGCGATGCGCTCCGGCACCTTATCGAGGGCGAGCTCGGCGGTGAACCCGGCGAGCTGTTCCGAAACCGTCGGAGCGGTTCCGGGAGTCGCGTTCGCGGCTGTGATTTCCTGCGTCGCGGGATCCATGATCTAATTGTCCGGACAAGATAATGAGACGCGTGGACGCGCGCGTCAAGCCTGCAGGGTCGTCGCGACGCCTTTCGACGGCGCCGCTACCGGCGCAGCTCCATGCGCCAGGCGAAGCGGTCGGCGGGATGCACGGTGTCGGCCATTTCGAGCAGCCGGCCGTGCTCGTCGAAATAGCTCCTGCGGATGGCAAGCCCCGGCGCATCCGGCGGCACGCCGAGGTGCGCCGCATCCTCCGCATTCAGGGCGACGCCGGTGATCACCTGCTCGACGCGGTCAATGCGCACGCCGAAGTCGCGCTCGATGAGCGCGTACACCGGATCGCCGGCGCCGCGAAGCCTGCGCTCGATGCCCTTCAGCACTGGGTTGAGATAGAGTCGGGTGACCCCGAAAGGCTTGTCGCCGCGGCGCTCGCGCCGCAGGGCGAGGGCGCAGATCCAGCTCTCGCCCGGGTGCGCGCCGAGCGCGTGTGCCTGCGCCCGCGAGAGATCAACGCGGCCGATGGATACGTAATGAAAGTGCGTGCTGTGCGCGTACTGAAACAGGTCGCGCAGCGACGCGATGCTGTGGCTGTAGCGCGGCTCGTCCGGCAATGCGGTCACCACCGTGCCGGCGCGCGGCTTGCGGCGCACCAGGCCGGCGGCGGACAGCGTGCGGATCGCCTCGCGCACAGTGAAGCGCGAGACGCGGTGGCGTCGGCACAGCGCATGCTCGGTCGGCAGTTGCGCGCCCACCGGATAGCGGCCCTGCGCGATCGCCGCGCGCAACCGGCGGGCGATCAGCATGTAGCGGCTGGTTTTCATTTCGGGATATTGGATATTGTCCGTACAATTGCATGCTTGCCAGGCAAGTCAAGGAGGCGCAAATGGCAGGTGAAGTCAAGCAGGTCGGCGAGCGTACGTTCCGCGAGAGCTTCGGACGCTACTTCGAGGATTTTCGCGTCGGCGACATCTATCAGCACCGGCCCGGGCGCACGATCACCCAGTACGACAACATAGCCTTCACGCTGCTGACGATGAACACCCATCCGATGCACTTCGACGAGGAATACGCGAAACACAGCGAGTTCGGCCGCTGCATCGTCTGCAGCCCGTTCACCGTGGCGCTGATGGTCGGCATGAGCGTCACCGACGTCAGCCAGAAGGCGATCGCCAACCTCGGCTGGACCGACATCAGGCTCACGCATCCGCTGTTTCCCGGCGACACGCTGTACGCCGAGTCCGAGGCGCTCGAAAAGCGCGAATCCAAGAGCCGGCCGGGCGCCGGTATCGTCACCGTCCGCACCGTCGGCCTCAATCAGAACGGCGTCAAGGTGGCCGAGTTCACCCGCACGATGCTCATCATGAAGCGCACCGGCAACGACCTCGAAGTCAAGGCCAACTACTGAGCCGCGCGCCCGCACCGGAGAAATCGCCGTGAACATCATCGCCGCGCCGCGCGCGCCGCGGCACACCGACTCGGCGCGGCGCGCCATGCGAGCGCGGCAGAACGCGCGACCGCCACGGCTCAGGGAAGCCGCAGCTCGGTGGTAGCTTCAGCGACGAGGCGCTCGCCGCAGGTCAGGCGCTGGGTAAGGACGACGGCGCCGTCGCGCATTTCCTTCACTTCGCCCTGGGCGCGCAGGGTGTCGCCGGCGAAGGCCATCGCCTTCATGCGCAGGGCAAGACGCTTCAGGAACGCGCGCGGTCCGGCCCATTCGAGCGCGGCGCGCGCCAGGAAGGCGCCGAATTCCTGGCCGTCAATCACCGGTGCGGGCAGATTCAGGCGATGCGCGTGCTCGACGTCGTAGTGCATGCGGTTCCAGTCCCAGGTGGCGGCGCCGTAGAGAACCAGGTCGACCAGCGTGAAAGTGCGTTCGAGCGCGGGCAGCTTCTCCCCGGGTGAGACTTCCTGCGGAGTTTTCGTCGGCCGGATCATGCGAGCGGTTGATAGACGATGGTTTCGCGATTTACCGCGACCAGCTCGCCGGCAGCGTCGCGATAGCGCGCCACCGAGCTGACGAAGAGCTGCGTGCCGCCGCCGGAGCGGCTGCGCTCGACGATGTCTTCCAGCGTCCAGGTCACCGAGATGCGGTCGGTCGGCAGAATCGGCCGCATGAACTCGTACTCGTTGCCGGCGCGGATCAGGCGGCAGCCGCGGATCGGCAGCTTCCATTCGTGGCCGATGTAGCCGTCCTCGTTCGGCGGGCGGTGTGCGTACTGGCAGGTTTCGCAGATCAGTGTGGGCGGTGCGATCACCGACGGATAGCCCGCTTCGCGTGCGTATCCGTCGTCGACGTAAAGCGGGTTGTCGTCGCCGAGCGCGAGCGCGAAATAGCGGATCGAGGCGCGGCCCAGCTCCTCGCGCGCCGGGTAGTGCGCTTCGCGTCCGATCCATTCCTTCAGTTCTTCGGTGAGCAGCACCATCGCCTCAGTCGAGAATCGCGAACGGGTCCACTTCGATCAGCATCTCCGGCCGGAGCAGCGCCGCGCAGACAAGACCGGTCGAGGCGGGCCAGGGCTCGCGCAGCAGCTTCGAGCGCACGCCGGCCACGCCGCGATAGCGTTCGAGGGCCGCCGGCGTCACGTACTCGATGGTCTTCACCAGGTGCTGCGGCCCGCCGCCCGCCGTCGCCACCACCTTGAGCACGTTTTCGTAGGTGTACTCGGCCTGCGCCACGACGTCGTTTTCGAACACCACGCGCTCGGTCGCCGGGTCGAGCGCGCCCTGGCCGGACATGAACAGCAGCTTCCCGGCACGCACCGCGGGGCTGTAGGTGAGCTTCTGGTAGCGCGTCCATCCCGGATTGACCGCGACCGGAACGTCGCGGGCGGCGGTGAAGTCGTACTGGATCAGCGCCTCGGGATGCAGCAGGCGCGGCATGAGGATGCCCGCGGCGCCGGGATAGACCGGACCGAGCCGTTCGCGGCGCACGCGACCGGTGCCTTTGTAGGCGGCGAGGGCCGCTGGCGTAATGTAGTCCACCGTTTTCACCACGCGATCGAACCCGAGGCCGAGCGCGGCGAGCATTCGCCCGGCACGCTCGAAGATCGCCTCTGTTTGCGCCATCACATCGCCCGCGCCGACGATTCGACCCTGTTCGTCCACCGGCTGGACGGTCGGAAGGAAAACGATGCCGGAAGATTCAGGTTGCCCGATTCTCGGCTCCGCGGTCACTTCGATTTCGATGAACGCTTCCGGCCGCAGCAGGCTCTTCACCGGCACTGTGTTCACGACCGGCCGATGCGCGCCGAAGACCTCCTCGCGCACCGCGGCGGCTTCCAGGTAGCGCTCGATGCCTTCCGGCCGCAGGTACTCAACGACGCGCACCACGTTTTCCAAGCCGAGTCCGGCGGCGTCGAGGATCGCGCCGATCTTGGCCCAGGCGGTGCGCACCTGCTCGGTCATGCCGCCGCGAACGACCATGCGCTTCGCCACGGGATCGTATTCGGAGGCGGTGTGACCCGACAGGTAGACGCTGGCCGGGGTCTTCAGGCCGAGCGAGAACGAGTAGCGCGAATAGTCGAACCAGGGAAAATGCGCCGGCTTGATGGCAATGGCGGTCATAGCTGCTGATTCCGACGAAATCGCCGCGACATTCCGAGATGATTTCGCCTGAGATTCCGACACGATGTCGCCCGGGGCGCGGTGCTTCGCTGGCGGATAATTTTTGGCATCAGGTGATGGATTGGTCAATCCTTGGCCGCCTTGCTTGCACGCGAGCGCCGCAGGCTGTGGCCGGTTAGATTGATCCGATGCGCGTTGTGGACGATGCGATCCAAGATCGCATCGGCATAAGTGGGATTTGCAATCGTTGCAAATTTCAGCATCGCGAATTTTGCAGCCAGACTCTACCCCGCGGCCGGCTGCAAACCATCCTTTTTCATCTGGGGGGACTGGCGGTCGCGAGTTCAAATCTCGCCGCTCTGACCACCATCGCGCTCCACGCATGACCTCGCCGCGGCGACCGTCGTGCGCATTCCACAGTGATCAGGGGAAAGAGCCCCAAGCGCGTCGAGGGAGGGGGGGGTGCGCTTGGGGCTCGCGCGTCCTGTCAAATCCGCTGCGGCATCGGCTCGTCGGAGCCTTCGACGAACGAGACCGCACATGCATGACAGGCGTATGTCCGGCGTCCGCTCAAGAGTGCGTCGGTCGTCGGCACCGCGCAAAGCCGCAGCATCTGGCCGCAGCGCGGACAAAGCGGCTGAAGGACAATCCGATCCCCTACGGACCGCGGCACCCGGTGCAACATCGGCAAACCCCTTTTTAAAACGCCCGAGTGAAATTCAAACGCGTGTTTGAGCCTTCACTGGGCCGGGATTAAGGAGTTTTCGTGATTTCGGCAAGCGCCCCACCCCGGCCTTTGCGGCAGCGCTTCGGCTCGCGCCTCATCAAGTCGTTAACGGTTCATTCACCATGGGCCCTTAGCCAGCGCAGTGGGCGTCGTTGCGCCCAGGCGCGATTGTGGCACGCGCGCCGCTTGGGACAGATGGTGGCCGAAAACCTGCCGGCGCGGCCGGGCCAATGGCCGGATACCTCTGCGACGCGTGCGGACGCCGACACGATCGCGGCGCTATGCGCCGAGGCGCTGGCCAGCCACCAAGCGGGCCGGCTCGGCGAAGCGATCGCCCAGTACGATCGCCTTCTCCAGCTCAAGCCGGGCGTGCCACAGCTGCACAACAACCGCGGATTGGCGCTCGCGGCGTTGGACCGGCTCGAAGAGGCCATAGCCGCCTATCGGCGGGCGGCGGATATCAAAGCCGACGACCCGGAGGTTCTTTGCAACTGGGCAATCGCGCTCGCCCAGCTCGGACATTGGGACGAGGCCGAGGCTAAATTGCGCCGGGCCAGCGCCAAGCATCCCGGGTTCGCCGCGGCCTATAACAATCTCGGGCTCATTCTGCGCGACCGCGGGCGCGTCGGCGAAGCCAAGTCCGCGCTGGAAGAAGCCATCCGCCTCTCGCCCGGCAACGCCGCCTATTACGACAATCTTGCTGGACTCGGTTCGTTCGCCGGCTGCGATCGCTATGTCGCAACGCTTGAAGCATGGGCCCAGAATCCGGCGGCGCTGACCGCGACCAATCGCATGCACGCGCATTTTGCGCTGGCCAAGGTCTACGAGCGCTTCGGCAGTCCGGCGAAAGCGTTCGCACAACTGCTCGCCGCCAATGCGCTCAAGCGCGCGCAGATCGCTTACGACGAAGCGGCGACGCTTCGCCGGATGGAACGCACGCGTGAACTGTTCACGCGCAAATTCATCACCGACCGGCAGGGCTGCGGCGAACAATCAAGGGTGCCGATCTTCATCGTCGGCATGCCGCGCTCCGGAACGACTCTCATCGAGCAGATACTGGCAAGCCATCCGGACGTTTTCGGCGCGGGCGAACTCAGCCTTTTCGAGCAAGCAGTCGGCACCGTTGGCGGGGCGTCCACGCCGTTATCGTTCCCGGATCTGCTGTCGGGCCTGGCGGCCGCACAATTGGGCGATCTGGGCGCGCTCTATCTGCAGAAGCTGTCGACCCGGGTACCGCGCGCTGCCCGCGTTACCGACAAGATGCCGGCGAATTTCCTGTTTGCCGGCCTTATTCATCTGGCGCTTCCGAACGCGACCATCATTCACGCGGTCCGCGATCCCGCCGATACGTGCGTGTCGTGCTTTTCCGTGCATTTCACGCGTGGGCAGCTGCACACCTACGATCTCGGCGAGCTAGGCCGTTATTTTCGGCACTACCGCATGCTGATGGCGCACTGGAGCCACGTCCTGCCGCCTGGCCGCATCATCGAGGTGCAGTACGAGGAACTGGTCGCGGACGTGGAGGGCGTGGCGCGCCGTCTTGTCGACCGCTGCGGGCTATCGTGGCACCCGCGCTGTCTCGATTTCCATTGCAACGATCGACCGGTGCGGACGGCAAGCGCGCTGCAGGTTCGCCAGCCGGTGTACGGCAGCGCGGTGGGACGCTGGCGCCGCTACCAACGCTTCCTTGGGCCGCTCCTCGCCGAGCTTGTGCCGCCGAGCGCCCCGATCGTTGCAGAACTGCGGCGGGCAAGCTGACATGCCGCATCCGCCCGCCACTTGCCCTTATCGATTTGCGTCAACTGTCCGTGCGTTCACTGCCTCCACATCCCCTGCCCTGCAATGAGGACCCGATGCGACTGATCCTTCTCACCGTCCTGGCCGTCATTCTCTCAGCCGCCGTGCTGAACAGCCGAGCCGATGCAGCGACGCTTGCTGTGCGATCCACCCTCGCAGTCGCACCCACCGTGCGACTAGTTGCCAGCATTTGCGGTACCGGCGGCTGTGCGCCGGTACAGACCAAGCGCGTGCGCCATAACAAGCCCGGAACTCTCGCCGGTCACCGTATCTAGCTAGAGCGGGATGACTTTTCATCGAATCGGCGGGCCGCTCTAGCTTATTGGTGAAGCACGATCTTTTCCGAAAACCGGCATCCACTTTTCGGGATCATGCTTTAGCGCGCAATCGCTTCACGTTGAATCGATTGCGCTCTATAAGTTTTGGTGGAGCATGATCGTTTCGGGAAACCGGTGTCCGCTTTTGCGGATCACGCTCCAAATCGGCGGGAATGCGACCCGCCGCTGCGAGCCAACCGCGCGGCGCGGCGCCTAGTCTTCTGCGGCCGAAGTTGCCGCCAACGCCGCATCGAGCAGACGGCGGCAGGCGATCAGATCGTCGAGCGTCGCTTGCAGTGTGCGGCGGTCCTCGCTAGCGGCTGCACCAGGGGTCCGCAGCGCCGGTTCGCGGCGCGATGGCGTCTGCTCGCCGCGCGGCGCCGCGAGCGGAACGCCGCCGAACAGCGCCGCTTCCGGCTCCACAGCCGCTGCTGCCGGCGGTGCCACCTCGTCGGCCTTGTCTTCGTCTGACTGCTGCGGCGCCGGTGACTCGGCGCCGGCCCGCCATACGTTTTGAACATACGCCAGGCCTTGCTCGCGCAAAATGCGCTGCACGCCGCGAATAGTGTAGCCCTCGCCGTAAAGCAGATGGCGGACGCCGCGCAGCAAATCGATATCCTGCGGCCGGTAATAGCGCCGGCCGCCGCCGCGCTTCAGCGGGCGAATCTGCGCGAACCGGCTTTCCCAAAACCGCAATACGTGTTGGGGCACGTTAATCTCGTCGGCGACTTCGCTAATGGTACGGAACGCGTCCGGCGCCTTGTCCAATGCCGTGCCCCTGGCCAGCCGGCCTCATGTGCCGGTGCTGGTTTCTTTGCTGCTCGATCCGGAATTGATGCGCTGCTTGAGGATGGCGGAGGGCTTGAACACCATGACGCGGCGCGGTGAAATCGGCACTTCCTTGCCAGTTTTGGGATTGCGGCCGATGCGCTGCCCTTTCTTGCGCACCACGAACGAGCCGAACGACGAAAGCTTCACGGTCTCGCCACGCTCCAAACAATCGGTGATCTCTTTGAGAACGAGTTCGACGAGGGTGGCCGATTCGGTGCGCGAGAGGCCAACCTTCTGATAAACGGCCTCGCACAGATCGGCACGGGTGATCGTCTTTCTCGCCATCGCCAGCCCCAGTCTCGGCGATCGATGCCCATCGATCATCGTATCGTGCTGAATTATCAACGATATTCACTTCTTGCCGAACGGTCAACGGCCTTAGCGGGGCCCGTTCGTCACCAGCGGACCAACGCCGCAGCCCAGGTAAAGCCGCCGCCCATCGCTTCGAGGAGCAAGAGATCGCCACGCTTGATGCGCCGGTCGGCGACAGCGTCCGCTATAGCGAGCGGTATGGAGGCTGCCGACGTGTTGCCGTGGCGGTCGACCGTGCAGACAACCTTGGTCGGCGGAATGCCGAGCTTATGTGCCGAGCCGTCGATGATACGCTTGTTGGCCTGGTGCGGAATGAACCAGTCGATATCGGCAACCGAGCAGCCGGCCGCCTTAAACGCGTCCTGCACTACATCGGTGATCATCGCCACCGCATGACGGAACACTTCGCGCCCTTCCATGCGCAGATGCCCGACCGTACCGGTCGACGACGGCCCGCCATCGACATAGAGCTTCGATTTGTGCCGCCCGTCGGACCTCAGCCGCACCGTAAGAACGCCGCGGTCCTCACGCGCGCCTGGCTGCTCCTGCACTTCGAGCACGACCGCGCCGGCGCCGTCGCCGAACAGCACGCAAGTGCCGCGATCTTTCCAGTCCAGGATCCGCGAGAAGGTTTCCGAGCCAATCACCAATGCGCGCGAAAAGGCGCCGCACCGCAGCAGCGAGTCGGCGGTCGCCAGTGCATACACAAAGCCAGAACACACTGCCTGGACGTCGAAGGCGGCGCCTTGGGTAATGCCGAGCTCGGCCTGCACGGAGACGGCGCTTGCCGGGAACGTATTGTCCGGGGTCGAGGTGGCAAGCACGATGAGATCGATCGATTGGGCGTCGACATGGGCGTGGGTAAGCGCTGCGCGCGCCGCCCGCGTCGCCATTTGCGACGTCAATTCCCCCGGCGCGGCGATGCGGCGCTCGTGGATGCCGGTCCGCTGCACGATCCACTCGTCCGAGGTGTCAACCACGCGCGCAAGGTCGGCGTTGGTCAGGACTTGATTCGGCAGGTAGCTGCCGCAGCCGAGGATGACGGAACGACGTACCATTACGATGCCGCTCCGCCGACCGCACGGCGCAGCGGTTCCCTGCCCGGCCGTGCCACTGCCGCGATGATCTTGGCCAGAAGCTCGTCGCGCACGACGCCGTAGCCAAGCTCGATGGCAGCCGCGAAGCCTTCGGCGTCGGTGCCGCCGTGGCTCTTGATGACAATGCCGTTAAGACCGAGAAATACGCCGCCATTGGCGCGGCGCGGGTCGATGCGCTGGCGCAGTTCGCGGAATGCCGAACGCGCCAACAGATAGCCGATCCGGGCGCTGAGCGAGCGCGTGATGGCTTGGCGCAGGTATTCGGCAAACTGCCGGGCGGTTCCCTCCGCCGTCTTCAGCGCGATGTTGCCGGCAAAGCCCTCGGTCACGACCACGTCGGCTTTTCCCCTGCCGATATCATCGCCTTCGACGAAGCCGATATATTCCAGATCGGGATATTGCCGCTCGCGCAGAATGCGTGCGGCCTCGCGGACCGGCTCGAGGCCTTTTATTTCTTCGACGCCGATGTTGAGCAGACCGACCGTCGCCCGCTGCAGTCCGAACAGGATGCGCGCCATGGCCGCGCCCATGACCGCAAGGTCAACGAGATGGTTGGCATCCGCGCCAATCGAGGCGCCAAGGTCGAGCACGACCGACTCCCCGCGCAAGGTCGGCCACAATGCGGCTATGGCCGGCCGGTCGATCCCGGGAAGCATCTTGAGCTCGAACTTCGACATTGCCATCAGCGCGCCGGTATTGCCCGCCGATACCACCATGTGGGCTTCGTGCTTTTTGACCGCTTCGATGGCGAGCCACATCGATGATTTGCGGCGACCGTAGCGCAGCGCCTGGCTGGGCTTGTCCTCCATGCGCACGGCGACGTCAGCGTGAACGAGCCGGGAGACGGATTTCAGCGTCGGGCTGCGATCGACCATCGGCGCGAGCAGTGACGTATTGCCGAAGAACAGAAATTCGGTTTCGGGGTGGCGCGCCAAAGCCAGTTCCGCGCCGGCGACGACCACGGCCGGCCCGTGGTCTCCCCCCATCGCGTCGAGAGCAATGCGGACTCTCTGCGACATCGATGCCCGCGGTCCTTAGATCACGATCCAAGTCAACGCAATCGGAGCACGGTGCGGATGTACGTGTTGGCGCATGATCCTTTGCGAGGGCTGGCGTGCGTGCTGCAGGATCATGCTCCGGTCCAAACGAGGCGGCGGCAAAAGCCGCGGAGGACAATACCGGTTCGGCGCCCGGAAACAACTGCGATCAGCGGTCATCCCGGGCCTTCTTGAGCGCGGCGAGGGCCGCAAACGGACCTGCGTTCGACCGCGTCTCCTGCGGCGGCTGGAACACCGCGCCGGGCTTGCGGGGATACGGATCAAGGCCGAGGATGAGAAACTCCGTCGCCAGCGCCCCGAGATCGATACGCCCCTCGAGCAACGGCTCGGCTGCGTTCGTGTCGGCCGGATGTGCGGGTGCTTCTGCGCCTTCGTCGGCAGCCGGCACCATCGCCTGCGGCGGCATGAAAGTGACATCGACCTCTTCGTCGATCTCGTTGACCAGGGGCTCAAGCGTGATCACGCAAGTTTGCCCGACGGTTGCGGATACGCGGCCCGTGACGCGCACCCCGCCGGAGCCGTGCCGCCTGACCTCAAATTGTGCCTGTAGCCGCGGCAAATCCCGTAGTCGCGCCATGCGCGCCACCGCGGCGCGGACGTCGGGATCGGCATCAAGATCGAAGCGCTCTCCGGCCTCAGCCACATCCTCGACCGCAATCGGAACGTGCCAGGGCGCCGGCGCGCATTTTTCCAAACGATGGTCACTCATGCACAAAGGTCTCCGGGCGCGGGAAGACAACCTTGCCGGCCGCGAGGACATCTTGCTCGACGTCGCCAAGCGCGCTCGCCGCCGCACGAACATAACGCGCGAGCCGCACGGCTTTGCCGTTCGCGCCGCTGTCTGCAAAGATATTGCGCGACAGCGCCATCTCAAGCTCCCGTTGGTCTTTGGCCGCCAAGGCTGCGCAATACGCTGCCTGCCTGCCGTAGAACGCTTCGCCGAAGCGCCGCATCTCCCGCGACACTGCCATATCGCCTACCCCCATTTCCCGCAAATTATGATCAAGGTCGCGGCAGAACACGTCAAATAGCCGCTGCCCCAGCGTCTGCCCAACCATCCGGCCTGTCGGGTTTGGCCCGAGACTGGGAGAGGAAGCCTTGCTCGATTCTGCCGATCGGCGAAGCCGGTCGAGAACGAGAACGAGGTGGAGCACGATGAGCTCAAAGCGGCCCTCGACAGTATCCGGTATGCCATAATCCGTATAAAAGGCGGCCGAACGTGCCTGTGCCACGATCGTGCCATAGAGCACGTGGATGTTGCGGTTCTGGGGACCTCGCCGAAACGCCGCTAATATCATAGAGATAGCTCAGTTATTCGACACCCGCTCGTAACTCCGCCGGGGGCCGGTATGGTGGTGATGGGACGTTGGGGTAAGGCAGGGTTCTCTCGGACACAAGGTTAGGATGCCGGAATGCGGATCGGTCTTGTGAACAGCGGCAACTGGCGGCTGTTGGCGGCTTGCGGGCTCATCTTGGCGCTGGCGCTGCCGCTTGGCGGCTGCTTTGGCGAGACCTTCCAGCGCGGCTATGTGCTGCCCGAGGGGGCGCTGGAACAGATTCGGCTCGGCGCCTCGCAGGAACAGGTCCTGATCGTGCTCGGCACGCCGTCGACGGTCGCCACGGTGTCAGGCGAAGCTTTCTATTACATCTCACAACGCGCCCAGCGCTTTGTCGCCTTCATGCCGACGCGCATCACCGACCAACGGGTCGTGGCCGTCTATTTCGACAAGAATCGACGGGTCGCGCGGGTCGCCTCCTACGGTATCAAGGACGGCAAGGTATTCGACTTCATCAGCCGCACGACGCCGACGGCCGGTTCGGAACTAAGCCTCGTGCGGTCGATATTGGATTCGATATCGCACGCCCGCATCGGTCTGCCGCTCTGAACGCGCCGCGCTGTTATTCGCCGCCGATCGATCCGGCAAGCGGCCCGCCGCCCGCTGAACGCGGAACAGAGCAGCCGCTTGCGCCCGCCGCTCCTTAATGCGAATGCGCGAGCACGGCGAGCAACAGCAACGCGACGATGTTGGTGATCTTGATCATCGGATTGACCGCCGGACCGGCGGTGTCTTTGTAAGGATCGCCGACCGTGTCCCCGGTCACCGCGGCCTTGTGCGCGTCGGAACCCTTGCCACCGTAATGGCCGTCTTCGATGTACTTCTTGGCGTTGTCCCAGGCGCCGCCTCCCGATGTCATCGAGATGGCGACGAACAGGCCAGTGACGATGACGCCGAGCAGCATGGCGCCGAGCGCGGAAAAGGCTGCCGACTTGCCCGTCGCGCCGCCGCCGGCGACGAAGTAGATGATGAAATAGCCGACGATCGGCGACAGCACCGGTAGCAGCGACGGCACGATCATTTCCTTGATCGCCGCGCGAGTGAGCAAGTCAACCGCTCGGCCGTAATCGGGCTTGTCGCGGCCTTGCATGATGCCGGGACGCTCGCGGAACTGCCGCCGCACTTCCTCGACGATCGACGAAGCGGCGCGGCCCACCGCCGTCATGCCGAACGCGCCGAACAGATACGGCAACAGACCGCCGAACAACAGACCTGCCACGACATAGGGATTGCTGAGCGAGAAATCGGGCGCGACGCCCTGGAAATAGGGATGCGTATCGGCGCGGGCGATGAAGTACTTCAGATCCTGGTTGTAGGCGGCAAACAGCACCAAGGCGCCGAGACCGGCCGACCCGATGGCGTAGCCCTTGGTCACCGCCTTGGTGGTGTTGCCGACGGCGTCGAGCGCGTCGGTGGATTTGCGCACTTCCTTCGGCAATCCGGCCATTTCGGCAATGCCGCCGGCATTGTCGGTCACCGGCCCGAAGGCGTCGAGCGCAACGACGATGCCGGCAAGCGCCAGCATCGTCGTCACCGCAATGGCGATACCGAACAGGCCGGCAAGGTTATAGCTGACCAGAATCCCGGCGATAATGACCAGCGCCGGAAGCGCCGTCGCTTCCATCGATATGGCGAGACCCTGGATCACATTGGTGCCGTGTCCGGTCACCGAGGCCTGCGCAATCATGTGCACCGGCCGGTGATTGGTGCCGGTGTAATACTCCGTGATGACGATGATCAGCGCGGTCACGACGAGGCCGGCGATGCCGCAATAGAACAAGTCGGCGCCCGAATAGTTCGCGCCGGCGAGCGGGCCGAAGCCGATCAGATAATGCGTCACCCCGGCAATGCCGAGAAGCGACAGGATCGCGGTGGCGATCATGCCCTTGTAGAGAGCCCCCATAATCGACTGGGTCGTGCCGAGCCGTACGAAGAACGTGCCGATGATCGAGGCGATGATGCAGATGCCGCCGATCGCCAGCGGGAACGTCATCATCCGCGTCACCATCTCGACGGAAACCCCGCCGAAGAAGATCGCGGCGAGCACCATGGTCGCGACCGTGGTCACGGCGTAGGTTTCGAACAGGTCGGCGGCCATGCCGGCGCAGTCGCCGACATTGTCGCCGACATTGTCGGCAATCGTGGCCGGATTGCGCGGATCGTCCTCGGGAATCCCGGCCTCGACCTTGCCGACGAGATCGCCGCCAACGTCGGCGCCCTTGGTGAAAATTCCGCCGCCCAAGCGGGCGAAGATCGAAATCAACGAGGCGCCGAAGCCGAGCGCAACCATCGAATCGATCACGATGCGGTCGTTGGGCGCGTAGTGCAGCGTGCCGATCAGGAAGCCGAAATAGAGCGTCACGCCGAGAAGGGCAAGGCCCGCCACCAGAAGCCCGGTGATCGCGCCGGCGCGGAAGGCAAGTTCAAGGCCGCCGGAAAGCGAGCCGATGGCGGCCTGCGCAGTGCGCACGTTGGCCCGCACCGACACGTTCATGCCGATGAAGCCGGCGGCGCCGGACAGGATGGCCCCGATGGCAAAGCCAACGGCGACGAGCCAGCCGAGGAAGTAGCCGACGATGAGGAAGATCACGACGCCGACCACGGCGATAGTGCTGTATTGCCGCCGCAGATAGGCCTGCGCGCCCTCGCGCACCGCCGCCGCAATCGCCTGCATTTTGTCGCTGCCGGGATCGGCCCGCATCACCGAGACGGTGGCCCAGATGGCGTAGACGATGGCCAGCACGCCACAGAGAACGATGAGCCACAAAGTCGTCATGGAAGGTCCCCGGTTGGGGGCCAGAGGTAACACCCGGCCCGGCAGGAAAGCGCCCCCGCGCGCCGAACGCGCGCCCTGAGCAAATCGCTGCGGACATTGCATAAATTGACCAGCTGCGCAACGGCGCTGAGCCCCGGACGAGGCGGCGACCGCCGATCAATAAAGCTTGGTCCGATAACCGGCGGCGATGGCGGCCTCGGCCTGCTCGACGGTCACATTCGCGGGCTGGGTCTGCTCGACGATCATCCGGCCCAATGATGGAAACGATTGCCGGTCGACCCGGTAGTCGTCGTGCCAGAGCCTGGAACGCTTGAGCGCCTTGCCGCAATGCAGGAAGGCCTCGCGTACCGTGACCAGAATGACCAAACGCGGCTCGCGGCCGTTGACGGCGGCAGCAGCCAGCAAGTCCGGCCGGCGCGAGAGCCGCGCGGTGCCGTTGATGCGCAAGGTCTCGTCGATTCCGGGAATGAAGAACAGCAATCCGATCTCGGCATCCGTGACGATGTTGGCCATGGTGTCGAGGCGGTTGTTGCCGGGCCGGTCGGGAATGGCGATGGTGTGATCGTCGAGCACGCGGGCAAATCCGGGCGCATCGCCGCGCGGGCTCACGTCGGTACCGTAGCCGGGACGGGTCGAGCCGATGACCGCGAACGGCGAGTGGGCGAGGAAGTTGCGGCAATGGCCGTCGAGGCGGTCGAGCTGCTTGAGCACCGCCAGCTCCAACGGTTCGTCATACAACCCGCGCAAGCTCACTTCGTCGTCGACGGTAAGTGCGGTCGTGGTTTGATCGTCCATTGGACTGTCCCTTCGGCCAGAGCAAAAGCATCATACCGGTTCGGGCCGGCGCACCAGCGTCCCCCACGCCAGCAGCGCCGCCGCGGTGACGATGATCGGGAAGACTACCCCGTTGACGCTCGTCCAGCCATAGCGGGTCAACAAAGCGCCGGAGGAGAACGAGCCGATCGCGATCGCGCCGAAAATCAGAAAGTCGTTGAACGCCTGGACCTTGTTGCGTTCGCGCGGCCCGTGACATTCCGTCACCAAGGTAGTGGCGCTGATGAAGGCGAGATTCCAGCCGACGCCAAGAAGCGCGAGAGCAACCCAGAAATTCCACAAACCGGTGCCGAGCAGTCCGATCAATGCGGCGGCGGCGGTCAGGGACAGGCCGGCCGCCATCATGAGCGGAAGGCCAAATCGAACGATCAGGGCGCCGGTGAAGAAGCTCGGCGCATACATGCCGAACACGTGCCATTGGATGCCGAGCGCTGCGTCGGCGACCGAATGTTGGCACATGACCATAGCGAGCGGCGCCGCGGTCATGATCAGGTTCATGACCACGTAGCTCGAGACGCCGCCGGCGACGGCAACGATGAAACGCGGCTTGCGCACGATCTCCATGAGCGGCCGCCCGTCGGCAAACGTCTGCACGGCGACGGGGCGCGGGATGCGCAGCAGGCTGAGCACGGCGACAGAGACGAGGGCGCAGGCTGCCTGCGCCAGAAAGCTTCCGGCAAACAGATAACCCGGCCAGAGATCCTTGGTGAAGATCACGAGCTGCGGTCCGAGCACTGCGGCGAAGACGCCGCCGGCCAGCACCCAGCCGATCGCCCTGGCGCGGAGCTGGGCGCTCGCGGTGTCGGTCGCGGCAAAACGGTAAGACTGATGGGCCGCCGCATAGAGGCCGCCGCACAGCGTGCCGAGGAGAAGGAGCAGAAAAGATCCAGACAGCATGGCGGCGCACGCAAGCAGACCGGCAACGGCGCCTAGACCCGACCCCGTCTGCAGAGCGAAACGGCGGCCGAAAGCCTTGGCCAGCATTCCGACAGGGAGCGTTCCGATCCACATGCCGACCGCCATGACACTGATCGGCAATGTCGCCAGCACCGGATCGGGCGCCAGCATTGAACCGGCGATGCTGCCGGTTGCCACAATCACCGCAGCGTTGCCGCCGGCCAAAGCTTGGGCCGCGGCAAGAACCAGCGCATTGCGGGCAGCAAGCCGATCGTCGATGATTTCATTAGTGGTTTCGGCCAGGACCGCCATGGTTGGCTTTATTAGCGCGGAATGCGCCACCCAGGATACGCCATCGGTTCGGAACCTGCGCTTGCGTTCGGCTAGGTTATAACATTACAATTCCTGTGCCTCATGCGCTGGTTTAGAGCGAGCAGGAAATCGGGACTGTTGGCGCTTGCCGCGCTGGCGCTGCAATTGGCTGTGTCCTTCGGACACGTCCATGCCCACGGCGTTCATCGCGGCGAGGCGGTCGGTGCCGTTTCACGCGTTCAGGCGCCGCCGGCGGCTCCGTCCCTTCCGGACGATGACGATTATTGCGCGATCTGCGCCAGCATTTACCTCACCACAAACTCTTTCGTTCCGCACGCGCCGCAATTGCCGGCGCCTCCCGCTTCGTCCACCGTCGTGCCCGCCGAACGGACCGCTGCGGTCTGCATCGCGTCGCGCCGGGCGCCGTTCCAATCCCGCGCTCCGCCGCTCGCCTGATCCTCGGTCGTTGCCGATCTTCGCCATCGCCGCTCGATAGCGCGGGTAATGGCGTCAAGATCAGCAAGCGCGGCATCCCGCTCAAATCTCGGCATGACGCGCCTGCACGGCCGCAGCAGCCAGGCCGGCCGTTTTGACATTTCCATCGAGCTTCAAGGGCGGAGCGTCATGCGTGTCCCTGTATCCATCTTCAGTCGCGGATTGATTGTCGGCGGTGGCGCGCTCATCGCGCTGACCTGCCTTCATGGAACTTCGAGCGCGCAAGTGAACCTTCCCGAAGTCGTGGTCAGCGCCCCAAAGAAAAAACCGAAACCAAATGCGCGGAACGCGCGCGCGGCGCCGCCGACCGCGCCGGCGACGCCGGCGGCGCAGCTCAGCGCCAAGGCCGACGCCTTCGACCAGAGCCGCAGCAATCTCTACACCACAATCGGGACCGCGTCCGACGTCATCAGCCACAGCACCATCGAGGCGCTGCCGCAGGGCGCCAATGCGCCGGTGGAGAAAATCCTGCTGCAGGCGCCCGGCGTGTCGCAGGATTCGGCGGCAAGCGGAGCACTGCATGTGCGCAACGACCACGCCAACGTTCAATTCCGGATCAACGGCGTCATGCTGCCGGACGGCGTCACCGGCTTCGGCAGCATTTTCGATGCCCAATATATCGGCAGCATAGCCCTGATCACCGGCGCTTTGCCGGCCGAATTCGGCATGCGCACCGTCGGCCTCATCGACATCACCACGCGCGCCGACGTGTTCAACAACAGCGGCGAAGTCGGCGTCTACGGCGGCAGCCAGGGAATGCTGACACCGTACGCCTCCTATGGCGGCACGTTCG
>Ga0335085_10006445_pt1 | contig 18517 bp, 11 predicted proteins | sample Lox_Sample_45_FD_206712 | JGI IMG/M metagenome (GOLD analysis project Ga0335085, IMG submission 206712) | Soil microbial communities from Loxahatchee National Wildlife Refuge, Florida, United States - Lox_Sample_4.5 | ecosystem: Environmental > Terrestrial > Soil > Wetlands | place: USA...
GCGAGGTGATCAAAATTGTGGATGTGAAGTGCCCGGACTCCGGTGAATCCGGCACCTTTGAACTGCGCAACCTTCAGGCGGTGGACTCGAAAGATGAAATCAAGTTCGTGATTGCCAGCCGGCGCGACTTCGAATTCGCCCGCGACTTCACCCGCGAGCGCGCGCTCCCCGCACGCGTCCGCCAGGTGCTGTTTTCTCCCGTGCATGCGGACCCCGCGGGAAAATGGCCGGGACTTTCCTCGCGCGACCTGGCGGATTGGATTCTCGAAGCGGGCCTGCCGGTGCGCCTGGGCCTGCAACTGCACAAATTCATCTGGCCGGCGGACGCGCGCGGAGTGTGAAGGAGCACAGGCTTTCCGCCTGTGCCGTTTGCGGCGCGGCGAAAGCTGGCAGAACGCAGTTCCCTTACCCCTTCGCGGGGTTCGGGATGACGGCAGTGCATACGACCATGACCACAAAGCCCACAGCCGTGGTGCTGCTTTCCGGCGGGATGGACTCCTGCGTCACCGCGGCCATCGCCGCCCGGGAAAACGCCCTGGCCTTGCTGCACGCCAGTTACGGCCAGCGCACCGAGGGACGCGAGCGCCAGGCGTATGACGCCATTGCGGAGTTCTACAGTGTGAGCCGGCGCCTGGTGGCCCGGCTGGATCATTTCCGCCAAATTGGCGGCTCCGCGCTCACCGATTCGCGGCTGCCCGTACCGGAGCGCGACGCCCTGCCCCCCGCCGAGAGCGGGATTCCCGTAACCTACGTGCCCTTCCGCAACGCGCATTTCCTTTCCGTGGCGGTGAGCTGGGCGGAGGCCCTGGGCGCGCGCTCCGTGTGGATCGGCGCCGTGGCGGAAGATAGCTCCGGCTATCCCGATTGCCGCCCCGAGTACTACCGAGTCTTTCAACAGCTGGTGCGGACCGGCACGCGGCCGGATTCAGCGATTGATATCGTCACGCCCGTGATTCACATGCGAAAAAGCGATATCATCCGGCGAGGGCGGGAGCTCGGCGCTCCCCTCCACCTGACTTGGTCCTGTTACCAGGATGAACAGCGGGCCTGCGGAGCTTGCGACAGTTGCCTGCTGCGGCTACGCGCCTTTCGCGAAGCAGGCGTCGAAGACCCGGTTCCGTATCGCGACCGTGCGGAGATTAGGGAGTCCCTCCGCCCGGGGCAGGCGAGACGATGAGTTTGTCATTCGAGGAGGAAGATCCACCCATGCAGCGCAAATCGGGATTCATGGTTACTGGCCTGTTTTTGTGTGCTGTCGCGCTGGCCGCGCCCCCGGTCTTCGCACAGGCCGAAGGGATACTCAGCGGCACGGTGAAGGGCCTGGACGGAAAACCTCTGGCGGATGCCACCCTGGTGCTGAAGCAAACCAAGACCGGCGTGGTTTCCTCCGCCAAGACGGATAAGAATGGCCACTACATCCTGGAGGGGCTGCGCGTCGGGCCTTACGAATTCGAGCTGAAAGACGCGGCCGGCGTTTCCCAGCTGCAATCCAAATTTGACATCCACATCGGACAGAATCCGCTCGACCTCAATCTGAAGGATCTGATCACGCCGGAACAACTGGCCGCCCGGAAGAAGTCGGAGCAGGAAACGCAGAGCTTCCAGTCCATGAAGGCGGCCTTCGACGCCGGACACTCGCTGATGGCGCAGGCCCAGCAACTGCGTACGGACATTTCAAAAGCGCCCGCCGATCAGCGCGGTCCCATGAAGGAGAAACTCAACGGCATCTACCAGGAGGCTCTGCAGGATTTCCAGACCGCGCAAGCCGCGGCCACGGAAAAGGATCCAAACCAGCACCTCTTCTGGTTCAACATTGCGGATGCCTACGAGGGCTTGGGCAAGAATGAAGAGGCCGTGGGGGCTTACCAGAAAGCGATTGAGCTGGCCCAGGGGGTCACCGGGAAACAGGCCCCCGCTCCCTCGCAGATCGCCAGCTACTATGCAAACCTCGGCAATCTCTATGGAAAGATGGGCAAGGTTGACGACGCCAACAAAGCGTATGCGGCCGCCGCGGCCGCCGATCCCGCGAATGCCGGGACCGTCTGGCTGAATTCCGGCATCGTGCTGTACAAGGCCAACCGGCTGAACGAAGCCGTGGTGCCGCTGCAAAAGGCCACCGAGTTGCTCCCCAACAATGCCCAGGCGTGGTACCTGCTGGGCGCGGCCCTGGTTTCGGAAATGGACTTCAAGCAGGAAGGCGAAAAGTCGATCCCGGTGCTCAAACCGGGAACCGTCGAAGCCTACCAGAAGTGCCTGGCCTTAGACCCCAACGGTCCGTGGGGCGCCCAGGCCAAGGACGCCATCGATGCGCTCAACGCCCAGGGCGCCGGCATCGATACCAAGGTGAAAGTGAAGAAGGGCAAGGGCTGACCGGGGCCGCCGGGAAACCGATCGGCAGGGTCCGCGCGTTTTTGTAGCTGCCCGCACACCCGGCCCCGCCCGATGAAGCTCGCCCGGACGCGGCGGGGCTGAATCGAGAGAAATGATTCTCCCGGAGCGGATGGTCGCCAACACATCAGCCCAACTCCACCGGTTGGCCGGCCTTCTGATTGTGGTGGCCATTTTTCTGGGCGCGCCGCGAATCACCGCGAACAAGGAAGATTGGCTGCCGGTCCCGCCGGAAGATCTGGCCCTGAAAGACAATCCTGCCAGCCCAGGTTCCCACGCCATGATTCTCTATTCCGAAACCATTGAGGACCGGGGAAAGGGAGTTCGCTCTTACTACATGCGAATCAAGATCTTCGACCAGGAAGGAATGAAGTTCGCAGCGGTCGAACTCCGAATTCCGAACGAGGAGTACAGTCTGGAAGATTTGCGCGCTCGAACCATTCACGCGGACGGCTCGATTGTGAACTTCGCGGGCTCCCCCCTGAGAAGGCACGACAACGACATCGTAGCGCATGGAGACATCGAGGGGTTTTCGCTCCCGGAAGTCTCTCCCGGCTCCATCCTCGAGTATCGCTACCGCCTTGTGCACCACTTCCCCGAAACCGTCCGGACGACGTCTACAATCATCTTCATTCCCAACGTGGGAGGCGAGCCTCGGTTCATGACCCGTTCCATTGATGTTTATTGGGCTCCCGGGCGCGAGTTGTTCCAGCGCCAAGTGCGGTTCGTCGTGATTCTCCCACAACTATCGGCGGTTACGAGGGACCGGGCGGGAACAGGAAAACCGGAATTCCGCGCGCAGACTCTGCCTCCGGGAGCGCGCGTGAGTCTGAAGGACGAGACCCTGACGTGCGAGGCGTCCAATCTCCCGGCTTCGGTGGAGCTTGCCGATCCGCCACCCGCGCGGGATCGCCAGGCGCACGTGGAAATCTATTTCCCGAAACAACCGCCCGAGACACAAAGCCAGTTCTGGGGTCCGTACATGCAGGGGATCATGGATTCCGAACAGGCGTTTCTCTCGCGGCAGAAGTTTCTGCGCCGGGTGGCGGAAGAGACCATCCAGCCAGGCGACACGATCGAGCAAAAATTGCGCCGTCTCTACGCCCGGGCGCAGGCGCTGCGCAATTCGGACTATGAACCGGTGCAAGCCGAAGGGCGAGCGAAAGAACGCGCCAGCCGGACCAGCACCAACGCGGAAGAAGTGATCCGCCGCGGGTACGGAAGCTCCGCGGAGATTACCCGCGTGTTCGCTGGTTTGGCGGTAGCCGCTCGCTTCGAAGCCGGCACGGCGCTCGTATCGCTGCGGTCACTGCAGCTTTTTGACCCGGCCCGGTTTGACGCTTCGCAACTCGCGAGCACGCTGGCCTGGGTTCGGGTGGAGAACGGTCGGATTTTGCTCGATCCCGGCACCCCGTTCTGCCCTTACGGGTCTCTGCCCTGGCCGAAAGCGCTCGCCGGCGGATTGATGGCCGAAAAAAACGGTTGGACTGCTTTTACGACGCGGGGACTGGCTCCGGCGGATACGCGCATCGCGCGCGGCACCCGGCTGCAACTGGATTCCCAAGGCATGTTACGCGGCTCCATGCGCGTCGCGCTGACCGGGCAGGAGGCTTTGGACCTGAGGCTTCGCGCCATCGGCCTGAGCGAGGAAGCACGCACGGAAATGTTGCGAGCCCGCGTGCAGGCCTGGCTTCCCGCCGGCGCCGGTATTTCCAGGCTGACCGTCGCGGGATGGAGCGACGAGGAAAAACCACTCGGCGCCGAGTTGGAAATCTCGATTCCCGCGCCTGCCGGGCCCGGCGGGCGGGTCACGCTGCCCGTCTTTTTGCCCGGATCAGGCGATCCGAATCCCTTCGAGGGCCTTACCCGGGCCCAACCCGTCGACTTCCCCTTTCCCTTCGAAGAGACCGATGAACTCAGGATGGATCTGCCTCCGAATGCAAAAGTCGAGAAATTGCCCGACCGGAAGGGCGCGACACTCGATCTTCCCGGGCTGCGGATCTCCGGTCCCGAGGACGATTCCGACACCGCCCTGAGGAGGCGGCATCCAGGAGAGGTGGCTATGGCAACCTATCAAATCGGGGCCAGGATCGAGGCCAACTCGATCGTGGTGAGCCGGAGGTTCTGGTCGAAAGTCGGCACGGTGGCTCCCGAGCAATATCCAAAGTTGCGGGATTTCTATACCCTGTGCAAGGCGGCGGACCTGGAGGCAATGGTGCTGAGCCTTCCCGCGGGCGCATCCGGCGGATCCCCGGGCGCATCCCCTACTCCCGCCCGAGACTTTCGAGGAGCGTTTCCCGCAGGGCCTGCCCCTCCGCCGCGCTGAGTTTTTTCCCGTGCTGCGTCAGATAGAAAACGTCGATGGCCTTTTCCCCCTGGGTATCCACCAGCGCGGCTTCAATGTTGCAGGCGGCATCGGCCAGCAACTCGCTGATGCGGTGCAGCAGGCCCGGACGGTCGCGGGCCACCAGCTCGAAGACCGTGCTGGTGGCCGAGCACGAGTTGTCGAAGCTCACCTCGGTGGCGATGGCCGCGCGGAAGCGCGCTGCGGCGCCGCGGGCAAAGCGCCGCCGTGGAATCATCTCCGCAGCGCTGCGGCCCGCCGCGGCGTCCTCCGTATCTGCCAGCAGCCGGCCGCGCTCTTCGGGATTGAGCCGCAGCGTGTCGTAGAGATCCGCGAATACGAACGAGTCCAGCACCAAACCGGCGCGGTTGGAAAACGCATCCGCCTTCAGGATATTCATCCCCCATTCGGTCAGCACTCCGGTGAGCGCCGCGAAGAGCCGGGGACGGTCCCGGGCCACGACGGTCAGCTCGTAATGCCCGCGGCGCTCGCGCAATTGCGTCTCTGCGGCGTGCGGGTCGCCGGCCACGAGCCGCTCCTCTAGGTGCCGGGCCATCTCGAATTGCGCGGCAATCTCGTCCGCGGAATGCAGCTTCAGGTAGCGGCGTGGAAAACCATCCAGAAACGCGGCCAGCGGTTTGGCCAGCGCGGCCAGCGCCGGCGACCCGCGCACCACCTCCAGCAGTTCGCGGTCGGAGCCGGCGCTGGGAGCGATGCGTGTGCCGTCCACACTTCTCGCCAGATAGTTGGCGGCAGCGGCGTAGAGCTGCCACAGCATCTCCGCCTTCCACGGGGAAAGGGATTCAGGATTCACCGAGCGGATGTCCGCATAGGTGAGCAGGCAGAGCATCTTCAGCCGTTCGGGCGTCGCCACTTGCTCCGCGAACACGCGTACGGCTTCGGGATCGAAAATATCGCGGCGCTGGAGGGTGAGCGACATCTCCAGATGATTGCGGATGAGAAATGCCACCAGATCGCGCTCGTAGGGCGCCAGGCCCAGGCGCGGGCAGGCGCGCTCCGCGGCCTCCAGGCTGGCTACCACGTGGTTCCCACCGGGCATGCCCTTGCCCACGTCGTGCAGCAGCAGGGCCAGGTAGAGCAGCTCCGGCTGCTCGACTTCGGCGAGGATTTCCGCAAACCGGCGGTCGGGCTCGGAAGCGGCGTGGCGCAACGCGTGCAGTCCCTCGATGGTGAGCAGCGTGTGCTCATCCACCGTGTAACGGTGATAGAGGTCGCGTATGACCAGCGCGTCCACCGCGCGAAACTCCGGCAGCACGGCGTCCAGCACTCCCACACGGTGCATGGCGCGCAGCGCCAGGCCCGCGCTCGGCAGATTCAGGATGCGGCGAAGCGCTGCCCCGGCCGCGGCTCCTTCACCGGGCCAGCCGGCGGAACAATTCGATGTGGGAAGGGCCTGCTCCACTATCGTCTCCGTCTCCACGGCCAGCTCCAGGCCGTGGCGGGCCGCAAATTCAAACAGGCTGAGCAGGAAGACGGGATCGGCCAGCGCGGCCGGGCGGCGGCAGAACACGCGGTTGCGGTGCACGCTGAAATCCGCATTGGAGAGCCGGGCGCGCCAGTCTTCAAAAGCGGAGTAGAGCGATGGCCGGGCCATGGCTTCGTCCATGCGGCGTTTGGAGATGCGGGCAATGGTGCGCGCATGGCGGAAGTAGAGCCGCATCCACTCCTCGACGCGCAGCGGCTCCGCGCCGGCCACACCGATGTTGCGGCTCGCGGCTTCTTCCTGCAGGTCGTAGGTGAGTCGATTATCGTCGCGGCCGTGGTGGTAATGGAGAAACACGCGAACCGCGGCGATAAAACGATAGGCCGCGCCGGCCGCGTCTCCCAGCAGTTGACCCCAGCCCGCATCGGGAGCGGTCCACGCGCGCTTGTGGTCCGGCGTGCCCAGGCGCGCCAGTTCCTGGATCGCGGTCGCCCAGCAGGCCACGTCAAAATCGCGCAGGCCGCCGGGGGCGTCTTTCAGGTTTGGCTCCAGGTGGAAAAGCGTGTTGCCGTGCTTCTGGTGGCGTTCCCTGGTCATTTCGTCGAGGGAGCGGATGTAAGCGGAATGCTCGCGCGCGGCGAGCGCGGGCAGGATTTTTTGCCGCAAGATCGCGCCCAGCGCCGGATCCCCAGTGATGGGGCGATTGTCCAGCAGCGAGATGCTGAATTCGGGATTCTCCTGCTCAAAGCGATCGCACTCCTCGAGCAGCCGGGAGGTGACTGCGGCGCGCCAGCCCAAATCCCATAACATGCGCACCAGGGCGGCCGCCGGCTCGCGCACGGCTTCCGCGGCCTGAGCGTCGGCACAGAGCAGCAGGACGTCCAGATCCGAACTGGGAAACAGCGCGCGGCGGCCATACCCGCCGATGGCCAGGAGGCAACAGCGCGAACCGGGCGCCGGCGCGGAAGCGAACAGCGTGGAAACCAGAGCAGAAATAGTGCGATCGGCCAGCGCGGCGCGCCCGGTGAGCGCCGCTCCAGCGTCTCCATGAGTGCGGAAATTCTCTTCGAGCCGCCGGCGGCAGGCGTCGCACTCCGCCCGCAATGCTTCGAGCAGGACCGCCTCACCCATAGCGGGAAAAGGGCGCCGGGCGGCGCGGCGGGTGAAGATTCGGCCGGCCCCGTGCGCGGATCACAAGGCGTCCTCGCCGCGCTCGGCGTTGCGGATGCGGATGGCTTCCTCCACCCGCGACACAAAAATCTTGCCGTCACCGATTTTTCCGGTGCGCGCGGATTTCAGGATGGCCTCAATCGCAGTTTGCGCCAGGCGATCGGCCACCACCAGCTCGACCTTGGTCTTGGGCAGCAAATCCATCGAGTACTCTCGGCCGCGATAGACTTCGGTGTGCCCCTTCTGCCGGCCGTGTCCGCGCACATCGGTAACGGTCATACCCTCGATGCCCGCTTCCTTGAGCGCGTCCTTGACCGCTTCAAATCGTGAGGTTTGGATGATCGCTTCGATTTTTGTCATCGCTCGCTCCGGCAGCGCCCGGATTTCCTCGGGCTCGGTCTTCTCCGTGCATCACTCCGCAGTCCATGAATTCTCATCCCCGCCAACCGCGGCGGCAGCGCTGCCGCGGTTCCGGCGGATCGTCCTGGCCGTTAAACCTCCAGGTTGTAGCCCTCTTCGCCGTGCTGCGTCACGTCCAATCCTTCCACTTCGTGATCTTCCGTCACCCGCATTCCGATCACGGCATCGCAGAGTTTCAGAATCAACAGGCTGCCCACGATGGCCAGTCCCCAGGCAATGGCCACACCCACCAGTTGGTTCAACAGTTGGCCGGGGTTTCCATCCAACAATCCCACCGGAAGCGGCTTGCCGCCGGCGTCGTGGAAGATTGGATTGACCGCCCGGGAGGCGAACACTCCCGTCAGCAGCGCCCCGATCGTTCCCCCCGCCCCGTGCACGCCAAACGCGTCCAGGGAATCGTCGTACCCAAACTTCGCTTTCACCGTGGCCACCATCAGATAGCACGCTACCCCGGCGATCAGTCCGATGGCGAGGGCGGGCATCGGAGCCACGAATCCGGAGGCGGGGGTGATGGCCACCAACCCGGCGACCGCGCCGGAGATGGCGCCAAGGGCGCTGGGCTTGCCGTTGCGAAGCCATTCGGCGCCGGCCCAGCCGAGCGCGGCCGTGGCCGCGGCAAAGTGTGTGGCCACAAACGCGGAGGTGGCCAGGCTGCCGGCGGCCAGCGCACTTCCGGCATTGAATCCGAACCAGCCCACCCAGAGCAGGCAGGCGCCGATGAAACTCAACACCACGCTGTGAGGCGGCATGGGCTGCTTCGGATAGCCCACGCGTTTTCCCAGATAGAGCGCGGCCACCAGCGCGGAGACTCCGGAGGTAATGTGCACCACGGTGCCGCCGGCGAAATCGAGCGTGGGAAATCTGCCCCCCAGCGAGGCGTTCAGCAGCCCGCCTTTGCCCCACACCATGTGCGCCATGGGGGCGTACACAATCAGCGACCACAACACCATGAACAGCATCAGCGCGCTGAAGCGGGCGCGCTCCGCAATCGAACCGGTAATCAGCGCCGGCGTGATGATGGCGAACATCAACTGGTACACCATGAAGGTCATTTGCGGAATGGTGGCGGCGTAATCGGGGTCCGGGGCCGCGCCCACCCCGTGGAGAAAAGAATATCCCGTGCCACCGATGAAGGAATTTCCGGCGTGGAAACACAAGCTGTAACCCAGCAGCGCCCAAAACACCGTCACCACAGCCATCAGCGCAAAGCTCTGCATCATGGTGGCCAGGACGTTCTTCTTCCGCACCAGCCCCCCGTAGAAAAGCGCCAAGCCTGGCCCGGTCATCATCAGAACCAGGGCGGCACACACCAGCATCCACGCGTTGTCTCCGGCGGTCTGTGCGTCTGCGGCTTTCTGTTCGAGCTGCTCGACCCGGGATTGGAGGCGCGCGACGTCTCCGGCCGCGGGGGCCGCGCCGGACGAAGCCGCCTGCGCGGCAGCCGGCGGTGGCGAGGCCGCGGGCGGTGCGCTCTGCGGAGCGGAGACTTGCGCCCCGAGCGAACCGGCCCCCGCCAGCACCAGCATCAGGAACACTCCCGCTGCCTGCCGTTTTCGCATACACAACTCCCCAGGCTGTCTTCAGCACCGGCCAGATTTTTTAGGAGAACAACGAAGCATTATAGGGGTTTCCCCCGGCGCGTCCAGAAAAAACGCACGCGGAACGCGGCCCCTGGGGCGGCGCGCTCATTCCTCCGAACGCTGTCGCGCAGGGGAATGCGGCCCGGGGCCCAGGATATTGGCGGGCCTCTTGGAACGGGCCCTTGAAAATGTCATGGCGCGAATCGAAAAATTCAATTGTACAGGCCGGGGCGGGAACGCTTAGCAATAGAAGATGGGTTACCGTCCTCTACCGCCGCCGGTGGATGTGGACGCCTGCGGTGTGGGTTTTGTGGCACAGCTCCGGGGACGCGCCGGGCGCGGCGTGATGGACCGCGCGCTCGGCGCGCTCCTGCGGCTTTCGCACCGCGGGGGAGTGGATGCGGACGGGTGCAGTGGAGACGGGGCCGGGCTGCTGACTCCGCTGCCCCTGGAGTTTTTCCGCGGATGCGCTGAGGCCGCGGGCATCCGCGTGCCGGAGACGTTCGGACTGGGGATGGCTTTCCTGCCGCCCGGAGAGGCGCAGAGCGCCTGCACCTCCGTCGAAGCTGCCGCGCGGAGCGCCGGCCTGGAGCTTTTGGGTTGGCGCCGCGTGCCCATCCACGCGCCGGTGCTGGGCCCCCGGGCGGCGGCCACGCTTCCGGAAATCCGTCAGTGCTACCTGGCCCCCGGGCGCCGCGGAGAAGACTTCGAACGCGCCCTCTTCCTGCTGCGCAAACGGATGGAGGCGGGAGGACCGGCGGGCGCTTATTTCTGTTCGCTTTCTTCGCGCACGGTGGTTTACAAGGGACTGCTGGCGCCGTGGCAGCTCGCGGAGTTTTTTCCCGACCTGGCGAATCCCGCGTTCACCGCTCCTTTTGCCATTTTTCATCAGCGCTATTCCACGAACACGCGGCCCACCTGGGCTTTGGCCCAGCCGTTCCGCGCTTTGGCGCACAACGGAGAAATCAACACCATCGTCTCCAATCGCCGCTGGCTGCACGCCCGCGAGCCGGAGTTGCGCCGCCAGTTTCGCGCGCCCGCCTGGTTCCACGCGTTGGAGCCCGGGATGAGCGATTCCGCCAGCCTGGACAACGCGCTGGAGATTGCCCTGCAACAGGGCCACAGCCTGCCCGGCGCCATGCTCCGCCTGGTGCCGCCGGCGTGGGAAGCAGACGAAACCCTGGAGCCGGAGGTGCGGGATTTCCTGGAGTCCGCCGCTGCGCAGCAAGAGCCCTGGGACGGTCCCGCAGCCCTGGTGTGCACGGACGGCCGCTGGGTGGGCGCGAAGCTGGATCGCAACGGCCTGCGGCCGATGCGCTACACGCTCACCGCCGATGGGCTGCTCATCGCCGGTTCGGAGGCCGGGCTGGTCAATTTCGAAGGCCAAGCGATCCTCGAACGCGGGCGCCTGGGCCCCGGAGAAATGCTGCTGGTGGATTCCGCCAACGGGCAGATTTATGGTGACGGCAAGGAGCCCGGAATTGCAGCTCTGCTCGGCTCTCCGGCGCGGCAGGAGGATGGCCAAACAAGCACCTGCTTAACGCCCTCTCCAACAATGGAGGATGGGCCGCCTCCGGCGCCAGCTTCCGGGGAATCGAAACGGGTTCCTTCCGCCTACGGCTGGACCGAGGACCAGTATCGCCTGCTCTTTCTCCCGCTGGGCTCGGAAGGCAAAGAGGCAACGTGGAGCATGGGAGACGATGCTCCTCCGGCGTTTCTTTCCACCGCGCACCGTCCGCTGTGGGATTACTGCAAGCAGCGATTCGCACAGGTCACGAATCCGCCGATCGATCCGCTGCGGGAAGCGCACGTCATGTCGCTGGCTGTCCGGCTCGGCGGCCGCTGGCTGCTGCCTTCGCCGCTCGTGGACGAAGGGCAAATGGCCCGTCTGCGTGCGGAATGCCTCTCCGCGCTGCGCTGCGTGGACATCACCTTTCCGGCGCGCGGCGGGGCGAGTGCTGCTCGTGCCGCGCTGGCCCGGGTGGCCAGAGAGGCGGAGTCCGCTGCAAATCGCGGTGGATTGGTGCTGCTTTCCGATCGTGGCATCTCCACACGCCGCGCGGTCCTGCCGGCGCTGCTCGCCGTGGCCGCGGCCTGGAAAGCGATGGTCGCTCGTGGCGCCTGGCGAGTGCCGTTGATGATCGAATCCGGCCAGGTGATTGAGACCCATCACCTCGCGCCGCTGGTGGCCGCGGGGGCCTGCGCGGTGTATCCCTTCCTGGCTTTGGAGCTGGCGGAGCGCGCCTCGGCGGGCGGCGCGGAACGGTATCGCCTCGCGGTGGAGTCCGGCCTCCGCAAAGTGCTGGCGCGCATGGGCATCTCCTGCGTGGCCAGTTACCGCAACAGCCAGCTCTTTGAACTCGTGGGGCTGGAGCAGCGGTTTGCCGCGGAATTTTTCGAGGACGCACCGGCCGTTCTGGGCGGGACCTCCTTTAACGGGTTGATCGAACAGGTTCTGGCGCGCCACCGCCAGGCATTCGCGGCGCCGGATGCGGCGCTGGCGGATGCCGGCCTGTATCGCTTCCGCCGCGGCGGAGAGCGGCATGCGTCGTCTCCCGACGTGGTGCGGAGCCTGCATCGCTATATCGCCGCGCCCACGGAGGCGAATTACCGGACCTTTTCCTCGCTGGCGGAGAACCGGGAGCCACTCTCTGTCCGCGACCTGCTGGAGATCGTTGCCGGCCCGGCCGTTCCTGTGGAAGAGGTGGAAGAGGAGAGCGCCATTCTGGCGCGGATGGCCACGCAGGCCATGTCGCTGGGAGCGCTCAGTCCGGAGGCGCACCGCACCCTGGCGGTGGCCATGAACCGGCTGGGTGCGCGCAGCAATACCGGCGAGGGCGGCGAGGATCCCGCGGTGTACCTGCACGATTCCGAAGCCAACAACCGCGTGAAGCAGGTGGCCTCCGCGCGCTTCGGCGTGACCACGGAGTACCTGGTCCACGCCCGCGAGCTGGAGATCAAAATGGCGCAGGGTTCCAAGCCCGGCGAGGGCGGGCAATTGCCGGCTGCCAAGGTGACGCCGTTTATCGCCCGGCTGCGCCACGCCGTGCCCGGAATGGCGCTGATTTCTCCACCTCCGCATCACGACATCTACAGCATCGAAGACCTGGCACAACTGATTTACGATTTGCGCGCGGTGAATCCCCGGGCGCGCATCGGAGTAAAGCTGGTGGCCGGCGCCGGAGTGGGACTGATCGCTGCCGGAGTGGTGAAGGCGGGCGCGGACGTAGTGACCATCAGTGGGTTCGACGGGGGAACGGGCGCTTCGCCGCTCACATCGATTAAGAATACGGGGCTGCCCTGGGAGGTCGGCCTGCGCGACGCGCACGCCACGCTGGTGCGTGCCGGTTTGCGCAGCCGTGTGCGCTTGCGCGTGGATGGCGGATTGAAGTCCGGGCACGACGTGCTGCTGGCCGCGCTGCTGGGCGCGGACGAATTTGGATTCGGCACCGCGGCCCTGCTGGCCATCGGGTGCGTGATGGCGCGCCAATGCCACCTGAACACCTGTCCCGTGGGCATCGCTACGCAGGACCAGGCCATGCGCCTGCGGTTCACTGGCAGACCGGAAATGGTGATCCAGTACTTCCGCGGCGTCGCCGCCGAAGTACGCGAAGGGCTGGCAAAAATGGGCGCCCGCTCGCTGGGAGAAATTTGCGGCGCGGCCGGGCGGTTGCGCCCGAATCCCCGTGCGGGCCGGGCTGGCCGCGCGGTGCGCGCACTGCTGGATTCGCCGGAAATGCCTCCGCAACTGGCGCGCGTGGCGCAGAAAGACGCGGGAATTCATCTGGAATTGCAGCGGCTGCTGGCGGAGCCCGCCGGCCGCCGGCACACCTTCGCGATCACCAATGCCGACCGCGCCACGGGCGCGCATTTGAGCGGAGAAATCCTGCGCCGCCGGGCCGCGGGAGATCCCGCCCCGCGCTCGCTGGAATGTGAATTCCGCGGAACCGCAGGCCAGAGTTTCGGCGCGTTTCTGATTTCCGGTCTGCGCTTCCAGCTCCACGGCGAGGCCAACGACTACGTGGGAAAAGGCCTGAGCGGCGGCACCATTGTAATTTCCGCCGGGCCGGAGGCCTCGCGGCGCCGGGACGTGCTGGCCGGCAATACCGTGCTGTATGGCGCCACCTCCGGCGCGCTGTTTCTGGCGGGACGCGCCGGGGAGCGTTTTGCGGTGCGCAATAGCGGGGCGCTGGCGGTGGCGGAGGGTGTGGGAGATCACGGATGTGAATACATGACCGCGGGCGTGGTGCTGATTCTGGGTCCGATTGGAAAAAACTTCGGATCGGGGATGACCGGCGGGCTGGCCTACGTGGCGCGTGATTGCGTGCGCGAGCGCGACTACCACCCGGAGTTTGCGCGCCTCTCCGCGGTTGCGAACAACGAACAGGTGTGGCTGCGGCGCGTGTTGCGGGAGCATTTCCGGCTCACCGCGAGCGCCTGGGCGGAGGAACTTCTGCGCAGCCGGAAGGCGTTGCCCCTGGTGCGCATCGAACCCCTCCGTCTACCCTGTTCGATCGAGCAGACCTGGACGGCGTGTGCGCCCGGATATCTCTTTAGGGGTGCCGTGCGTGTGGCGCCCGCGGCGCTGCCGGGTGCGGGCCGCGAGTTGCCGCTGGAAGCGGTTTCCTGAACGCATCCGGCGGGACGGAGCGGCGCCTTTCGTTCTTCCCCTTCCGCCGGGCCGCATCCTCGCGGCGCCACGGATTCCCGGGCGATTCCAGCTATAATCGGGGACCACGCCGATGGATTTCGACCAATTGAACACTTTCCTCGAGGTGGTGAAGCTGCGCAGTTTTTCCCGCGCCGGCCAAAAGGTATTCCGCTCGCAATCCGCAGTCAGCGCGCAGATTCGCCAACTGGAACAGGAGTATGGAGAAAAGCTGCTGGACCGCTCCGCCAAAACCGTGCAGCTCACTCCGGCCGGCGAAGCGCTGCTGGAATACGCCACGCGCATGGTGGCGCTGCGCCTGGAATCGCAGCGCGCCGTGGCCGACCAGGGGGCCACACCGCGCGGCGTGCTGATGGTGGGCGCGAACGAGGCCACCTGCCTTTATGTTCTTCCGGAGATTTTTGCCGAGTATCACCGGCTGTTTCCCGCGGTGCAGATCAGCGTGTACCGCAATTTCAGCCGCAAGATTCTGGAGCAGGTGGAGGAAGGGCGGATTGACGTGGGCATCGTGACCCTGCCGGTCAAGTCGCCGCGGCTGAAGGTGCAGGTGATCTTCCGCGACCGGGTGGTGTTGATGGTGAATCCGCGCAATCCCCTGGCGGGACACAAAACCGTGCGCGTGCGCGATATTGCCGAGCAGCCGCTCATCTTTCCGCGCACCGGGCACACCCGGCAGTTGCTGGACAAGATGTTTCGACCCTACCGCGCGCGGCTGCGGGTGAGCATGGAGCTGGCCAGCGTGGGCATGATCAAGAAATTCGTGGCCGCGGGCCTGGGCGTATCGCTGATTTCCGCGTCGTTCGCGCGCGAAGAAGAGCGCGCCGGCGAGGTGCGCCTGATCGAAATCGAGGGGGTGGAGCGCTGGCGCGAACTGGGCCTGATTTACCGGCGCGATCGCACACTGCCGCGGGCCGCATCTTCGTTTATCGAGTTGGCCCGCCAGCCCAGCGCCATCCGCGGCACGGACTCCGCGGGCGGCTCCACGAAGCATGCGGCCGCGCCGCGCCCGTCCGGCGCGCCCCCGCGCAGCGCACACTGAACCGGGTCCGGCGTGGGACGCCGGCACCGGGAAGCTGCTCCCAACGCAAGTTCGATGGCTGACATCCTCCTGATCATCGCCGGCGGTTTTGTTGCCATACTCCTGGCGGGACTGGCGTACCAATCGCTCGGCGCGGCGCGCGATGCCGCGCGGTTTCCCGCTCCCGGGCAGCTGGTGCGGATCGAAGCGAACGGATCCCCGCGGCTGCATCTGCACGGCACGGGCGACTGCGGCCCGGCAGTGATTCTGGATGCCGGGATCGGCGCGTCCTGTCTTTCCTGGAGCCTGGTGCAGCCGCTGGTGGCGCGCTTTGCGCGCGTTTACACCTACGACCGCGCCGGATACGGCTGGAGCGATCCTCCCGGCCGCGCGGATGGCCCGCGCATCGCCTCGCGCCTGGCGGAAGAGTTGCGCGCGTTGCTGCGTGCTGCTGCGGTTCCCGGCCCCTATATTCTGGTGGGACATTCTTTCGGTGGTTATGTGGTGAGGCTGTATGCGGAGCGCTGGCCGGTGGAAGTGGCCGCGCTGGTGATGCTGGACAGCCCGGATACCCGCGAGTGGGCGCAGCCCTCTGCGGAACAGCGCCGCCGGCATCTGGGCGGGGCACTGTTCGCGCGCATCGGCGGGCGGCTGGCGCGCGTGGGCGTGGTGCGTTTCTGCCTGAACCGGCTGGGGCGGGGATCGAAGGGCGTTCCGGTGGCGGTGACGCGAGCGTTCGGTCCCGCGGCCCTGGAACTGGTCACCCGCATGATCGGCCAGGTGATGAAGTATCCGCCGGAACTGCGGCGCGTGGCCCAGGCGCACTGGAGCCGGCCGGGGCCGTTTGCCAGCCTGGCGAACCACCTGCAGCATCTGCCGGAAAGCGCGCGCGAAGTGGCGGGGTGCGGCTCACTGGGCGATCTGCCGTTCGTGGTGATGACCGCGTCCAATCCCTCGCCCGGTCGCGCCGCAACTCAGGACGCGATGGCCTGCCAATCCTCGCGCGGGCGCCACATCATCGCGCGCGAAGGCGGCCACTGGTTGCTGCTGGATCAGCCCGCGCTGGTCGCCCAGGCCATTGAATCGGTGGCCGAAGAAGTGCGCGCCGCCGCTGCCCGGTAGCGCGATTTCGTACCGCCGGATTCCAGCCAGCTCTTTTTTCGTGCCTTCTCGTGCGCTGCCGCACGAATCAACCTTATAATCGCAGGACATGAGCCTATGAGTTGCGATGATTCACGCTGCGTCCCTCGCCGCCACTTACTTCATTCGACTCTTCTGCTTCTCACCAGAGCAAGTCCCCCTGCGCTCTTCTTGGCGACTGCTCTCTGGGCGGTTAATTCGCAGCCTCCCCCGAGGGTCTGTACCGAGTTCTTCGACAGTGATGCAGTATTCACCGGCCAGGTGATTGCGGTGAGGAGTGACCCGGATCCGCCGGACAGCGAGGGTGGATCATTGGGCTGGTTCTATGTCTTGCGAGTGCGGAAAAGCTTTCGCGGTCCCGCAGGAAGAACAATTGAAGTCTACACTGGAAATGACAGCGCACGATTTCCTTTGAAGAAAGGTCTCCAATACCTGCTATTTGCCCGTCGCTTTGAGGGGAGACTCGAGATTGGCAACGGCGGACACTCGGACTTTCTGGAGAAATCCGCAGCCGCAATCAGTCAAATCGAACGGATTAGGAAGACAAAATCCGGGGGTGAAATTGCCGGGCGCATCGGCTGGGGCGACACTGCCGATTTCCAAGGTGTGCGAATCCGTGCTGCCGGAAACAAGCACACCTACGAGGCGCTAACGGACAATCTGGGTTGGTTCCACATCTCCGTTCCGGAGGGGACGTATAGAGTCCGAGCGGGGACCACCGACGACGAATTTGTTCCCTTCGAGCTCTCCTACGACGATCCCGATCACATTGTCGTCCATCCCGGCGGCTGCCCCCAAATGCAGTTTATGCCGACGGAGTCCTACCGTCCCAACCGTCCTGGCCCGAAACCCGGCTAGCACCGGGCTGTAGCTGATGCCCAGCCCGAACACCCGTGGTCACTTCAACTCGTCGCGATAAATTTTCCCGTCCTTCATCACAAACGCGACGTGTTCCAGCTCGCCGATGTCCGCGAGCGGATCGCCGGCCACGGCCACGATGTCGGCGAATTTCCCCGGCTCGATGGAGCCGATGCGGTCACCCCAGCCGAGAAGCGCGGCGGCAGTCGTGGTGGCGGTGCGGATGGCCTGCATGGGGGTCATGCCGTAGTCCACGTAGTAACGAAATTCCCTGGCTTGATTGACTTCGGTCCACGGGAAACCGCCGGCGTCCGTGCCGAAGGCGATGGTCACGCCCTTGCGCAGCGCCTTGGCAAACGCCGCGCGCTGCGTGGCAATCATTTTCGGCCAGTTGCCGGCGCGTCCCTGGGCCACGTAGACGCTCACCGTGACGGTGGGCACCCAGTACACCTTTTGCTGCACCAGGCGGTCCAGCAATTCATCGGTCAGGCCGTCGCCATGCTCGATGGTGTCCACGCCAGCGGCGAGTGCCGCGGCAATTCCGTCTGACCCGATGGCATGCGCGGCCACCGGGCGGCCGATGCGGTGCGCTTCTTCCACGATGGCCCGGGCCTCTTCCGGGGTGAAATTCACGTGACTGTGCAGCACCCCGTCGGGACCGTAGAAGTATCCGTGGTCGGAGTAGTATTTGATCCAGTCCGCCCCGTGCGAAATCTGCTGGCGGACTGCCAGCCTGGCCCCTTCCACCCCATCCACGGGCTGAACGCCGTGGGGCAGGTCCAGCTCCCAGGAATATCCCAGCAGGGGATACATGCCGGTGGGGGCCATGGCGCGCGTGGCCACGAACATGCGCGGCCCGGGCACCTCGCCGCGGTTGATGGCCGTCTTTACATCCACATCCGCGTACATGGCGCCTTCGGTTTCCAGGTCGCGCATGGCGGTAAAGCCATGGGAGAGCGCGATGTGCGCGTTGCGCGCGGCGAGAATGGCGCGGTAGGGGATGGACTGCTTCAGGAGTTGTTCGTCGTAGTCCGCGGCGGTCACGTCCCCTTGCAGCAGGATGTGCGTATGCGTGTCAATGAATCCGGGCAGCACGGTGGCGTGGCCCAGGTCCATCACTTCCGCGCCCGCGGGGGGCGAGCCTCCGGCGGTCACCGAGAGGATTTTATTGCCCTCGACCACGATCCAGGCATTGGCAATCGGCTGGTCGCTCTTTCCGTCAATCAGCTTTCCGGCATGAATGGCCAGGCGCTTGGGCGCCTGCGCGCCGGCCGCGGCAACCAGCAGAACAGCCGCCACCAGCCCATAAAGAATGCGTTTCATAAACGATCCTCCCTGATGATTTCTGACTCATTCAAGATGCTCGGGGAAAGCGGTCCCCGGCGGGCCTGGTTGGTCATCCCGGCCCCGCAGAGTATACTGTCACCGCTTTCGAAGCCCGCGCATCCATTCCTTGGGAGGAAGCGCACATGGACCGGCGATCTTT
>Ga0335085_10006447_pt1 | contig 18515 bp, 14 predicted proteins | sample Lox_Sample_45_FD_206712 | JGI IMG/M metagenome (GOLD analysis project Ga0335085, IMG submission 206712) | Soil microbial communities from Loxahatchee National Wildlife Refuge, Florida, United States - Lox_Sample_4.5 | ecosystem: Environmental > Terrestrial > Soil > Wetlands | place: USA...
AGCTCGATGGCCCTGAACAGTTCGGTCTTGGCGCCCAGATCCTCTTTGATGGCCTCGATCACCAGGCCGCAATCGGCGAAGTCGCCGGAGCGGCGCTCCGACGAGCGCCACCGAAACTGGATCCGCGCCAGCACCGCGGCGCCTGCCTCGCGCGACATCTTCCTCTTTTCAACCAGGCGGTCCAGCGCGGCGGCGATGGACGCTTGCGCTTTCTCGACCGCGCCGCGGTCGGCGTCGACCATGATCACCCGGTGGCCGGCGCTCGCGGCCACCTGCGCGATTCCCGTGCCCATCGTCCCCGCCCCGACCACTCCAACAACCGTCTCGTCCGACAAGAGCATCGTTATCGGCCGGTAAAATGGGGCGCGCGCTTTTCAAGAAATGCGGCCACGCCCTCGGCGTAATCGGCCGTCCGGCCGGCTTCGCGCTGCAGCGCCTCTTCGTAGTCGAGCTGGGCGTCGAGGTCGAGGCCCAGCGAACGATTGAAGCCGCGCTTGGTGAGGCCCAGCCCGCGCGTCGCTTGTTTGGCGAGGTGGGTCGCCGCGGCGCCCGCGGTCGCGATGAGATCGCCGGATTCGCACACCTGGTGGATGAGCCCCCACTCGCGTGCCTGTTGGGCGGTGACTTTCTCGCCCAGCATCGCCAACGCGGACGCGCGCTGCAGCCCGACGATCCGCGGCAGCAGAAACGTGCCGCCCGTGTCCGGGATGACCCCGATCTTGGCGAATGACCACACGAACGAGGCACTGGTCGACGCGAACACGACGTCGCAGAGCAGCGCGAGGCTGGCGCCGGCACCCGCCGCCACGCCATTGACGGCGCACACCACGGGCTTCTCCAGGCCCCGGATCGCGCGGGCGATGGGGTTGAACGTGTCGCGCACGATGTTGCCGAGGTCGGGAAGTTCGCCGCCGACCGGCGCGGCCTCAGCCAAGTCCTGGCCCGCGCAGAACGCGCGGCCGGCGCCCGTGAGCAGAACGGCGCGGAGCGACTGTTCGCGCTCGACCACGCCGATCGCGTCGCACAGCTCGCGACCCATCTGGCGGTTGAAGCTGTTCAGCACATCGGGGCGATTGAGCGTGATCCGGGCGACGCCGTCCGCCGATTCGAACGTGATGTACTGCGGTGCCATGAACGATCTCCCACGCGATAACGGGCGCGCGCCCGGTGCGCGTGCCGACGCGGAAGATACCAAACCCTCCCGCGCGTTGCCTCACCCAGTCAGATTAGGGGTCGTGAATTCGCGCCATGCCGCGGACAGCCGTTTCGATTGGCGCCGCATCGCCTACACCGTGCTGGTCTCCCGCGCCGTCGACGACGCCGAGGAGACGACGAACCGCAACAAGGCCACGGTGCCGCGCGAGCACCTCGTGCTGTATCAGTTTTCCGCGCGGGGCCACGACATGGCCCAGATCATTCTCGGGTCGCTGATCGACCATCCGCACGACGCCGCGAGCGCCTACTACCGCTCACGGCCACTGCTCCTGTCTCTGGGGCTCACGATCGAAGACGCGTTTGCCAGCCCGCTCGGGAGGTCCGGCGGGTTCAGCGATGGGCGGGATATCGGCGTGGTCTGCAACCTCCCGCGCTGCGGCGCGCCGATCGTGCTGCCGATGTCCGGCGACGTCGGGTCGCAATTCACGCCATGCGCCGGCTGGGCGCAGGCGATCCAGTACCATCGCGACACGCTGGGCGACGCGTTGTGGGCCGGCGCGATCGGGGTCGTGCTGGGCGGCGAAGGCTCGGTCGCGACCAACGGCTTTTGGTCGTCGCTCACGATGGCGACGACGCTCGAGCTCCCGATCCTCTTCTACATCGAGGACAACGGGCTTGGCATTTCGGTCAAGGGCGACATGCAGACGCCCGGCGGGAATGTCACGACGAACCTTGCCGCGTTCGGCAATCTGTTCCTGCGCGACGGTGACGGCAGCGACCCGGCCCAAGCGGCGCGGCTTCTGGCCGAAGGCGTGGATCACGTCAGGGCCGGTCGAGGCGCCGCCCTGGTTCGGCTGACCGTGCCCCGCCTGTGCAGCCACTCGGGGCCCGACAATCAGCGCGGGTACCGCACGGACGCGGAGATCGCGGCGGACGCGGCCCGCGACCCGTTGCCGCGTCTGCGCGACTATCTCGTTCCGACGATGATGTCCAAGCGCGAGTGGACCGCGCTGGAGGCCGAAGCGCAGCGTGACGTGGATGCCGCGTTGGCCGCGGCCCGGGCGCGACCAAACCCCGATCCGTCGACCGTCAGCCGATTCCTCTACGCGGAAGAATCGCTGGAGTCCGCTCCGGCGTTCGGCGGCCTCACACGGGCGGAGCGGGCGGCGCTCGACGGCAGCGAGACGCCCCAGGCCAACGGCGACGTGGTGCGTTTCGCCGAAGCGATACGGCGCACCCTGGCCCATGAGCTCGAGGTGAACCCAAAGGTGGTCGTGTTCGGGGAGGACGTGGGAAAAAAGGGCGGCGTCCACCTCGTCACCGAGGGCTTGCAGAAGCGCTTTGGCGAGGAGCGGGTGTTCGACACGAGCTTGTCGGAGGAAGGCATCATCGGCCGGGCCGTGGGCATGGCGATTTCGGGGCTGATGCCGGTCGCGGAGATTCAGTTTCGCAAGTACGCGGACCCGGCCGCCGAGCAGTTGAACAACTGTGGAACGATGCGGTGGCGGACGGCGAACCGGTTCGCGGCCCCGATCGTGGTGCGGATGCCGGGCGGGTTCGGCAAGGACGTGGGCGATCCGTGGCATTCCTTGAGCGACGAGGTGCGGTTCGCGCATGCGTACGGGTGGCAGGTCGCGATTCCCTCGAACGCGGTGGACGGAGTCGGGCTGTTGCGGTACGCGATGCGGAGCCCGAACCCGACGATCTTCTTTGAACACCGGTCGCTCTTGATGACGAGCGACGGCAGCGCGCGCTATCCCGGCGACGACTATGTGGTGCCGTTCGGGCGGGCGTCCGTGCTGGCGCACGGGACCGATCTCACGTTGGTGAGCTGGGGCGCGATGGTGCACCGGTGTGTGGCGGCCGCGGTGGCGTTTGGCGGCCGGGTCGAGATCATCGACCTGCGGACGATCGCGCCCTGGGACCGCGAGGCCGTGCTAGCGTCGGTGCGCAAGACCGGGCGGTGCATTATCGTCCATGAGGATAACATCACAGCCGGGTTCGGGGCGGAGATCGCCGCCACGGTCGCGCGGGACGCGTTCTGGAGTCTGGACGCGCCGGTCGATCGCGTCGCGGTCGAGGACGTGCCGATGCCCTATCACGAAGATCTGCTCGCCGCGGTGCTCCCGAGCGCCGATTGTATCGGCGAGCGAATCGACCGACTCCTTCACGTGTGAGCATGCGTACTCTTCTGAAAGTTCTGCCCCTCGCCGCGGTGTTCGCGTGCACGGAAAAGGCGCCGGCCCCGGATACGACCGCGGCCAAGACCGCGGCGCCCGCTCCCGCCGCGGCCCCCGCGGCGTTCACGGACGCGACGAGCCCCGACAGCTTCCTGGTGCACGTGGTCACCTCGCGCGGGCCGTTCGACATCCTCGTGCACCGCGACTGGTCGCCGCACGGAGCGGATCGGTTCTATACGCTTGTCAACGACAAGTTCTACGACGGCACGCGGTTCTTTCGCGTCCTCGTCAACTTCATGGCGCAGTTCGGCATCAGCGGCGATACCGCGACCGCCGCCCTCTGGCGCAACCGCTCGATTCCGGACGACCCCGTCAAGAAAGGCAACGCCCGCGGAATCGTGTCGTTCGCCACGGCGGGGCCGAACACGCGGCGGACCCAGCTCTTCATCAACTACAAGAACAACACCGACCTGGACGGCATGGGGTTCAGCGGCCTGGGCCAAGTGGTCGACGGGGGAATGGCCGTCGTCGATTCATTGTTCAGTAGCTATGGCGAAGGCGCGCCGGACGGCTACGGCCCCGACCAGAACCAGATCGAGCACAAGGGGAACGCTTACCTGGCGGACAAGTTCCCCCAGTTGGATTCCATCGTCACCGCGCGCGTGGTCAGGACGTGGCCCGGCGGCTGAGCCGCCGGAGAAGGCGCCGCGTCAGATCGTCATCGAGCAGGGAGACGCAATGGGCGCCTCTCAGATCGATTTGAAGTATTCGAACGGCTGCCCGCAGTCGTTGCAGTGGACGATCGACTTACAGGCTGTGGACCCGAACTCGCTTTCGACTCGCGTATTCGCCGACCCGCAGAGCGGGCAGAGCGGCGACGTGCGCCGGCGACCGATTGGGACGAGGTCCGGCTCGGCGTCGCGGGCAGACGGCGGCGCGATTCCATACGCCGCAAGCTTGCGGCGCGCCTCGTCCGTCAACCAATCGGTCGTCCAGGCGGGCGCGTAGACCGTCTCGATTCGCACGGGCGAGACGCCGCGGGCTTCGAGCGCCGCGGCAATATCGTGTTCGATCACCCGCATCGCGGGGCATCCCGAATAGGTCGGGGTGACCACGACCGTGACGCCCATCGCGGAACCGTCACCTCCGTCGTCCATGCGGACGTCGCGCACGATCCCGAGTTCGACGACGCTCAACACGGGCACTTCGGGGTCCATGACCTGCTCCAGGACGTCGAAGACGTCGTCTCGAGTCACGACGACGGGCTTCATGGGCGCTACCAGGTCGCGCCCGGGTACGACCGCGCCACGATCTGCATTTCGGCGAGGAGGTGGCCCAGGTGCTCGGTATGGCGGCCCGCGCGTCCCCCGCGCTGCATGTAGCCGGAGGTCGGAACCGTCAAGGTCGCGCGGCGGAGTACCGGTTCGACTTCGGCGCGCCACGGGGCCTCGAGGCTCGCCGGATTGATTCCGGTACCCTCTCGCGCCACGGCTACATCGACCTCGTCGGCCAGAAAGAGCTCGCCCGTGTAGCGCCAGAGATCGTCGAGGGCCCGCTGCGTCCGGTCATGACTCTCCGGTGTGCCGTCGCCGAGCTTGATGATCCATTCGCCGCTGTGGCGGACGTGGTATTTGGATTCCTTGACCGCCTTGGCCGCGATGCCCGCGAGCGCGGCATGCGTGCTCTTCTGGAGCGCGTTCATCTGCAGGTAGGCGAACACACTGAACAGGAATTGGCGGACGATCGTGACGCCAAAGTCGCCCTTGGGAAGTTCCACGAGCAGCGCGTTGCGATAGTCGATCGCCTCGCGGAAGTAGGCCAGGGCGTCCTCGTCGCGCCCCTGCCCTTCTTCCTCGCCGGCCAGCTTCAGCAGCAGTGTCGCCTGCCCGACCAGATCGAGCGCGATGTTCGCCAGCGCGATGTCCTCCTCGAGGATCGGCCCGTGGCCGCACCACTCGGACAGCCGGTGTCCGAGCACCAGCCGATCGTCGCCCAGGCGCAGCAGGTACGCCGTGCATTCGGCGCTCATCAGAATACCTTGACGCCGCGCGGGCTCTTGTAGAACTGCGGATGGCGATAGACCTTGTCGTTGGCCGGATCGAAGAACGAGCCGACGTCTTCCGGGGTCGACGCGGTGATCGCCGACGACGGGACGACCCAGATGCCGATGCCCTCGTTGCGGCGGGCGTACACGTCCCGGGCGTTCTCGAGGGCGTGCTCCGCGTCCACCGCGTGCAGGCTGCCGGCGTGCTCGTGCGGCCGGCCGTCGCCGGGCGTGATGAACACTTCCCACAGCGGCCATTCGCCGTCCGTGGAGGACGGGGGTGCGGCGTCCGTCGCGTCGTGATTGGTCATGAGCGTGTCAACGAAGGTACCATGCCGCCGCTGGGCCGGGGCGACGCGGCGTCAGGCGGCGCCCGACTCCCGCAAGCGGACGCGCTCCTTGTCCGCGTGCGCCACGGCTGCCGCACGCACCCACTCGCCGTCGGCATGGGCCTTCCGGCGCGCCGCCAGACGCTCGCGATTGCACGGACCGTCGCCCTTGACGACCCGCCAGAACTCGTCCCAGTCGATCTCACCGAAGTCCCAGTTCTCGGTCTCCTCGTTGTATCGGAGCTCGGGGTCCGGAATCGTGAGTGCGATCGCTTGCGCTTGGGCGACGGTCAGGTTGATGAACCGCTGCCGCAACTCATCGTTGCTCTTCCGCTTGATGCCCCAGCGGGTGAGTTCCTCGCTGTTCGACGACGCGGCGTCGTGCGGACCGAACATCATGATGGACGGCCACCACCAGCGGTTGAGCGCGTCCTGGGCCATGGCGTGCTGGGCCGCCGTGCCGCCGGCCAGAACCATCATGATCTCGTAGCCCTGGCGCTTGTGGAAATTCTCTTCCTTGCAGATCCGGATCATCGCGCGCTTGTACGGCCCGTACGACGCCTTGGCGAGCATCGTCTGGTTCACGATCGCGGCGCCGTCCACGAGCCATCCGATGGCGCCGATATCCGCCCAGGTCAGCGTCGGGTAGTTGAAGATGCTGGAATACTTGGCCGTCCCGGCCAGCAGTTGGCCGATGAGCTCATGCCGGTCGACGCCGAGCGTCTCTGTTCCGCAGTAGATGTAGAGGCCGTGACCCGCCTCATCCTGGACCTTGGCCAGGAGCCCGAGCTTGCGGCGGAGCGACGGCGCCCGGGTGATCCAGTTCCCCTCGGGAAGCATGCCGACGATCTCGGAATGCGCGTGCTGCGACATCATCCGGATCAACTGCTTGCGGTACCGCTCCGGCATCCAATCCTTGGGCTCGATCGATTCGCCGCGCGCGACGCGCGCCTCGAACTGGGCGAGCCGGGTCGCGTCTTCGGGAGCGGAGTGGAGCGGGTCGGGTCGCATCGAGGGGCCGGATCAGCGGGAGCGCGGGTCCATGGACATAGCGCAATCTATCTCGTGGTCGCGACCACGGTACAGCGGCAAGGGTGCCGGTGCGGTTTGGACCGCGACCATTCATCTTTCCACATCGTACCGCCTTCTCCCACGTCCGAGCCATGACGCACTCCCCTAAGGTTTCCGCGACCGTCGCCGGCGGGATCGGCACCGTCACCTTCGGCGGCACCAAGGGCAACTCGCTCCCCGCGGCGCTGCTTGCCGACCTGGCCGCGCGGATCGCCGAAACGGCGCGGCGTGACGAGGTCCGCGTGATCGTGATCCAGAGTGTGGGGCAGGGTCCGTTCTGCGCCGGCGCCTCGTTCGATGAACTGGCCATGATCACCAGCGCGGATCAGGGCAAACGGTTCTTCCTTGGGTTCGCCGGGGTCATGCTCGCCATGATTCGCGCGCCACAGCCGGTCGTCGTGCGCGTTCATGGCAAGGTCGTCGGCGGCGGCGTGGGAATCGTCGCTGCCGCCGATCACGCGATCGCGCTTGCATCCGCCTCGGTGCGGCTGAGCGAACTCGCCGTGGGGATTGGCCCGTTCGTGATCGGACCGGCCATCGAACGACGGATCGGGCCGGGTCCATTTGGCGCCATGGCCCTCGACGCGGGCTGGCGGGACGCGGCGTGGGCCGAACGCCACGGGCTGTACGCCAAGGTCTGCGACACACCCGAAGCCCTCGACGCGGCCGTGGAAGCTCAGGCGCAGCAACTCGCGGCGGCCAATCCCGAGGCGACGGCACAGATCAAGGCCATCCTGTGGCAGGGGACCGACTCGTGGGAGCGAGTGTTGGATGAGCGGGCCGCGATGAGCGGACGCCTCGTCCTGTCGGCCTTCACCAAGCGGGCGATCGCCGGGTTTGCCCGGCCGGGCTAGTCAATGCCGCCGCTGGCTTCCGGGATTGCCGAGGCGTTGGACGGCCAATACGCGATCGAGCGCGAGATCGGACGCGGGGGCATGGGTGTCGTGTACCTGGCGCGCGACCTCAAGCTCGATCGATCGGTGGCGATCAAGACCCTGCCTCCTCATCTGGCCGCGGACCCGGTGGTTCGCGAACGGTTTCTTCGTGAGGCCCGCACCGCCGGCGCGCTGTCCCATCCGAACATCGTTCCCGTCTATCGCGCGGATGACCTCGCGGGACACGTGTTCTTCGTCATGGAATACGTGAACGGCGAATCACTCGCGGCCCGAATCCGGTCCCACGGCACGCTCGGCGCGCGTCAGTGTGTGGCGCTCGTGCGCGACGTGGCCGCCGCTCTCGCCCACGCGCACTCGCGCGGCGTGGTCCACCGCGATGTGAAGGCCGAGAACATCTTGATCGAGCGGGAGACCGGGAGGGCCGTGGTCACGGATTTCGGAATCGCGCGCCTGGCCGAATCCGCACCGCTGACCGCGACAGGGCAGATGCTGGGGACCGTGTACTATTTGAGCCCGGAGCAGATTGCCGGCGATCCGGTCGATGCCCGGACCGACATCTATGCGATCGGGGTGGTGGGCTACCTCGCGCTGAGCGGCCAATTTCCGTTCGATGGGCCGTTGGCGTCGGCCGTCCTGGTCGCCCACGTCAACAAGGCCGTCCCGCGGTTGGCCTCGACCGTTCCGGGGATCGCGCCGGGCCTCGCGGCGGTCATGGAACGCTGCCTGGCGAAACGTCCCGAGGATCGGTTCGCGAGCTGTCGCGAGCTCATCGAGGCGCTGGCGCGGGTGGAGCCGGAGCTCGACGCGTCGATCGAGACGGCGGCGCCTCCTCGCGCGGCCCTCGTGTCCGATACGGAAGCGCACGCCATTCTCGATCGGGCCGTCGAGCTTGACGCGATGACCGCGGCTCGGGAGCGTCCCTGGGTCGCGCGTCGCGACCGCGACGTCGCCCGGGATCTGGAGCGCACGTCCGGATATCGGGTGGACGCCGTGAGAGAAGCAGCGCTCGAGGTCGGCGTCGCCAAGGGACACGTGGATCGCGCGCTAGCCGAGCACGGCCTGCTCCCCGCGCCGGTCGTGCCCCGGTCGGAGAGCGCAACGGCGCCAGACCCTGCCCGTACGGCGCAGGATGCGCCGCGGCCGGTCGTACAGGAGCACGCCAATGCCGAATCGATGGTGGACGGCGTCACCGTCAAGCTCAGGTATTCGGCGGAGATCGACGGCGAGATGCCCGAGCGCGACTTCGATGTGCTCGTCGACATGCTGCGACGCGAGGCGGGAAGCATCGGCCAGCTCTCGATCGTTGGGCGATCGCTCATGTGGGAATCGGATCCGGCGGGATCGCGCGACCTGCGCGCATCAGTGCTGGCGCGGAATGGAACGACGACGATCTCCGTATTCGAATCCCTCGAAGGGCAATTGCCGCGGCCCCTGCTCACGAGCCCCGCGTTCGCGGCCTGGACCGCGATTGGCGCCCTGTGCTGTGTCGCGCTCGGTCCGGAGGTGATCCTTCCGGCGATTCCCTTGTACGGGGTTGGCGTGGTGGCGCTCTTCGCGCGTGCCCGAAGCCGGCTCGGGTCGTTCGGTGCCTTGAGCCGGGAGCGGGCGACGGCGGTGCACGCCCTCACCGAGCGGCTCGCCACCGGCGCGCGCGATCGCATCGCGAGCACCCGTCGTCGCCCCGAATCGCTCGCGGGCGGATCCCCGCGACCCGCGGCGGACCTGGTCGGCGCGGCGGTCGCGGGCAGCGCGGACGCCTTCGACCAGCGCCTTGGCGGAGCCGCCGGTGCCCGGGTTCGCGGCGCGGTGGATCGGGCCACAGGGGGCGCGGGGCCGGAAGATCGATCGATCCTCGCGCGCCTGGCCGGTCGTCCGCTCCAGGCGGAGTGCGAAATCGTTCTCGACGGCGAAATGCGACCCGCCGATTTCGATGTCATCGTCGACTTGATTCGGCGGCGCCTTCGCGAGCGCGGCGTGCTCGCCGCGAACCCGCTGTCGATCGCGTGGAGTGCCCCGCACGGATCCGCGCATCAGGTCGAGATTTCCGTACTCCCCCGATTCGGAAAGACGGCCATCCGCACGACGGAGTCGCTGGCTCGCCTCGCCCACACCCTCACCGGCTGGGCCGGCGTCACGCTCGGGGTCACCACGCTGTTTTCCGTGTGCGCGGCGGTCGAACTCCAGATCGTTGGGCCCTCCGGACCCCTACAGCCACCCGGGGTCGTCGGGTTCAGTCTCGTCGGGTGGTCGAGCGTTGCCCTCGCGACCTTTGCGGTGTCGAGGTGGGTGTTTCGACGCCGGCACGACCGGCGCCAAACGTTCCTGCAGGAATTGACCGAGGAAATCGCTTCACTGGCGCAGCGATCCATTCAATCGTACCCCGCGGCCGGCGACCCTTCGAAACCGCCGCGGACGTATGTGCTCGACGACGGATCGGGGCCGCGCACGCGCGACCCCTGAGCCCGGCCGAACCGGGCATGCGCTCGACCAGCTCAGCTCGTCGGCGGAATGAATCCGGCGCTTGGACCACCGCTCACCGCGTCCACCCAGCTTCGCAGGTACGACGGGTCCTCGATCTCCAGCGCCTGCTTGGCAACATGGAGCGGACGAAAGCTGTCCATCATCACCGCGAGCTCGTCCGTCCGCTTGGCGCCGATCGACGCTTCCGCGCGTCCGGGGTGCGGCCCATGGGGGATGCCGTCCGGATGCAGCGTGATGCTGCCGAACTCGATGCCCTTCCGGCTCATGAACTCGCTCGACGCGTAGTAGAGCACCTCGTCCGAGTCGACGTTGCTGTGATTGTACGGAGCGGGAACGGCGTCAGGATCGAAGTCGAAGGGGCGGGGGCAAAACGAGCAAATCACGAAGCCGTCACCTTCAAAGGTCTGATGCACCGGCGGCGGTTGATGGACCCGGCCGACGATCGGCTCGAAGTCGGCGATGTTGAAGGCCCACGGGTAGAAGTAGCCGTCCCATCCGACGACATCGAACGGGTGGTGATCGAGATGCATCTCGGTCAGGGAGTCGCGCTGTTTCACGATCAACCGGTAGTCCCCCATCTCGGGGCGCGTCGTCAACGAGTGGGGAATGCGGAAGTCGCGCTCCGAATACGGCGCTCCCTCCTTCAGCTGGCCGAATTCGTTGCGATACCGCTTGGGCGTCCGCACGTGGCCGCGGCTTTCAAAGACGAGGAATTTGGGCAGTTCGACGGAGAGGTCGAGGCGGTATCGATGGAGGATTCCGCGATGGACGATGACGTAGTCGCCCTCGTGAAACGGCAGCTCGCCGAACACGGACTCGAGCACGCCTTTGCCCTTGGCGACGTAGACGACCTCGTCGCACTGCGCGTTGCGATAGTAGTGCTCGTCGTCGGCCCGCGGTTCGACGTACAGCATGGCGATGTCGCCGTTGAACAGCAGGGGAATGCGGTCGAGCGTCGGGCTGCCTCCCGGGCGCACCCTGGCCGTCTTGAAATGCCGATGCTTGAGGGTCTGATCGGCTTCGGCCTCGTACGCCACGCATTTGAGGTGCGCGGCCGAGGTGAGCGTCGTCGGGGGATGGACGTGGTAGAGAAGCGACGAGGTTCCGGAGAAGCCCTCGTGCCCCATCAATTCTTCCGCATAGATGCCGCCGTTGGGCCGGCGAAACGCGGTGTGCCGCTTGCGGGGAATCTTGCCCAGCGTGTGATAGATGGGCATTACAGGTTCCCTCGCAGAGCTTGCTCCGCTTCGATCGCCTCGAACAGCGCCTTGAAATTGCCCTTGCCGAAACTTCGCGCGCCTTTGCGTTGGATGATCTCGTAGAACAGCGTGGGCCGGTCCTCGACCGGCTTGGTGAAGATCTGCAGGAGATATCCGTCCGGGTCGCGATCCACGAGGATGCCGAGCGAGGCCAGGGTGTCGAGCGGCTCGTCGATCGTGCCGACCCGACGCTCCAGGTCCTCGTAGTAGGTCGTCGGGGCGTTGAGGAATTCGACGCCGCGATCCCGCAGCAACGACACGGTCGCGACGATATCGTCGGTCGCCATCGCGATGTGCTGCACCCCAGGTCCGCGATAGAAGTCCAGATACTCGTCGATCTGGGATCGTTTCTTCCCCACCGCCGGTTCATTGATGGGGAACTTGATCTTCTCATTGCCGTTCGCCATCACCTTCGACATCAGGGACGAGTACTCCGTCGAAATGTCTTCGTCATCGAACGACACCAGATTCTTGAACCCCATGACATGTTCGTAGAACTTGACCCACACGTTCATCTTGCCGAGCTCCACGTTGCCCACGCAATGGTCCACGTAGAGGAGTCCGACGGGCGGCGGCGCGTATCGCGTGTGCCGGGCGACGAACCCGGGCAGGAAGAGGCCCCGATAGTTCCGGCGCTCCACGAGCGAATGGATCGTGTCGCCGTAGGTGGCGATCGCGGCGATGACCGCTTCGCCGTCCCGGTCCCGGATCACCTCCGGCTCGCGCACGGAGCGCGCGCCGCGCTCGACCGCCTTTTCGTAGGCGTCTCGCGCGTCGTCGACCCAGAGCGCGAGGTCCCGGACGCCGTCCCCATGGCGGGCAACGTGCGCGGAAATGGACCCATCGGGCCCGAGCGGGGTCGTCAAAAGCAGGCGGATCTTCCCCTGCACCAACAGGTAGCTGGCCCGATCACGCACGCCGGTTTCCGGGCCACAGTACGCCACCAGTTTGAACCCGAACGCACCTTGATAGTAATGGGCCGCCTGCTTGCCGTTGCCGACGTAGAACTCGACGTAGTCGGTCCCGTTGATCGGGAACGTGTCCTGCACCGCTCCGTCCACCGGAAGGGTTTGGGTCGCCATGGCTGTCTCCGAAAGATTTGGTCCTGAGTACAATATGCCATCCCGTGCCGCCAACAGGATGTCTCTGGCGTTTTTTGATCCCGCCATTCATAGTGAAGAAGCCGCCATGCGCCGATCCCGACTCAGTCTATTCGCCGCGGTCCTGCTGGTGATCCCCGCCGCGTGGACGAACGCCCAGGTCGTGCGTGGCGTCGTCAGCGACGTGGCCACGAGCCGACCCATTCCCGCCGCCACCGTCATCCTTCAGGACGAGTCGGACTCGGCGGCCGTGATGACCCTTACCGACGACCACGGGCACTTCACGCTCAAGTCGCCGCACCCGGGCGCCCTGTGGGTCCTGGTCCGCCACGTGGGAAATGTCCCGATCGCGACCACCGCGGCGACCTTGGGTGCCGCCGACACCGTCGATCTGGCGTTCAACCTCAATCGGATTCCGACGTTTCTGGATACCGTCAAGGTGACCGCGGATAAACGGTCGTTCTTCGCGTCGGCCGCGTCGCACGGGTCTGACGTGTTCAAGTCCCACTACGAGGCGACCAACGGCATCTTCGTCTCGGCGGCCGAAATCAGGGTCACGCGGCTGCCGGTGGCCAGCTTCCTGTCGGCGATTCCCGGTTTCAAGATGGCGAAGTACGAGCCCAACCCGGGACCGTCGCTCCTCGACATCAACAACAATGCTCACCGCTGGTTGACGTCGAACCGGTCCGACAACCAGGAGGACTGCGTGGTCGCGCGGCTCGACTGGCAGGGCGTGGTGAAGGCGTTCGACGATTCGTTCCTCGTGGTCAACCCGGGCCCGCTTCCGGCCGACACGATTCCCTACTACATGAGCGTGTATGACGTTATCGGGATTGAGGTCTATCGGACCGCGCAGGAGGCGCCGCCGGAATGGCGCATGGACATCCCCAAGCGCTGCGCGCTGATCCAGTTCTGGTCCAAGTTCGCCTGGTGAACGGCCCCATCCGCTGACGACCCCGTCCGCGGCAACCGCGACCCCGAGCACGAACGGACATTCCTGGGATTGCGGGGTATAACGTTCGGGTACAGAGCGCCGCGGACCTCGATCTCACCAAACGATGACGGCCGCGGCCGTACGCTCCTGACGATTCGGACTTCGTTTCTCGGTGGTGGTATGGGACAGACATGTGGAGTCGGCCGCCTCGTCGCGGCCATGAGCGCCCTGGCGGTGGCGGCCTTCGGGGTGCGGGCCAACGCGCAGGTCGTCGTGCACGGGTCGGTCGTCGAAGCGACCACCAAGGAACCCGTCCCCGGCGCCACGACGATCATCCGAAATGCCCGCGACACGGTCGTGGCCTCGGCCGTGAGCAACGCGCAGGGGCAGTTCACGATCCGCTTTGCGCCGCAAGATTCGGAGACGTACACTGTTGCCTCGCGCCGCCTCGGCTACGAGGCGCGAGAAGCTACCGGCATCGTCATCCGGCCGGTCGACACGCTCTCCGTGACGGTCGAGTTGCCGCGGCTCGATGTGGTGCTCGACACGGTTCGCACCATTGCCCCGAAGAAGAAATTCCTGGGGATCACCTGGGGGGTGACCTCGGGCCGGGAACTCTTCGCCGACCATTACCGCGAGGGCAAAGGCTACTTCTTTTCGGGTCAGGAGATGATGTGGTCCCAGCTCGGGGCGTGCGGGTATTTCGCGGAGGTGCCTGGCCTGATGCTGTCCACGGTGCCGAGCGGCGTTCCGTGCGGCGTTCCCCCGTTCGCCACGCATTACATCGCGTCCGCCACGCAGCCGGCCTGTCTGGTCGGCTACGTCGACCGGATTGGTCGGTTGGCTTCGCTCGACGACGACAACGAGCTGCACGTGACGGTGGGGATGGGCGGCCCGATGGGCGCGCGGAACGCAAGAACCAGGTCGAACGGCACGATCGGGATTCAGCCGCTCGAGGTTCCGCTCGAAGACGTCGTCGGCGTCGAGGTCTACAAGAATCGGAACGAATTGCCCTCGGACATGCGTCGGGATCTGGACCTTCCGATCTCGTTCAACTGCGCGATCGTTCGCATCTGGACGACGCAGGCCTGGTAACACCGCGATCGCCACCCTCCGCGTCGCCCCTCCAACCGGCGACTGGAGTCAGGTTCGGAGTTCGGGCAGGTCGCGGAAGAGGTCGAGCGCGGCGGGGTTTGCCAACGCGTCCACGTTCTTGACCGTGCGGCCGTGAATCACATCGCGAACCGCCAATTCAGTGATTTTCCCGCTGATGGTTCGGGGAATGTCCGACACCGCGATGATCTTCTTGGGCACGTGGTGCGGGCTGGCGTGCGCGCGGAGTTCCGCCCGGATGCGTTCTTTGAGCGCGTCGGTCAGCACCACGCCCGGAGCGAGGTGGACGAAGAGCACGATGCGAACGTCCTCATTGACGCCGGTTCCGAACTCCTGGCCGACCACGACGCTTTCGAGAATCTCGGGCAAGCGCTCGACCTGTCGATAGATCTCCGCCGTCCCGATCCGAACGCCGCCGGGGTTGAGCGTGGCGTCGCTCCGTCCGTGGATCACCAGGCCGCCGTGCCCGGTGATCTCCGCCCAATCGCCGTGTCGCCAGGTGTTCGGATAGCGGTCGAAATACGCCGCGCGGTACTTGGCGCCGTCGGGGTCATTCCAGAAGGCGGCCGGCATGCTGGGAAAGGGCGCCGTGCACACGAGCTCTCCGGGAACCCCGATGACCGAGCGACCGCGATCATCCAGAACGTCGACCCGCATTCCCAGCCCGCGCATTTGCAGTTCGCCGCGCCAGACGGGCCCGATGGGGTTGCCCAGCGCGAAGCACGAGATGATATCCGTCCCGCCGCTGATGCTGCTCAGCCGCACATCGGGCTTGACGTCGCGGTACACGTAGTCGAAGGAATGTGCCGCCAACGGGCTGCCCGTGGAGAGGATCGCCCGGAGGGCGGACAGATCGTGGGTCCTGGCGGGACGGAGGCCTTCCTTTTCCGCCAGCGCAAGCCACTTGGCGCTCGTCCCGAAGACGGTCAGGCGTTCCTCGGCCGCCAGATCCCAGAGGATCGGGCGCCCGCGCAGAATGGGGGCGCCGTCGTAGAGCACGATGGTCGCGCCCACCGCGAGGCTCGACACCAGCCAGTTCCACATCATCCATCCACACGTCGTGAAATAGAACACGCGATCGCCGCGTGCCAGGTCGGTGTGGAGGACCAGTTCCTTGAGATGTTGCAGGAGCGTACCGCCGGCCCCGTGCACCATGCATTTCGGCAGCCCCGTGGTGCCCGACGAGTACATGATGTAGAGCGGATAATCGAACGCCGCGCGGCGAAACGGGGAGCCGCCTCCCGCCGTGGCACCCGACGCGACGAACGCCTCCCAGGAGGTCGCGCCCGGGATCGCCTTCAGGTCAAGATCGATCCCCCGTTGCGGGACGATCACCACCCGCTCGACCCCGGGAATCGCCGCGGCGATCTCGCGCACGCGATCGAGCAGCTCGATCGTGCGCCCGGCGTAGCGGTAGGAATCCGTCGCAACGAGGACGCGGGGACGAATCTGGCCGAATCGGTCGAGCACGCCCGACACGCCAAAGTCCGGCGAACACGATGACCAGATCGCGCCGATGCTCGCGGCACCCAGCATCGCGATGACCGCCTCGGGGATGTTCGGCGTGAGGCCCGCGACCCGATCCCCCGCCTCCACACCGATGGTGCGGAGCGCCGACCCGAACCGGGTGGCCTCGTCGAACACCTGCGCGAATGTCAGCCGGCGCGCGGGGCCGGCTTCGTTCCAGGCGACAATGGCCTCCTGGTCATCGCGAAAGCGGAGCAGGTTCTCCGCAAAATTGAGGTGCGCGCCCGTGAACCAGGTCGGGCCGAGTTCGGGTGTTGGTGGAGCCATTCGATGCCGCCCGACCAGCACGGTCTCCCAGTGGGTGCCGTCCGGGCGCGAGTCCGCGATGATGCCGCCGAACCGCCACATGGCCGACCAGAAGTCTTCCGGCTCCGCGATCGACCATCCGTACAAGGAGTCCACGTTGGTGACGTTGCGCGCACTGGAGACGGACGTGCGAACGGCGTGCATGAACGCGGTGAGGTTGGCGCGAACCATGTCGCTGGACGAGGGCACCCACATCGGGTGCTCCATTCCCCGGTCGTTCTCGCGATTCCCTCGTTGCATGTTGGTCGGAGTCCGTTGAGATGGCCCGTGCAGCATCTTACTTAACGCAACCAGCCCCTTCACGTCCAAAGAGTAGCGTTGTGCCTCTCCTTGCGGCGCGCGCCCATGTTGTCCCCCCAAACCGTTTCGTGTGACTCTCTTCACACCCTCGGCGAACGGCGTGGGAACGGCCCGTTCCGTTCGCGCCCCGCACCAGACGCTGCACGCGTTTTTTGACGCGCGCTGGCGTCAGTGGCCCGACGCAGTGGCCATTGACGTCCCGCCAGCGGGTCGGGATGACGTGCGCATTCGATGCACGTACGCAGATCTTGCCGCTCTCTCTCACCAGATGACGGCGGCGGTCGCCGACCGGTTGCCCGCGACGCGGCGCGACGGATGCCTGGTCGCGCTCCTGCTTCCGCGGACGTCGGTCCACGCCTACGCCGCCCAATTGGCGGTCCTTCGAACCGGCGCGGCCTACGTACCCATCGATCCCGCGCTCCCGGACGACCGGATCGCGGCCATCGTCGCGGACGCGGAGCCCGCGCTGCTCGTGACCTGCGGCGGAGGAGGAGCCCGCGCGGCGCGGATCGGCTTCGGGACGGATCACGTGCTCGAAGTGCCCCAGCGCGGCGACATAGGGAAGGTCATCGCGCCGGCGACCCCGGAGGCATCCGAGTCAATCGCGGCGGACCGCCTCGCCTACGTCATCTATACCTCGGGCACGACTGGCCGACCCAAGGGCGTCATGGTCGAACATCGGGCCATCGCGAACCTCGTCGCGTCCGACGGGTACGACTTTGGCCTCGGGCCGGGTGACCGGGTCGCGCAAACTTCTTCGCACGGATACGACTCCTCTCTCGAAGAGACATGGTTGGCCCTCTCGTCGGGAGCAGCCCTGGTCGTCTTGAGCGACGAGGTCGTGCGACTGGGGCCGGACCTCGTGTCGTGGCTCGATCGCGAGCGAATCACCGCCCTGTGCCCGTCACCGACGTTGCTCCGCAGCATGGGGCTCCGGCCCGGTGCGGCAGCCCTCCCGTCGTTGACGCTCGTGTACGCCGGGGGCGAACGCATGCCCGACGATCTGGTCGACGCCTGGGCCCCGGGTCGACGGATGGTCAACGGATACGGGCCCACGGAGTGCGCCGTCACCGCCGTTCGCGGAGACCTGCACGCCGGCGTACCCGCGACGATCGGGCGCGCAATTCCGGGCGTCGACGCGTGGGTACTCGATGAGGCCCTCAAGCCGGTGCCAGACGGTACGTTGGGGGAACTCTGCCTGGGCGGAGTCGGGCTGGCGCGCGGCTACTGGCGTGCGCCCGACCTCACCGCCCGCGCGTTCATCGATCATCCGAGCCTCGGGCGTTTGTACCGCACGGGCGACCTCGCGCGTGTGGGACCGGGCGGAGCCCTCGCATGCGCCGGACGCCTCGATGCTCAAGTCAAGATTCGCGGGCATCGCGTCGAGCTCGAGGAGATCGACGCGCACCTGACGCGTTGCGCGGGCGTGAGCGCCGCGGCCTCCAGCCTTTCGACCGAGCACGCTCGCCCAACGCTGGTGGCCGCGATTGTCCCGCTCGACGCGAACCGCCCACCCAGTCCCGAGTCGCTTCGCGCCGCACTGTCGGCGGCGCTTCCGGCTCACATGGTGCCCACACGATTCCGGATCACCGACGCGCTGCCGACGACGCCGAGCGGCAAGCTGGATCGGGACGCGGTCGGTCGCGCATTCACGCAGCCAGAGGCGCAGGGTTGCCACGCGGCGGTCGGCCCGCCTGATCCGGTCGCCGGCGACACGACGCACGGGAGCGACCTCGTGCAGCAGGCGATCGCGGCGCACGCGCGGGTGGCGTTCCGAGCCAGCGGCCCGGTCGGCGTCGACGCGCACTTCTTCAATGAAC